>Ga0209189_1000643_pt1 | contig 28369 bp, 24 predicted proteins | sample C_130820_EF_Meta_FD_187308 | JGI IMG/M metagenome (GOLD analysis project Ga0209189, IMG submission 187308) | Freshwater microbial communities from Lake Croche, Canada to study carbon cycling - C_130820_EF_MetaG (SPAdes) (version 3) | ecosystem: Environmental > Aquatic > Freshwater > Lake... | reverse complement strand
TCAGTAACCAGGGAATGCCCCTGTGACGGGAACCCGCGGGCCGGGCCCGGACCGGTATCCCTGGCAACTGCAGCGGGGAATCGGGCCGGGGAGAATCGGCGACCAAACTGCGGGGTAAATCGAGAAAATCACAGTACCGTCCGCCCAAGCGGCGCCGGACTTCCGCGTTGTGAAAGCTCTCGGCCCGGCCCTGTTCGAGATCCCGCACCTGAGAGGTCGACAAGTGAACCTGACGGGCCACGTCGACAATTGACAGATTGCGCGCCTCGCGTGCCCGCCGCAGGGCATCACCCCCGATCGCGCTGGAATCGCGGAACGGTGCCGTATCCGTTTCGATTAGTCGATCCAAGTGAGTCGATCCACTTCAGCCCCTCAAGGATTTAACAGGGTGCCGTCTTCGATGCGAGCGGCTCCACTGGCCACCAAGGCGGACACTGCCCAGTCGGTCAGACTGGATCCATCGTTGTATCTCAAATAATGCTGATTCGCTGCCCGAACAAGTCCAATCGAGCCAAACCAATTTGGGAGGCTCGCGAGATCGATTCGTTCCTGATCCAGCAGCAGGAACTTCAACAGGACCTTGACCGCGTGTCGCGCGTTGCGCTCCGGTTCGGCGCAAAGCGTATCTAGCAGGGAATATGCCGAATCAAGGGCTCGCCCCACCTCATCAAACGCGGGTCCATGCCCCGGAATCACCCAACGAACCTTGAGCTTGGCGATCCGATCCAGGATGGCCCGCTGCTCGTCAAACGCCCCGAGTTCGCCCCCGCTATCAGGCCCACTCAGCGCGCTCCGCTCGCTCGGCACACCCGGCTTGGTCAATTCCGGGAAAATCACGCCAAACCCCCGCTGCCAAAGCGCATCGGCTGAAATCAAGATGCGATATTCCTCGCACCACAGGACGACTGAGTCGGGATCGTGCCCCGGCGCGGCGATTACCTCCCAATCGATGCCGCCCAAACGAATGATCGAGCCTGGTTCAAGCGCTGCATCCGCGATGAAAGGCTCGCAACGCTGGCCGGTCGCGCGAAAACTCAGCCTCTCAGCATCCCACGCGTTGACCGCCGCAATGCTGGCCCTTGGCACAACAATCTGACAACCCCAGGTGCGACGCAGGAGCGCGTTACCGCCACAGTGGTCCGAATGCAAATGGGTATTGATGACACGGTCTAGCGCCCTGGAGCCCAAGGTGTTCGCGACCAGTGCCTGTGTGAGCGCGGCATGTTTCACATAGCCGGTGTCAATCAGGGTCGCGCTATCCCGATCAACAAGCAGAACACCGTTCGAGGACAACCAGTCGCGCTCAAACAGATGCATGCCGGGAGGAAGAGCGAGGCGTTCATGAACGGCCATGATCCTCGCAACCCCTAGCTTGGCAGCGTCGCGAGGACCGCTCGTTTTTCATCGTCGCTCATGACGCTCCAGCGCGCGATCTGGTCCAGGGTGCGGCCGCAGCCGGCACAGCGCCCAGTTGACGGATCGATGGTGCACACCGAAGTACAGGGCGACGGGACGGCGGTCTGGATTGCGGCAAGACGCGACGCGGCAAGACGGGCCTGTCGGGACGCTAACGCGTTACCTGCGCGGGTGGTCGCTCGACGGCCGAGCCGCTCGGAAATCCACTGCCCGATTGCCACCGTGGCCTCTAGATCGACGCCCGTAGAAATCCCAAGACCCTGCAAGAGATACAGCAGATCTTCAGTCGCGACATTGCCCGTCGCGCCGGGTGCATAAGGGCAGCCGCCGAGGCCAGCAATCGAGGAATGAAAGATCGTAACGCCGCACTCGAGCGCTGCCATGACATTGGCGATCGCCTGGCCGTGCGTGTCATGAAAATGTCCCGAGAGTCGCTCGAGCGGAAATTGCCGAACCGCAGCCTCAAAGGCCGGGAGGACATGGTTTGGCGTGGCAACCCCAATCGTGTCGGCAATATCGATGTAATCACAACCCAGATCGGCTAACCGGGCAACGACGTCAGCCACCGCGGAGGGCGCCACCGCCCCCTCAAATGGACACCCCAGAGCACACGAGACGCTCCCGCGCAGGCTTAATCCCGCCTGCTTGGCCGCTGCCGCGACCGGGCGAAAGCGATCCATTGACTCAGCAATCGAGCAGTTGATGTTGCGCTGTGAAAAGGATTCCGACGCCGCACCAAACACGACCACCTCATCGACCCCGGCTGCGATGGCGCCTTCGAGCCCGCGCAGATTCGGAACCAGGGCCGAATAGCGGACGCCCGGACGCCGCCTGATACCGGCCATGACGGCCGACCCATCGGCCATTTGCGGAACCCAACGGGGGCTGACGAACGAGGCCGCCTCGATCTCGGCAAAGCCGGCCGCAGCGAGTCGGTCGATCAACTCAATCTTGATCGCAGTCGAGACCGGTTCAGACTCGTTTTGTAAGCCATCGCGGGGGCCGACTTCGACAATGCGAACGTGTTTGGGCAGGGTCATTCGCGTTCCTTTACATCGATCTTGGGGTCAACAGCCCGAATCCGCAGCAAAGCCACTCCTTGTTCGACCGAATCGCCGGCGGCATACGGCAGCGCCTCGACGATTCCCGCCATCGGGGCGCAGATGGCATGCTCCATCTTCATCGCTTCCATCACAAGCAACGGGTCTCCGATCGAAACCCGCTGACCCACCTGCACCGAGAGCGCGACCACCTTGCCGGGCATCGGTGCAATGAGGCTGCCGGGCTCTGCAGCGGCAGTCACTTCTTGGTCCTGATTGGCATGCCACCCAAGCTGAAGTTCCCAGGGCCGGTCCGAATTCGTACTAGCCAGATGCACGGTGTCGTGATCGAAGACTGCATCGAATGCAAACGCCCGCACTGCATCGAATGCAAACGCCCGCATCCCGAGCCAAACACGCAATGTGAAGGCCTTCAGATCGGGAGCCACACCGCTCGGTCGGGGCGCGATCGAATCAAAGTCGAAACCCTGTACATCCCAAGATTGATCATCGACCTCGATCGTCAGCCCGAGGGTGCGTTCGGGATTGGCTCCCGGATTAGTTCCCGGATTGGTTCGCGGACTAGTTCCTGGATAAAGAACGCGGGCCGAGTGACGCAAACCACTTCCAGAGATTGAACCAAAATCGACTAGTCGTTCTAATGAGGCGCCCAATCGCCATCCATCACGCAGTGCCCATGGGTCATCACAAACGGTGGTATCGAGCGCGAGCACAGCCAGGGCGGCCAGTGCGATGTACGCAGTTGGATCTTCCGCGTGGTCTTTAACGGTTGAGTTCCCCCACAGTTCGGCGTGACGCCGCTCGATCAGGTGGGTGTCCAGATCGGCCTCTTGAAATGCCGTGTCGCGGACCAGACGTCGCAAAAACTCAAGATTGGTTGCAGGTCCGGCGATTCGTACTGTATTCAGCGCGTGCGTCAGTTTCTGAAGTGCATCCGAGCGATCACGCCCGTGAACAATGAGCTTCGCAATCATGGAATCGTAATGCGCAGTGATGTGATCGCCGACTCGCACCCCTGAATCGATTCGTACGCCCTCGGGCCAGACCAGACGCAGCACTCGCCCGGTGGCCGGCAAAAAACCCTGGGCTGGGTTCTCAGCGCATAGCCTTGCCTCGATCGCGTGACCCTGGATCCGAACCTCGGATTGCGCGAGTGGCAGCGGCTCACCCGCTGCAATTCGAAGCTGCCACTCGACCAGATCAAGTCCCGTAATCAGTTCGGTGACCGGGTGCTCGACCTGAAGTCGCGTGTTCATTTCCATAAAATAGAAATACTCCGCGCGACCGCCCTCATCACAGGCAACCAGAAATTCGACGGTTCCGGCGCCGACATAATTGACCGCCCGCGCGGCAGCAACGGCCGCCTGCCCGAGCGCATCGCGCAAGTCATCGGTCAGGTCCGGCGCGGGCGCCTCCTCGATGATTTTTTGGTGGCGGCGCTGGACCGAACAATCGCGCTCGGACAACCAAAGAGCGCCCCCGTGCTGGTCGCAAAAAATCTGGATCTCAACATGACGAGCCCGAACCAGATAACGCTCCAGCAACACCCGATCATCGCCAAAACTCGATCGCGCTTCGCGCTGGCAAGCAATCAGCTGGGCCTCGAATTCTCCCGGCTGGCGGACGACGCGAATCCCCTTGCCGCCACCGCCTGCAGTGGCTTTGATGAGGACGGGCCAGCCAATTCGCTCGGCCTCCTGCAGCAAAAAATCCGCTCCCTGCTTGTCCCCGTGGTAGCCCGGGACGAGCGCAATTCCGGCTTGGGTCATACACCGCTTGGCGGCTGATTTACTGCCCATCGCCTCGATCGCAGCCGCCGGAGGGCCCACAAAAATCAAGCCAGCTGCCGCACAACTGCGAGCGAATTCGGCATTTTCGGATAGAAAGCCATACCCGGGATGAATCGCCTGTGCGCCGCTTTCTCGCGCGACCGCCAACAGGCGGTCGATGTTCAGATACGACTCCCGCGCTGGCGCTGGACCAATCGACCAGGCTTCATCGCAGGCCTCGACATGGGCTGCGTGTGCATCTGCATCTGAATACACCGCGACCGTTCGGATTCCCAGACGCCTCGCCGTAGCCGCAATGCGACAAGCGATCTCCCCGCGATTGGCAATCAGGATCTTACTGAACATAAGATTATTCAAAATTCCGGGGTCACATCCGAAAAACGCCAAAGCGTGTTTCCGGGATGGGGGCATGAAGCGCTGCTGCGAGGCCGAGGGCCAGCACGCGACGCGTATCGATCGGATCGATCACTCCATCGTCCCAGAGGCGCGCTGTCGCATAGTACGGATGACCCTCGGCCTCGTATTGGGCGCGGATCGGCGCCCGAAAAGCGGCTTCGTCCTCGGCACTCCAATGCCCGCCGCGCGCCTCGATGCCGTCGCGGCGGACCGTGGCGAGCACGCTCGCGGCCTGCTCACCCCCCATGACGGAAATTCGCGCGTTTGGCCACATCCACAAAAACCGCGGCCCGAAGGCCCGGCCGCACATGCCGTAATTTCCGGCGCCAAAACTCCCGCCAATAATCACTGTAAATTTAGGAACCTGAGCGCATGCAACCGCCGTCACCATTTTGGCGCCATGACGGGCGATCCCCTCGTTTTCGGTCTTGCGACCGACCATGAATCCCGTAATGTTTTGCAGAAAAATGAGCGGCGTCTTGCGCTGACAACAGAGCTCAATAAAGTGCGCGCCCTTCTGTGCGCTCTCCGAGAACAAGATGCCATTATTTGCAATGATCCCTACCGGAATTCCATTCAGACGGGCGAACCCCGTCACCAGCGTGGTACCGAAACGCGACTTCCACTCGTCAAATTCACTGCCGTCGACGAGGCGTGCGATCACTTCGCGAATGTCGTAGGGCTTGCGCGCATCGCTCGGGATCAGACCCAGCAGGCTATCGGGCGCATACAGCGGCGGTCGCGGTGGCGCGAGGTCCAACCCAAGCCTGGCCGCTCGCTCGGCCAGGGTTGCCGAAGCCGCTGCGCCGTTCAGATGGCCGACAATCCGGCGCGCGATCGATAGCGCATGCCCGTCGTTTTCGGCCAGATGATCGGCCACCCCCGAGAGACGCGTGTGCACGTCGCCCCCACCGAGATCCTCGGCCGTCACCACCTCACCGATAGCCGCTTTGACCAGCGGCGGCCCCCCCAGGAATATCGTACCTTGATTGCGAACGATAATTGACTCGTCGGCCATCGCCGGAACATACGCCCCCCCGGCGGTGCAAGATCCCATCACGACGGCGATCTGCGCGATGCCGGCTGCAGACATCGTGGCTTGGTTATAAAAGATGCGCCCAAAGTGGTCCCGATCCGGGAACACCTCGTCTTGATTCGGCAAATTTGCGCCACCCGAATCGACCAGGTAAATGCACGGCAACCGGTTCTCCCGGGCAATCTCCTGGGCTCGCAGGTGCTTCTTGACAGTGATGGGGTAATAGGTCCCGCCCTTGACCGTTGCATCATTACAAACCACGACACATTCGCGTCCAGCAACACGACCGATCCCCACGATCAGTCCCGCCGCTGGCGCCTCTGCGTCGTACATGCCAAATGCAGCCAGCGGGGAACACTCGAGAAAGGGGCTGCCGGGATCGAGCAGCCGATCAATCCGCTCGCGCGGCAAGAGCTTTCCCCGCGCCAGATGCCTTGCACGGGCAGACTCGCCGCCGCCGCGCGCAGCGATCACGATCTGCGCGCGCAGATCGCTCACCAGTGCCTCCATGGCCCGCCGGTTGTCAGCGAACTCTGCCGACTGCGGATTGATCCGGGTTTGAAGGACAGGCATCAGAGTCGGCCAGATTTACCCAGCGTGCTGGGCGAGGAAAGCTTCGGAACGCGCCTGGGCCAGATCGGCACTCGCTAAGTGATAGTCAGGATGCCCATAGCGGTTAAATCCATGCCCGGCTGGATAACGATGCAATGTAAACGCATGGCCTGTGTGGGCGGAGGCCTTGCCAAACACGCCCTCAATCTGGGCCACAGTCGGCGCTGGAATCATCGGGTCGAGTTCGCCGAAATGCATCAGGAGCCCCGCCTGCGGGCGCTCATGCAACTGATCGCGGGTCCGGCCACCGTAGTAAGAAACCGCGGCCAAGCCCATCCGCGTCGCGGCGAGCACGGCCACCGTCCCGCCCCAACAGAATCCCACCACACCACAGGGCAACCCATGTCCGATTTGGTGGCGAGCGGCATCGATATCACGCAGCGTGGCATCGAAGCCCAATTGATCGACCAGAGCGATGCCGCGGTTCATCGTGTTGGCGTCGTAGCCCATCTCGATACCGGGTTCGATTCGGTCAAAGAACGCAGGCGCCACCGCCAACCAGCCGGCCTGGGCCCAACGCTCACAAACGGCTCGAACGTAAGCGTTGACCCCGAAAATCTCCTGCACCACCACAACGCACCCTCTTGGGACCGCTTCGGGGCGAGCAACAAACGCACTGACCTCGACGCCATCAATCGCCGTAAGGGTCGTGGTCTCGTGGTGGATCGGGGAAGTTACGTTTGGATCGGAAATCGGGTTGCTCATGAAATCGTTCCTAAGATGGATAAAAACTCACCAGGGCAGGGCCTGGCCCCGAAAGTCATAGAACCCACCGCCCGGATGGGAAAGCGCATCGGCCAGGACGCTGCGCATCCCGCGAATGCTCTCGTCCACCGCCACATCGGCATTGGGGCCACCCATGTCCGTGCGAACCCAGCCCGGATGCAACGAGACGACCCGAACGCCGGTGCTGCCATAGTCGGCATGCGCCAGTTTGGCCACCATATTGACCGCGGCTTTCGAGACCCGATACAGCATGCCGTAGCTCCCAGAGGCCTCGGTGATCGATCCCATTCGGCTGCTGACAAACGCGAGCGTGCCCGCAGCGGGCTTCAAGAGCGGCGCGAGTACCGGCACCATTCGCATGGCTGGCAAAACATTCGTGCGCATCACCTGGTCAAATTCTTCATCGCCCGGCGATTTGGCTAAGGTGCTGTCGCGCGGTCCGAAAACCCCCGCGTTGACAATCGCCAGGTCGAGCCGCTCGCCATCGAGTTGCCAAGCCAAACCGGCCAGGTCCTCAAGGCGCATCACGTCTAAACGAAAGGTTTGAGCGCCGAGGTCACGCAAGCGGACGCGGTCGGCTTCGGTTCGGCATGTCGCGAATACCGTCCAACCGTCTGCTACATACTGGCGCGTGAACTCAAGGCCAATGCCGCGCGAAGCGCCCAGGATTAACACCGTTGACATGGTGGTGGCCGGATTAGAACAACTCGATGGCACAGGCCACCGCTTCACCGCCACCAATACAAAGCGCCGCCACCCCGCGTTTGCCGCCCGTCTTGCGGAGCGCGCCAATCAAGGTTGCCATGATGCGCGCACCTGATGCACCGATCGGATGCCCCAGTGCACAGGCGCCGCCGTGAATATTGGTCACCTCGGGCGCCAGACCATGCTCCTGCATGGCCGCCATCGTCACGACAGCAAAGGCCTCGTTGATCTCGAACAGATCGACAGTTGAGGTCGCCCATCCTGTCTTGGCGTACAACTTCTCGATTGCACCGACCGGCGCGGTCGTGAACCATTCCGGCGCATGCGCGTGGGTCGCGTGGGCGACCAAACGGGCGACCGGCGTCAGCCCGAGACGCTCCGCGGTGCTTAGTCGCGCCAGCACCAAGGCAGCCGCTCCATCAGAGATCGATGAAGCATTAGCCGCGGTGATCGTTCCATCTTTACGAAAGGCCGGCTTGAGCCCGCCAATTTTGTCCAGTTGTGCCTTGAAGGGCTGTTCGTCACGCGTGATCTGAAGTTCGCCCTTGCGGGTCTGGATAGTCACCGGCGCAAGTTCCCAGTCAAAACTGCCATCCTCGTTAGCGAGCTTGCTACGCTGAGTCGAGCGGATTGCGAATGCGTCCTGTTGCTCACGGGTAAATGCATACTTGCTTGCACAGTCTTCGGCAAACAAACCCATTGCCTTGCCCTCGTAAGCATCCTCGAGACCGTCGGTCATCATGTGATCCAGGACTTGGCCATGCCCCATCCGCAATCCGGTCCGCCCCTTAGGCAACAAGTAAGGGGCATTCGACATGCTCTCCATGCCGCCCGCCACGACGATTTCGGCTGAACCCGCGAGCAGCACATCGTGCGCGAGCATCGCGGCTTTCATGCCGGAACCGCACATTTTGGTCAGCGTGGTCGCCCCCGCAGACCTTGGCAAACCGGCGGCATGCGCTGCCTGGCGCGCCGGTGCCTGACGCAAACCCGCCATCAGGCAATTGCCGAACAACACCTCTTCGATCTGCTCCGGATTGAGCCCTGCGCGCTGAACGGCCGCACGTATCGCGGTGCCGCCAAGGTCAATCGCGCTGGCGGGCGCGAGTTCACCCAAAAAACCACCAATCGGGGTCCGGGTCGCGGAGAGAATCACAATCGGGTCATTCATGGAGGGGCTCCTTAGGGATTTGAGTTGTTCGCGACGATAACGCAAGCCGATGCGGGCGCGCGCGGGAAGCGCGCGGACTCCGGATAGGGGAAGACATCTTCAAGTACGCCCGAGCGAATCCGCGCCTGCTTGCCCTGCCAGTAGGTCACATCCAGCAAGTCGGCATGCTCGCTCATAAAACGGCTACGCAAACCGCGGTCGCCCAATAAGAAGCGGCCAAATTCCTCGGGAAATACATCGTTCGGTCCGACTGCGTACCATGGCTCGGCAGCCATTTCCTGCTCTGGAGTCTGCGGCTCGGGGAGGCGGCGGAAGTGACAGTCTGTGAGATACAAAATCTCATCATAGTCATAAAAAACCACTCGACCTTGGCGCGTCACTCCGAAGTTCTTGTAAAGCATGTCGCCTGGGAAAATGTTCGCCGACACCAAATCCTTGATGGCATTACCGTACTCGCGAACAGCATGATCGAGCTGACCCTCGGCGCCGCTCGCTTTTGCTTTTTGCAGATAGAGGTTCAGCGGTTCCATGCGGCGTTCAATGTACAGATGCCGCACCACGAGAACATCCTCGCGCTCGTCGAGCGCACTGGGCGCCACCGCGCGAAGTTGCGCCATCAATTCGGGCGAGACGCGGTCACGCGGAAAAGGTACGTCAGAATATTCCCAGGTATCGGCCATCCGCCCGACACGATCATGGGTTTTGACCAGCTGATAGCGATTGCGGATGTGTTCGGCCGAGGTGTCCTTGCCTCGTTTGTCTTTGATGACCTTAAAGACGTACGGGAAAGAGGGTAGCGTGAAGACTGCCATCACCAGCCCCTCGATACCGGGCGCCTTCACGAACGCGTCGGTCGAATGGCGCAGGTGATGCAAGTAATCACGATAGAACAAAGTCTTGCCCTGCTTCTGCAAGCCCAGCATCGTGTAGAGCTCGCTCTTGGGCTTGTTCGGGATCAAGGTGCGCAGAAACTGCACCCAGGCGCTCGGCACTTCCATATCGACGATGAAGTAAGCCCGCGCAAAGCTGAATAACAACTCAATCTGGTCGGAGTCGAATAGCGCCGTATCGATGAAAATCTGACCCCGGCGGTTTTGCAGGATCGGTAACGCAAACGGAAAGATATCTCCGTCGTTGACCAGGCGCCCAATCACATAGGCACCCTTGTTACGAAAGAAGAGGCTGCGCAGAACATGAATCTGGCAGTCCGGATGCGGGTCAAACGGCAGACGGCGGGTCTCGCGCCAGTGCAAGCGGGCGGCTGCGATCACCCGCTCGACATCGCGCTCGACATCTTCCCAGGGACAGGCCAGTCCAAAGTCAACCAGCGCATCACGCACCAGTGCAGTCAGGCGACCAGAAACCTTGCCCGAGTGGTTGACCTCAGCCCCAGCCTGGGCTAGCTCGATCGAGGGGTAATAGACCCGATAACACGGGGGATCACTGTCGAGATACTCCGTCGCGACCGCGGGGCGCAAAAAAATGAAATCGTTATTAAAATAATTTCTGTGCAGAATTCTACAAACTACCGAATTAAAAAATGTCTCGGCCAGTTCAGGCTGGCGATGGCCATCGAGCAGGCCCACGTAGTCGCGCTTGATTCGCTGCCAGACCGTATCGCTGAGCGCTCCCGCCTGAAACTCGTGCTGCAGTCGGTCGAGCGCTTCCTGAACCCGCAAGCCGTAAAAATCAATTCGCTCTCGTTGTAGTTGTCGGATGCGATTAAAGTTTCCGGATTCGAAACACTGCTTCGCGAGCCACGCCGCGTTCCGAAAGAGGCCGTAATGGCGGTCGAAGCCGTCGAGGATGGCGGTCGCGATTTCGAGACTTCGACCCCTCATGCGTGCGTGTCCGCGAACAACTCTCGGCCGATCAGCATGCGTCGGATCTCGCTGGTGCCAGCGCCAATCTCATACAGCTTGGCGTCCCGCCACAGGCGACCGCAAGCGCTGTCATTGACATAGCCGTTGCCGCCCAGGCACTGAATCGCTTCGCCTGCCATCCAGGTGGCCTTCTCGGCGGAATACAGAATCGCACCGGCCGCATCCTTGCGCAGACTGCGCGGATCGACCTGCCCCGAGCGCGAGCGGTCGCACTGACGACCCACCGCGTACACATACGCCCGGCACGCCATCATCGTGGTGTAAAGATCGGCCAACTTGCCCTGCATGAGTTGAAACGTACCAATTGGCTGGCCGAACTGCTCGCGATCATGTACGTAGGGCAGGACCACGTCCAGACAGGCGCTCATGATGCCGAGTGGCCCGCCGCTCAGGACGGCCCGCTCAAAATCAAGCCCACTCATGAGGACATGCGCGCCGCGCCCAACCGCGCTTGCTGGGTCGTCGGTGGTCGCTCCAAGCACATTGGACAGCGGGACTTCGCAGTTCTCAAAGACCAGTTCCCCGGTGTGGCTGCCGCGCATGCCAAGCTTGTCCAGCTTCTGGGCCGTCCTGAAGCCCGGGAAATGCTTCTCGACCAGAAATGCGGTGAGCGCCCGTCGTCCGGGCTCAAGGTCGGTGCGCGCATAGACCACCAGGACATCGGCATCGGGACCATTCGTAATCCACATCTTGGTGCCGTTCAGCACCCAGTGTTTGCTCGCGCCCTCTCCGCGCAACTCAGCGCGTAATCGCATCGACATGACGTCACTTCCGGCACCCGGCTCGCTCATGGCCAAGGCCCCGATCGAGGTCCCTGCGACCAGCCCCGGCAGATAGCGGGCTCGCTGAAGCTCCGATCCATTTCGGAAAATCTGATTAATACACAGATTGGAATGGGCGCCATAACTCAGCCCAACCGCTGCGCTGGCACGGGAGATTTCCTCGAGCGCAACGATATGGGCGAGGTAGCCCAGATCCGTGCCCCCGTAGGCCTCGCTGACAGTTAGGCCATGGAGCCCGAGCTGGCCGAGCTTCGGCCACAAATCCATGGGGAACTGGTCACTGCGATCGATTTCGGCAGCGCGCGGCGCAATTTCCCGTGCTGCAAATGCCTGCACCGCGGCCCGCAACTGAGCAACGTCCTCACCAAGGTCAAACTGCAATCCGGGCAGGTCAGGCATCCGTGTCTCCTCAGAGTCTCGTTATTTCGCTCCCATGTTACCGTGACGTCCCAACCCCGGACACCATTGACAAGCACCATGCATCCGCACGAACTGGAACTCGAATATCCCCTCGCTGAACGCCTGCCAAGCCCCGCTGAGCTGGTCGAAGTCGCTCCCGGAATCCGCTGGTTGCGCATGCCCCTGCCCTTTGCGCTCGACCACATTCATCTCTGGCTCTTACGGGACTGTTTTGAGGGGCGCGACGGCTGGACGCTCATCGATTGTGGAATCGCTTCCGACGAGGTCCGTGGGCTCTGGCGGCAAATTGAAGCCACTGCGCTCGAAGGTTTGCCACTCGTGCGGATAATTTGTACCCACATGCATCCGGACCATCTGGGAATGGCGGCTGAACTTTCCAAGCGCCACGGGATTGCACTTTGGATGACGCTTGGCGAATACGCCATGGGCCGGATCCTATCGGCCACCTTGCCGGGCACCGATGGCAGCGCCTCGATCGCACATTACCGCCGACATGGCCTGACCGATGAGGACACCCTTGAGCAGATGCGCCAGCGTGGCGATCGGCATTTCAGCCACCTCGTCCCATCGGTGCCTCTGGCGTATCGGCGCATTCATGCCGACGAGGAGATCACAATCGGTCAAGGTCAATGGCGGGTCGTGATCGGTCGGGGACATTCGCCCGAACATGCAGCCCTGTATGACGAGACCCGGCAGATTCTGATTTCGGGCGATATGGTGTTGCCGCGAATTTCGACCAATGTGAGCGTTCATGCGATCGAACCTGAAGCCGACCCCGTGAATGATTATCTGGAATCACTCCAACGACTCGAAACCTGCGCACCGGATACGCTGGTCCTGCCCTCCCATGGCAGACCCTTCCGGGGCCTGCATGTTCGACTGCGGCAACTTCGGGAACATCACGAGGCCCGGCTGCTCGACACGCTCAATGCTTGTCGCGAACGACCGATGAGTGCGATTGATTTGCTGCCCGTCCTGTTTCGCCGAAAGCTCGACCTGCACCAATCGGGTTTTGCGATTGGTGAGGCCATTGCCCACCTCCATGCTTTGTATTTTCGGGATCAGGTCCAGCGTCACCTCGACGATGACGGTGTGATTCGTTTTTCGGTTAACTAAACCGCGATCGGCCGGGCGCTTGGGTAAGCGTGCGCGGCCGCCGCGCCTTCTTGCGCAGCCAGGGTCTCACGCACCATCGCCGCAGCGCCTTCGACCGCGGGCTTCATCACGACGCGTGGACGGGCGGGCGCGGCAGACAATCGGGCGAGCCCAAGCATCACGTTGAGAACAACCTCGCACTGGGCCCGGTCGAGCTCCGCCACCATTCCAACCAGACGCTCACGCAGGTTTAAATCGGACACCGAGTCCAGCGTCGGTGAACCGCTCCGATGCAATAGTCCGTTCGGATCCGAAGCGGGTTCCTCATTGCTGTCGAGTGCCCGCAGATCCAAATTGAGCCATTCGGCCAAGACCTGCATTTTGGCCAGCTCGGGCACCGTCAGACCGCGCATCCACTTGCGGGCGGCCTCTTGAGAGATCGGTGATTCGCTGCGCGAACGCAAATTAAAGTCCCGCGCCACCATCGCTGCAGAGGGGTTGCGACCATAGTATCTAAACAGGCCGCGATTCAACGCCCGAGCAAACTGCTGGGCGACATGACGGGTGGAACTGATTCTCATTGGGGAACTCCTGGTGGGATCTGCGTCTGACTTGGGACGACGGCTGGGATGGCTGCTGGGCTGACTGCTGGGATGGCTGAAAGCTACAGCAAAAAAGTAACAAACTTCGGCATCCTGCCAATCATCAGGAGGATATTGCGCAATTCAAAAACCCCCAGTTGGGACTTCGCTGCATCGCAACAAATACGGGGATCACACCCCTACCCGCACGCTACAGTGAGGCGCGATTGTCCCCTGTCAATCGCCTGATTGACCATCGCAGCGCTTGTCACAGGACGGCATCCTGAGTTGAATTCAGGAAGGCCAGACCCCAAGATCGGCAAGCTGCTGGTTGACCTGCGCGGCCCAACCGCGATTTGCAGCCGGACTCGCCGGACTTGGATGCAAGATCGACCCAATGCGGATTGCGGGCCATCCCGTTAGCGCGCACTGCAAGCGGCGCTCGGCGAATCCACCAACCCCAATGACCCAGTCAGGCTGAAGCGTTCGGACTGCCTGTTGCAAATGCGCATCGCAGGCGGCCTCGAGAACCCGCAGTTCAGCGGCTGGCAATCGGTCTGGAGTGAAGTTGCGCCCGCCAGCTTCCAGAAATGCCAGGGGACACCAATTGAGCACAAAGGATTCCTTGAAGAAGGCCTCCGGTGCGCCCCAACGCTCGGCCACCCATGCCCACAATCGCCGCCCACTCACTTCCGACCGGTTGCAAGCGAAACCCTGAATCGGGCGCTTTGGATGGGGTTGCTTGGGTTGCATAACCTCGGCCCTCAGGCCCATCCAATCCCTAACCGCGGCGACCTCGCCGAACGGAACTCCGGTCTGCATCATCCCGAACGGGCCAGGATTCATCCCCAGAAAAATCACCCGGCGCGGCTCAGCGGCGAACTGGCGAACGTAGCGCTCGTAGACGGCCCACGCGTACTCGAGAGGGTTTAGAACGGCTGCAACCGGCGCCCGGAAATGCATCGCCGCCAACTGAGCATTCAAGGTTTGGGCCGCCGCCAATAAGTCATTGCTGGTGGGCGTCAGCGGTGAAAGCTCGGATGCGGTCAGAGGGGCAGCAAGGGATGCAATCGGATCCATCGCGCGAGCGTAACCGACATTGGGTTATCGATTGAGTTATCGATTGGCTTCAAGCGTTAGGATGACGAGATTGCCAAGCCATTCAAATCACCACTTCAAAATACGAGCCCACGCACGATGAACCAAACGCCCAATCTGGCAGATCTTCCAATCACGATGCAGGCCATCGGTCACGGCAAGGGCGGCGGGCCCGAGGTGCTGGAGCCAATCGAGGTCCCGACCCCAGTGCCAGGGCCCGGTGAAGTGTTGATTCGAGTCGCCTATGCCGGTGTCAACCGACCGGACATCCTGCAACGCAGCGGCCGTTATCCACCGCCTAACGACGCCTCGCCGCTAATTGGACTCGAGGTATCGGGCCACATTGTGGCGCACGGCGAAGCGGTCGAACTCCATCCCACCAACGCGATCGGCTCCGCTGTGTGCGCGCTCTGTAACGGCGGCGGGTATGCCCAGTACGTGGCGGTCCCCGCGGGTCAGGTCCTCGCGATTCCCGCTGGCCTGACCCTGGCCCAAGCCGCGGCACTGCCCGAAAATCTGTTCACTGTCTGGCACAACGTGGTCGAACGCGGACATCTGGCAGCCGGGGAAACGTTCCTGGTGCATGGCGGTTCGTCCGGGATTGGACTCAACGCCATTGGTCTTGCCAAAGCCCGCGGTGCCACGGTCTATTGCACCGTCGGGGATGCACGCAAAGCGGCTGCCTGTGTCGAGGCAGGCGCCGACGCAGCCATCGTTTACCGTAGCCAAGACTTTGTTGAAGAAGTCGTACGACTGACCGGAGGGCGCGGGGTCGATCTGATCCTTGATATGGTCGGTGGCGACTACGTGGCGCGTAACCTGCGCGCGCTCGCGCTGGATGGTCGCCTCGTCCAGATCGCCTTCCAACAACCGTCGCGGGTCGAGGTCGACTGGATCACGCTGATGACCCGCCGGCTGACGTTCACCGGATCGACGCTGCGGCCCCGATCACGAGAGGATAAAGCCGCCATGGCACGCGCGCTCGAGACCGAAGTCTGGCCCCTCCTCAGCCAGGGCAAGGTGTTGCCTGTGATCGATTCCAGTTACGCGCTTGCGAACGCCGTCGAAGCCCATCGACGGATGGAGACTTCCCAGCACATCGGCAAAATCCTGCTCGAAGTTCCCCAAACGGGCGCATGAACGTACAAATCGCCAGCGACCTGCATCTGGAGCTGCTCCGACGGGATCCGCGGCTGAGCAGTTGGCAGGTGGTTGAGCCCGCCCCCAACGCGGCACTCTTGATCCTTGCAGGGGACATTCACCAGGGTGCAGCCGCGGTCGAGGCCTTTGTGGATTGGCCCGTGCCCGTCTTGATCGTACCGGGCAATCACGAAGCCTATGAATCAACCATCGAAACCTCACTCGCAGCGATGCGGGCTGCCGCCGAGGGCACAAATGTCCGCGTACTCCAACGCGAAGTTGCCGTCATCGAGGGGGTTCGATTCGTTGCGGCTACGCTCTGGAGCGACCCGGCTGTGATGGGTGAGCGCGAGGCTGCGGCCCGCGTCGCGCTCTTGCAGACGATGGTCGACTACCGCTTGATCGCGACCGACCGCCCCGGCGCCAACCCGCAGGAACGATTGACCATCGATGAAACGACGGACCACCATCGGCGCGATCGGGCATGGCTCGAAACCCTAATCAACCAGAACTTTGACGGCCCAACCGTCGTCATTACCCACCACCTGCCATCACAGCGATCGATCGCCCCCCGCTACGCCGGTAGCCTGTCCAATGCAGGGTTTGTCTCGGAGCTCGAATCCCTGATGGGCGCCGAGCGCGTCCAACTCTGGATCCACGGGCATACCCACAGCTCATTTGACTACACCGTCGCGGGCACGCGGGTCGTCTGTAACCCTCGAGGTTATGCCCGCGGTCTCGGATCAAATCCAGAACAAGCCCGGCCCACCTTGTCGTTCGAAAATCCAGAATTTCAACCCGCTCTCGTCGTTGAAATTACGTCTGCACCAGCTTGCGATGGCGATGGATACTCATCAACAAACCGGCCCCAAGTCCAAGGGTAACCATCGCCGTTCCGCCGTACGACATCCACGGGAGAGGGACCCCGACGACCGGCAAAATCCCACTCACCATGCCCATATTCACAAAGGCGTAAGTGAAGAAAATCATCGTGATTGAGCCCGCGAGCAGGCGCATGAACATGGTCGCCCCCGACGCCGCGATCATGAGACCCCGCAGCAAGAGTGCGAGATAGAGAACGAGCAGGATCAGATTGCCGACCAGACCGAATTCTTCGGCGAATACCGCAAACACAAAATCCGTCGTACTTTCCGGAATGAATTCGAGGTGGGCCTGGGTGCCCTGCAGCCAGCCCTTTCCCCACAGCCCTCCAGAGCCTACGGCGATGGTCGACTGAATAATGTGAAAGCCCTTACCGAGCGGATCACTCGAAGGATCGATCAGCGTCAGGACGCGTTGACGTTGATAGTCATGCATCGCCATCCATAGCAAAGGCGTTGCCGCGGTAATTCCAATGCCCAGTGCAATCAGTAGCTTCCAGGGAAAGCCCGCGAAAAAAATGACATATGCGCCGGCTGCGAAAACCAATACCGCGGTACCCAGGTCGGGCTGGCGGGCGATCAGTAGCGTCGGCAGCAGCAGCAGCGCGGCGGACACCAGAAAGTCGGTCGCCCGCAAAGCCCCCTCGCGACGATGAAACCACCATGCGAGCATTAAAGGGGTCGCAATTTTGAGCAACTCGGACGGTTGAATCCGCGTGAACCCGAAATTCAACCAACGTCGCGCACCTTTAGAAACATCGCCAAACAGTGCGACCCCGATCAGCAGGATGATCCCCAGCACATACAAAGGAACCGCCGTCCCGCGCATCCAGTTGGGTGGCAAGTTGGCGGCTGCCCAACACACCAATGCAGCGACGAGAATGTTGCGCAGGTGGGCCTCGAAGCGCCCCGGGAAATTGACTCCAGCCGAATACACCGTCATCACACTCAAAATCAAAATCAGAATTAGTGTCACCGTCAGAATCGGATCAAAAACCAGAATCGCCCGACGCGTCCCACGCTTGAAATCGTCGAAGGTCACGGCCTCTCCTGCTCATTGGGGCGCGCGGGGGCAGGCCCTGGAGTTGGGGTGCCCGGAGCGCCTGGCACCGGATCTGGCTCCGGCTGTGGGCCATCGGGCACATCCCGCAAGGTCGGATCCTCGGAGGCAATCCCGATCGTCACCGCTTTAACCGGATCGCCCTCAGGGCGCTGGCCAAGCAAGACGTAATCAATTGCCCGCCGCGCAATGGGTGCGGCAGCAGCGGCCCCAAAGCCAGCATTTTCAACAATCACGGCCAGTGCAATCTGAGGATTGTCGGCCGGCGCAAAGGCCATGAACAGCGAATGATCGCGGTAACGCTCTGAAATGCGACGCGCATCGTAGCGCTCATTCTGTTTGATCCCAATCACCTGGGCCGTCCCCGTCTTACCCGCGGCCGAATAGGGTGCCCCGACAAACGCATGACGACCCGTGCCGAAACGGTTGACATCGACCATGGCCGACTTGACCAGCTTAAGCCACTCGGGTTTGAGCGCAATGCGCTCGCGCTCGGGCGTACTGACCTGCGTGACGCCCCGCGTGCCTGGATTTTCCAGTGCACGAACCACCCGCGGTGGTCGAACGACCCCATCGGCGGCCAAGGTCGCGGTGGCATGCGCCAGTTGCAGGATCGTAAACGCGTTATAACCCTGACCGATCCCGATCGAAATCGTCTCACCCGCCAACCACTTCTGCTTGTAACGACGTAGCTTCCAGGCGCTCGATGGCAGGATCCCCTGCACCTCTCCTTCGAGGTCAATTCCGGTCAGCTGACCAAATCCCCAGGGCTTCATGAAATCGTGAATAGCATCGACGCCCATGTCGTTCGCGACCATGTAGTAATACGTATCTGAGGACACGACAATCGAGCGATGCAGATCCACGGCACCGTTGCCGCGGGGATTGGAGTCGCGAAACTTGTGACCCCCGAACTGGAAGTACCCCGGATCGTAAATCGTGGTGTTGGGCGTGCGCTTACCGCTCTCGAGGGCCGCCAATGCCATAAATGGCTTGTAGGTCGAGCCCGGCGGGTAAGTGCCGCGCAGTGGTCGGTTCAGCAAGGGCTTGTCGGGCGACTCGTTATAGCCCTGCCAAACTTGTGGATCAACGCCATCAGTAAAGAGATTGGGATCGAAGGTCGGTTTACTGACAAAGGCCAGAATCTCTCCCGTTCTTGGATCGATTGCGACGAGGGCGCCGCGCCGATCACCAAACATGTCTTCGACCAGCTTCTGCAGACCCAGATCAATTGAGAGGACAACGGTGGTCCCAGGCAGGGGCGCGCGCCGCGACAGGGTTCGCACCGGTCGCCCACCCGCGGAGACCTCAATCTCTTCGTAGCCCACTTGTCCGTGCAGGACCTTTTCATAGCTCAGTTCCACCCCCACCTTACCGATCTGGGTGGAGCCGATGTACTGGCTCGACTGCTCGGACTCTTCGAGACGCAACTTGTCGGCCGCCGAGATCCGTCCGATATGGCCAATCAAATGACTGGCTGTTTCACCCAAGGGGTAACTGCGAAACAACCGCGCCCGTACTTCGACCCCGGGCAAGCGAAACCGGTTGGCCGCCAAAATCGCGACTTCCTCGTCGGTCAAACGGCTCTTGAGCGGGATTGATTCGGCGGACTTTGAGTCCTCGAATAGCCTTCTAAATCGCTTGCGGTCTTTGATACTGATTTCGACGAGACCGGAGATATCGGTCATGGTCTGCTCCATATCCTCGATGCGCCCAGGTTGGAGCTCAAGGGTATAAGCGGACACATTCTGGGCAATGACGACCCCATTGCGGTCGACGATCAGTCCGCGGGTGGGCGCGATCGGGACCAACTGAATGCGGTTCTCCTCGGCTTGCAGGCTCAACTGATCATGCCGAACCACTTGCAGCCAAGCGAATCGGGCCGCTAACAGCACAAAGCACGTCACGACCACACCGACGGCGACCGCGACCCGGATCCGGAACTGATGAAGCTCCTGCTCGGTATTGCGGACGGCAACCATCTCAGAGAGGACGCGTCTGATCCCGATCGACCGCGCGGCGCTGGGGCGCCAACAACAGCAAATCGGCGACGGGCCACAACAGGGCCGAAATCGCGGGCGCGACGAATATCGACCAGCCCGGAAACGCGCCTCCGAGGGCCATCCGCACAAGGACTGTGGCCAGCTGCGCTGCGACGAACAGCGGCAACACATGAAGGAGCTGGCCACCCACGTCGAACCAGGGTAGTCGACGCTGAAGCGCAAATGCCCCATAGGACAACAACGAATACCCCAGGGCGTGCTCCCCCAGCAAGCTCGCCTGATGCACGTCCATCACCAAGCCAAACAAAAAGGCCACGCCCATGCCGACCTTTCTGGGTTGACGCACGTTCCAAAAAAACAGGACGAGCGCAAGGAAATCAGGTACCCAGCGCGCGCTGCCCCAGGGCATCACGTTAAGCAGAAACGCAATCGCGATGGTGAGCGAAATAAACGCATTGTCAGCGGGCAACAGAAGATGCTCGCGCGCCAGGCCAGCACGTGCAGTACGAGGCGCCAATACGTTGGCAACCGACTTGCGCTCAGGCCCCCTCGGGTCAGGCGGGGTTCGAGGTTGGCGTTTCATGGGGGGGTCATCACCGGTCGGCCGCCGCGGCGGCGCGCGAGCCCGGGCTCCGCGGGCGCCACGACTGGCGGGGGGAGTCGGGAAGCATCAGGTTGCAGGACCAGAATCATTCGGCTTCGATCAACCCCTGCAGCGGGTTCGAGAAGGATTCGGGCAAAGGTCGAACCGCCTGCATGGTCAACCAGAATGACCTTCCCAACGGGCAACCCGGGCGGATACAGGCCATCCAGACCCGAGGTGGTGATCGCATCCCCCTCGCGCACGTCCGCATTCGCCGCGACGTAGCGCAATTCGAGGCGGTTCGGCTCAGCATCCCCATAGGCAATTGCGCGCAGGCCCGTGCGGTCGACCTGGACCGGAATCGAGAGGTTGCGATCAGTAACCAGTGTGAGTTCGCTGGACAGCGGAAACGTACGCGTAATTTGACCGATCACACCACCCGCGTCCACCACCGGTTGCCCTGCGGCCAGTCCATTTTGGGTGCCCTTATCGAGCACAAACCGGCGTGCGAATGGTTCGCGGGTCTGGTAGAGCACTTCGGCCACAATCGAGGGAATCGCCACCTGTTCACGGGCGCCCAACAGTCGGCGAAGTTCCGCGTTTTCCGCCGCGACATGCTCGGCCAGCAGGAGCGTCTTCGCGTTAGCGGTTTCGATCCGGCGCAACTCGGCATTTTCATCGCGCAATTGGCCGACCTCATGAAAGGCCTGGGTGGTGGATTCAGTCGCCGAGTGAAAAACGTCGCGCGGCACCAGGAGGGTCCGCTGGACCGGGTACAAAACGGTCGCAACGCCCTGTCGCAGCGTCGCAAAGAGCGCCGAACGGGCGTCAAGTACCAGCAGGACCAGAGAGAGTCCGGCAAAAATCATCAGCCGGAACTTGGCCGGCAACCCTTGTTTAAAAAACGGCGGAGGGATCCGTTCCAACGCATGCGCCCAAAAGTGGCGACTGCGTCAGCGCGCCAAAGCGCGCGGCCGTCAGTCGTTGGTAAAAATAAGTCCTAAACGGTCCATCCGCTCGATCGCGGTGCCACATCCACGAACCACACACGTCAGCGGATCCTCAGCAACCAGCACTGGGAGCCCTGTCTCTTCCATCAGGAGGCGGTCAAGGTCACGAAGCAGCGCACCGCCCCCGGTCAACACCATGCCTCGGTCAGCGATATCAGCGCCAAGTTCGGGCGGCGTTTGCTCGAGCGCGATCTTGACGCTCAACACAATCTGATTCAGCGGATCGGTCAGCGCCTCAAGGATCTCATTCGAGGAAACCGTAAAACTTCGCGGGATCCCCTCGGACAAATTGCGTCCCTTGACTTCCATTTCGCGCACTTCACTACCCGGAAATGCGCTACCAATCGCTTTCTTGATTGATTCGGCAGTGGGCTCGCCAATCAACATCCCGTAGTTACGGCGGATGTAATTAATGATCGCTTCGTCAAACTTGTCGCCGCCGACTCGAATCGAACCTTTGTAGACCATCCCACCCAGTGAAATAACGCCGACTTCGGTCGTACCACCGCCGATATCAACCACCATTGAGCCCGACGCCTCGGACACCGGGAGGCCAGCGCCAATCGCTGCCGCCATGGGCTCTTCAATCAGGAAAACATCCGCGGCCCCCGCGCCCAACGCCGACTCGCGAATCGCCCGACGCTCGACCTGAGTCGATCCACAGGGGACGCAGATGATGATCCGCGGGCTGGGCGCAAATGTGCTTTTGGGGTGCACCATGCGGATGAACTGCTTGAGCATCTGCTCGGTCACCGTGAAATCCGCAATCACACCGTCCTTCATCGGCCGGATGGCTTCGATATTGCCGGGAACCTTCCCCAACATCATCTTGGCTTCTTTGCCCACCGCAGCAATAGTCATCTTGCCGTTGGGGCCACCCTCATGGCGGATGGCCACAACCGAGGGCTCGTCGAGGACGATGCCCTTCCCGCGCATATAAATGAGCGTGTTGGCAGTGCCGAGGTCGATCGCGAGGTCGTTCGAAAAATACTTGCGAATGATGCCGAGCATTACGGGTCCGGGGTCTCGATGAGGCGAGGTCCGATCGCGGGTTCGGTCTTGAAACCCGCATTCAGACTGGCTCGCACTCGGTGGATCCGCGGATCATACCGTATACTTTGGCTCCCTTCCTGCCACGCTCCCTATGCTCACCCGCGACGATGTCCAAAGACTCGCCGAGCTTGCCAGGCTCGCGATTGATTCAGAAGAGGCAGATCAAACCCTGCCGCGCCTGAACGCGGTGTTCGGACTCATCGAGCAGCTGCAAGCCGCGGCGGTGAATGACGTCGAGCCACTGGTCCATCCCGGAGCGAACCCTAAATTTGGGACGCGCTTGCGTGCGGATTCGGTGACCGAGCAGGTCGATCGGACCGCCAACCAGATCAGCGCCCCCAAGGTCGCTGATGGGCTCTACCTGGTGCCCCGGGTCGTGGAATGAGGGCAAAGGCATGACCCAAGCCCTCCATGTTGGCGTTCACGCCGGCGTCGCAGACCTGGCAATTGGCCTGCGATCTGGGCAATTCAGCGCTGAAGAACTCGCGCGCGCGCTCCTTAACCGAATCAGCGCCAGTCCCCTCAATGCGTTTCTGGACTTGCGCCCCGAGGTCACCCTCGCGCAGGCCCGGTTAGCCGACGCCCGAATTGCGCGGGGAGAAGCGCGGGCCCTCGAAGGCGTGCCGATCGCGCACAAAGACGTCCTGGTCACACGGGACTGGATCTCGACGGCGGGCAGCCGGATGTTGACTGACTATCGCAGTCCATTTGATGCAACCGTGGTCGACCGGCTCTCGCAGGCCGGCATGGTGGGCCTGGGTAAGCTCAACTGCGACGAATTCGCGATGGGCTCGACCAATGAGAACTCCGCCTTTGGTGCGGTGCGCAATCCCTGGGATCTGAACGCCGTTCCGGGCGGATCATCGGGCGGATCCGCGGCAGCCGTAGCAGCCGGACTCACCCCGGCCGCAACCGGAACCGATACGGGTGGGTCGATCCGCCAACCCGCCGCCTTTTGTGGCATCACGGGCATCAAGCCAACCTACGGCCGGGCGTCCCGGTACGGTCTGATCGCCTACGCCTCGAGCCTGGATCAGGCGGGCCCGATGGCACGGTCTGCGAAGGACTGCGCGCTGTTGCTTTCAGCCATGTGCGGTTTTGATCCGATGGACGCTACCAGCCTGGATCTCGCTCAAGAAGATTACTCTGCCGGGTTGGACCAACCCTTCGCGCCCAATGCGGTTAGCCCCTCGCGACCATTGGCTGGCTTGCGCATTGGCCTACCCGACGAATTTTTTGGTGCTGGCGTCGCTGGCGAGGTGAGCGCTGCCGTGCGCACCGCGCTTGACACCCTAGAAGCGTTGGGCGCGCGATGCGTACGGGTGCAATTACCGAATACCGAACTCGCAATCCCGGCCTACTACGTGATTGCCCCCGCCGAAGCGTCGAGTAATCTGAGCCGATTCGATGGCGTGCGCTATGGCCATCGCACAGCCAACCCAAGCGACTTACGGGATCTGTACCGGCGCTCGCGCGCAGAAGGGTTTGGCGCCGAAGTCAAACGCCGCATCCTGGTCGGTGCTTATGTATTGAGTCATGGTTATTACGACGCGTATTATCTTCGTGCTCAAAAGGTTCGTCGGCTGGTCGCCAATGACTTCGATCGTGCTTTTGAGCAGTGCGATCTGATCGCAGGCCCTGTCGCTCCGACCGTCGCATGGAACCTGGGCGCTCATCAGAGCGATCCACTCGCGGATTATCTGGCTGATATCTTCACGCTACCCGCGTCGCTGGCGGGCCTCCCAGGCCTCTCGATGCCGGTTGGGTTTGGACGAGGGGATGGGTCAGGGTCGGACTCTAGTTCGGCCTCTGGTTCGAAATCCGATCCTAGCCCCCGCCCCGTGGGCATGCAGTTGATTGGCCCCGCACTCCGGGAAGCACGTTTGCTGCGTGTGGCGCATCAGTTTCAGCAGGTGACCGATTGGCATCTGCGCAGGCCGCCCGAACCACGCTCTGTGACGACGGGTTGAAATCGATGGCAACCGATTGGGAAATCGTCATCGGTCTTGAGACGCATGTGCAACTCGAGACCCACTCGAAAATGTTCTCGGGCGCAGCGACCGCGTTTGGCGCCGCCCCGAACACTCAGGCCTGTCCGCTTGATCTGGCGCTGCCGGGGACACTACCGATACCAAATCGCGCGGCCGTCGAGTGCGCCATTCGCTTCGGCCTTGCCGTAGGCGCGCAAATCGCGCCCAAGTCGGTCTTTGCGCGAAAGAACTATTTCTATCCGGACCTGCCCAAGGGGTATCAGATCAGCCAGTACGAACTGCCGGTGGTGGTGGGCGGCTCTGTCGCCTTCCTGCTTGAGGCAGAGCGCGGGGGCTCAAACTCGGTCGAACATCGCGTTGAACTCACCCGGGCCCATCTTGAAGAGGACGCGGGAAAAAGCCTGCACGAAGGCTTTGGCGATCCACGCCTCACCGTGGGCCTTTCGGGCATCGATTTAAACCGCGCCGGCACCCCGTTGCTCGAAATCGTGACTGAGCCCGTGATGCGTTCAGCGCGTGAAGCCGTGGCCTATGCACGCACGCTCCATGGCCTGGTCGTATGGTTAGGAATTTGCGACGGCAACATGCAGCAAGGCAGTTTTCGGGTCGATGCCAACGTCTCCGTTCGCCCACGCGGTCAAGCCGAATTCGGTACGCGCTGTGAGATCAAAAACCTCAATTCATTCCGGTTTTTGCAAGCCGCGATCGAGATCGAGGCCGCCCGCCAGATCGAACTGATCGAAGACGGCGGACGGGTTGTTCAGGCGACGCGACTTTACGATCCGGATCGCAACGAAACCCGCGAAATGCGCTCCAAAGAAGACGCGCATGACTATCGTTACTTTCCCGATCCTGATCTTCCACCGCTGGTAGTCGATTCGGCCTGGATCGAACGCGTGCGCACCGAAATGCCCGAGCTCCCGGGGGAGCTTGCGGCGCGTTTTGAACAACACCTGGGCCTCTCCGCTTACGACGCCCGCACGCTCACAGCCGACCGTGCGACTGCGGTCTGGTTTGAAGCCGCGCTGCTGGCGCTGACGCAGATGACGTGTCAGGCGAACTCAGCCGCTCAGGTAGACGTGGCCGCACAAGCAGACGCAAGCTCGAAGGCGCCCGCGGAGACTCCCGCCGACCCACGCTTGGCAAAACTGCTCGCCAACTGGATGTTGGGCGATCTGGCCGCCGCGCTCAACCGCGATGAATGCGCGATTGACGCATCGCGAATCGAACCAGGTCAGCTTGCGGCCATCGTACTGCGGATTGCCGACGAAACGATCCATCAAAAAATGGCCCGAACGCTCTTTGCGGAACTCTGGTCAAACCCTCGCAGTTCAGACGATGCGAGGGCTGCGCTTGAGATGATCGATCAAACCATCGAGGCGCGAGGATTCAAGCAAACGAATGACGCCGGAGCCCTTGAGGCCGCCGTGGATACTGCCATCGCGGCCAATGCGAAATCGGTGGCTGAATTCCGTGCGGGCAAGGAAAAGGCGCTCAATGCGATCGTCGGCCAAGTCATGAAAGCCACCGGGGGCCAGGCGAACCCAGGGCAAGTCACCGAGATTTTGCGCCGTAAACTCGGGGCCTGAACTCGGCGCTTAGGTCACGCTTAGGTCATTTAGTGCCCAGGTCGTTCAGATCTTGTTGAGTTCCGTATTGCTCCCGATAGCGCGCAATGGGTTCTTTGAATTGTGCCAACTCAGGCGTTGCGGCGCGCTCCAGGAACACCAGCAAGTCCGTCAGCGAGGCAATTGAAACCACGGGGATCCCGAACTGAGTCTGCACGTCCTGCACGGCACTGACCGCGCTCGGCGATTCAGCCGTTCCACCTCGCTCCTGACGGTCCAGCGCAATCACAACGCCCCCCACTCGGGCGCCCTCGGCCCGAATGATCTCCACCGATTCACGCACCGACGTCCCCGCGCTGATCACATCATCAATGATGATCACATCACCCGCGAGCGGTGCACCGATCAGGCTGCCGCCTTCGCCGTGGTCCTTCGCTTCTTTGCGATTAAACGCGAAGGGAACACTGCGCCCAAAACTCGCAAGAACCACCGCCGTGGTGGCGGCGAGCGCAATACCCTTGTAAGCGGGCCCAAACAGCATGTCAAAGCGCAGGCGCTTCTCGCTCTCGGCCCGCGCCAGCGCCCGGGCATAAAAGCCGGCTAGTTGCCCAAGGCGGGTACCATCGTTAAAAAGTCCCGCATTAAAAAAATACGGGCTCAGGCGGCCGGCCTTGGTACGAAATTCGCCGAAGCGCAGAACCCCGGCTTCGATCGCGAAGCGAATAAAGGCCAAGCGTTCAGCCGCGCTGGCGATTACATCGGCGCTGGCATCGGCGCTGGCATCGGCGCTGGCATCGGCGCTGGCATTCATACGAGATTCTGGGATCGTACTCATGGTCGGTGGTCCTTCAGGGAGAATATGGATTTTCCGTCATCATCCCACCATGCCCGAGATGTCCACCGCCCCAACCACGCCGAGCTTGGCCAATCGACTTCGAATCGTTTCGCTCAATTTGAACGGCATCCGCTCGGCCGCTCGCAAGGGTTTCATCGAATGGGCCTCGGCCCACGGTGCCGACGTGATTGCGGTACAGGAGCTTAAGGCACATGACAGCGATCTCGACGGGGGCCTGCGCTCAATCCCGTGTGCCGCCGGTGGCTCGCCACTCGAAGGTCAATTCCATTACGCGCAACAAAAGGGCTATTCAGGGGTTGGGCTCTATGCGCGACACCAGCCGCGATCGGTTCGACATGGCATCGGGAACGCGGAGTTCGACGCTGAGGGTCGAGTGATCGAGGCCGATTTCGGCCCGTTCTGCGTCGTGTCGCTCTATCTCCCGTCGGGATCGAGTTCCGACGAGCGGCAACAGGCCAAATTCCGCTTTATGGATATTTTGTTGCCCCATTTGGCACAGCTACGCGCAAGTGGCCGCGAGGTGATTGTTTGTGGCGACTGGAATATTGCGCACCAGGCGATTGATCTTCGAAACTGGAAAAGTAATCAAAAGAACTCCGGGTTTCTGCCGGAAGAACGAGCCTGGCTGACGCGGGTTTTTGACGAGATCGGCTACGTCGACGTGTTTCGCCGGATCGACCCCAACCCCGAGCGCTATACCTGGTGGAGCAACAGAGGGCAGGCCTGGGCCAAGAATGTGGGTTGGCGACTCGACTATCAGATCGCCACTCCCGGCATCGCGGCGTGTGCGCAGGCCGCGTCGATTCATACGGATTCGCGCTTCAGCGATCACGCACCTTTAACTATCGACTATTCAATAGATTAGGTTTGAGATCTGCAATTGAATCTGCGGAAACGCAGATTTACTCGCGGGCTGGAAGCGTTTTTCGGTTGGGGTTCCGAGAAAATGTGAGCAATGGAATTTGAACAAACTCTGACAATGCGAGCGAGCTTTTCGGATCTTGAATTTTTAGCCAATAAGCGGTTTACATGACACGACCAGCTTCTGAGTGAGAACACCGCGCAGTTGCATACGCTCTGCGGTCTAGCGAATCTGATGATCAAAGATTATTCGAACTTCACGCCCAAGGAGCGTCCTAAAGTGGCAGATATACGGAAAACAACCAACTCCGAGGTCATGCACGCACCCGATTGGGTCCATGCCGCCTCCCATTTAGTTAAATCTGTCCCTGCGCTGCCAAAATATCGTGTACAGATGCCTGGAATCAATCGATTTCTGGATTATTCAGCGCGTCCCAAGAATACGGGAAAATCATTGAGGACGACCCTGGGTTTGGCATTAGCAATGGCATTGAATGCATGCGCATTAACACCACCACCTTGCCCCGGAACAAGGGCCTCCGACATCCAAGTTTGTCGAGGAGCGAAGCCTCTACGAATCCCCAACTTCTA
>Ga0209189_1000638_pt1 | contig 28527 bp, 46 predicted proteins | sample C_130820_EF_Meta_FD_187308 | JGI IMG/M metagenome (GOLD analysis project Ga0209189, IMG submission 187308) | Freshwater microbial communities from Lake Croche, Canada to study carbon cycling - C_130820_EF_MetaG (SPAdes) (version 3) | ecosystem: Environmental > Aquatic > Freshwater > Lake... | reverse complement strand
TACCCGCAGAACCAGGCCATCGCCATCGCGCTCGAGATGAAGCGCAAGGGAGAAATCTAAATGCCAGTCATCAACACAACGCAGGACGGATACGGTAAGGTGGAAATCGGCAGCTTGTCGAACACGACCTACACGGCCGTGGCACCGACTACGACCGCGCCGACCACGAACCTGGTCTATCAGGACAACGTGGCCGACAATCCGAATCTCATCCATATCACCCCGTACACCTCGCAGTCAAGCGGTACGCCTGGATTCCGGCTTGTCGGCTGGCGCAAGTATTGGCAGACGGCCACGTCGAACTTCCTGTACGTGCCGACCGTGCTTGCCGACTTCAGCCCGACCTTTACAACGGGAACGGTCCCGACCGGGACAGTTGACGGCACTTCGCGCAACTTCTTCAGCGGCGTGACGCAAAATGCGGGACAGCCAACTGCTTTGGTGTTCTCGCCGGCTTCGTTGTCTATATCTTCGACTGAACTTGCTTCCGTGGTGGTGGATGCAATCGGGTCGCAGCTTGTCACCGTGGATTTCAAGGTTTCCACGGGCAGCGGAGTGACAATGGGCATTCTGTGGGCGATTCTTTGATGAAAGGCAATTATGCGGACGATTAGAACCAGGCCGCTGTTCAATGTTGCCGATGTAAAATCGTCCACGGCTGTCTATGGAAGCGGAAACGCATCCGCGATGTTGCGCGATTTGGCGAATGGAAACAATTCGCTTGACATCGTTGTCATTGGCGACAGCAATACCGGAAGTTCCCTGTATGGTATGTGGGGATATCACAACGGCTTGTCTCAAACGCTCAATGACCGTGGATATACCATGTATGGAAGCCCCATTGCAGGGGCAATGACCAACCGAAACACGGACAACGCTCCCGATATGTGGAGGGGCGGGATCAATCTGTTTGCGCCAACGGGTGCGCTTCAGTCTGGAAACACATCGGGAGGATCGACTTCATACAGCGTATGGAGTCCGACTGGTAATTGGACAAGATACGGAAGCAGCTCATCATCGCCGGACTCGCGAGAAAATTGGGCGTATTTGGCATCAAGTTCGGCGCAGTATTACCAAACCTACGGGCTGTATCTGGATTCAAACAATCCTCTTGCTGCTACGGGCCAAACGGTTTATTTGCGAATGCGATATGGCACATTCACCGCATCCGGCGGTGGTTTTTGCCCAATGGTGTTTAATGGAAGCGGCACGGAAATGTTTGGCACTCGTCAATTTCAGAGCAGCCAGGGTTCCGCATATTCATTCACCGCGTGGGAACTTCCCTTCACGACCAGCGGAACTACATCATATCGGAGCACGTGGTCTTTTGTTGGCACGGGAAGTAATGTGTGCAAGGGTCCGCTGGCAATGCACAGCAGTTCGTTTTACCGAAAAACCAAGGGATGGTCGGTGCATTCGCACGCATATCTTGGCGGATTCAGCAGCGATGCCATTGCGTCTGTAATCAAGAACAATGTTCCGACAACGCTTCTACAGACATATTTGCAAGAAATGCGTGAACGTCAAATTGTGGCTGGAGGAACCGGACGCGTTTTGATTATGTTTGAGTTTGGCGTCAATGCGACTACATCAAACCAACCGGAAACTCCATCGAAATGGACACAGGCCGCATTAGACATTTGGAACACCTATTCGGCAGCGTGGATTGGACTTGGATATCCGGCATCTGATTTGGCGTGCGTTGGGTGGGTAAGTCATCAAATCGACGCGGCGGACAACAGTTCCCTCGGATCAAGCGGAAACATGATTGCGGTTCGCGCTGCGGCAAATCAACTTGCTTTGGCAAATCCGAGCATGACGATTGTGGACATCAAAAAGCTGCTCAATTACAACCAGCTGCTGATGGGAACTGGTGAAATTGGCGCGACTGGCGTTGGCTCACTTTCAACTGTCGGAAAACCTTACTATCAGCGTATTAGCAATTGGCCTAATACTGGTAGCGACTTCTATCAGCATCTGTCCGGTGGTCTTATATCCTCAGGATCGTGGCATCCAACCGATGGATATACATTGATGTGCAATAACATCATTGGAGCATTGTTGTCTGCATGAATGACATTGACCTAAAGCCAACCGAAGCGATGGCGCACAACGCTGCGCGTGGCCTGGAGCTGCGCGAAAAGCACGGACGCGGCGGCACGGAAGTCGGCGTTGCTCGAGCGCGGGACATCAAGAACCGCAAGAACCTGTCCCCGGACACCGTGCGCCGGATGCATTCGTTCTTTGCCCGTCACGAGGTGGACAAGAAGGGCAAGGGATGGGAGGCCGGATCGGAGGGATACCCGTCCGCCGGCCATGTTGCGTGGCTCCTGTGGGGCGGCGACAGCGGCAAGGCCTGGGCGGATTCAAAGGTGAATGCGCTTGATCGCAAGGAGACAAAGACCATGAACGAACGAACCGACAACCCATCCCACGAGGTGACCGAAGCCGAGGACAAGGCCACGCTGCACCGCGTGGAACTGTTCATGGCGTTCGACCCAGCCATTGATGACGGCGAGAACGATCCCGAGCTGAAGCGGTTCGACAACGAGCGGCTAAAGAACATCGTTCGCACTACGCGCGCGCATATGGCGCGTGGTTCGTATCCGCAGGTGGTCATCCTGCACGAGAAGAAGGGTGACGAGCCGAAGAGCGCGGTAGGACGAATTCCCGCAATCAATTACGAAGAACGCAATGGCGTTGGGTACATTGTGGGAGACATGGAAATCAACAAGCCGATTTTCGACAAGTTGATTGCGACCAATGCTTTCCCGCGCCGCAGCGCGGAGATTTGGTCGGAGAGCAATCACCTGTCCGAAGTCGCCCTGCTTGGCCGCGAAACGCCGCGCCGGCCCCTGCCTGATACGCATTTCGCGCGCCAGGGCAAGAAGATCACTTGTTCAAAGTCCAACTTCGATATGGTCGGTACCGGAGGTGGACTGAATACTTATGTGCCGACCGCCACAAAGGAGAAAGCCGAAATGGCTACTCACGAAGAGATTGCGAAGCACATGGAGGCCATGAAGAGCTCCTTTGAGGCTATGTGCGAGGCGATCAAGACCAAGTTCGACGCTACCCCCGTCGATGACTGGAAGGGCAAGTACGAGGCGGATGCCGAGGCGGAAGCCGAAGGAGAAGCGAAGGCGAAGTCCGGCAAGAAGGGTTCGTCCTACGAGGCCGAATACGAAGGCACGAACGAGGATGCCGGCGGCGCGCGCGTTCACAAGCTGCACGCGGCCGAAGATGGCGTTCACATCGACATCGGCAGCCACGAGGGCGCACCGGACAGCATCGACATGGACGGCGACGAGGACGAGGAGGAGGAAGAAATCCTTGCTTCCAAGCGTTCGACCTACGCCATCCGTTCCGAGAATGCCCGCCTCAAGGCGCGTATGTCCCGGCTCGAGGCCGAGATGAAGCGCGAGAAGTTCGCGCGCGAAATCGAGATCATGGAGCAGGAGGGCTACCGCATCCCCGAAGCGCAGCGCGACAACCTCGTTGCTTCGCTCATGGCTTCCCGCGATGCCGTTGGCCTGTTGGAGTCCTGGCGCGACCTGTTCGCTCGTGACCCCATCGGCACCAAGATCGACATGAGCCGCGCGGCTCTTCCGCGCAACGTCGATGTCTCTGACATCGGTTCCCTCGTCAAGCAGTTCGCCGGCAAGCCCGAAGAATTTGCCCGCGCGATCAACTCTCGCATCAAGAAGTAAGGAGACACTCAAGTGTTTAACTACACCCCCCAGCTCGTTGCAGGCGGCAACATTAACCCGTACAGCGTGGTCAAGATGAGCACCACCGCCTGGACTGGTGCCGCCTCTAGTGCCAACGCCGATTTCGTTGTTGGCGTTACCGATGGTTCGACTCGTCGCTTTGATTCGGCGTATCACGCCATCTCGGGCGATCCCATCAGCCTTCAGCCGTCCCCGACCGTTCAGGTTGTCGCGGCCGCAGCCGTTGGTAGTACCAACGTTGCAGCCGGCGATGGTCTGATTGTGGACACCACCGATGTCAATGGCGCGGTGTCGAAGGCTGTCGGCGCGGGAGCCGGAACCATTCCGATGTTCGTTGCTCTTGAGCCCGCTACGGCACAGGGACAGGTCTTTTGGGCCTACCGTCTTGGTTCCGTCAAGGGAACCGCGTCCTAATCCGCCATCCAACACAAGGAGACTGAATCATGGCATTTACGGCAACTGGAGGCGGACTCAATACCTACGTCCCCTCGACCAATTCCATCGCTACGGGTGCGCTTCAGGTTGAATTCACCCGCGCGATCAACACTTTTGCGATCACGCAGTATGCGCAGATCGTCCCCGTCAATCAGATGACGGGTTACTACCTTCGTCTGAACCCGGATGACAATGTTCGATACGTGTCGGGCAATGAATTCAACTGGCCGCTTGGCAACAGCCGTCCTCTCGGCAAGGAGAATGAGTCCGATTTCATCGCGTATCAGACGCAGCGGTACGCCTTCCCGTTCTACATCCCGAACGAGACGGTGAAGCAGGCTGCTTGGGACGTTGTTGCGGCTCACGCGCGCAGCAAGGCTCAGCTCGCCATGACGGCTCGCACGGCGCGCGCTGCTGCGCTGCTGACGCAGCAAACCTCGAGTAGCCCGTTCTATTCGTACGGTGGCTACAAGTCGAACGGCAGCGCGTTCACGGGTGGCGGTAATTGGTACTCGAGCACCAGTCAGAACTACATTCAGAAGGCCGTGCAGGAATCTTTCCGCATCATTGCGCTTGCGACCGCAGGTGCAGTTCGTCCGGAAGACGTTTGCATGGTTATGTCTCCCGCGACTGCAAATCAGATTTCTTCGTCCGGCGAAGTTCGTGATTACGTCAAGAACTACCCCGCCGCGCTTCCGTTCCTTCAGGGTTCGGACGTGTTCAGCAAGTACGGCCTGCCTCCGTACCTGTTCGGCGCGCGAGTGGTGGTCGATGATTCGGTGCAGGTGACCACGCAGAAGGTGATTCCGTCCGGCGCGAACAACTCGAGCCGTTCGGAAACTCGCTCCTACATCTGGGGCGATGGCAAGGTTGCCTTCCTGTCGCGTCCGGGTGGCCTGGTCGGCGTTGAAGGCGCGACCTCGTTCAGCACGGTTCAAATCTTCGCTTTCGAGGACATGACCGTGGAGAACTGGGACGATCCGCACAACCGCCGCATCGAAGGCCGCGTGATCGACAACAGCGTTGCAGCCGTTGTCGCTCCGATGGCGGGCGTTTACTGCAACAACGTTGGCGTGTAATCGCAACTCCCTCAAGGCATGGGGGGCGGGCGGCTTCGGCCCCTGCCCCCCATGTTGCTAGGAGGCCTGAATGCCGCAGTATGCAAGCTTCTCCGAAATGCAGGCCGCGCTTGATGCCAACATCATCGCGCAGCTGACGAGCGACACGGGTGCGAACAACCCCGGCGCGAATTGCCTTGCGGACACGATCCTTCAGCGCGCGAGCAGCGTGGTGCAGGCCTATGCGCGTGTCGGCAACATCTACAACGATGCTGACCTGAACACGCTTGCGACGAACAACGATGGGCTTCTGATTATGCTGACCGTGGATATCGCCACGGAAATGCTGTTTCAGCGGCGCGCCATGAAGATCACGCCGGCGGTGGAGGCGCGCGTGACCCAGGCGCGTGCCATGCTCGAGGCCTTGCGGGACGGCAAGATGATCTTCGGGGCGGTTTCAAAGGCGGCGGATGCCGGCGTGGCTGAGGTGGCCGTGGTGCCGATCAACAACCTCGCCTGGTACAACAACATGAGCAGCAGCGCGTTCTTCAGGCCGCGCGCCAACAACATCTACCGGGGTGGATGATGGCAAGCGACTGGGGCAAGCGAGTCGCAAAGGCCCTGCGTGACCCGGCGGTGGTGGACGGCATCGCCAAGCTCGTTGGGCGGTACGCGAAGGCCCACATTGCCGCTAGCAAGGGACGGGGCGAGGACGGCCGGGAAACGGCTTTAGAGCCGCTTGCGGCAATCAAGGGCGAATACTGGACCACGACAAAGCCACGCGAAGGGGCGACCGTCAAGGCCACGCGCGAGGTGGTGGTCATCACGCATCGGAAACTGGCCAATGGCAAGACGGTTTCGAAGCCGACCAAGAAGCGGGAATATCTCGTGCAGGGCGAGTCCTACCGCACCGGGGGCAAGCCCTTGCGGGATACGGGGCAGATGATGCGGGAGGTGAACGCGAAAGGACAGACGAGCGGCAACGGCGTTTCCATCATCATGTACGGCCCGCTGCACGCGATCTTCCACGAGCTCGGATTTGAAACGCAAGGGCCGAATTTCATCCCGCTGACCAAGAAGGGCAAGCGAACGCACGCGACTGGCCGCAACCCAACCGAGGAAGGGCTTGTGCGCGCCAAGGATTTCACGATGGCGTGGCGCGGCGTGACCGTGCCAAAGCGGCCGTTTATGATTCCAACCAACGATGAATGGGGCGAAATCGGTAAGTCGATTAGACTAGGCCTTGCCCGTATCCTGAAAGGAAAGAGCTGATGGCGACCTCAATCTACGTTTCCGGCCCAACCACGATTTCCGTCAACATTGGCGGCACTACGTCGATCCTCGGTTATACCGACAACGACAACCTGCCGCAGATGACGTTCACGGACAACATCCACGAGATCAAGACCGTTGCTTCGGGCGCTGCTCCCGAGGAAATGGTGGTCACGAACACTACGGCCGTCATTAGTGCAACGCTGGTCAAGTGGGATGAAACGGTGTGGACTTCGCTCCTCGCTCGTCAGCGCGGCGCAGAAGGTACTGCTACGGTTGGCCGGCTGCTCATCAACGGCAGCGGCTCGTTCGGCGTGAGCATCGTTCCGACCGTGGCGGGCAAGACTTCATTTGTGTTTGGTACTTGCTATCTGACCGGGGATGCCGTCAACCAAAGCAACTTTGGCAACGTGGAACGCCGCCTGGGCGTGACGTTCCGTGCCATCCCGACCCCGACCACGAACCTCCTGTACACGAAGGGCAGCACGTGATTGACCTGACCGAAGATAATGACCCGATGCTGTTCCGCATTGCCGTCCCGAGCGGAAGCCTGATCGTTCAATGGAACGAGCTCGTCGCGGCGGTTCAGAAGCGCAACCAGTCCGGGCAGAATCAGCCGACTGTGGCCGACATCGCGGAGTCCATCCGCGCCGTGTCGCGCACGCCGGAAGTGGCCGCAAACGCCGCCGACGAAGTGCTGTTTGCCGTGTTCGCGCGGCTCGGCAAGGCGGTCACGAACGCGGGAAACTGACACGGGAGGCGGCGGTATTCCTTGCCACGTACGGCCGTCCTCCCACCGATTTCGACCCGGAAACGGCAATGGGACTAGCGCAGAACATCCCCGTGATCGAAGCGCGGCAGAGCCTCGTGCAGGCTCGAGCCATTGCTATGGCGTTCGGCGCGGGCGAAGTGGCGCAACACGCCATCGGCCTTGCCACGGGTGATGCCGACCTTGCATTCCGAATTCGCATGAACCTCGAGCATCAAAAGGCGGTGGGCTAATGGCGCATCCCGGAAACGCTACGGTATGGAACGTGCTGATTGGGCAGGTGCAGGCGTGGATGTATGACTCCGGATACGGCAACGCCGTGTACCTGTCGGAGCGTCCGAACGACGAAACGATCAGCCAGTACGCGGTACAGATCATCCCAGGAGGCGATACCGCGCTGCATTGGAGGAGCGGTGTGGCCCTTCAGGAAGCGAAGATCGACATCATCGTATGGTGGCGTGGGCTGCTCGATCCCACCAACCGCGCCACGCAGCGCATCGCCGGAGAGAACGGCATTGAGCCGTTCATCGACGGTCTGCGCACGCTGCTGACCGGGAACGATCTTGGCGGCATCCTGACGATCCCGCTGACCTGGCGCAATGGCGGTCAGGTTGAGCCGGCGGAAGATTTGGTCGGATGGATGCGCGGTACGGAAACCTTCGTCTGCGCCTTTGAGAACGGATAAGCCATGCAAGACCTCGGCCGCATCGTCATCGACATCAACGAGAAGGGAAGCGCAAAGGCTGAAGGCATTAGCGGCATTGCCAACATGGCCGAAGGCGAAGGCGGCGGCGCAACCGAAGCAATTGCGGAAGTAGGCGCGCTTGCTGAAGTCGCGTCAACGGCAGCGGTGGCCTTCACGGCGGTGGTCGGCGCGTTTGCCGCGCTTGCGAAGGTGGTCGGCAAGGTGGGCGAAGCGTTGATGGCGTTGAATCGCTTCGTTATGGAAGTCGCCAACGATCTGCATGACTTCAGCCCCGGTATTCAGCTTGCTGAGATGCAGAATCAGATTGCGATGGTTAACACGAAATTCCGACTGGGTATGCAGTATGGCGGTGCCATCGGCGGGCAGATGCTTGAAGTCGGCCGAATTGATCGCTCGTTGTTGGAGCTGAAGTCCGCAGCAGGTGGTATCGGCGCGGTGTTCCTCAAGCCCATCACCAAGTTTGTCGCGGACATCTTGGAATATGTGAAGGGCTTCGTTCCGAAGGTGATTGAATACCTGGCAACCTATGCGGACGGTCTTGGCAAGTTCTTTGAGATGATTAGCAACGGATCATCCAAACTTGGGCTTCCCGCGTGGCTTTCATCGTCGGCCATGTCGCTATCCAAGACCTTCTATCAGATTGGTCAGGATCTTCGTGCCATCAAGCGCAACACCGATCCGAAGATTGACTACGGCGCGCTCAATGAGCCGTTCCTCCAGGATCTTCGCCTCATGGGCGTGAAGGGCATCTAATGTCAACGAACGGCAACACCTATGTCCAGTTCACGGTAGGGGAGGATTTCTATACCCTGCCATACGCCAACGTCACTTCGTGGGATCAAAAGCCGATCTACGCGGAGGACGGTTTTACGGTCATCCGTTTTGAAACCACCATTTCGGGGACGGCATTGGTTTCCTACGGCACTTCGACATATTCGACCCTCAATACGCTTGCTTTAAAGGAACCTGGTCGAGTCGATGGCGTGAGCATCAGCGTCACGTCCGGTGGTGGTTCTGAAGTGCTGTATGAGCAGACTGGACCGGACGCGTTGCGCGGGCCGTTGATGTCGTTCACGGTGTCGGAAATCACGGGTCGGCAGGCGGCGATGGTGACCTTTACCATCGTTGGAAATCAGACGGTCTACGATCCCTGCCCGATTGTGTCGCATCGTTGGGTGCAGACGTTTTCCCTTGATGCGGTGGGACACATTACGCGCTCGGTGACGGGCAGCATTGTGGTCGATCTGTCAAGCGCGAACAGCGATGTTGCGTATGCACAGAACGGATCGCCTACCCAGCTCAACGGTAAGTCCGCATGGGCCGACCTGTTCCGAAAGGCGTTGCTGCCCGTTCGTCCGCCGGATGATTCGTCGTGGCGGCGCGAGTCGCAGACGTTCGCCTACAACGAAACCGGGAATTCGCTCATCTACACCGTGGTAGATACCCAGGCACGCATGAATCTTCCGGACTCTGCGCTGACGGGCAATTGCGAATTCACGTACGAGCGCAGCCGTTCCGACCTGTCCTTTGCCGTGCTGCGATTTAACTGCGACCTTGAAGGAGCATGGAACGCCGACCCGCGAAACATGATTTGGGCTGCGGTGGTACTGGCGCAGAGCCGCATTCCTTTCCGATCCGCGCAGCTTGACCGCATCCTCATCACCGAACAGGAGATGATGACGCGCGCCAAGATCCGCATGGAAATCACCGCGAGATGCTACGCATGGCAGGGCGATCCGCCTGCGGGAGCAACGTATGCGCCCGTCCCGCTTGCAAACCTAATCGGCAAGTATTTCACGGTTACGCGATCTTGCCCCGTGTTCCCGGATGCATACGGCGGCGCAAGCACGAATGGCATTGCCGGCGTTCCGCATTGGTACAACAACGAGCTTTCCGCAAAGACCCCCGGTGTGGCTGACACGCTGCCCGTGGCGCGCGTAATCTCGGCTATCTCGGATTACTGCTCACCAGGCACGCCGACCATCGTGATGACAGGCGGTGACTCGTCGATGGATTCGGCGAACAATGCGCTGACGCAGGGACCGTTTCAGGGCATTCTTCAGGCGACCAACAACGCGAACAGTCAGCCCGCAGGTGTTGAGAAAGCGCAGACCGTTACGAGCGTCTACACCGATACCAAGATGCATCGGTTGCAGACCCTCTACACCGAAGGCGCGGATTTCGTATTCCAGGCGGGCAAGGCAAGTGTCACGCTTGAGGAAGTCAGCACGGTGAAGGGCGTGAACACGCCGCCGCAGCGAATTTTCCGTCCCATCCCGGCCGGGTTTGTTGTCGTGAAGGATGATTGGAAGGTGAACTTTGGCGAGATTGACCCAGGCGGACAGCGCACGTTCATCGGCGTGTACACGCGAACGCTGAAGTCTATCGACGGCGGAAGCTCCACGAGCAACGGCTACTCCACCGTCAGCGGTCGCCGGCAATGGTGGCCCTCGAGCGGCTACGTCACTTCCCCAGCCGCGCTTGGCTTCCGCAGCGACTCGGATGGGCAGAACATTGCCGTGTCCGTCCTCAATTCGACGGGTACGCAGGCCTACAACCTCGGCACGCCGCAGGATTACGCATGAGCGTTCAGGCATATATCACCGCCGGCGCAACGGTCATTCCCGTTTTGCTGCCCACGCAGCCCATGCGTGATACGGCTCGGCAGATCGGCATTCCGGAATCGGACCTGTTCCGCATTGATGTTCCGTGCGGCATGACGCGGCACACGAGCGCATCGGTATTGATTCCATCGACATCGATATCGACACTCTACGGATCAACCACGGTCAGCCTGACGCTTGAGGATTCAAGCGGCCTCTCGGTGTCGTTTGCAACGTTGTATGCGCGTCCGCCGCAGCCGTTCTTTTGGGGCGATCAGGGTGGCGTGGCGTTGGTGGAATTGGTAGATGAGCGTTGGTACTGGAAGTTCAGCAGCGCCGCGCAGCTCAATCAAGCCCTCACGCCGCTGTGGTCATCGGACGGACGGTGGCAGGTGAATGCCGCCGACATGACTACCTATTCGCAGCTCCTGTCGTTGATTTCGACAGCGGCGAGCGGCGACAATCTGACCGCGCCGAGCAACTTCACCACGCAATCACCCGAATACCTGCGCCGGCTTTCGGATCTCGTTGGAAGCCCGAACGTCAGCCTAGCCTTGCTACTCGATGCCATTGCCGTGGCGAACACGCAAATCATCGTGACCACGGGCAACGGAACGGGATTCATTTCGCGTAGCACGCTCAAGGCGCAGTACAACGCCAAGATGGTGCTGTATAAGACCGCCTATCGCGGCGGTATGCAGCCCGTCAACGGCGCGGCATCCTCAACGGATACGCTAGTCAATTTGTGGAACGCAAGCGGATATCAGGCGCGTGCGCCCCAGTCCTGCTCCGTCATCATGCCGCAACGGTCGGTTGAGGGGCTGACGGTCTACGACAACTGCAACACGGCAAACACGCCTTCCACGCAGCAGAATTTCACGCAGAAGCAAATTTACGCGGCGGGATCGTCGCCTACGTGGGTGCGCGCCCCCAACGACATTGGTGCCGGATACATCACGGACTCCTCGGTGGTGACTGTGGATGCCTCTGGAGCGGTGCTGACGGCATCGCCAGGGTGGAACCCCACGGCGATGTCCACGGTCATCCGCAACGATTACGCATCGCGGTACAGCAATATCCCCTTTGGACGAACTGTTTGGGCCGGATGGATTCCGTGGTTGTCGGACCTCTCGAGCAACATCGGGCAGATTGGGAACGTGTCGTATCGACTTGCGGAAGTGGACGGCGACATGGCCCCGTTCACTATCAGCGAAGCGCGGGAGGACGATTGGATCTTCGGATTGCAGGGCTGCGCCGAAACCGATCCCGGTCAGCTCGTCACGGCAAAGGGCAAGGCGCAGGCATATCGAAACTGCGTAGGCGCGACCGTCATCGACGTTCCGCCGCCAAATACCCGTGTGTTCCCGGCAAAGATCACGGCAAGCGAATTGATTTCCAATTGGAAGTGGATGTATTCGTGGGTGGAGGTTGAGCCTGGCGCGCCCGGAACCGCCGCCCCTGCCGTGACCATCGGTGCATATGCGCGGACGGGAACAACGAACGCGCGCAACATGGCCGAGAACGGGAACGTGTTCGTGTCCTCGGGCAACAGCGGCAACATCGTTGCACCCGGCATCTATCAGTCCGACTATACGGGCGGGCAAGTCATTACGGCGCAGCCGATTCGCAATGACACCATCGTGGAAATGGTGGAGCAGTTCAATACTTCGCAATCAAGCGGTCTGCCTTCGGTGCCGCGATACTGGTTCTCGATGCCGAATGCAGTCAAGGTTACGTGTTCGGGCGGGTAAACTGGAGCAACAATGGCCAGCAGCACGGTTTGGAACATCATCTTTGAGCAGGGCGCGGAATTTCAGGCGGTGGTAACGGTCAGCGATTGGCCTGCGACCTATCCCGCGCTATCAACGGCGAGCGATTGGCGGCTCCGCGTGGCTCGAGCGGGCGAAACGGCCTTTTTGACCGCCAATACGTCCAACTACATCACGCTGAACGGCGCAAAAACCGTTGCAACTATCAAGATTCCTTCAACCATCACCAACGCGTTCCCGTGCGGCAACGCGCTGTATGACCTTGACATCCTGTTCCCCAGCAGCGTGGTCAAGCGATTGATTTCACTTGGTTCGGCACAGGTCAACATCTACGCGGGGTCCGTCTAATGGCCGACCAAGTATCCATCTCGGTGGTTGATTCCGGCGTGACTGTTTCCGCCGGCGCGGTCGTGAGCATCACGGCTGGCACGGGACTGACGGGCGGGACGATCACTTCCTCAGGAACCATCGCTGCCGATTTCGCGGCCGATGGCGTGGCAACGGCGGGCAAGATCACCCAGGCCACGGATAGTCGCCTGTCAAATGCCCGTACCCCGACCACGCACGCCAGTACCCACGGCACGGCGGGCAGCGACCCGATCCCCGCCGGCGGCCTAGCGCAGTCGCAAATCCTGAACTTGACGAGCGACATTGCCGGGAAGGTTGGAACGAGCCGCAGCGTGTTGGCCGGAACGGGATTGACTGGCGGCGGCAACCTGTCGGCGGATGTCACGATTACCGCCGACATTGCGACCTCCGGCGGTGGATCGGCCTCGCAGCTCGTTGGGGCAACCGATAGCCGTTTGACGAATGCGCGCACGCCAACCGCCCATGCGTCCACACATTCCTACGGCGGTGCGGATGCAATTCCGGATGCGGGCCTTGCGATTTCACAGACCTCTGGATTGCAGACTGCCCTCAACGGCAAGGCACCAACTACGCGCAATATCACGGCCGGGACTGGCCTGACGGGCGGCGGCGACCTGTCCGCAGATCGCACCCTAGCGGTGTCTTTTGGAAGCTCGTCTTCTACCGCTTGTGTTGGCAACGACACGCGACTGTCTGACTCTCGATCTCCGAGCGGCGCAGCAAGTGGCGACCTTTTCGGCACGTATCCAAGCCCAAGCGTGATTGCACTGCGCGGGATCGCAATTGAGTCAGGAACGCCGAACGGCGGCGATGCGCTTATCTACGTGTCAAGCGTTGGGCAATGGCAATCGCAGCCCGCTACGGATGTCCAATTGTTCACCACAAGCGGCACGTGGACGAAACCTGCCGGCTGCAAGTGGGTGGAGATCATCTGCATCGGTGCGGGTGGTGGCGGCGGAAGTGGCCATGCACATTCAAGCGCAAACCGTGGAGGCGGCGGCGGCGGCGGTGGCGGCGGAATTAGCGAGGTGCGCTATCGCTATGTAGCTCTGCCATCGACGCTGACGGTCACCATTGGCGCGAGCGGTGCCGGCGGCGCAGGGGTGTCGGCGATTAATAACGGCAATGCAGGATCGACGGGCGGAACAACGTCCGTCACCAATTCGGGGATCACGTATTGCTCCGCAGCAGGTGGCGGCGGCGGTGGCGGCGGCAGCAATTCTCCCGGCACGGCTGGCAGCGGAACCAACGCTGGGCAAGCATCGTTTGACGGCGGCGCGGGCGGCGCGGGAGGATCAACTACCGGAGTGACGGCGGCAAATGCAAAGGGCGCGCCTGGCGGCGGTGGTGGCGGCGGATTGCCAAGCGGAACTACCCCGTACAACGGCGGTTCGGGGGGAACGCATTTGGGAATCGGAACACCGGGAAATGGGACTGGCGGTGCCGGAGCTAACTACGGCCTATACGGGACGGGCGGCGGCGGAAGCCCTTCGGTATCGGGAGCAACAACCCAAGCGGGCGGCGCAGGCGGCTATGGGGCAGGTGGCGGCGGTTCGGGCGCATCTTCCACCGCGAGCGGCGCGGGTGGCGCAGGTGGCGGCGGCATCGCTTGCATCATTTCCTACTGGTGAACAATGACGCACGAGCTCGCGCGAGTCATCGACAAGGTGTACAAGTTCGGTCAACTTGTGATGATGGCCGGGGCGTTGCTGACTGCTGTTTCTTATGCGGGGCAGCGCAGCGAACGCGACGAAGCGCAGACCCGTGCCATCGAACGCATGGCTACGGAAATGCAGAAGATGCAGGAAGCGGCAAATCAGGGGAATGCCGAAATCCGCGTCATCAATGTGCGCGTGGGCGCGCTCGAGGATCGCGTGGGGAAGATGGAAAAGCGATGACGCGCGCGTGGTGGTGGTTGCTTGTCGGGATGCTGCTTGCCATCGCCGGGTGCAGCGCGACCGAGCATATTGCTGAATCGGCCAATTCCATTCGCACGGATGCCCAGGTGCTTATCAAGCATGGAAACGCCATCAACGATCCGGAAGTGGTTTCGCGTGCCGAACACATCGACGCGATGGCCGCGACAATTCACACGGACTTGGCGGGGACGCAGGACCGAACGCCGGCATGGGTGGGGATGGTCACATGGGCGGCAATCGCCGCCGTGGCGGTGGCCGTCCTGCTAATCCTGTGGCAGTCGGGGTTGCTGTCAAGCTTGCGAATCCTGCTTGGGTGGCTTCCTCGTCGGAAAGTCAGCCAAGCCGAACTGGCGGTCGATATGCTAGATACCACCCGTCCCGAAGGGGAACGGGAAATGGTGGCGGCGTTGCGTGCTTCGGACAAGGAATTTGACGCGGCTTTCCGCGCGGCCCAGGAACGACGAAAGGCAAAGACATGATCATCGCAGACTTCAGCTCTTGGCTCGGCTCGGTGTTCTTCGCGGCGGTTTGCTTCTGTGTTGGCGTGGGCTGCGGCGTCTACATTTCCAAGCGCGGGTACGTCAAGTGAGCCGCCTGCTGTTCTTCATCGCTGCCATCATCATTGTGGCATGAGCGGCATCACGGCCATTGCGTGTTGTTGCCCGTCAGCACCGACGAAGGCAACTTCGTGCAGCGGGTTTGTGACGGATAGACCCGCACAGACCCTCACAATCACATACACCGTCACGCCTCGAGCGCGATGTCCGGTCATCTCATACACCGATGTTCCGTGGTTGCTTTGCTATGACACAACGCAAGCTCGGATGATTTGCTACAACCCTCCGGGCTGCACCCCTTACGGTCCCATTGTTGGTGGACTCTCGCGCAAGGCCGAACCTGTTTGGAGCAATGATTGGGGAGCTCCAACAGCGGTCAATCTTGGCAGAACCAGTTTCTTGGATGCGACTGGATGCACTCAATGCAACCTGTCCAACTATCGCACCGTGGCGCAAAGCACCACGCTTCAGACTTTCGGGGCCACGCTCACGGGATCGTTCACCATCACGCACCCATGCGGTGGGGCAGGAACGTACCCATACGTTTATGTTGATGGCGACCTCACCTTTACCGTGACATGGAGATGTTGCGATACATGCGATTGCGACAGTTCAGCGTACGTTTGTAGCAAGGTGGAAATTTTTGCGGAGTACATTCCAAACGTCACCCTACCCGGAAACGTCTATCTTCGATACGATCAAGGATGCGGTGACGATCCAAGCAACCCGTATGACGTTTCATTGAAAAGTTACATTCTTCCGATTACCTACAGTCACACGCAGCAAATCAACATCACGCTTGAGCGGAACATTTTTACCACGCAGCTTCCGTACTACGAACTGTCACCCGGCGCGTATACGGTAATGAGCGGTCAATCCGCCAACGACTTTGGGGTGGCTTACGATTGGTTTGGACCTTACGATGGGTATTTGCCCTGTCATCCAGGAAACGATCCGATTGTCTATTCGCAGTCATTCAACTGCGATGACATCACAAGTCTGAGGAGCGCAGGATGGGATCTAACGGTGACAGCGACATGATCCGGGTTGGATCAACGCAAGACTATTTGAACGTGCGTGGCAAGAAGGATGCGCCGGCAAAGCTGCGCGGACTGGGCGATGTCATTGCCGCCGCGACGAAGGCGGTCGGGATCAAGCCCTGCGAACCGTGTCGCAAGCGACAGGAGGCGTTGAATCGCCTCGTGCCGTTTGGTAGCAATGAAAAGCCCCCGTCCGCTGACCAACTTCCTGCGGTCGCAGACGGGGGCGAGAAGAGCGAAGAGCGTACTACTTGATCCGCAGGCTCGTGCCTCGCGGCATGAGCGTGCAGCCGGGGATGGTCGCACCGTTCTCAAGCGCGATGCGGATGGCCTCGCGGTTGGGCTCGGTGATGACCCTGCGGAACGGCGGTTCCCATGCAGCCATCTGCGCCTCGTCCACCTCAAGCGGCTGCTTGCCGCCGTTGTTGGCGACCGTCAGCCGGAAGCGGGCGGTTTCAATCTTCATCTTGCCGCTGCTTTCCATCGCTGCCTTGAGGCGTTCCTTCAGGCGTTCGGCAAGCGTGGCATCGACCGTGGACAGCAGCCGGATGCGGATGGCTTCGGCCTTGCGGACCTCGGCGCGCAGCTCCAGTTCGCGGATGAGTCCCGCGTAATCCTCGGCCTTCGATTCAAGGGCCGTGTCCAGGCCGGCCAAGTGCAGGTTCAGGGCTTCCATCGCTTCGGGGCTGTCTGCGCCGCCCTCGAGCATGGCATCCAACACGGATGCGATTTCTGCGTTGATTGCGTACAGGCTCATGGGGTTCCTTTCAGAATGGGATGTGCTGCGACTCAACCACGGCGGGAACCATCGGGCCGATCCACCGCATGATCGTGAGAGTGTTACCAACGCGCATCAGTTCCATGCGGACCTTCTCATCCACCTTTTTGCGGGCCATTTCCACATATTCCGCGATGGGGAAGGCAATCCACGCCTTGCCGTGTTCGCCGTCCACCTGCACCGCGCAGGGCTTGCCATCCCGGCACACCACGCGCAAAATCGTGAATTCACCTGTGTATTCCTCCGGATAGGCATCCGTTGCGGCTGGCTTCGATTCCACGGGGGCAGGAATGGCTTTAGGCGCGTCCACAACGACAGGGGCGGTCTTGACCGCCTTGCGCTTCGCAGGCGCGTCCTGGGGCTTCTCCGGGGCCGGAGCGGGCAGGGCGGCGACAGCCGCCGGCGCGGCGGGTGCGTCCTCCGTGATTTCCATTTCGCCATGCGCCTCAACGTAGACCGGGGCCGCGCCAAGCGCGTCCGGGCAAAAGGCCTTGTAGCCGTTGGAGATGCAACGCGCGAAGAGCATATTGCGCGGGTATTTCCTCCAGTTGTCGCCGTTGAGCTGCGCGCGGCGCGCATCCTCCATCGTGAAGGTACTGCTCCCAATCTCCTCCCAGGCGCGCGCATCGTTGCGCTCAAAGAACGTGATTTCGCACAGCGTGTCGGTGACGGTCGCACGGTAGTCATACTTGCCCGCGCGCTTGATCGCCGCAGCCATAAGGTTGGAAGCCAACACGGCCTTTCCCTTGATGATGTGCAACCCAGTCATCGCGTCGAAGTCGGTCAGGCCCATGCCGCGACCGATGATGATCTTCGCGCACGCGGCGGCAACCGTCTGAATGTCGGGGAACATCCCCGAGTCCTTGAACACCTGCGCGACCGTCATCGGGTCGAGCTGCGTAGCCGCAGGGGACATCTTTGCCAGTTCGTTCATTTTGTCTCCTCTCAAGACGCGCGGTACGCCGCGCACGGTCCCTGCAACGTGCAGGGACAGAACAGTATACAGCCCCGTATGGGAAAGTCAAGCGGGGTAAAGCGCGATGGTTGCGCCTGCCTGTTCCCCGTAGACCTTCGATGCATCCCACCGCACGATTTGAGCATCGTCCCGGTAACAAATCCCGGTCAAGGCATCCCCCACGGCCCGAACCAGTTTGTCCAGGTCGGGCTTGCCGGGGTGGCTCGGCGCACCCGTTCGCAGCGCGCCCTTGCTTGTGTAATGGCTGCGGGGCCGAACGAACCTGAACTGCACCAACATCTCCACCGAGCAATCCATGACAGTCGCGCCGGCGGCGACCGCCGAACTCGCCACGGTAATCCTCCACGGCTTCAGCTTCGCGCTTGATTCAACCAACGCGATGCGACCGCCGCGCGTACGGAATGCCCGCTTTGATCCCTGCGGTGCGGCCTCGCCGGCCACGCTGAACATCACCGCCGCTGCGCGTGTTGGCTTCGACATAGATCAAGCTCCCGCTGCGTTTCGTTTGTGGTGCGGATGATCCGCGCCATCTCGCGCCGGATTCGGATGACTTCCTGCATCGCCTCAATCGTCAGCGGGTCGGTGGTCGCGCTGCACTTGATCCTGTCCACGATGTCCTCGTCCTCCTCCTGGCGCGGCATGGTGTCACCCTTCGCCTTCGTAGAGGAGCCGCGCAATGTGCGCGGGCAATGCATTGCGGCACAGTCGCGCGTCCTCCTCGGCCTTTGCGGCTCGGTCGCGCCATGTCACGCCGTTCGGGTTTGCCACGCTTGGCCGCTCCGCATACACGAGCAGCTCCATGCGCGCGCAACAGGCTTCCGCCGCGATTGCTCGAGCGCGCCAGTCGGTGATTGCGTCAGCCACCATAGATTGACTCCGAAGCCTTCTTGGCGATCTTTGTCCTGCGCCGAACAATGCTCTGCACCGTGGAATAGTCTAATTGATACAGCGCAGACATATCGACCATCGTTGCTCCATTGTCCACCGATGCGATGATATGACGCGCCACCTCAAACGACACGCGCTTCCGGGTTCCAATCAACCCGCTCACAAACCCTTGCGAAACGCCATGCTTGGCTGCTAGGTCCTTCTGCCTCATGCCTGATTGCGCGTCTTGCATAATGGCAAGGCGGACTGCTTCGTCAATCTTCCTCATGGGTGTTGCCTTTCATTTCTCGTCGGACGTTGATGGCTTCGGCCACCTGAAACACCATGCGCGACCGCCTCGGATGCTTGTCGTTGATGAAGATGTTGGCGATGTCGCGTCCTTCGGCATCGCGCAGCGTCACCACCGACCACGGCTCAACCGTGATGGAAATGTTCTTTCCGGTATCAATGTGCGGTATTGGCATTGTCGCTCTCCTTCAGTACCCGCGAAAGGAAGCGACCGACCACCGCGAGATATTCGAGCCGCACTAGGTCGGCGGTGTCATCGTCACGCCGAACGCCGTGCGATGTCAGCACGGTGCAGAAGATGTTGTTGCGGCTCTTGGATTCGTCAATGTCAAGGGCAATGACGCGCGTCACCCAGTAGCGGTACGGCGGGCCTGGGTGCAAGTCCTCGCGTGCTTCCGGATCGCAGCAAAGCAGCGCAACACCCGGCCGTCCATTCGCGTCCTCGGGCAACGCCAACGCCTTTTGCACCATGTCAAGATCGACATACGCCGGCGCGGATTCGGCGCGCCATTCAACGTCCGAAATGGCGGGTTCGCTCCAACGGTTTTCGAGTGTCATGCCATCACCCCCGGCCCCATTGCCTCAAGCTTGCGGCGCATGAGGCTGCTAATCGTGCAGGCGTTCACGATGCCCTGAAATGGGAAGTTCTCGGGGAAGTCGGATTCAGGCACGCCGCACAGTTTGCCTTCGACCCACAACTGCGAAAGCGTCCAGTCCAACAGGCGTGGCTCAACGGTGCTGCGCTGCCATCGAGCGCGCATGACCGCCTCCACCTTGTGAACGGCAACGTATTCGGCGGCGGGGTCGATCATCATTTGCGGTTCAAGCCGCAGACGGTGCATCACCACAAAAATGCCCTTTGCGTGATCGTTCACCATTGGATGCGCTCCTTGATCGGGAAGAGGGTGGTTGCGGTCGGGATCGCGCACACGATGCACGCGCGGCCGCTTGATCCGACACGAGCGCGGCCCGTGTCTTGAATCAATCCAAGTGATCGCAACTCGCTGCACCGCTTCCATCCCCCGTTCGTTACCCCGGCGAGCGCAGCGGCTTCCTCGTCGGTCAGGCCATCGGGGTGCAGCTCGTAGACACGCAGCAGGGTTTCGCGCTGCGTCTGCGCGGTCGGCCGTGATGCGCGCGCCGCTTCGTGGCTCGTCCACGGGTCGGTACGGCGCGCGTTCACAGGGAAATCTCCGTGCCGCTGTGCTGCTCGAGGAACGCGGCTTCCGCGTTGTCCAGTTCCTCGCGCGCTGCCTCCCAGGCGGGTTCGTTGTCCGGGTCGATCTTCCCGAGGGCTTCGTGAGCGCAAAGGACGCGGCGGCTCACCTCGTCGCTCAATTCCCGAGCGCAGGCGAGCAGAACGTCATCGTGCCGGCTGCGGAGACTGGGGTAGTGATTGAGCAGGTTCTCGATGGTGTCGCGGTGAATCTTCATGTTCTCTCCTCATGGACTGTGCTTCGGTCGCAACGTGCTTCCTCGGCGCAGGGTGTTATACCGATGCGTATCGGCTGTCGCAAGTAGGTACCTGCACGGAAATTCCACTTTTTTTCACTTTGATGGTTTTGCACCCTGAACCGCTACGGTGGGAAGGCATGGCAAAGAAACCCGCCGCGCCGCCGTTTCAAGTCACGCATCATGGGAAGAACATCCACATCGTGGACTGCGCGGGGGCTTCGTTCCGGGAGTGGGAGCAATGGCTGCTGCTGCGCTCCGATGCACATTCCGACAACAAGAAATGCGACCGCGCGCTCGAGGAGAAGCACCTGCGCGAAGCGGTCGAACGCAACGCGATCATCTGCGACCTCGGGGACTGCCTGGATTTGATGCAGGGCGCAAGTGACCGCCGGCAATGCAAGTCGCAGCTCCGTTCGTCGCAACTGGCGGCGGCGTACTTCGACAGCGTGATTGACGAAGCAGCCGAACGCTACGCACCGTACGCGCCATGGTGGGCGGTGCTTGGCCAGGGGAACCATGAGTGCCTTGATGATTCGTCAGAGGTGCTGACTCGTCGCGGATGGATTCCGATTGCGGATGTCACGCTCGAGGATGAAGTGGCATCAATGCACCCGCATGAACTTACGACCACATGGGCAAAGCCGATCAAGGTGCATCGGTACGAGTATTCGGGAGAAATGGTTGAGGTTCGTCAGCGTGGGATGTCAATGCGGGTTACTCCAAACCATCGAATGGCGTACTTCCTTTGGGATCGAGCATTCGGTGATGGCCGACGAGCAAAGCTCGCATATGTGCTGGCAGAGGACGCGGAACGAATGTCGGTCGTCCACGTACCTGCGATGGCTCGGTCTGGCGCAACTGGCTGCAAGTGGTCGGATGACCAGATTCGCTTGGCTGCATGGGTATTGACGGACGGACATATCAAAAGCGATACAGCCTCTGTGTACGTGTATCAATCCAAGCAGAAGGGCATCGATGAAATCAAAGCGATCCTCGGACGGCTCAACATCGAATGGGATGAAAAGGTTCGCCCTGGCCGATTCGACGGAGTAATCATCAAGAGCGCGCTTCCGCAGCATGTGTTCCGAATCAGCAGGACTCCATGGCTTGCCGAACTCGTCGGTCAGCACGATAAGTCGATTCCGGATTGGGTGCATGAATGCACGGACGAGCAGTTCGCTGTGTTCCTTGAGTCGTACATTGACGGCGATGGTTCGCGTCGACCCGCTCGAGAAGGATCATGGGCAAGGGTGATCTACGGCACGCACAAAATGCTGTCGCAACTCCAGGCTGCGTGCGTCACGCACGGGTTCAGGGCATCGCTGTCCTGGCAGCCACGCGGCGAAGAACAAGACGGCTACTACCGTCTGAACGTCACGCGCCGACCAGTAATGACCGCGCAGCGCAAGTCATTCACGCGCACTCGGCACGATGGGTTTGTCTACTGCCTGACGACTCACGCGGGTAACTTTTTTGTTCGCCGTGACGGAATCGCGTACGTCACCGGGAATAGCGCGTGGCTCAAGCACCACGAAACCTGCCCGACTACGAACCTCGTTCGCGCGATTAAGTCGATGAATCAGAAATCGCAGATGGGCGCAGGCGGCTACGGCGGATGGCTAAAGGTGCGCGTGGCCGTCAACAATTGCAAGCTGACATGGACGATGCGATATCACCACGGCTCCGGCGGCGGCGCGCCCATGTCGATGGGCGTGCTAGACAGCCGACGAATGCTTTCGTGGCTCGAGGGCGTTGACTGCATCGCGGTCGGCCACAATCATCATTCCAACATTGTGGGCATTGCCCGCGAGTACCTCGAGACTCGCAACGGCGTGTACGAGGTGCGGCACCGCCATTGCGATTTCGTGCGGTGCGGCACGTACAAGCAAGACTGGGGTGACGGTTCCGGCGGGTGGATCGTTGAGAAGGGTCCAGGCCCAACGCCGCTGCGTGCCAAATGGGTGCGCCTGTTCATCCGATGGGAAGTCGAACCGTCGAAGGACGGCGGCAAGGCACGCGGTCACCCGCGCATGGCGTGGGATGTGATGGACGCGCAATGACGAGTAACCGAACGAGTAACCGAACGAGTAACCGAACGGAAATTGGCGTAAACTGGCGGAACTAGCCGTGTTAGGAGGACAGATGCGTATCCGGCTCGGTGGGAAATACTGGCGGCTGCGCTTCGCCGCCAATATGCGCGACTATGGCGACATGGTTGACCCTGGTAAGGCTTCCGGTCGCCTCATCCGCATCGGCACATGGCAAGGCGAGGCCGACCGCCTGGACACCGTGCTGCACGAAGCCCTGCACGCCATCCGACCGGAGCTAGACGAAACGGCCGTGGACGCGACCGCGCGCGACATCTCTAGGCTGCTGTGGCGGCTTGGGTATCGCCGGGTGCAGGATGGAAAGATTCAGGAGTAATCCGTCATTCGGTACAGTCGCAAGGCATGGAATCTTCAACCATGCAACCAAACAACTTTCCCTGAATTGTTAGTTGCGTTCGCATTTGTCGAATGGTCGGACGATCAAATCGAAATCGTTGTCCGGTCATTTCTTCCATTTCAATCCACCAATCGGCAAGATCGGGGCGAGACTCCAAAACTCCTTGCAGCCGTGGCATGGATTTCAGAAAGCACAAATCGCAGTTTCCGAAATACTTTTGATCGTGCGGCCACGGCAAATCGAAATCGCATTCGGACCAAAATTTCAATACGTCAGATTCGATTGCCCCGGCATCGGCAAGCGGAATGCAAATATCTCGCTCGGTAATTCCGCGAAGTCTGCTGACTCGTCGTGGCTCATCGGCGCGAATTCCAAGCACGGCCACAAATTCTTTTAGCCCAAGAGATTGAAGATATTTTTCCATTGGCTTCACTTTCAAATCGCTTGTACAGAATCGTGCGGGCGGTGTTGGCAGTCTCTTTTTGCTGACGATGAGATCCTTGAAATGTGTCCCGGTTCGATCTGCTGATTGAAAATCAACCTTTGCCCACTTTGGGGATTCTCGGCGATATTCAATCCATGTCACGGGACACCATCGCGTTTCGACCTCATGCACAAACTTCAAAGTCGCTTCGTGTTCTCGTCCCGTGTTTGCAAATAGAACATGGCTTCCATCGGGAAGCGTTCCGCCCCAAGCGTCAAGCACTTGACGAAGCAAGTAGCCGCTGGTCCTGCCGCCACTAAACGAGATGTAGAACGGTGGATCAATTTTGTATGGGTTCATACGCATCAGTATAACCGCGCCCGCGTATACTGCAACCGCGAAGGTGCGAGTGCCAGCCGTAAGGAAGCCAACGGCCTATTCTCGCTCGGGACGCGCCAGAAGGCCGCAAGGTACGCCGCGCGTTGATATCACCGATGGGGTAACGAATTGTCAGCCTCTCGCCGGGGCAGGGCGCGCGCGGAACGAGCGCGCTGCTGCCCACTTGTAATGTTTCATCACGCCGTAAGCGTTTCGGTGAGCTGCGGCCGCGTTGTCAGCGGAAAGAAAAACCCGTCAGCATTTCTTACGGGATCGTTCCCGCCATACTTGTTTCAATGTGTGGCGGAATCGCTCCACAAACAAACACGGCGCGGATCTTGCGATCAACGCGCCGTGCTTTCCGGGGGTTAAAGAGTCCGGCCGGCCAGGGACACCCGAAGCCGCCACGCAAATGGAAATGCCGGACGCGAGCAGTATACCCACTTGGGGGGTTGCGTCAAGCGGCGCGGTGTGTATCATGTCGGCAGCGCGGCCCATTGTGGGCGGCGAAGAGCGGCTTGGCAGCACGCTCACCAACTCAACCGGGCGCGGGATGGCGTAGTACCGCCAAGCCGCTCCGCCATCCCGCCCTGGTGATTGCATGGACAGCACATGGCAGACCTCGCATGGTTTCCGATGTACCCGAATGACTTCCTCGTCAGCACGGCGACGATGACCCCGGTGCAGGGATGGGCGTACACGCAACTCCTCATGTACGCATGGACGAACGGCGGCATTCCCGACGATCATGCTGCCTGTGCAGCTCTGACCCGATGCCTGTTGACCGAAGCGGACTGGGCGGTCATCCGCTCCCGCTTCACGCCAATGGGGTCGCCAATGGCCACCCTATCGCACCCTCGCATGGAACGTGAGCGCGTGAAGGCGCGAGAGAAGCACAACACCGCATCCGAGTCCGGAAAGCGCGGAGCGGAGGCCCGTTGGGGAAGCAGGAATGGGGTGGCCAATGGCAACGCCAATGGGGTGGCCAATGCGGACGCAATGGCAATCACAACTACAACTACAACCACAGATATCCAACCCCCCATAGCCCCCCCTTCAAAGGGGGGGAGCCGCCTACGGCGGGAGAAATTCAACAAGAGGAATGATCCGAACTGGGTGCCGTTCTGAACCGCAACGAGAGGAGCAACGCCATGCACGAAGCAATCACGTGGAACGACAACAAGAAGCTGATGGGGTCGCTGTGGCCGCGATGGAAGCCAACCCCGGAACAGGGTGCGCTCATCAACGAGCGGTGGGGGTCGCTGCACCAGGACAAGTTGCGCGACTGCATCCGCGAAGATGCCATGCAGTCACGCAGCCGGCCGAACATCCCGGCAATCAACCGCGCCTACGGCCGCATCACCGGGGCCGCTCGAGTGCAGGACAACGCCCGCACGGAAACAATCCGCACCCGCGAAGCCCTGCAATCTTGCCAACCGATCCCGCCGGATGAGATCGCGGATTGGGAACGGTGGGCGGAGGAGGTGCTGTCCACCGCCACGCCGGCCGAGCTCGAGGCCGTGAAGCAACGCATCGGCGTGGGATGCGAGACGCGGCGCGTACTAGCGGTCGCGGTCGATTACTGCCGCGCAAACCCCGTTCGGTAGACTGCGATCATGGGTAAGCGGCGCGCTCAGGCCATCCTCCTCGCCGGGTTCGATGACTGCCTGCTCGGCGTATGCTACCCGCGTAGCGGGGAGCGCGGCATCCCGGTCGCCGTGTATTCGGCCGACATGATCGCCGCCAGGCTGCGCGACAATGACGGCATGGCCCCGCGCGATGCGCGCAGCTTCGTGGCCGATCAGATCGAACAGGAATGGCTTGGGCCGGGAACGCCGCGTGTCGTGTGGGCGGCAACGGCGGTCGATTTCGGGGTCCGAGCCGATCCTCCCGAGCCGCCGGCGGGCCGGGAGCCTCCGCAAGCCGCCTAGATTGCCCCCAGTCGCGTCCGGACCGTTCGGACGGGTCCGCGCCCATTCCAACCCGCCGACCGCGTATAGGGCAAATGCGGCCCGCTGCGGCCAATATGGAAATATTCCACATTCCGGGGAAATACTTGCTACAGCCCCTTGACGGTGATATACGGGGTGGTATCTTTCGTGATGTCAAGGCAACGCACGTTGCGAAGCCAAGACAAACACGAGAGGAGACAGCCATGAACGATGCACAACTCACCGCCTTCCGCCAGATCGCCAACATCATGCTTGGCCCGGAGGCGCGAGATTGGAATTGGAGCGGCCCGATGTGGGGTGAGTATGGCATCACCGAACAGCGTGCCGCCACCATGCACGCCAAGTATGGCGGCAAGATTTGGAAGAACGAGCAGGACAACGCCTGAAACAACCGGGGCGATGCGACCGCCCCTTTCCTACCCATGATCCTTACCAACCACGAAGCCGCCCAGGTCTGCGAAGCCCTTCACGATTGGAAAGCGCATAGCCGGCCGTGGGTGTCGGCAAAAGAAGTCGCAAGTTTCGATGCCCTGCTCGCAAAGGTGATGAAGCAGTACGGCATCGCGCATTGCGTCATCTGCGAGGAATTCGCTCCCAACCGGGGCAACTGGGACCGCACCGCCCTCGGGGATCGCTGCCCGCGCTGCGTGGACAGGCAAGCACGGGAGGCCAACCCATGAGGCGCAAGCGCACTAAAACCCGCAACACCGCCGCCGACCTGTTTGCGCGCGTGTCGGAACTTGTCCTCATCACCGACCGACGAGAATTCCCCACCAGGCAGAACCTTGCCCTGCGGTGGAAGATGACCCCGCGTGCCGTGTCCTACGTGGTGACGCACGCAAGGGCCGTGTACGGGGTGGTAGTGATCGCAGACATTAACCACGCACGTGGGTACGTCCTCGTGGACCCCGGCGTACTCAACGTGGCCGCACTTGAAAGGTGGCAGAGATGAAAGATCGCGGTGCAAGTCAACATGGAGGAACACAAATGAATCTGTATTCAATTCCGGAAATGGAAATCAACGGTAGCGATGAGGTCTACACACCGCCGTGTTTGTTTGAGCGTCTGGGACTGACATTCGATATTGATGTTTGCGCGCCAGCTGGCGGTCTTCCGTGGATACCGGCAACTCGTCATTTTTCGATTGTGGAGAACGGATTGGAGCAGCCGTGGGATGGTCGCGTTTGGTGCAATCCCCCGTACTCAAACGCCACGCCGTGGATTCGCAAGTTTATAGAACATCGAAACGGGATCATCTTGATTCCGATGTGTCGATCACGGGCTTTTATCGAATTGTGGAATGCAGCTGATGCCGTTTGCGTGCCATCCGCTTTCAACATCACGGGCGATCCGTGCCACTTTCTTAAGGACAACAAGAAACGGCTGATCGGATTTGCGGTGATGCTTGCAGCATTTGGACCATCATGTGTAAAAGCACTCAAACAAACGGGACACACGCGCCACAGTCAGAACCACGCCGAAGCAATGCTAGAGAGAATTCACCACCTGGAATACGATCAAGCGTGTTCCGATGGATGGGATGAACGCACCTAATTGCAGGAGAAATCCAAGTGAAAGACATCGTGACCGTGATCCGTTCCAACCCCGAAGCCTACGCGCCGCAACTCATGCAGCAGGCGGCAGACGAGATCGAGCTGCTCCGTATCGGCGTGGCAACCGCGCTGAAGGAGCGCGACGAGGCAAGGCGACAGTATTGCCGTGGATTCACCGACTTTTGTCCGAATCCGAAGCATGATGAATTATCGCTTGAAGAGGCGGCAATGCTAGTGGCAAAGGAATTTGAATGGGACTGCTTTGACAGGGAGCAAGGGAAATGAGCCGCTTCTACCTCGATCAACCCGCGCCGGAACGTGCCGACCCGATGGTTGCGTTGATCGTTGCGGCCATCACGGCCATGACCGAAAGCCAACAACGAGAACTGGCACAAAGACTTGCGCAGAAAGACAAAAAGGACGGCAAGTGAAGGACATCATGCTGTGGCGCAACGGCAAGTGGGTGAAATCAACCCTGAAGGAGCTTCCTCCGCATTCCCACGGCAAGCCCGAGGAATGCGACCGATGCAACGCCGAACTGTATTGGGACTTTGAACGTGCCGCTGCCAAGCAATCATTTCATCAAGGAAAGTCGAATGCATGACCACAATATCGTGACTCGTCTGCGTGAAATCCCAGGATTTGGATGGCAATGCGGCGAACCGCTCCGCGACAAAGGTTCATACTTTCGCTGCTCATGCGGATGCAGCCAACCGGACGCGGATTTGGACGGTTATTTGACAATCTTGCAGCCGAAGATATTGCGCGAAGCCGCTCAAGAGATTGAACGCCTCCGCGCCGAGCGCGACGAGGCGAGGCGGGAGCGAGACGATGCAAGGCGGAAGTATTGCAATGAGATATTCGTGAATGGCGGTATTGCACCAAGCGACTTTGCGAAATATCTCGGCTGGGACTGCTTCAAGGAGCACGGCAAGTGAGTGACCGAAAACATCAGGTCTGTTTCTATTGTGACGCGCTTGTGTCAGGCAACGGCGTAGGGGATCATTTCCCCATTCCCAAGAATTGCGGTGGAACGGAAACCGTGCCATGCTGCGTGTCATGTCACGATATGAAAGACCGATTCAACCTTGAGAACTGGGGCATGGAATGGCAATCCGCAGTCATCGCCGATTTTCCGAAGGTGTCACGCGAGACACGGATC
>Ga0209189_1000637_pt1 | contig 28533 bp, 26 predicted proteins | sample C_130820_EF_Meta_FD_187308 | JGI IMG/M metagenome (GOLD analysis project Ga0209189, IMG submission 187308) | Freshwater microbial communities from Lake Croche, Canada to study carbon cycling - C_130820_EF_MetaG (SPAdes) (version 3) | ecosystem: Environmental > Aquatic > Freshwater > Lake... | reverse complement strand
CGTGCGGCGGTCCGGCTGGTCGGGAAGCGTCGGCTCGTGCGCGGTCCAGGCGGCCGTGAGGGGCATGAGCCAGAAGAGCCGCCCCGGCCGGTTCTTGGCCAGCCAGCGGACCTGCTCGGGGATCATCCAACTGCTGCGGGCGCTGTCGCCGCAGTAATAGAGGTCGCCGGTGATCGGCATCATGTGCTCGGCGTAGCCGTTCTGGATGTTGTAGAAGTTGGGGGTCGTGAACGTGGCGAGCCGGCCGGTGTGCTTCTCCACCAGCCGCGCGGTCGCGACCGCCGTGGCGACCTGCTCCGGCTCGTCGTCCGTCACGAAGCCGAGGATGTGCCGCGGGTACTTGGCGACGAGATCCTCGAGGAAGGCCAGCTTCGGTGCCAGCTTCTGCTCGGCCCGCGCCATTTCGTCCGGTGAGAACATCGGCCCGCGGCGCTGCATGCCGGCGAACGTGTCCGCGGTGGCGGAGAACCCGGCGAGGGTGCAGGTGGGCAGCGTGCGCATCTCGTAGCGCGGAAGAAGCGTGCCGTAGAAGAACTCGTCGCTCTCACTCAGTCGCGGGCTCGGCGACGCCTCGAGCGGCAGGCCGCCCCAGATCGAGTTGAGGTTGTGGTCGACCAGGGCGTCGAAATGCATCTCCGCGGTCACCTGCTCCGAGTTGAATTGGCCGAGCGCCTTGTGGACCGCCGCAAACTTCGACCCGCCGCCATAGCCGAAGAGTCCGAAGGGCATGAAATCGCGACACTCTTCGTGGGCGTCGTAGAACGCCTGCAGGTTTTCCCAGCCAGGGGGGATCCGCGGCTCGTCGGCGGCCCGCGCTCCGGTCACCGCCAGGAGCAGGACGGTCGTCGCCACGATGCCGCCAGCCCGGTGACTCGCGTGTCGCATGCGTCGCTCCCCTCGCCCTGATGAACGGAAAGACGGTCCCATGGGCTTCACGATATCGCATCCCGCACCGGTCCGCCTTCCGGTGACGAAAACCCGCGGTGCGAGCTGTTTTCCGGAGGGTGTTCGCCCCCCGCACCATGGTCCGTGCGCGCTTGCCGCCGTCGATGTGGACCAACGTTGTCCTCGTGTTCGGCTACGCTTGGGCTTCACCGGCGGGCCGCTCTCCGGATGACCCCCGTCCATCGAGCCACACCATGAGCCTCCTCACCTTCGACGTTGCTTCCTCGTTCATGTTTTTCTGCCCGCTGACCGGCACGGTCATCCTCGCGCCGGGGATGACCGAGGCGTCGGACGCGACGGCCTTCGTCTTCGACGCCGCTTCCGGGGAGTTGATCGTGAAGGCGGCGGCGTGCGCGGCGATCAGGGATGGCATCGTCGGCGATGACGGATCCCCGGACGGCCCCGGGGCGGGACGGCTGCCGTCCGACTTCTGGGAGCGTTTTTCGCGCGAGGCCGCCGCGTGCATGCCCGGCCTGGTGATCTTCGCCTTCACCCGGCGCCCCGCGGCGGGAGATCCACCGGCGGATCCGATCTGCGTGGGCATCGATTTCGCGCACGTCGACACGGCGCTCGACGGCTGACGCACGGCGAGGATCGGGGCGTGCGCCGCCGCCGGCAACGCTCCTTGACCACCCCCCCGGGATCGCTACCATTTTCGTGGGTAGGCGGGGCAGGTTTCGTCGTCGATTCTGCGGTGCCGTTATGGGTCGTATCGTCGCTGTCAGGAGCGCTCATTCATGAGGAGTGCCATGAACACCCCAAGAGGACGTGCGCGGGTCGCACCGTCGGCGGGCCGCGGCCGGTGTGCGCCGATCGCCGCCGCAGGCTTCACGCTCGTCGAATTGCTCGTCGTCATCGCCATCATTGGCACGCTCGTCGGCCTCCTGCTGCCCGCCGTGCAGAGCGCCCGCGAATCGGCGCGGCGGTCGCAATGCGGCAACAATCTGCGGCAACTCGCCCTCGGCTACCTCAATTTCGAGAGCGCGAAGCAGGCGCTGCCGTTCATGCGTGGACCGTCCAACAGCGGCACGCGCAACACCACGCCCATGGGCAACGAATAGACGATCGGCGGATTCATCTACGTGCTGCCGCGGATCGAGGAGCAGCGGCTCTACGACGAGATCAGCGTGCCATTCACGACCGGCACCAACTCCGCCCAGCCCTTCGGGCCGCCCCGCGATTTCCTCTGGTACACGCCCTGGCTGCGGCGGATCCAGGGTCTGCTCTGCCCGGCGACGCAGCCCGGGCTCTCCTATGGCAACAACTCGTCGGTGCTCGGCCGGCGTCACTACGCCGTGTGCCTCGGCGACATGATCAACGCGGTCAACACGTCCGCGAACAACCGCGGAATCTTCGGCTACAGCTCCACCGCGGTCGGGATCACGCTGGCGGAGATCCGCGACGGCACGAGCAAGACGATCATGCTCGGCGAGAAGGCGAACGCGCTCAACGCTTCGGACGTGCGAGGGCTGGGCGCCAAGTCGATCGCCAACCTCAACACGAACCCGAGCCTCTGTCTGGCCACCGCGACCGGCCTCACCTACAACGCCGGCGTGGGCGTGTAGAGCGATCGCCCGTTGGGCGCGCTATGGCACCACGGACTCGCCGCCCACTCGGGGTTCCAGACCGTGCTGCCCCCCAACAGCCCGAGCTGCATGAGCGACGACTATGGTGACTCCTGGGGAGTCTTCGCCGCGAGCAGCTACCACCCCGGGGGCGCGCACGTGGCGATGGCGGACGGCTCCGCCCGGTTCATCGCCGAAACGATCGATTGCGGCGACATCACCGCTGCCGAGGTGACGAGTGCGTCCGCGAAGAGTCCCTACGGCGTGTGGGGTGCGCTCGGTACGCGTCGCGGCGGCGAGTCGGCCGTGCTGGAGTAAGCCCGCGTGGAGAGCCTCGTGCGTCGCAAGTCCACCGGTGCCGCGTGCGCCGGGATGTTCTCCCTCGGCAGCCGGCTGCTCGAGGACGTGCTGTGCAGCCCGGCGATGTGCAGCCCGGCGATGCGCGCGGTGGCGATGCCCTGCGTCGCGATGTGCTGCGTCGCGATCGTCGTCGGCTGTGCGGGGGGCAACGTGCCGGTCACCGCTCCCGTGACCGGCGTCGTCACCCGCGCGGGGCAGCCGCTCGCCGGGGCGACCGTCGTCTTCAGCACGGTCGAGCCGGTGGCGGGCTTCGGTCGGCTCGTCGCCACCGGCAGGACCGGCGACGACGGACGCTTCACGCTCGTCACCCGGATCGACTCGCGGCGGTCGGCTCCCGGCGCCGCCATAGCCGACCACCGTGTGACCGTGTCCGCCTCGATGCCGCCTGCCGGAATGACCGAGGCCGCCTACCAGGCCCAACTCGCCGCGCATCAGCAGAAGATCGACTCGCAAGGGCTGATCGCCGCCGGGGACGGCCCCGGACCGCGCGTGTCCGCGCTGAAGCCCGAGTTTTCGGATTCGGCCCGGACGCCGCTCGCGGCGAAGGTCGCCAGCGGCGGGGCGAACGACTTCACGTTCGCCGTGGAATAGCCTCGTGGAAGAGCGGGTCGAATGGCAGCTGGTCGAAGAGCTGCCAGCCGGTCGATGGCCGGCCGCTGGCCGGCGGGTGATGCCGGCACGTTGGCTCGTCGGTCAGCCCATCCAGGCCCCCCGTCAGGGGCGTCGGGGCGGCGGGCCACCGGCGCGGTGCTTTGCGCAAGCTGGGGGGCGGTGAACGAAATCCTCCGTCGGTGCGTATGGTTTGCATCCCCAAGGAGGTGACGATCATGGACGCCCATTTCGCGGAATATCTGGCGGCGGTCGAGGGCATGCAGGACATCTACGGCGAGCGGGGAGAGAACTTCCCGAGCGAGTATCACGACGACACCGTTCCGGCGGTGGAGCCGGCGATGCCCGCGCCGGCCGCCTCCCACTGGGACGCCTGATCGGGCCTTTCGGGGCCTGATGAGGCCCCGGGGGCCCCCCTCCGCCCGCGTTCCGGCTCGCCGGGCACAACCCGGTCGCCTCTCGGCCGTTTGAGTGTCTGCCGCCAGCGCGTCCGCCGCCCCCGACCGGGCGGGGGTCGCGGCCCCGCGGTGCCCCCGTTTACGGTGTGCCGACGGGCGGCCATGATGCGTCGGCCGTGAAGGAGTTTGCTCCCGATGATCAGGCGGGTGTGCGATCGAGGCGGGAGGATCACGGGCCGGATGCGGCGCGCGGGCGTGGCGGCGTTCGGCCTCGCCGTCGCCGCCGTCGCCGCAGTCGCCGCCGGGATCGACATCGAGGCCGGTCGGCGGCACTGGGCGTTCGTCGCCCCCGTCGCGGCGTCCCCACCGGCGGTGCGCGACGCCGCCTGGCCGCGGTCCGACATCGACCGCTTCCTCCTCGCGTCGATGGAGGGGGCCGGCGTCCGTCCCGTCGCCGACGCCGATCGCAGCACGCTCATCCGGCGGCTGTCGTTCGACCTCACCGGCCTGCCGCCAACGCCGGAGGAGGTGCGGGCCTTCGTCGCGGATCCCTCCCCCGCGGCGGTCGAGGCGCTCGTCGACCGGCTGCTCGCCTCGCCGCGGTTCGGCGAGACCTGGGCGCGGCACTGGCTCGACGTCGCCCGGTATGCCGAATCCAACGGCAAGGAGTTCAACGCCCCCTATCCCCACGCTTGGCGCTATCGCGACTGGTGCATCGAGGCGTTCCGCGCCGACAAGCCCTTCGACACCTTCGTGCGGGAGCAGATCGCGGGCGACCTCCTGCGGCCCGATCCCGCGCGGCAGGACGGGCCGCGGGAGCAGGCGGAGAGGATCGTGGCCACGGGCTTCCTGGCGATCGGCCCCAAGGGGCTCAACGCCCAGAACCCGCGGCAATTCCACCTCGATCTCATCGACGAGCAGATCGACGTCGTTTCGCAGGCGCTGCTCGGCCTCACCGTCGCCTGCGCCCGCTGCCACGACCACACGTTCGACCCGATCACGCAGCGGGATTACTACGCCCTCGCCGGCATCTTCCTCTCGAGCGAGCCGCTCTACGGCACCTACCCGCAGCAGCAGAACAACCACCCCTCGACGCTCATCGAGCTCGACCGGCAGGCGGGCCTGCCCGCCGCGGTGGCGTCGCTCCCGACGGCCGACCTGGCCAGGCTCGACGCGGAGCTGCGGTCGCTCGACGAGGCCTCCGCCGCGGCGGAGCGGCAGGCGCGCGACGCCGTGCGCGACGGTGGCGGGCGGCCCGACGTGGCGCTGGTGCAACGGGCGCGGGTGGCCCGCGACCGCGCCACGGGCGCCCGGTCGGATCGCGACCTCTACCGCGACGACGGCAGTCCGCGGACGCTCGTCATGGGCGTGCTCGACCGACCGCAGCCGCGCGACGCCCACCTGCTCGTCCGCGGCGACGTGGATCAGGCGGGCGCGGTGGTGCCGCGGGGCCTCGTCGAGGTGCTCTGCGCCGCCGACGAGCCGCGGAAGATCGCCGCGGGCAGCGGCCGGCTCGACCTCGCCTTCTGGATCGCCTCCCGCGACAATCCGCTCACCGCCCGCGTGATGGCCAACCGCGTCTGGCTCGAGCTGATGGGGCAGGGGATCGTGGCCACGCCCGACAACTTCGGCGCCATGGGGATCCCGCCGACCCATCCCGAATTGCTCGACCACCTCGCCGTGGGCTTCATGGAGGATGGCTGGTCGGTGAAGCGGCTGGTGCGGCGGATCGTGCTCAGCCGGGCCTACCAGCTCGCCTCCACCCCCGACGCGGCCAACCACGCGGTCGATCCCGACAACCGCCTCCGCTGGCGGATGGACCGGCGCCGGCTCGACGCCGAGGCGATCCGCGACGCGATGCTGGCGGTGTCCGGCACGCTCGACGAGCGGCCCGTGTCCGGCTCGCCCGTGGCGCGGATCCGCGAGGACCGTCAGGGCATGATCCGGCTGCTCACCGAGACGCGCACGCGGCCCTCCCGCAGCCGCTCGATCTACCTGCCGATCGTGCGCGACCAGATCCCCGACGCGCTCGCGGTGTTCGACTTTCCCGACGCGTCGCTCGTCTGCGGCCAGCGCGACACGACGAACGTGCCCGCCCAGGGGCTCTTCCTGCTCAACAATCCCGAAGTGATCGATCTCGCCGAGGCCTTCGCCCGCCGGCTCGCCGCCGGGCCGGGCACCCCGCGGGAACGCCTCGCCCGCGGTCACGAGATCGCGCTCTCGCGGCCGCCGCGGCCGGAGGAGCTGGCGGCGATCGCGGCGTTCTGGGACGGGTTTCCCGGCGTGGTCGCCGCGGGCGGACCCGACGGGCGGCGGCGAGGGATGGATCCGGAGCGGCTGGCGGTCGTGGCCTACTGCCAGGCGCTCTTCGCGACCGCCGAGTTTCGTCATCTGGAGTGAGTCGCATGGGTCCCGAACGGCTTGAGCAGCAGCGCCGCGGGCGGACGGCCCGCGGGCACGACGGAGGGGAGCCATGAACGGTTCGCGTCGCCGCTTTCTCGAATCCACGGCCAACGGCTTCGGCTACCTGGCGTTCGCCAGCATGGCCGCGGCCGCATCGCGGCCGGCCGTAGCCGCGGGCCCGCTCGCCGCGCGGCAGCCCCACTTCGCGCCCCGCGCCCGCCGCGTGATCTTCCTCTGCATGCAGGGGGGGCCGTCGCACGTCGACACCTTCGACCACAAGCCGCGGCTCGCGGCCGACGCGGGCAAAGCGGCGCCGGCGGCCGCGGGCCGCGACGGCCGGGCCACGCTCCTCGGGCCGCGGGCGGAGTTCCGCCGGCGCGGAGCGAGCGGGCTGTGGATCTCGGGCCTCTTCGACGAGGTGGCCCGCCACGCCGACGAGCTCTGCGTGATCAACTCGATGGCCACCGACCTGCCGGCGCACCCGCAGGCATTCGCGCAGCTCCACACCGGCACGACGCAGTTCATCCGGCCGTCGCTCGGCGCCTGGACGCTCTACGGCCTGGGCACCGAGAACGAGAATCTCCCCGGCTTCATCACCATCAACCCGCCGGTCGCCGCGTCGCGCACGTTCGGCAGCGGCTTTTTGCCGGCGGTCTACCAGGGCACGCGGATCGGCGGCGGCCGGCTTCCCGGGATCGGCCGGGGCGGCGGTCAGGCGGCGATGCCCGACATCGCCAGCCCGCTCCTCGGCCGCGACGCGCAGCGTGCCCAGATCGACCTCGTGCAGTCGCTCAACCGCTCGCGGCTCGAGCTCGCCGGCGGCGCGAGCCCCGAGATCGAGGGCGTGATCGAGTCCTACGAGCTCGCCTTCCGGATGCAGGCGGAGGTGCCCCGGGTGATGGACCTCGCCGAAGAGACCGCGGAGACGCTCGACCTCTACGGCGTCGGCCGGGCCCCCACCGACGCCTTCGGCCGCCAGTGCCTCGTGGCGCGGCGGTTCGCGGAGGCCGGCGTGCGGTTCATCGAGATCACGCACGGCAACTGGGACCACCACGTGAACCTCGACACGACGCTGCCGGACACGTGCCGGCAGGTCGACCGCCCGATCGCCGGGCTGCTCGCGGATCTCGGCCGCCGCGGGCTGCTCCGCGACACGCTCGTCGTCTGGGGGGGCGAGTTCGGCCGCACGCCGCACGCGCAAGGGAGCGACGGCCGTGACCACAACGCCAAGGGCTTCACGCTCTGGATGGCCGGCGGCGGCGTGAAGGGGGGTCACGTGCACGGCGCGACCGACGACCACGGCTACGAGGCCGTCGACCGGCGGATGCACGTCCACGACTGGCACGCCACGCTCCTGCACCTGCTCGGCCTCGACCACGAGCGGCTCACCTATCGCCATGCAGGCCGCGACTTCCGCCTCACCGACGTCCACGGCGTGGTGGCGCGGGAGATCATCGCCTGACCCCTCCACCGCCATCCGGCGCCGCCGCGCCTGCCCGACCCGACCGATTCCATTCCCCCGGAGACGCCACTGCCATGAAGATGCCCGCGACGATCGCCTCGTGGACCGTTCCCCTCTGCTGCCTCGTGATCGCGCTGACGGCGACGGCCGGCGCCCAGGAGTCGGACCGGTCGCGGGCGGCCGAGTTTCTCCGGCGCGCCGACGCCGACGGCGACGGCAAGGTGACGAAGGCGGAGTTCGTCAAGGCGCGCACGGCCGACATCGAGGAGGGATTCGCCCGCATCGACACGAACGGCGACGGGATCCTCGACGAGGCGGAGGCGGAGCGGGCCGCCGCGATCATGCGCGGGGGGGCGGGGCCGGGCCGCGAGCCGGGCCGCCGGCCGGAGGGGCCGTCGCCGGGCCCCGCCGGCGACGACCTCGACGGGCCCTTCCAGCGGATGGACCGCGACGGCGACGGCAAGCTCTCGCGCGAGGAGTTCGCGGCGGGGATGACGCGGCTGCGGGAGATGATGCAGCAGCGGGGCGGAATGCTGCCCGGCCAGATGTCGGGACGCGGCGGCGGGCCCGAGGAGGGATTTCGGCGGCCGCCGGCGCAGGACGGTGGAGCCCAGGGGCGGGAGAGCGGGCCGGGGCCGGCCGCAAGGCCCTGACGAGCCGCCGGCAGCGCCCGTGCCGGGCGCCGTCCGAGTCGACTCGTGACCGCGCCGGCCCGTGACCGCGCCGATTCCGCCGGTTTGCCGCGGGCGTCGCTTGCGGCGCGGCCGATCGTCGGGCAGGATCAGCGTGCGGGCCGGGACGACCGGCCCGCCTGATGGCAGGGATGCAAGGCCGCCCGCACCGCGTCGTCGGTGGCGGTGGGCCGCACGCAGCGGAGGCGTGCGGGTGTGGCGGACTCCCCGGGGGCGTCCGGCGCCGATCAGGGTGCTTCTCGTCGGCCCGACGCCTCGCTCCTCCGCTCCGTATGCCAGTTCAGCTGATCCGTGCACCGCGGCCGACGGCGGTGGAATCGTCCCTGCCTGCCCGCCGCCGGCATGCATCCGCCGCCGCGCCGGCGCGGGACACCGACCGCGAGCGGCGGCAGCCGGCGGACCGATCCTGTCGCGACGCGCCGCTCGCGGCTGACGCCACCGCGACGGCGCGGCCGCGCACGTATCCCTTCATCGACCGGGTGCGCGGCGTGGCGGCGGTGGTGATCATGCTTCACCACCTCGTCGGCTACGTGCCCGCCGCCGACCAGAGCCTGCCGTTGCCGGCGCCGGTGCACGATTTCCTCTGGTGGTACGGCGGCCTGGCGGCGCAGGTGTTCCTCGTCATCGGCGGGTTCGTCGGCGGACTGTCGCTCTCCCGCGCCACGCCCGACCTCGCGGGCCTGGGCCGCTTCCTCACCTCCCGCTACCTGCGGCTGGCGCTGCCGGCGGTGGCGACGCTCCTCTACGCGATCGCGCTCTCGGCCGTCGTGCCGGCGGCCTGGTCGGCGTTTCCCCTCTTCGACCACTTCTCGTGGACGTCCGTGCTCGCGCACGTGCTGCTCCTGCAGGACATCCTCGGCTACCCGAGCCTGCTGACGGGCTTCTGGTATCTGCCGGTCGACTGGCAGTGCAGCGGCCTGCTCGCGCTGCTCTTCGTGGTGCACGCGGCGATCCTCCGGCGGCATCCCGCCCTGTCGCCGGCCGCGCGGGTCGCCACGTTCCTCGGACTCGCCGCCCCCGTGGCGATCCTGTCGCTCTTCCGCTGGAACGGCGACCCCGCCCACGAACCCTTCGCCACCTACTACTTCGGGCTCGTGTTCCTCGGCGCGTTGGCGAGCCTGTCCGCCGCGGGGCGGATTCCGCCCGCGGTGTTCCGGGCCTACGCGGCGGCCTGCGCCGTGGCCGTCGTCCTGCAGGGGCGGCCGCAGCCGGCCGTGGCCCTGGCCGCCGGCATCGCGATCCACGCCGTGGCGGCGCGGGGGGCGACGGCCGGTCCCCGGTCGGCGCCGGCATGGGTGAAGCTCTTCGACGGGCTCGGCCGCATCTCCTACGCCCTCTTCCTCGTCCACTATCCGACGATCTGGGGCGTGACGAGCCTCGGCCGCGGCGTGGCGGGAGACGATCCCGCCGCCCTCGCACCCTGGATCGGGGCCGCCGTGCCGGCGAGCCTCGCCGTCGCGGTGCTGTTGCACCGGTTCGTCGAGGTGCCGACGGTGGCGCTCGCCGGCCGGCTCAAGGGGCGGCGGGAGACGCCGGCGGCTCACGGCGCCGGCGCGGCACCCTTGCCGGAGAACGCGGCCTCCGTCGCCCGCCAGGCGGCGTCGACGGCGGGCTTGAGCACGCCGGCGATCGCCACGTAGCCCCAGGCGCTCGGGTGGAGCTTGTCGTCGAGGTAGAGGTTCGGCCGCGGCTCGCCGTCGGCGTCGGCGAGCACCGCGTTGATGTCGACGAACCAGATGTTGCGCTCCTCGCGGCAGAGGGCCGCGAGATCACGGTTGAAGCGGTCGAGCGCGGGCCAGATCGCGCGGCGCGAGGCGGCGCGGGTGGTGGCCATGAACACGACCGCGGTGTCGGGGCTCGCGCGGCGCAGCCGGACGAGATACTCGCGGATGCGGCCGAGCGGGGCGTCGGGGGGGTCGCCCGCGGCGATGTCGTTGCCGCCGCAGTGGAAGACCACGACCCGCGGCGCGTAGGGCAGCGTGATGCGGTCCATGTAGCCGAGCACCTCGGTCGTGTAGGACCCGCCGAACCCGCGGTTGATCACCGGGTGGGGGGCGAGCGCCTCGCCCGCGTCCTTCCAGAGCCGCAGCGAACTGGCGCCGCTGAGGAGCACCGCGTGCTTCGGCGGTGGCGCGAGCCGGTCGGCCGCCTCGAACGCCTCGATGTCCTTCGCCATGCGGAGCGGCCGCTCCGCGAGCGGCACGTGCGTGGCGGCGGCCGGCGGCTGCGCCAGGGCGACGCGGGTCGGGAGCGTTGGGCCGACCGGCAGCACGAGCAGCGCGAGCGGAAGCGTCGAGCGGACGGCCGCACGGACGGCAGCGCGGACGGCCGCGCGGACGGCAGCGCGGACGGCAGCGCGAACGAACGGGGGCAGCGGACGCGGGGGCATGGGTGGCTCCGGGGAGAAGACTGCGGATCGCTGGCGCCGGCCGCCGGGACGGCCGCCGGCGGTCAGGCCAGCACCTCGTCGACGACCCGCGCGGGCACCACGCCCGTCAGGCGCACGTCGAGCCCCTGCGACCGCACGGAAAGCCGCTCGTGGTCGAGGCCGAGCTGGTGCAGGAGCGTGGCGTGGATGTCGCGGACATGCGCCGCCCCGCCGACGGGGCCGAAGCCGAAGTCGTCGGTCTCGCCGAAGGTGACGCCCGGGCGGAAGCCGCCGCCGGCGAACCACATCGTGAAGGCGTCGATGTGATGGTTGCGGCCGGTGGATTCGCGGACCTCCCCCATCGGCGTGCGGCCGAACTCGCCCCCCCAGACGACGATCGTGTCGTCGAGCAGGCCGCGCCGCCGCAGGTCGGCCACGAGCGCCGCGCAGGGGCGGTCGATCTCGCGGCAGATCTGGGGCAGGTGGGTTTCGAGGTTTTCCGTGGGGCCGCCGTGGTGGTCCCAGTTGGTGTGGTAGAGCTGCACGAACCGCACGCCCCGCTCCACGAGCCGGCGGGCGAGGAGGCAGTTTCGCGCGAAGCTCGCCTCGCGCGGCTCCGTGATGCCGTAGAGATCGAGCGTTTCACGGGTCTCGCCCGTCGTGTCCATCAGCTCCGGCGCGCTCGACTGCATCCGGTAGGCCATCTCGTAGGCGTTGATGCGGGTGGAGATCTCGTCGTCGCCGGTCTCGCGCAGCCGCCGCAGGTTGAGCTGCCGCACCGCCTCCACCACCCGCCGCTGCCCCGCGGCGTCGATGCCCGTCGGCGTGGTGAGGTTGAGGATCGGCTCCCCCTGGCCGCGCAGCGGCACCCCCTGGTGGGTCGTCGGCAGCATGCCGCTGCCCCAGAGGATCGCGCCCCCGCGCGGGCCGCGCGGGCCGCTTTGCAGCACCACGAAGCCCGGCAGGTCGTCGCACTCGCTGCCGAGGCCGTAGGTCGTCCAGGCACCGAGGCTCGGCCGGCCGAACTGCCCGGTGCCGGTGTTCATGAAGAGCTTGGCGGGGGCGTGGTTGAAGAGGTCGGCCTTGCAGGTCTTGATGAACGTCAGCTCGTCGGCCATCCCGCCGATGTGCGGCACGAGGTCGCTCGCCCAGGCGCCGCAGCCGCCGTGCCGGGCGAACGTGCGGCGGGTGGCGAGGAGGTTCGTGCGGTGGCTCGAGTTCATGAACGCGAACCGCTTCCCCGCGATGAAGCTCGCCGGGATCGGCTCGCCGTTGCGCCGGTCGAGCTCCGGCTTGTGGTCGAACATGTCGAGCTGCGACGGGCCGCCCGCCATGAAGAGATAGATCACCCGCTTGGCCCGCGGGGCATGGTGCGGGCCGGCGGCCGCGGCGGCACCGGAGGAGGCCCCGGCGGCGCCGCCGCCGGAGAGCAGGCGGCCCAGCGCGATCGCCCCCAGGCCCACGCCGCAGCGGCCGAAGAAGTGCCGCCGGGTTTCGGCGCGGACGAGCAGGTCGGATTCGTTCATCGGACGGCCTCCGGCCGCGTCATTCGCGGGTGATCGTCTCGTCGAGATTCAGGAGCACGCGGGCCGCGGAGAGCCGGTCGAGCGACTCGAGCACGGCCAGCTCGTCGGATTCCGGGGCGCGGGCGGTGCAGCGGCGAAACGCGGCCGCGAGGCCCTCGCTGGCGATGATCCCGCCGAGGGCCTCGGCGCACTCCACGCTCGCGGCGTCGTTGAGCAGCGTGAGGGCCTGCAGGGGCGTGTTCGAGCGGATGCGGCGGGTGCAGGAGGAGACGCCGTCGGGGGCGTCGAAGACGTTGAGCGACGGCGGCGGCGTGGCCCGGTAGATGAACGTGTAGAGCCCGCGACGATGCCGGTCCTCCCCCTTGCTCACCGTCCATTCCCGCCGCACCTGCCCCTGCGACATCACCCCCGCCGGGATCGGCGGATAGACCGGGGGGCCCCCCAGCTTCCGCGACAACAGCCCGCTGGCGGCGAGCGACACGTCGCGGACGATCTCGGCATCGAGCCGCAGGCGGCGCTGCCGGCCGAGAAGGAGGGTGTCGGGATCCTTCTCGTCGAGCCCGGGCCGCCGCGCCGAACGCTGGCGGTAGGTGTGGGAGGTCACGATCGTGCGGTGCAGCGCCTTCAGGCTCCAGCCGGAGCGGACGAACTCCCCCGCCAGCCAGTCGAGCAGTTCCGGGTGGGTGGGGTTCGATCCTTGCAGGCCGAAGTCGTTGTCGGTTTCCACGAGCCCGCGGCCGAAATACTGCTGCCAGACCCGGTTGACGATCACCCGGGCGGTGAGGGGATTGGCCGGATCGACGATCCAGCGGGCGAGGTCGAGCCGGTCGGGCCGGCGGTCGGAGACGGCCAGCGCGTGGAGCACCACGGGCGTGCCGGGCGTCACCTCCTCGGCGGGCCGGGTGAAGTCGCCCTGGATGAAGACCGTCGTGGTGCGGGGCTGGGCGAGCTCCTTGAGCACGAGCGTGCTCGTCTCGCCGGCCAACGCCGCCTCGATCTCCCGGAAGCGGGCGAGAGCCGATTGGAAGACGGTGTCGCCGGCCCCCGGTCCGGCGGCGTAGAGCGTGCGGCGGTGGAGGGGCGAACGCTTCTCGCGGGGCACGCCGAGCGCCTTGACGACGTCGGCGGCGAGCGGCTTCCGCGCCGCCTCGTCGAGCGCGTCCTCCCAGGCGTCGAGGCCGGCCACGTGCTCGGCCACGCGGGCGTCGATCGACCGGGCCACGTCGGTCCGCTCGCGGAGCAGCTCGTCGGCGTTCACCGTCGGGGCGAGGATCGGGATCGAGGGCTCCTCCTGGTTGTTGAGGAAGGCGAAGAGCCGGTAGTAGTCGCGCTGCGAGATCGGGTCGAACTTGTGGTCGTGGCACTGGGCGCAGCCGATCGTGAGGCCGAGCCAGACGGCGCCGGTCGTGGCCACGCGGTCGAAGACGCTGTCGATGCGGAACTGCTCGACGTCGATGCCCCCCTCCTGGTTGATCGGCGTGTTGCGATGGAAGCCGGTGGCCACGCGGCCGGCGAGGCCGGCGTCGGGCACGAGGTCGCCGGCGAGCTGGTGGATCGTGAACGTGTCGAAGGGCATGTCGGCGTTGAGCGCGTCGACCACCCAGTCGCGATACTTCCAGATCTGCCGCGGGGCGTCGATGGAGTAGCCGTTGCTGTCGGCGTAGCGGGCCTGGTCGAGCCACCAGCGGGCCCAGCGCTCGCCGTGATGGGGGCTCGCGAGGAGCCGCTCGACGAGCAGCCGGTAGGCGGCCTCGGGGTCGGAACGCCAGGCCTCGAGGAAGGCGTCGACCTCCTGCGGTTCGGGGGGCAGGCCGACGAGGTCGAGGCTGACGCGGCGGATGAGCGTCGTCGGCGCGGCCGCGGCGGCGGGGGCGAACCCGGCGGCGGCGAGCCGCGCCCGCACGAAGGCGTCGATCGGCGCCACGGCGTCAGCGCCGGCGGCGGGGCTGCCCGACGGCACGTCGTCCGGGAGCGCCGGCACCGCGGGCACGGCCACGGGCTGCGGCGGCTCGAAGGCCCAGTGCTTCTGATAGGCGGCCCCCTGCCGGATCCAGTCTTCCAGGAGGGCGATCTCGGCGACGGAGATCCGCTTGCCGGAATGGGGGGGCGGCATCAGCTCGTCGGGGTCGGTGGCGCGGATCCGCGCGACCAGTCCGCTCGCGGCCGGGTCGCCGGGGACGATCGCCCGTGCGCCGGAGGCGAGTTCGGCCGCGGCCGCTCCGGGCTCGTCGAGCCGCAGGCCCGCCTCGCGCTTGGCGGCGTCGAAGCCGTGGCACGCGAGGCACTTCTCGGCGAGGATCGGCCGGATGTCCCGGTTGAAGAGGATCTCACCGCCGGAGGAGCGTGCGGCTCCGGCGACGAGGCATGCGGCCGGAAGGCACGCGGCCAGCCAGCGCAGGGCGATGCGACGAACGTCGAGGGATTCCCGCGGCACGGCTGCCTCTCCAGACCCGAAGCTTACCACCCGGCGGGGTGGCCGGGCTGCGGCATGAACCCGAGCAGCCCGTGGAAAAAGTCCTCCGGGACTTTTTCCAGGAAGGAAAACCTCCGGTTTTCACTGGAGCTGCGCTCCCGTGATCGCATCCCTGCGACCGAGCAGGCTGTTTATCCACGGCCAGCGAGCGCGGTGCGCGAACTGCCGCCCGCGGGCCGCCATCCGCCGCGGACGGCACCTGCAAGACCCCTCTTCAGAGTGGATTTGCGCTCTGGAAATCCCCTGGCGCACGGGCCGACGTGCGGGTGCTATAAATCCTCCGCAGCCCGGGTTCTACTGCCCCGATGGGAGGCGGTGGGAACCGGTCTCCGACGGGATGGCGGCGACGCGATCCTGGGGCGGGTGGGCCCGAGACGACCGGGGCCTTCCGCGGTCTGACGAGGGGGAGTCCGAGCGTGCACGGCCTGATTTTCTTCTACCTCCAGAAGTATGCCGACGTGGCCGCGTCGGGCAGCACCTCGTGGAAGGGCATCCAATCGAGCACGTCCACGACGACGTCGAAGTTTCTGGCGTCGGGCGTCTACCCCGACGCCGACGCGGTGGCGATCCTGACGGCGATCTCGGAGACGACCGGCCGGCCGCTGCCGGTGATCCTCGACGAGTTCGGCCGCTTCCTCGCCCCCAACCTCCTCAAGGTGGCCCGCACGGTGGTCGATCCGGCGTGGCGGACGCTCGACCTGATCGAGAACACCGAGATGCTCATCCACGCGATGATCCGCACCACCAACCCGGGCGCCACGCCCCCCGTGCTCGAGGTGGTGCGGCACGCCCCCGACGAGATCCACCTCGTCTACAGCTCGGCGCGGCGGCTGTGCCCGCTGGCCGTCGGCCTGATGCACGGCTTCGCGGACCACTACCGCGAGACGATCACGATCGAGGAGACCGCCTGCATGCTGCGGGGCGACCCCTTCTGCTCGATGGTGGTGCAGCAGCTGGCCACCGACACGAACGACACCCCCATCGGGGCCGGCGAGACGGCGGTCTTCCATCCGTCACCGCTCCACGCGGCGCACGCTCCGCACGCGCCGGCGACGTTCGTCGACGGCCACTCCACCGAAGCCATCCCCGCCGCGATCGGCGGCTACCCGGTGGTCGAGCCGATCGGCCGCGGCGCCATGGGGCGGGTGTTTCTCGCCGAGGACACCTCCCTCGGCCGCAAGGTGGCGATCAAGGTGATGCATCCGTCGCGGGCGGGCGATCCGGCGGCGCGGCGGCGGTTCCTCCGCGAGAGCCGCGCGACCGCCGCCGTCGAGCACCAGCACGTGGTCACGATCCACCAGGTCGGCGAGGATGCCGCCGACGGCGTCGCGAACGGCCTGCCCTTCATCGTGATGCAGTGGCTCCGCGGCAGCACGCTCGCCAGCCACCGCGCCCGCGAGGGGCGGCTGCCGCTGCCGGAGGCCCTGCGGATCGGCCGCGAGATCGCCGAGGGGCTCGCGGCGGCGCACGACCGCGGCCTGGTCCACCGCGACATCAAGCCCGAGAACATCTTCCTCGAGGGGCCCGCCCGGACGGTGAAGATCATCGATTTCGGGCTGGCGCGGGACGTCGGCGACGAGTCCTCGCTCTCGCAGCTGACCATGGACGGGGCGCTCGTCGGCACCCCGGCCTACATGTCGCCCGAGCGGATCGGCGACAAGCCGCTCGACGCCCGCAGCGATCTCTTCGGCCTCGGCGTGACCCTCTTCGAATTGCTCGCCGACAAGTCCCCCTTCACGGGCACCTCGATGATGGCGGTGCTGGCGTCGATCGGGCGGGGCCAACCGCTCGAGCTCGGCGAGGTGGCGCCGGAGGTGCCGGCCGACGTGGCCGCCCTCGTGATGCGGCTCATCGCCCACGACCCCGCCGACCGGCCGGCCGACGCCCGCACGGTGGCCGATGCGATCGCGGCGCTCGAGAAGCGGCACGCGACGTAGGGGGGCGGTAGACGTGGGGTCGGGTGGCGGGGCCGGGGCGACTCGGTGACGCCCCGGGGCCGCCCGTACCCCGCTCGCCGGACGTTCGCTTTCGCCATCCAGGCTCCGGCTCACTCGGAGCCGGCTGCGCTTCGGCATCCTGCCTGCGCGACCAATCCGCCTTTGGCGGATCGGTGCCCGGCCTACGCCGTCTCACGGGGCGACGGGCGGCCCCTGCACCGGGTTGGTTCGCTGGTGTCGTGCGCACGGTTCTGGTGACGCCCGGGGCCGCCCGTACCCCGCTCGCCGGACGTTCGCCTCCGCCTTCCAGGCTCCGGCTCACTCGGAGCCGGCTGCGCTTCGGCATCCTGCCTGCGCTGGCCGCCTACGCCGTCTCACGGGGCGACGGGCGGCCCCTGCACCGGGTTGGTTCGCTGGTGTCGTGCGTACGGTTCTGGTGACGCCCGGCCAGCTAACGCGGCTCCGCCAGCCGGGCGCGGACGAGGTCGGGGAGGTATTTGAGCGGCACGGAGCCGTTGGCCAGCACCGCCTCGTGGTAGCGGCCGAGGTCGAAGCGGTCGCCCTGCTCCCGCTGGATCTCCCGTCGGAGCCGGTGGTGGGCCGTGCGGCCCGCGAAGTAGGTGGAGAGCTGCACCGAGCTCTGCTTCGCGCGGACGATCTTCAGCCGCGCCTCTCCCTCCGACTGGAAGGCCTCGTCCATGAGGAAGGCGAGGGCCTTCTCGTCGGACCAGCCCTCGCAGTGCATGCCGTGGTCGAGCAGCGCGTTGGCCACTGCGCGGAGGTAGAACTTGAGCTGCATCAGCCGCAGGGCGAGGTCGCCGTCGCCGTAGCCCTGGTCGAGCATCATCTGCTCGGTGTAGACGGCCCAGCCCTCGATGAACGTGCCCGACTGGATCACGCGGCGCACGAGCGACGGCGTGCGGTTCGCCCACTCGAGCTGCACGTAGTGGCCCGGGTAGGCCTCGTGGATCGTGAGGATGCGGAGCATCCGGCGGTTGTATTCCTCGAGGAAGCTCCGCTTCCGCGCGTCGTCCCAGGTGGCCGGCGGCGGGCTGATGCAGTAGGAGCTGGCCCCCTGCGGGTCGAGCGGCAGCGCCCCCTCGAGGTAGGCCAGCGAGTTGCCCCGGCGAAACTCCGGCATCTCGAGGATCCGGCAGCGGTCGGGCTCCGGCAGGCGGAGGATGTCGGCCGTGCGGATGAACTCCCGCAGCCCCGCCACCGTCTCGCGGGCGTCGCGCACGAGCGACTCCGCCGGGCCGTGATCCTGGTTGACGGCGTCGATCACGCGGGCGATCAGCTCGCGGCGGCCCGCCTCGTCGTCGGGAGGCAGCGGCTTGCCGGGACACTCCCGGTGCCAGAGCTGCCGCGCCACGAGCGCCATGTCGCCGCGCACGCGGGCGAACTCGTCACGGGCCTCGGCGACGACGCGGTCGGCATCCCAGCCCATGTCGAGCACGAGCTCGAGCTTGCGGGCGAACTTCTCCCGGCCCAGCCGCCACTCGCCGCGGGCCCGGGGCAGCAGTTCCTTCTCGAGGAAGGCCTGATGCCGCTCGAGCGCCGCCACCACCGGCGCGGCGGCCTCCCGCAGCGCCGGCAGTTGCGGCGAATCGCCCACGAGATCGAAGAGCTGCCGCTCGTAGAAGGCGATGGAGCCGCGGTTCTGCTGGATCGCCGTCTCGAGCACGGTGGGGGGCGGGTCGGCGAGCGACCCGCGGGCCACGTCGAGCAGCGGCGGGATGAGCCGCATCCGGGCGATCGCGCTCGTGACGTTCGTCTCCCGCGGCAGCGTCGACTGCGTGAGGAGCGAGAAGACGGAGTCGGTGGTGTAGGTGCCGTAGACCCGTGGGTCGGTCTCGAAGGGCCGCTCGTTCTCGGCGAGCCACACGCCGCGGACGAGATCGTCGCGGACGATGTCGTGGTCGAGCCGGCCGGCGGGGGTGAACTCGGCCTTCGCGAACCCGGCGTCGAGCGCGGCGAGACGGGCCTTCGTGTGGTCGAGCCAGCGCCGCCGCGCCGCGGGCGAGATGTCGTCGAGGAGGTGGTCGAAGCGGTGGTCGCCGAGCATCGTCGCGTCGACGGGCCGCATGCGGAAGCTCTCGTCGAGGTGCTCGCGGAAGAAGGTGGCGAGCCGCTCGTCGGCGGACTCGCCATGGGCGGTTCCTGCGGCTGTGGCGAGGATCGGGGCGAGCATCAGAGCGAGCGTGGTCGCGACACCGCGGCGCAGGTTCATCCGGTGATCTCCAGGACGGGGACGCCGAGCACCTCCGGCCGCGGCACGATGCCGAGGCCCGGTCCGGTGGGCGCGCGCATGAAGCCGTGCTCGCGGACGGGCGCGCCCGCGGCCGTGCTCACCGTCACGTAGCTGTTGAAGTCGGTGCTCGTGAACCGGAGCTCCTCGGGCGTGCTGTGGGCGAGGTGGGCGATCGCCGCCGTGGCGATGTCGCCGCCCCAGGCGTCCTCGAGCGTCATCGCCAGGCCGACGCCCGCGCAGAGGTCGCGCACCTCCCGCGTGCGGGTGAGCCCGCCAAGCTTGCCGATCTTCAGGTTGACGATGTCCATCGCCAGGTCGGCCCGCCCCCGCAGCACCGCGCCGAGCGAGTCGATCGACTCGTCGAGCACGAAGGGGTGGTCGGTGGCGCGGCGCACGGCGAGGCACTCCTCGTAGGAGAGGCAGGGCTGCTCGATGGCCACGTCCACGTCGCGCACGGCCCGCACGACGCGGATCGCGTCGTGCTGCGTCCAACCGGTGTTGGCGTCGGCGACGAGCCGGTCGGTGGGGGCGAGCACCCCCCGCACCGCCCGGATGCGGGCGATGTCCTCGTCGGGGTCGCCGCCGACCTTGAGCTGAAACCGCGTGTAGCCCTGCGCCCGGTAGCCGGCGACGTTGCGGGCCATCTCGTCGGGGGGCACCTGCGAGATCGCGCGGTAGAGGCGGATCGAGTCGCCGAACCGGCCGCCGAGCAGCGTGCACACCGGCAGGCCGGTGGCCTTCCCGAGGATGTCCCAGCAGGCGATGTCCACTCCCGACTTCACGAACGGATGCCCCTTGAGGGCGGCGTCCATGTGGCGGTTGAGCAGGGCGGGCTCGCGGGGATCGAGCCCGATGAGCTTGGGCCCGAGTTCCCGCAGGCCGGCCCGCACGCCGTCGGCGTAGGCGGGCAGGTAGGCGGGCCCGAGCGGGCAGACCTCGCCGTGGCCCACGAGGCCGCAGGCGGTCTCGACGGCCACGATCGTGCTGTCGAAGACCGACACCGACTTCCCACCCGACCAGCGGTAAGAGCCCTCGACGAGCGGCAGCTCCACGCGGTAGGCGACGATGCGGGCGATCTTCATGACGGCGGCTCCTCGGGGCCAGGGGTCGCGGGTGCGGAGCCTTCTGGGCCGCAACAGCGTATCCGGCTCGAGCAACGGCTGCAGGCCGTGCCATGCGGCTCGGGATCGATGACCAGCGGGGGGTCGTCGCGGCGGCTCGGGGCTGCAGGGAAGATCGGGTGGGGCCCGGTGAAGCGCCGTGGCTCGGGGCTGCCCTTGCCCTCTCGGCCGGACGTTCGCCTCGGTCCTCCAGCTGGCCGTGGAAAAAGTCCTTCGGGACTTTTTCCACGGCACGAAAACCTGTGGTTTTCACGGGAGCTGCGCTCCCGCGATCGCATCCATGCGACCGAGCAGGCTGTTGATCCACAGCCTGCCAGACCTCGGCTCTCTGCGTGTCCACGACTGACCCGGTTCAGCCGGCATGTCTGCGCCGCTACAGGCTGGGGCGCTCGAGGAGGGCGAGGGAGCAGGCGAGGAGGGCGGCGACGCTGCCTGCCGAGGCCATCGCGATCTCGTTGAGGCCGATGTTGTTGGAGTCCACCGTGACACCCGCCGGCATGAGGGCGTTGGCGGTGGAGTCGGGGACGCCGCTCGACCAGTTGCCGGCGGTGCTCCATCGGCCCGACACGGTGCCTCTGCCGGGGAGTTTTCACTGCCAAAAGGGATTCGGGGACCGGCATCTTTCTCCCCGCGGTAAACTTGATTCATGGCCGCCGACAACCCTCCGCCAGACGCCATCGCTCCTCGCCAGCGGTGGCAGCTCTTCGAAACGCTCTGCGGAGAGCGGGTTCGGGCCAGCGATGCAGAGTGGGAAGGCGGCCTTTCAGCGGTGGATCGACTGGCCGTGGTCGACGACCTCTTCGTCACCGTCCGGGCGGCGCGCCGCGCGGCGGGAGATTGGCAGCAGGTCGATGACCTGGCCTGGCAGGCGACGCTGAAGGCCAGGATGCTCGAGGTAGAGGCGTTCCGACGACTCGACGAGGCAACGCATGGAAGCAGCCCTCTGGCCGACGCTGGCTGACGCGGTGTCGCTCTTGTCGGCACGCGGCCTGCGGGCGGCGCTCATCGGCGGCCTCGCCGTATCGCTACGCGGACAGCCGCGGATGACCGTCGATGTCGATTTGGTGGTGCTCGCCACCGCCGCCGACGCCCTCCGGCTCGTCGCCGACCTCGCCACGACCCCCTTCGACCCGCTCTTCCCCGGGGTCGAGGAAGTGGTCGCGAGGTCGTTCATTCTCCCGCTCCGGCATCGGAAGACTGGCATCCGTGTCGATCTGGCGATCGGAATGTCGGGCTTCGAGCAGGAGGCGGTGGCCCGTGCCACGCCGATCATGATCGGAGCGGCGAAGATACCCGTCGTCTCGATAGAGGATCTGCTCGTCATGAAAGCGCTGGCGGGGCGTCCGCAGGACGACGAGGACATCCGCGGACTGGTGGCTGCCCGGCGCGGCGCGATCGACTGGCCGGCATGCCTGTCGCTTGCCGAGAGACTCGGGGCCGCCATCGATGTCGACATCGCCGGTCGCCTGCGGGCAGCTCGTGCAGGGCGCGATGGGTGACCGGCGAGCCGCGCCCCCGCACCGGATGTGATGGCTGGAAGCTTCAACCTTCTCGCTGGACGACCGAAAGGCGTGGCCTCGCTCCATTGGCCCGGTTCAGCCGGCGTGTCTGCGCCGCTTCGGCCCGCGCCGCTCGAGCAGGGCGAGGGAGCAGGCGATCAGGGCGAAGGCGCCCCCGGCGGAGGCCAGCGCGATCTCGGGGACGGCCGTGATGACGGCGATCTGGTTGAGGCCAAGGTAATTGTAGTCCACCGTGGCTCCCGCCGGCAGGCCGAAGACCGACGTGAAGACGCCCGAGAGCGTGCCGTAGTGGGCGATGATGTAGGCCGTGCCGGGATCGGCCGCCGCGTCGTTGAGCGACAGCGCGGACGTTCCACCGAGCGCGAGCAGGCCGCCCACGTCGATGAAGTCAGCGAACGTCCCCGAGCTGAGCGTGACGACGAACGTGCCGCCGTTGGAGAAATCCACGTTGCCGGTGAAGGAGAGCGCGCCGACCGGGGCAACGCCGGACCCCGGCGCGATGGAGCCACCGGCGCCGACGAACGTGTTGCCGTTGATCGTGCCGTCGTACCCCGTGATCGATCCGCCGTCGCCGACCGGCGTGCGTGTCGCGTCCACCACGCCGCCTTGGACGACGTAGAGAGTGTTGCCCGTGGCGTTGGCTCCGGTGCCCGTCACGTTGCCCGAGATGACGAGATCGGCGTTCGACCCGGTGAGCGCGTGCTTCGAGCCGCTGCCGGCGATGGTCAGCAGGTTGTTGCTGGCGGACTTGTCGTAGCCCACATAGAAGTTTTTGTCGGAGCCGGTGAGTGTGACCGTGCTGCCCATAAAGATGCTGAAGGAGTTGCCCGTACCCTTGTCACCGACGCGGACGGCGCCGTCCATCGTCCATGTCGATGCGCTGTAGAGAGACACCTGGTTGTCCGTGGCGCCGGCATTCACCCCCAGCCGGGCGCCGTTGCTCGTCACGGTGCTCCCATTGTCCACGATCAGGTTGTTCGATTGGCCATCGACGCCGACGACGATGTTCTTGGCGGCCGAGAGCGTGCTGCCCAAATCCACCTTCACGGTGTTGAATTGGGCCGTGCTGCCGGAACCGATGACGAGGTCGTTCGCTCCCGTGACATTGAGCGTGCCGTTGCTGCCACTCGTGGCGATGTTCGCGTCGACGTAGCCGACGTAGACGGTGTTGTTGGAGCCACGGACGCCGACGGTGAAGGCGCCGGTGTTCGTGAACGTGCCGCCGTCGGTGATCGTGAGGTAGTTGCCTCCCGACGACGCCTGATCGGCGAGCGACGTGTTGGTGACGTTCCAGACGCCGCCGTAGTTGTCGGCGCCCCCCTGGCTGCCGCTGACGCCGAGGACGAGGTTCGTGGCCGTGACGGAGTGGCCGGCGTTGTAGGTGCCGATGTAGTTGTAGTCGCTCGCGCCGGCGGCGGCGGTGACGCTCGTCTGGATCGTGGCGGCGGTGATCGCAGCCGATCCGGCGGAGGTGCCGGGGAGCGGGGAGGTGTAAACGTAGCTGCCGCTGCCGTCGTAGCCGATCGTGAGGGTGTTGGTGACGGCGAACGTCACGTTGCCCCCCGGCTGGGTGTCGAGGATCACGCCCCCCTGGCTGGCGGGATCGGCGCCGAGCGTGGCGTTGTTGGCCGTGACGGAGACGGGTGCCGAGCCGGCGTCGTAGAGGCGCAGGGGAACGGTGGTGGTCTCCAGGGTGCCGGAGGCGATGTTGATCCAAAGCTGGTCGGAGAGCGTGAGCGAGCCGGAGGTGAGCGTGCTCTCGCCGCCGATGGGGCCCTGGACGAAGAAGGTCTTCGCCTGGGCGCCCGCGCCGAGGATGATGTTCGCGCCGGCGGTATCGGTGTAGGCGTTGGTGGTGGAGTCGGGGACGCCGTTCGACCAGTTGCCGGCGGTGCTTCAGGCGCCCGGGGTGGTGCCCGACGTCCAGATCGTGTCGGCGGCGCGGGCCGCGTTACCGGCGACAAGGAGGCCCGCCGCGACGGTGACCACCGCGAGGCCGCGCACCAGGCAGGGCAGGCTGAGGCCGGAACAAGAGGCGCGGGCGGTGATGAACGTCATGTCCACTCCTGGATGCAGGTCGAAGAAAGAAGAAAAGCGATGTGTCGTGATTGGGATGCGCACGGACGCACGGACGCATGGACACGCAGCCGGCCGGCGTCCCGGCAAAGCCGGCCGCCACGGGGAGTTCGAAGCCTCGTATCGATAGCGGCCTTAGGCGGTCGCCGGCAAGGAAAAAACTTTTCTCAAAAAGGCACGATGGGTGCCGAACGGCAAAAGCATCGCCCGACGGCCGGATCGCTGGCGACGGAAACCGCGGCCGGACGCTTCGTCTTCCGTGAAAACCGGAGGTTTTCAGTCGTGGAACAACGTTCGGAGGACTTTTTCCACGGTGACGAGCAGGCTGTGGATAAACAGCCTGCTGGATCGCAGGGATGCGATCCCGGGAGCGCAGCTCCCGTGAAAACCGGAGGTTTTCAGTCGTGGAACAACGTCCGGAGGACTTTTTCCACGGCCAGGTAGGGCTCGACGTAGCGGTCGAGCTCGACGTGCGGCGAGTGCGGCGCGTTGGTGGGCACGAAGCACAAGAACGGCCGGCCCGCCTCCTGCTGCCGGTTCATCCAGGCACACGCCTCGTCGAACCAGACGTCGGCGCAGTGGCCGCGACCGCTCGCACACGGCGCCGCGACCGGCCGGGAGTGTACTCGAGCGCCGGCGGCGGGGGCTCGAGCGGCGGCGGGGCCGGCGGTCACTTCCGCTTCGCGATGTGCACGACGGGCTCGGCGTGCATCGTGAACACGAAGACCTCCTCGCCGGTGATCGTGCTCACGTCGTGGTGCATGCTCACGCACGCCGTCTCGCAGGCGACTTCGACGAGGTGCTGGAGGCGGCTGCGCGACGCCTCGACGAGGTGCGTGCGGACGCTCTTGAGCAGGTCGCGGCCCCGTTCCGCCGGCAGCACCGCCGCCAGGCTCGTTTCGCCGGCGGAGAGGATCCCCTGCAGACGCACGAGCACGAGGTCGCCGATGATGTGCGAGCGGATGTCCTTGGGGCCGCGGCCCATGAACTCCTGCATGAAGCGGGACATGCCCTCGCAGACGGCGGCTTCGACTTCACCCTGTGTCTTCATGCAAATCGTTTCTTCGTGCCGGCGATCGCTCCTCCGGAGCGGATCGCACGGACTGTCCGGTGGCCGCCGCTTGCAGCCGCCATTTCCGACTGATGCCGCCGACCGGCGTTTCGACCACGTGTCCCGCCGGAGGGCACACGAATCGACGGAGCGGCGACGCGGCGTGAGAAGAAATGTCTGCCGGAAAGTTCTTGCGGACACGGCATTGTACGATGTCCACGGACGGGCCGTCGGGATTTCGTCGTTCTTTTTGTCGTTTTTCCCCAGGTCGAGGAGTCGGTCACATGGTCGAGTCGGGTTCCGCCGTGGCGAAGGAGCTCGCCGAGATCGCGCTTGCGATGCAGGCATCCCGCACGGGCCACACGCCCAAGGCCGTGACGGTGGTCGCCAGCGACGAGACGGTGGTGGTGACGCTGCACGAGGCGCTGACGCCGGCCGAGAAGATCCTCGCCCGCAGCGAGCGCGGCGCCTCGCAGGTGGAGAACTATCACCGGGCGCTGTTCGCCGTGTCGTGCGACGAGCTGCGCAAGGAAATCCAGCGGCTGACGGGGCGCAAGGTGCGGGAGTCGGCCGTGGTGGTGGAGCCGGCGACGGGCGCGATCGTGCACGCCTTCACGAGCGGCACCGTCGTGCAGATCTTCCAGCTCGAGCCCCACGGCGTCGTGACGCACGTGTCGGCGGGCGCGGCGGACGCGGCCCCCAAGCCGCCGGGCTGAGAAGAGTTCAGCGGGCCGCCGGCTCCACGTGGATGAAGGCGTCGGCGATCCGCAGCGGAGAGTCGCCGGCCGGCATCGAAAGGTAGCTGGCCGTGGAAAAAGTCCTCCGGACGTTTGCCACAGATGAAAACCTCCGGTTTTCACGGGTGCTTCGCACCCGGGATCGCATCCGTGCGATCCAGCAGGCTGTTTATCCACAGCCTGTCAGGGCTTGCCGAAGGACTTCTCGATGGCCGCGTCGTCGAGCCCGTCGATGGCCAGCACCTTGGATGGGGACGAGTGGCCGCTGATCACCGCGATGGCGTCGGCGCCGACGCCGAGCCTGTCGGCCAGCAGCCCCACGACCGCGTCGTTCGCCTGGCCCTTCTCGGGGGGCGCCGCCACCTTGATCTTGAGGGCGTCGCCCAGCCAGCCCACGATCTCGTCCCGTGAGGATCCCGGCACCACCTTCACCTTGAGTCGCATTGGCGGTTTCGGGGCGTGTGCCATGGTCGCGGTCCGATGCGCGTCGCCCGCGTCCGCCGGGGCGACGTCTCTCTGCCGGGTGTAAGATGACGCTCGCGCCGGGATGCGTCGCCAGGGCGATGATCCCGGCACCGTGTGGGGCAGGCGGACTGTGTCCGCTCCCCGCTTCCTCCCATTCCACGTTCCAGGGAAACGTCATGAGCGAGCATACCTACAAGATGATCGAACTGGTCGGATCCTCCCACACCGGCATCGAGGAGGCCGTCAAGAACGCCGTGGCGAAGGCGGCGCTCGACGAGAAGAACCTGCGCTGGTTCGAGGTGCTGGAGACGCGGGGCCACATCGAAGACGGCAAGATCGCCCACTGGCAGGTGCGGGTGAAGATCGGCACCACGCTGGACGGCTGACGCGGGGCCCGCCTGCCGCCGGCCAGCATGGTCCAGAGGCCCGGGCACCGCTCCCGTGAAAACCGGAGGTTTTCGTGCCTGGAAAAAGTCCCGGAGGACTTTTTCACGGCCAGCCAGGGGAGGCGTTTCCGCTCCAATGCCCAGCGTGCGGCGGCGACATCCGGTTCATCTCGTTGATCACGGAGCCAGCGCCGATCCGGACGTTTCTCACCCGCCTTGGGGAACCGCTCGAACCGCCGCCAATCTCGCCCGCTCGCGGGCCGCCCACCGACCGAAGAGAACTCGTCCAGTCCCATGACGATTGCGACATCGTGCTGCGGATTCCCTTGGCAGGTGTGCGCTGTACGGTGTACGCCTGTGCCCATGCTCACTCTTGCCGAAATCGAATCTGCCGCCGCGGCACTCTCGCCTGCCGAGAAGCAAGAACTGATGCTCTTTTTGGCGTCGCGACTCCGGGCCGAGGGCGCCCTGCTCCCCGAGCCGCGAACGTTCACGCCCGATGAGATTGCCGGCTGGATCGCGGAAGACGAGGCGGACATGCGGCGGCTTCGAGCGCGGCCGTGAGGCTGTTTCTCGACTCGAGCGTGCTGATCGCCGCGGCCGCCTCGGCGGAGGGTGCCTCCCGGGAGCTCTTTCATCGGGCAGCGGTGCGGGACTGGCGTTTGATCACAACGCCGTACTCGGTTGACGAAGTCAACAGGAATCTGGCGGGATTCACCGCTCCGGTCACGGTCGCGTGGCTGCGGCTGAGAACTCGACTCGATCTGGTCGACGATCGACAGGCCGGCAGTGTTTCCCGTGAAGAAGGACCGGCCGATCCTGTTCAGTGCCCTCGCGACGGCCGATGTTCTGCTGACCCTCGATCGCGCCGATTTTGGCCGCCTTCTTGGAACGCGGTTCTACGGTCTCGCGATCATGACGCCCGGAATGTGGCTCATGGAGCATCACGAATCGGGCCGCGGGGTGCCTCCTGAATGAAGAAGCATCGAGACGGGCACTGAGTCGGTGTGGCTCCATGCGAGCCGGTGTGGCAGCCTGCGCAGAAAGCTCCCCGAGTAGCATGGATCACTTTCCCCGTATTCTTCGGGTGAAAAGAGTGTTCCGCCACCATGCGACTCACAACGCGACTCACCTCGCGGGGGTGGATTCCCGTAGGAGGTCGCACGGGGCCGCAGGGCCCACGCCTCTCGACCCGCTCGCATCGGCGGCCATCAGAGACCATTCGAGGTCGTCGGCTTGGGTTCTGAAGCCTCCACGCCGACCCGCTTGAATCAGAATGGCACTCCGCTCGATCCGCCCTATCCCGAGGTATCCTATCCTCACACCCACCCCCGGAGCGCCCCAAGAACCATGGCAAAGAAGTCGAAAAGAGCCGCGAAATCCCCCCGGCAGATCAGCGTCGTTTCCGATGAGCCCGAGACGGGTTCGGATCTCGTCCACGTCGCCCGAGAGACGCTGCCGTCAGCCGAGGATTCGAAAGTGAACAAGAGCGAAGAGATCCGGGTCGAAGCCCGCCGGATCATGGAGGATGGCGGCATGCCCCGCCCCAAGATCATCGTGGAAAACCTCGCCAGGCGCGGCATCGATGCGGCTCCGCCCCAGGTGAGCCAGGTGTTGAAAAAAATGGGGGTGGCACAACGCCCCAGAAGGAAGAAGGGCCCGGATCAGCCGGCGGCTTCCATTGCGACCCACAGGCCCGCGACCGGCGACAGCTTCACCCTTCACGAACTTCTCGCCGCAAAGCAGTTCGCCAAGATGATCGGCGACCCATCCAGGGCGAAGAGCCTCCTCGACGCTCTCGACAAGCTTTCGTAGGTCCGCAGGTTCCCGAGCGCAGGTGCTGGGGCAGCAGGCGAAGCCACTGCCCCGGCACCTTCCACCAGGGGCACGATCGGGCGACCGCCTAGCAGGCTGTGGATAAACAGCCTGCTGGATCGCAGGGATGCGATCCCGGGAGCGCAGCTCCCGTGAAAACCGGAGGTTTTCAGTCGTGGAAAAACGTCCGGAGGACTTTTTCCACGGCCAGTTAGCGCCCCCTCCCGGGCTGTGAAGCCGACTTTTTCCACGGGCTGCTAGTGTCCTGAGTTAGAAGTTCGTTGACTACTCTTGCGCCCTCGGACGCGCTGTTCTACATTCCTCGCAGGATCCCCTTTTTCCTGCAAGGAGGTGGCACATGGCTCGCGGCCGA
>Ga0209189_1000636_pt1 | contig 28566 bp, 33 predicted proteins | sample C_130820_EF_Meta_FD_187308 | JGI IMG/M metagenome (GOLD analysis project Ga0209189, IMG submission 187308) | Freshwater microbial communities from Lake Croche, Canada to study carbon cycling - C_130820_EF_MetaG (SPAdes) (version 3) | ecosystem: Environmental > Aquatic > Freshwater > Lake... | reverse complement strand
TGGTTTAAAAGCTTTACAAGATTATTATTTAAAAAATAATAAAAAATCTGAAAATTTGTTTTGTTTAGAAACAGCTCATCCTGCAAAATTTAGAGAAACTATTTATAAGATTTTAAGTAAAAATCCTATAATTCCCAAAGAAGTAAATGAAAGTCTTAAAAAAAAAGAATTCTATAAAGTGCTGCCTAATAATTTATATAAAATAAAAGACTATATTAGAGCTAATCGTTTGCGCTAGCAGCGCTTCTTGCAAGCAAGTCTACTCTATTGTTATGTTTATTAATGGAGTGCGCTTTAACCCAATGCCAGTCTACTTCTTTCTCATTAATTAAAATATCTAATTCAATCCAAAGATCTTTATTCTTTACATCTTTTTTATTTGCATTTTTCCAATTGTTTAATTTCCAGTTATGAATCCATTTTTCAATTCCATCTTTTACGTATTTAGAGTCAGTATAGATCTTTATTTTCTTATTTTGCTTAATACTTGCTAAGGCATTAATAGCAGCTGTTAACTCCATTCTATTATTCGTAGATTCTTTTTCTGACCCAAATATTTCTTCTTCTTTTTCATTTTTAATAATTATCGCAGCCCAACCACCTTTTCCTGGATTGCCCAAACAAGATCCGTCTGTATAAATAATCACCTCGTTCATTGAATAAAATATTCGTTAAAACTTTTGATAGTTGAATGAAATTCTAATTTTTTAAAATATTCAAAAGGATCTTTAATTTTAACATCCGCTTTATTATCGGTATGATAAAAGTCATACAATCTAGTTAGAAAAAATCTCATAGCAGCACCCATAGACAGGATGGGTAAGTACTTTTTCTCATCATCGCTAAGTTTTCTTATTGAAGAATAACCATCTATAAGATTTTTAGCCTTAGTCATATTGAATGTTGAATTATTATCAAAACAGATTGAGTTTAAACAGATAGCTATTTCGTATGCAAAAAAATCGTTACAAGCAAAATAAAAATCTATAATTCCTGAAACTTTATTGTCTGTAAAGAATATATTATCGGTAAATAAATCAGCATGAATAATGCCGCTTGGTAGATTTGTTGGCCATCTTTCTTTTAAGAATCCTAAATAATTTTTAGTTTTTTTAATTATAGATTTTTCTAAATTAATTTTTTGTTGAATAGTTTTATCCAAAATAGCCTCCCAGCTTTCAATGGATAAGTTGTTTTTTCTTTTAATATCAAATTTTTTTGTTATTTCATGCAACTGCGCTGTTATTTTTCCTATTTCAAAGCAGTCTTCGCTTGTTACTTTGGTTTTTGATTTTCCATTTAAAAAAGTTACTAATGCAGCATTTTTATTTTTAATTTTGTTAATTTTTTGGTTATTTTTATTTTCAATAGGTTTTGGGCAAGGGAATTTATTCTCTGATAAGTTAGATAATAATTTTATAAAAAAGGGCAGATCATTTTCATCAACTCTTTTTTCGTAGATAGTTAGTATGTAATCTTGTTGTGATGTTTTGATAAGATAATTTGTGTTTTCTACTCCTTCAATAATACCTTGATAACTTTTGAAGTCATTAATGTTGTACTGTTCTAGAAATTGCTTAACTTCTTTATGTTCTAATTTAGTATAAACAGCCATTATTTAATAAGCATTGTGGGAAGTTTAAAAGAAACTTTTTCAACTGAAGTAACTACTTCCTCAAGTTTAATGTCAGTAATACTTTTAATTTCTTTAATTAGATTCTCAACTAATATTTCAGGAGCTGAGGCTCCAGAAGTGATGCCTATATTGTTACAGTTCTTAATTTTATCAACAGGTAATTCTTGCTCAGAATGCATTAACATACTTTCTTTACAGCCTGATCTCTTTGCAACCTCTACTAATCTTTGTGAATTAGAAGAGCTTTTACTTCCAACTACTAAAAATAAATCACATCTTTTTGCAATTTGTTTAACAGCTTCTTGACGGTTTGTTGTTGCATAACAAATATCACTTTTGATTGGTTCTTTTATTGATGGATATTTTTTTTTTATCAAAGAAATAATCTCTAAAGTATCGTCTACCGAAAGAGTAGTTTGAGTAATATATGCAAATTTATTATTTTTAATTTTAGGAACATAACTTTCTACATCGTCTTTATTTTCAATTAATGTAATATAACTGTTATCTATTTGACCCATAGTCCCGATTACTTCAGGATGGTTTTTATGACCTATAAAAATAATATTAAATTCATCTCTTGCTAAAATTTCAGCCTCTCTATGCACTTTTGTTACTAAAGGACATGTTGCATCTATATAAATAATATTATTTAATTTTGCTTCATTTATTACTTCTTTAGACACACCATGGGCTGAAAATATAACGGGTCTAGATTTGTCTTTAATTTCCGAAAGTTCCTCAACAAAAATCGCACCTTGAGATCTTAAATTTTCAACTACGAACTGATTATGAACTATTTCATGCCTTACATAAACTGGAGCGCCAAATTTATTTATAGTTTTTTTTACAATCTCAACGGCTCTATCTACACCAGCACAAAATCCTCTTGGACTTGCTAAAAATACATTTACAATTTTTCTTATATTCTTTTCCATTAAAGTCTTAAATATTAAATTTAATATTATATGAAGAAGCTTTATAGAAACCAAAACAAATAATATCTATAAATCTTGGGTTAATTAAAAATAATTCTTTGTTCATTGAAATAATTTAAGATACAATTTACGTTATAACATTATGAATGAAAAAATTATCAAAAATAAGAACCCACAAAAAACTAATCTAGAAATAGGAAAAGATTATTATTGGTGTGCTTGTGGACTTTCTAAGGATGGCATTTTTTGTGATGGTTCTCATAAAAGCACGAATTTACAGCCTATGAAATTTACAGTTCAGGAAAACAAGCCTTATTTTTTATGTAGTTGTAAAAAAACTAATAACAAGCCTTTTTGCGACGGCGCCCACTCTAAAGCTTAAGATATTTTAGTTTGCTTTAATTGATTGAAAGTTTTCTCTAAATTTTTTTGATTAATGACTTTCATTTTGTCACTATTTTCTTGATCTGAAATTATTTTTTTAACTGCCTCAATAGCAATTTTATTAGATATATTTTGTATATCTTTAATTGCTTTAATTTTCATTTGATCCAACTTTTGCTCTAATGATTTTTTTTTATTTTCAATCAACTGTTCGAATTTCTTTTCTGATTCTTTAATAAAAATTTCAGTTTCTTTTTTTTCACTATTTATAATCTGACTACTTTCAGCATGAGCCTCTTCAATTTTGCTTTTATATTTTTGTAATAATTTTTCGCTTTCATGCTTTAGATTTTTGGCATTATCAATTTCAGATTTAATCTCATTTATTTTACTATCTAATAGATTACTAATTACTTGAGGAATTTTTTTATAAATAATTATTAAGCAGAAAATTATAAAAGATATTGCTACCCAAAAAGTTGCATCAAACATACTGTTTCTTCTTTTCTTTGTTAGATATTTCTGTGATTACAGCATTTAAATTACTACTATTCGGTGCTGTTCCAGTTATTTTTTCTATTAATTCTCTTGAAAAGTCACCAGCTATATTTTGTATGTTTTCTAATGTCTGCTTTTTAAAAGTATTTATTTCTTGCTCTGCTTTTTGCGTTTCAGAATTTAATATATTTTCAAATTCTTTTTTTTTTAAAGAAGTTTTTTCATTAAAATCATTTTTTAACTTTGCAGAAAGTTTTTTTGATTCATTTTTTGCATCAGCAATAATCAGATTGTATTCATTTTCCAATTTTTGAATTTGATTTTTATAAATCTCAGCTTCTTTTAATAAAGATTTAATATAATCTGCTCTGGCATCTATTAATGAAAATAATTTAGGACTAAAAAATTTCTGAACTAAAAAATATAATATTATAAAGATACCAGTTAACCATAAGATTTGCGACAACCAAAATTCAGGATTTAGCTGAGGCATACCCTCGCTAGCTGCTGCTATTTTATTAAAAAATAACAGGTAAGTTATAATAGCTATACTCTTGTTCTTCATTGCTTGAGAATTACTAAATTAATTTTAATAATTAAAATGCAAAAAGTATTAAAAGAGCAATAACTAGAGCGAATAAACCTATAGCTTCTGTAAGCGCAAATCCTAATAATAAAGTAGGGAATTGCTTTTGAGCTGCTGAAGGATTTCTTATTGCTGCCGATAAATAGCTTCCAAATATCGTTCCCATACCGACTCCAACTCCAGCTAAAGCTATAGCTGCTAATCCAGCTCCTATCATTTTTGCTGCTGCTAGTTCCATTTTTTTCTCCTTTTTTTGTTAGTTGTTAATTTTTTTAGTGATGCATATTTAAAGCATCATTTAAATAAATACACGATAAAACTGCAAAAACATATGCTTGTAAGAAGGCAACTAATATTTCTAAAGCTGTTAAAGCAACAGAAAAGCTTAAAGGAAGCCATCCCCCAATAATACCTAGGCTTACGACAAAACCGCCAAAAACTTTAAGCATCGTATGTCCGGCGAGCATATTTGCGAATAATCGAACTGATAAACTAACTGGTCTACTTAAAAAAGAAATAATTTCAATTGCAACTATAATGGGAAATAAAAAAATAGGAACTCCAGAGGGAGCGAATATTTTTAAAAAGCCAATCCCATTTTTTGCAAAACCAACAACGGTTACCCCAATAAAAATTACAACCGCAAGAAAGAATGTAATAATGATCTGACTTGTTACAGTAAAAGCATACGGCAATAAACCGATCATGTTTAAAGTTAAAATAAACAAGAATATAGTTAGGATAAAAGGGAAGTATGGTCTAGCTTTTGGTCCAGCCGTCTCACTAATCATCTTAGAAATAAAATTAAAAACTATTTCGTTGAGCAGCTGAATTTTGTCAGGAATAATATTAACTTTTCTTGTTCCTATCATAAAAAAAGTAATAATCAGTATTGAGCTAATCAACATAAATAAACTTGAGTTTGTAAAAGATACGTCTATTCCGTTAATGGAAAGAGAAGGTCCTATTCTATGAACCTCAAACTGATGCATTGGATTAGTTGCCATAAATTTAGCCTTTATTAATCATTTTTGCAGATCTCACAACATTAAATATTCCTGCGGCAACACCAACCATAAATAGAATTATTATAAAAATTGGCTTAGTTCCTAACCATTTGTCTAAGTAATAACCAATAAAAGTTGCGACAAAAACTGCAGCAACAAGCTCTGTGCCAATTCTAAATGCCAATCCTATTATATTAGGACTATTCTTGGGTAGGTTGTTAGAGTATTTATTTTTTGTTAATTCTATCTTTTTCTTTAGATCATCAAATTCTGACATTAATTCTTTATGCTACCAATTCTTCCGCTTTTTCAAGATCAACAGCAACCAATTGACTTACACCTCTTTCAGCCATTGTAACTCCGTATAGTCTATTCATTCTAGACATAGTTAAAGCATGATGCGTAATAACAATAAATTTTGTTTCAGTAATTTTAGTTAGCTCCTCTATAAGAGAACAAAATCTTGTAACGTTTGCATCGTCAAGTGGCGCGTCTACCTCGTCCAAAATACAAATAGGAGCAGGATTAATCAAGAATACAGCGAATATCAAAGCCATGGCTGTGAGTGCTTGCTCACCTCCAGATAATAAAGTGATCGATTGTAATTTTTTTCCAGGGGGGCTGACTAAAAGTTCTAATCCAGCTTCTAAAGGATCGTCAGATTCTACAAGTTCAAGTCTAGCATTCCCGCCACCAAATAACTTCGTGTATACATCATTAAATTTTCTTCCAACCTTATCATAAGCATCAATAAGCTTTTCTCTGCCTTTTTGGTTTAATTGGTTAATGCTAGATTTTAATTTTAATATACCAGCAAGCAGGTCTTTTCTATCTTCCATCATTTTACTGATTTGGTTTTCAAAATTTTTAGTTTCATCATCAGCTCTTAGGTTAACAGCGCCCATGTTATCTCTTTCATCTTTAAGCTGCTTAAGTTTAGCTTCAACTTTGTCTAAGCTTGTTTTTTCGATAGATGACTTATCTTCTTCGTTTAAGAGATCATCAATTGAGCATTTAAAGTCTTCTCTAACTTTATTTTCTAATTCAACAATTTTTGATTTATGGTTATCTATAAGTGTTTCAAAACGTACTTTTTTTTCTCTTCCAATAAGAACTTTTTCGTTAATGTCTGATAATACTTTATTTATTTCGGAAATTTTATTCTCAGCTGTTTCGATTTCAGAATTAATTTTAGTTCTTGCTTCTTCGGTATTTTTAATATTTTCTTGATAAAAACCTTTTTGCTCACCAATTTCACTTGGTCTAACTTGAATTTTTACAATTTCTTTTTCTAAATTTTTTAATCTAGAGTTAAGATTTTCAGATTTAGCTCTAGAGTTTTGTTCAAGATTGCGCCAGTTGTCAATTTCAGTATCAATACTTTTAATTCTTTCTTTTCGTTTAATAGAATCGTTCTTAATAGTTTCATATTTGCTCAAGAACATTGCGTATTTTTCTTGCAGATCTTTAAGCAAAAGAGTTTTTTCTGTAAATTGTGAACGCATATCTTCTTTATTAAAAGAAGAAGATCTTTCCTGATTTCTTTTTATTAAACTGTCAAAATCATCAGTAATTTTTGAAGTTTCTATAAAACCAGTCAGAACATTTTTTAAATTTTCTTTAATTTTATATGGTTCTGCGTTTTCAAAATTATTAATAGTATCGTTTATTATTTTTGATTGATTATTAATAAAATTTTTAACAGAACTTAAATAATTATTGATCTCATTTTTATTTTCTACTCCGCCAATATTAGCAAATATTTTTTCAGAAAGATTTTCTAGTTCTTTTTGTTCATAGTTTAATTGTTCAGAAATTTTTTTAAAATCCGAGTTGCTTTGATTTTCAATTTCATAGTAAGTTTTTTCAAATTCTAATATCTCACTTTTTTCTTCAGTTAGTCGTTTAATGTTAGAGTTCGCATTGTTTATGTTTATATTTTCGCTTTGCAGGTCATCATTAGTATTTTTTAGATCAACCCTAAGCTTTTCAGCTTCTTCTTTAGTTCTCTGTTCTTGTTTGAATAATTCTTCGTATTCAAGGTTTAATCTTTGTAATTTACTTGTGATTTCAGAGAAATCATTTCTCAAGGGTTTAATCCTCTTGTTTTCTGTCTCTAACAATTCGCTGCTATAATTTTTTTCAATAGTTACTGCACTAATGTCATCATCAATTTCATTTAAAGCGTCCTGACTTTCTTTTAACTCTTTATTAATTTCTTGAATTTTTAAATATGACAGTAAAGCTTCATGTTTTTTAATATCATTAGATATTGTTTTATATCTTGAAGCTTCTTCTGCTTGTTTTAATAAATTTTTAAGCTGAGTTTCGATTTGCTTCATTATATCATCAGCTTTCTTAAGATTATTTTCTGCAGCAGTTAATCTCAGTTCAGCCTCATGTCTTCTTGCATGCAAACCACCAATGCCAGCAGCTTCTTCAAGAATTGCTCTTCTGTCAGTTGGCTTTGCTGTAATTAATGAACCAACTTTTCCTTGGCTGACCATTGAAGGTGAGTGAGCTCCAGTTGAAAGATCTGCAAATAATATTTGAACATCGCGTGCACGAACTTCTTTACCGTTAATGTAGTAGCTTGACCCTTTGTCTTTTTCTATTCTTCTTTTAACTTCTATTTCTGGAGTATCTCTAAACTGAGGAATATTTTCGTTATTTTCTAAAAAAATATTTACCTCAGCAATATTTTTAGAAGGACGATCAGAGGTTCCCGAAAATATAACATCCTCCATGCCGCTACCTCTAAGACTTTTTGCAGAGGTTTCCCCCATACACCATCTTAGAGACTCTACAATGTTTGATTTTCCGCAGCCATTAGGACCAACAATTCCAGTAAGCCCATCTTCAATTAATAAATTAGTGCGGTCGGCGAAAGATTTGAAGCCAACTATTTCTAGTCTTTTAAATTTCATTTCAATATTCTTGATATTTCTTTTGATAAATCCTCAAAAGTAGCGTTTCCTTGATATTTTTTTTCATTAATAATAATGGTTGGGGTAGAGTTAATGGAATATTTTTTTTGCCCTTCCACTCTGTCATTTAATATTTTGTCTTCCAATTTTTTATCCTTCAAACAATTTGATAATTTTTCATTAGATAGATTAAATTTATTACCTATTAAAAATAAGTTAATATTAATTTGTTGAATTTTATCTCCAGCAGACCAAGTGCTTTGATTTTTATAAATTTCATCAATTAATAAGATACTTGATTCTTTTGTTCCGCATCTAACAATTTTTGCTGCATTTAATGCAGCAATATCAAGCGGAAAATCAACGAAAGTAAATTTTATTAAATCCTTGCTTGCATATTCCTTTAGTAATTTTGGATAAATGTTTGCATGAAAGTTTGCGCAATGGGGACATGTATATGAGCTATAAATTTTAATTTTTACTTTAGCATTTTCATTACCAACAAATATTTCATCAGTATTTTGTGCGTAGCAATAGGAGTTTATAAAAATAAAAAAGAGTAGTATTAAAATTTTTTTTAATTTTTTTTTTAATAAAATCATAAATATTTATTTGCTTAAGTTCAAAAAAATTTTTTTAAGATTTTCATTTTTAATATCATTAATTTTTTTTAAAATTTTTTCGTCTAATAATATCTTTTTCTTTTTAACTTCTGCAGGTGAGTTTTTTGTGAATATTTGTATTTTGTTAATTCCATTAAAGCCAAGATAGCTATTAATACGTTCAATAATTTGATCTCTAGAATATTCAATTTCTATCATCACATTCTTGCTAACATTTATTGTAAGAATATTTTCGTTGTTAATTTTTTTAATTTTTAAAGGCGTGACATCCTTAAACATTTTATCGCCAATTATATTTTTCCAATTTTTAATTATTTCAAAATGTAAGAAGCCGTCTTTTTTTAGTATTTTTTTTGCATTTTCTGGTAATAAACTTTGCAACGGACGCAAACCTTGAGAGAATAATTTATTTGTAAATTTGTTAACTACCATGAAAAATCTTTTATCAAATAAAATTCTTGCTTGGTACGATAATCATCAAAGGGATTTACCATGGAGAAGATATCGTAGTTTTAAGGATAGAATTTATAAAGTTTTAGTGAGCGAATTTATGCTACAGCAAACTCAAGTTAAAACAGTGATTCCTTTTTTTAATAGATTTATAAAAACTTTTCCTAATCTAGAAAGTTTATCAAAATCAAAATTGCAAAAAGTTTATAAGATGTGGCAAGGTCTGGGTTATTATTCTAGAGCTAGAAATTTATTAAACACAGCTAAAATTATTCAGTCGAAACACAAAGGAATAGTTCCTGATAGTTTTGAGACTTTGAAAAGTTTTCCTGGGATCGGCGACTATACTGCCTCAGCGATTATGGCCATCGCATTTGATAAAGATTTTGTTGGAATAGATGGGAATGTTGAGAGATTTATTTCAAGGTTATTCAGTTATAAAAATAATAAAAAAAATTTTAAAGAAAAAATTTTTTTAAAATTGCAAACCATTAAACCTAAAAAAAACTTTTCTAATTTTGCTCAAGCATTAATGGAGATGGGTGCATTGATTTGCACTCCTCAAAATCCTAAATGCAACATTTGTCCAGTAAATAATAATTGCATAGCTTTTAAAAAAAAAAATTTTGATTATAAAATTTTAAAGAAAAATAAAATTAATAAAAAAAAATATTATTTATTATTCTCTCAAAATAAAAATAAAATTTTATTTTTTAAAGATGAAAATAAATTATTAAGAGATTTTGTAAATTTGCCACTTATTGATTATAAAAATGAATTATTTAGTAAAAATTTTCAGGATAATAATTTTTCTTTTACTGGCCAAGTGAGAGTTCTTAAAAAAGAATATGCGCATAATATATCTAATATTAAAATGTTAATTAGAATTGTTATTTTCGAAAAGATAAAGAAAATAAATAATAATAAATTTTACTGGATAAGTGCTAATAAAATAGATAATTCACTGTTATCAAGTTTTTCTAAAAAATTTATATTTTTAATAAAAAATAAAAAAATTAAATATGTTTAAAAAAATTATTATTTTAGGAGGTGGAATTGCTGGTTTAACTCTAGCTAATTTTTTTAAAAAGAATAATTTTAATAATTTTAGAGTGTATGAAAAACTCGAAAATAGTTTATCTAAATCTACAGGAATACAACTATCTCCTAATGCAGTAAGAATTCTTGATTTTTTAGATTCCAAATTTTATTTAAATAATAATTTTCATAGAATGAATTATTTAAATATTCATTCTCAGCGTTACAAAAATTTTATACCTGAATTTGAAAGCAAGATTAGTTTGCAGAACATAATAAATGATAAAACTCCTTATTTAACTTGCGATAGAAATGTTTTGTTAAAGTTTTTGGAAAGACATCTATCTACAAAAGATATTTTTTATAATAAAAAAGTTACTCAAGTAATTAAAGATCATAATATTATCAGAGTTAAATTTAACAATGGATCAGAAGACTATTGTGATTTGTTAATCTCTGCTGATGGAATATTTTCTAATTCTAGAACTGACAATAACATTATTAAAAATACAAACTTTTATGCATTTAGAGGGATAATAAAAAATTTTTATTCTCAACACCCAGCAGCAAACGATGCTATTAATTTATGGCTGGCTAAAAATGGTCATTTAGTTACTTATTTTATCAATAATCAAAATGATTTAAGTTTTACTGGAGTTAGCAAATCTTTTGATAAAAAAAATATTGAGGGCGATAATCTTGATTATTCAGTTTCATTTCCCTCAGCTGAATTTAGGAATTTATTCTTGTCAGAGAGTAAAATTCTGAGAGAAATATTAGATAATGTCCATGAGGTTTATCGTTGGCCAATATTTTCTTTAAAAAAAAGAGTTTTTTATAGAGATAATCAAATTTTTATTGGAGATTCTTCCCATGGAATGGTGCCTTTTCAAGCCCAAGGGGCAGCATTAGCAATAGAAGATGCCTATGTTTTGTATGAGCAAATTATTAAGAATGTTACTAATAATTTAGGGGTATTTTATTTTAATAAACGAAATAGCAGAATTAGAAAAATAATTTTAAGATCGCATTTGAATGTTTTTATATTTCATACAAATAATTTTATAATTATTTTTCTGAGAACTATATTTTTTAAAATTCTAGAAAAAAGTTTTTTATTAAAAAAATATATGTTTGGATGGATCTTTAACTACAATCCAAGAAGCTCTAGTTATTTTTTCTAACCTTCTCTCTTAAATGATCAAGTGGATATAGTTTATTTTCCATTTTGATATGCCAAAAAGACCACCCATTACAACTGTCTGTTCCTTGAACTTTAGCGCCAACACTATGAATAGATCCTGAAATATCCTTATATAAAATGCTGCCATCAGCCATAACGTGAGCATGAATTTTATTCTTGGCATCAAAAAGCTTTAGACCTGGTTCTATTATTCCACTTTCAATTAAATAACCAAAAGGTATTCGTTTTTCATTTCTTTTATTTTCTATAGTTTTTAAGAAATCGTCATCAATTTTTTTTATTTTTTTTATTCTTGTCTCAGCAGTTTGAAAGTATTGCTTATTACTTTCTATTCCATAATAATTTCTTCCAAGTTTTTTAGCGACGGCACCAGTTGTGCCAGTTCCAAAGAATGGATCTAATATAAAGTCACCTTTTTTAGTTGATGATAAAATAATTCTATAAAGCAATCCTTCAGGTTTTTGTGTTGAATGTACTTTATTACCTTCTTCATTTTTAATCCTTTCTCCACCGGTACAAAGAGCTAGATCCCAGTCAGATCGCATTTGCTTATCATCGTTAAAGCATTTTAAAGATTTGTAATTAAATGTGTATTTAGAATTTTTATTCTTAGCGGCCCAAATTAATGTCTCATGCGCATTGGTAAATCTTGTGCCTTTAAAATTAGGCATAGGATTTTTTTTATTCCATATTATATCGTTCAGAATCCAGAAATTTTTATCTTGTATTATTTTTCCCAATCTAAAAATATTATGATAGGTACCTATCACCCATATTGTTCCATTTGGTTTTAGAACTCTTCTACATTCGTTAATCCAAGAAATTGAGAATTCATCATATTGTTTCAAAGTATCGAATTTATCCCAGTCATCATCTACAGCTTTTACCTTTGAATGATCTGGTCTTTCTAGATTATTTTGTAATTGAAGATTGTAAGGAGGGTCTGCAAAAATACAGTCAAAAGTTTCGTTAGGTATTTTTTTTAATTCTTTTAAAGAATCTCCAAGAATAATGGTGTCTATATTTATTGTCATACAACTGTGGAGAGAAAATAATATTAGAAGACTCCTACAGTCAACCTACGTCTGCATATTGATTGTGTCTTATTTTTTAATTTATCAATAGGTTGTGTATAGGAGCAAAAGTCTTTCTATGATGCTCTGTAATTCCAAAATTTTTAATTGCTTCTAAATGTTTTTTGGTTCCATAACCGCAATTCTTTTCCCAATTATAATTTGGAAATTTTAAAGATAATTTTTCCATAAACATGTCTCTAGAAACTTTAGCTATAATTGATGCCGCTGCTATAGAAATGCATTTTTGATCACCTTTAATAATTGTTTTTACATTTTTGTCCTTATTAGGGGCAAAATTTCCATCAACAAGAATCATATGATCTTTAGTATTTATATTTTTTAGAGCTCTGTTCATTGCAAGTAAAGAAGATTGTAAAATATTTAATTCTTCAATTTCAGTTACAGAGGATATCCCAATACTATATTCGCAATTTTTAATAAGTTCTTGAAATATTTCTAATCTTTTAGATTTATTGAGTTTTTTAGAATCATTAATTCCAGAAGGAAATTTTTTTTCATCCAATTTTATTGCTGCCGCAAAAACAGGTCCAGCCAAACATCCTCTTCCTACCTCATCAACTCCAATTATATTTTTCCCGAATTTTAGATCATTTAATATATTCATTAGTCTTTCATGATTTCTTTTTTAAATTTTTTTAGATCTTCCCATGCCAATTTTTTATGCTCAGGTGTTTTTAGCAAGTCATTAGGGCTTAAAATTGTAAATGTATTAAACTTATATTTATCAATAACAATTATATTCCATTCACCATGAAGATCTAATATTTTTTTATTAGAGTTATTAAAAAAATTAGAGGCAACTTCTCCTAATAATAAAATATATTTAGGTTTAATAATCTTAATATGTTTAAATAAAGTATTTCTGTAAAAATCAGATTTATTTTGTACATTATTTTCTTTATCAAAATAAATATTAGTTAAATAGTATTTTTCTTTATCCAGCGAAATTGCCGATAACATTTTAATCAAAAGGTCCCCTTTGGATTCAGAAAAAATCTCTTGATTCTTGATATCGTTATCATCAGGAAAGTCTCCAAATATCATAATTGAAGAATTGGGATTTCCTTTAAAAAAAAAATCATTATTTTTTTTTAACGTAAGCTGATTATTAATCTCTTCTAATAATTCAATAATTAGCTGCTCTTTATTAATAGAGTTATGATTAGATTTTGTTTGATCGTTAGAAAAGAAATTTGTAAAATTTAAAGTTGAATAGTATTCCAGTAGGTTTATAGTTTTGTTGCTTAGATACTTTTTTGCCATTTTTTTATGAATAAAACATTTTTTTATATAGCTTTTTTGTTATCTTTTATAACAAATTATTCAAATTCGAACGCTAATATACTGGAGGGTAAAAAAAATTTAATTAAGAACTCTAATTATTTTTCTAATTATTTATCTGGAAGCGTTTACCTTCAAAAAAACAATTCGCAAAAAGCTTATAACTTCTTACAGAATATTGAGGATTTAGGATTTTATCATTCAGAATTTAATTTTAAATATGTTGAGACCTTAGTTAACGGCGGAAAGCTAGAAGAAGCTTATATTTTTATCAAAAAGTTAGATAAATCTTATCAATCTTTATATCCTTTTAATTTAGTTTTGTTTGTTCATGATTTTAAAAATAATAAATATTCGCAGTTAAAGGATTATATTCCTTTAGTAAAAAAAGATTTAACAGATCCCTTGTTGTCAGAACTTTACCAAGATCTAGATTTATGGAAAGAGCTCTCTAATAACAATGTTGATATACTTAGAGAAAAAATTAAAAAATCGAATTCTAATTTTAAAAATGTCGAGCTAACTCAAAAAATTTTGATTAGTTTGTATCTAGATGACCAGCAGAATATTGAATCATATTTTAAAGAAATCTCAAGTACTAAAGAATTAGCAAGATACAATTATTTTTATTTATCTTATTTTTTAGAAAAAAATAATAAAGAAAAAGTTGGTGAAATTATAAATAAAAATTTAGAAATTGATTCTGAAACTTTATTATTTAAGCAGCTTTATTTAGATTTTCATAACAATCAATTTCAAAAAATTAATCAGTTTTATAAAAGAAAAGACATAAATCATGGATTGGCAGAGTTATTTTATTTATTTGCTAATTTTTATCAAAACTCAGAACAGGTTCAGGTATCTAATTTTTATCTAAATATTAGTGAATATTTAAACCCTAATTTTTTGTCTAATAAAATTTTAAAGATCGAAAACTTAATTATACAAGAAGATCTTTATCAAGCAGAGAAAGAAACTAAGATAATTGAAAAGTTAGGAAAAGAATATTTTTGGTATGCAAATTTAACAAAATTGAAATTTTTTCCAAATTATAATTCAGAAAAACACATTAGTTTACTCGAAGATTACCTAAAGAATCAGAAAATATTTACTTCTGATAAGTATTTTGAGTTAGCAAATTTTTTAAGAAGCAATAACAAATATTCTAAATCAATTCCTTTATATGAAAAATCTATTTTATTTAAAAAAGGTAAAAAAGATACCGATTGGTTATATTATTATAACTTAGCTATCAGCCAAGAAAGATCAAAAGCTTGGAGTGATGCGGAGAAGAATTTTTTAGAAGCTCTTAAAATTGCCCCAAAACAACCGGAGGTCTTAAATTACTTGGCATATAGTTGGCTCGAAAGAGAAATCAATTTAGACAAAGCTAAGGAGATGCTAATTGAGGCCGTTAACTTAAGTAAGGGTCGTGGTTACATTTTAGACTCACTTGGCTGGGCTTATTTTTTATTAAAAGATTTTGATAAAGCCGAAGAAACTTTAAAAATTGCTTATGAAAAGGATCCAAGCGAAGCCGTTATTTATGATCATTACGGCGATGTGCTTTGGGTAAATGGAAAAGAAATTCAGGCTAGATATGTTTGGCAAAATGCTGTTAAGCTTAAATATATTGAGAAAGATTTAAAAGATTCTATTAATAAAAAAATAATTTTTGGGTTAGATGAAGGTTATAAACGCAAGTCTTAAAGCTTACGCTAAAGTTAACTTATATTTAAAAGTAATTAAGAAGTTAAAAAATAAATATCATCAGATTGAAACATTATTTTGTTTCTGCAATATTTATGATCAGATCTTTGTATCTTCCAATACAAAAAAAAATAAAATTATTTTTTCTGGAAGATTTTCTAAAGGCATAAATGCTAATAATAATACAATATTAAAATTATTATCTATCTTAAAAAAATACCCGAAGTTTCGTGATTATAAATTCGAAATAAAAATTTTAAAAAATATACCTCATGGTTCAGGGTTTGGTGGAGGCTCCAGTGATGTTGCTGCATTACTAACATTTTTTAATAAAAGTCTTAAATTAGATTTAAAAAAAAATACAATTGCATTGATATGTAAAAAAATAGGTTCTGATGTAGAACCATCCTTGAATACAAATGTTAAGTTTCTTTACGGGGCTAATAATAAAATTTTAGAATTTAAAAAAAGTCCCAAATTTAATTTATTATTGATTTATCCAAATTATTCTAATCCTACAAAGCAGATTTATTTATTAAATAAGAATTTTTCTATGAAGAAGAATTCGGATATTAATTTCTTAAAAAATAATATTTTAAATCTAAATAATTTATTTAAATTTCTAAATTTTAAGGGTAACGATTTAGAACAAAGTGCTTTTAAAAAAAATAACAAGATATTAAAAGTGCTAGCTTTTATTAAAAAATTAAAAGGTTGTAGAGTGGCTTGTATGACGGGTAGCGGATCTGCCTGTTATGCAATTTTTAAAAATAACATGCAGTTAACATCGGCTATATTTGCATTGAAAAAACGTTATAAAAGTTATTGGATAAGGAAAGCAAAAATACTATAACCTTATTTCTAAAATAAATATTGGGGCTTAGCCAAGCGGTAAGGCAGCGGGTTTTGATCCCGCCATCCCAGGTTCGAATCCTGGAGCCCCAGCCAAGTTAAAAATAATTGCTGTGATTAGAGAAGAAAAAAAATCAGATAATAAAAAAATATTTTTGCTGGAAGAAGATGTTTTGGGACCAGGCAGATATGCTAGACCCAGTTTTAGATTAAGAGAAAATCTTATATGCAATCAAAAGTATTCAAAGATTTATTATAAAGGTCAGAAAATAATTGGTAGCATTAGGTATTTTAATTGTAAGATTGAAAGTAACGAAGGTTTGATGCTTGGACCATTGATAGTTGATCAAAAATTTAAAGGAAAAGGTATTGGAAAAGAATTAGTCAATCAAAGTATTAAATCAATTAATGATAAAAAAATTAGCTTTATTATTTTAATTGGAGAACAGGATTATTATGGTCAATTTGGTTTTGAGGTAAATCATAACATACATTTTTCACTAAATGTTCGAAAAGAAAAAATTTTATTAAAGATGCTATCAGATAAAAGTAAAAATTTATCCGGCAAGGTAGAGTTGTATTAATTTGTTTATGAAAAAAACATTTTTATTTTCAAAAGAAAATAAAAAAATAATTTCTATATTAAATCCAATTTACTCAAAAACACATACGCAGTTTGTTGGTGGTTGCGTTAGAAAAGCAATTGAAGGAAAGCTAACAACAGATATTGATTTAGCAACTATTTACAAACCAGAAGAAGTAAGAAAAATTTTATTAAAAAATAATTACAAAGTATTAAATTTAGGAATTAAATATGGATCTATTACAACTTTCTCAAATAAATACAGATATGAGATTACATCTTTAAGAAAAGATATAAAGCCAGACGGCCGCTACACAAAAATTAAATTTACAAATAGTTGGCTTCAAGATTCTTTAAGAAGAGATTTTACAATTAATGCAATTTATTGTGACAGATTTGGCAAAGTTTTTGATCCAGTAAATGGTATTAGTGATCTAAAAAATAAAAAAATTAATTTTATTGGAAGTCCGGATTTAAGAATTAATGAAGATTATTTAAGAATTTTAAGATTTATAAGATTTTCATTGGAATATAATGAGAATATTAAAGATAAAATAGTTATAAAGACTATAAATAAAAATATTCAATTTTTAAAATTAATTTCTCCAGAAAGGTTATTTATGGAGTTAAAAAAAATTTTAGAATTAAAGAACATAGAGAGTATTAAAAATAAGGATTATTTTAAGAAAATTCTTAACAAAATTTACCAATTAAGATTTTTTGAAAGGCTAAGTAGAATAAAAACTTCTAAATTAAAATTAAATTATCTTCAGCTACTTTCAATTTTATTGGTGGGACATGATAAGAAACATATCTTTTTTTCTAAACAATTCAGATTATCCAATAAAGAGAAGGTTTATCTTAATTTTATTGCTTCGCAGTTTAAGTCATTAAAAAATATATCTTACAATCTTAAGGTAATTAAAAAGCAAATATATTTTTACAAGAAAGAATTAGCTCTAGATTTTTTAAATTTTATATTTTTTGCAACTAATACAATTAGTTATAAGAATTTAAAAAAATACCAATTGTTTATTAAAGAATTTAAAGTTCCTATTTTTCCTATATCAGGTGATTTTTTAATCCGCAGAGGATTTAAGCAGGGAAAAAGCCTAGGTAAAAGATTAAATTTTTTAAAGAAATCTTGGATTGAGAATGATTTTAAATTGAATTTAAATAAAATCTAATTTCTAGATTAGATATATTTAACCTCAATGATTTCGTAATTTTTTTCTCCCGCAGGAGTATTAACGACAACAAAATCTCCAGTATGTTTTGAAACAAGCTCTAATGCTATTGGCGATTTAAAAAATAACAAACCTTCTTTTGCGTTAGCTTCATCTTTTCCAACAATCTTATATTTTCTTTTTTCATTGTTTTCCATATCTACTAAAATAACTGTCGACCCAAATATTACTTTGTTATCATTTTTTATTTTTGTAACATCCACAACATTAGCAGTTGCTATCGTTGTCTCGATTTCTTGAATTCTTCTTTCGTTGTGACCTTGCTCTTCTTTTGCAGCGTGATATTCAGCATTTTCCTTTAAATCTCCATGAGCCCTTGCTTCTGCAATAGCACTAACAATTTTAGGCCTAGTAATAGAAATTCTTTCTTGTAATTCTGTTTTAATTTTTTCTAGACCCTGCGGAGTAATTGGTTCTTTTTCCATTTAGTTTCTTACCATTTTGCAAGTGGAGGAAGCGACATAAAAATGGCTTCGATATTTCCATTGGTATTTAAACCAAATTTGGTGCCCCTATCGTATAATAAATTAAACTCCACATATCGTCCCCTTTTAATTAATTGCTTATCCTTGTCTTTATTATTCCATTTTAAAAACATTTTTCTTTTTATAATTTCTGAAGAAACTTTTAAAAAAGTAACACCAACATCTTTTGTATAATTAAAATCTTTAACCCAATCATTTGAATTAAGGTAATCAAAAAATATCCCTCCGTCGCCTCTAGGTTCTTTTCTGTGAGGTAAATAAAAATAATTGTCACAATTTTTTTTATGTTCCAGGTAATATTTTTTATTATGGATATCGCACATATTTTTTATTTTTGAATGAAAATATTTTTTTTGATTTATATCTTTAATACATGGCGTCATATCCATGCCTCCACCAAACCATGACTTAGTAGTTACTATGAATCTTGTATTAAAGTGAAATGCAGGAACTTTTGGATTTTTCATATGAGCAACAATAGAAATTCCTGAGGCCCAAAAATTAGGATTCTTCAAAGCACCAGGGATTTTTTTTCTAAACTCATTATTAAATTTTCCTGATACTGTTGATATATTGACGCCTACCTTATCAAAAACAGCACCATTTTTAATTAAAGAAAATACGCCTCCTCCTTTAGAGGATCCGCCAGCTTTCCAATTATTTTTTTGAAATAAAGTTTTTTTTTTAGATTTTTTATATTCGATATTTTCATATTCTTTACAAATAGAATTTCTTAGATTTTCAAACCAATTTTTAGTAATGTTTTTTTTTTCTTCTGAATTCATATCTATAATTAAATGTTATAATAATTATTTTGCCTGAGTGCTTCAGATAACACAATAGAAATAGACGTTACAATATTTAAAGATCTTGTATTTTTAGAGATTGGTATTTTTAATCTTTCTTCAACAGTTTTATGAACGAAATCCGGAACACCAGCGCTTTCTCTTCCAAATAATATTGTGTCGTCTTTTTTAAAATTAAAATTATGATAATTTTTTTTTGCTTTAGTTGTTAGGAGAATTATTCTTTTGTCTTTTTTGTTTTTAATAAAGTCTTCAAATGATTGATGTCGTATAATTTTGCATTTTTTATAATAATCCATGTAGATATTTTTGAGTCTTTTCTCATCAAATTGAAACCCACAAGGCTCAATTATTTCTAAGGTTGTATTTAAACATGCACACAATCTTATGGTTGCAGCAGTATTTTGAGGAATATCGGGCTGAAATAATGCAATACTAATCATTTTGAAAACTTATTATTTATGCGTCATTCTGGCTATGGAAAAGAAAATAGTTTAGAAATAATTAAATTAATAATTATGTCAGAAAATAATAATAATTCAGATAAAAAAAATAGAAGAGATTTTTTAACAGTAGCCACAGCGGCCGTTGGAGCTGTTGGAGTGGGTGCTGCGGTTTGGCCGGTTGTAAGCCAAATGAACCCAGACTCTTCTGTAAAAGCTTTAGCGTCTATTGAAGTAGATTTATCAAAAATTAAAGAAGGACAGGAGATAACTGTTCTATGGAGAGGTAAGCCTGTATTTATAAAAAGAAGAACCAAGGAAGAGATTGCAGCAGCAGAGAAAGTTGATCTTAAAGAATTAAAAGATCCTCAGGCTGATAGCAAAAGAGTTAAGAAACCAGAATGGTTAGTTTTAGTTGGAGTTTGTACGCATCTAGGATGCGTTCCTATTGGTGGCAAAGGAGATTTTGGTGGTTGGTTCTGTCCTTGTCATGGATCTCATTATGACAATTCAGGAAGAATAAGAAAAGGTCCAGCACCAACAAATTTAGAAGTTCCAACTTATGAGTTTGTTGGAGATAATAAAATTAAATTAGGATAAAATTTATCATGAGCAATAAAGATTTTAATTCTGATAACAACGAAATTAAACCTGTTCACACAAACAAAGTAGGAGGATCTCCTTTTAAAGGCGTTGCTGGGTGGATAGATAATCGTCTGCCAATTATCAGAATGTTCAAATATGAATATTTAGATTTTCAGGTTCCAAAAAATTTAAGTTATTTCTGGAGTCTTGGAGGAATTTTGATGATTTGTTTAATTTTTTTAATTGTGACGGGCTTGGTTCTTGGAATGCACTACAAGCCTTCAGCTGAAGACGCGTTTGTATCTGTTGAAAAAATAATGAGAGATGTAAATTATGGTTGGCTTATTCGATATGCTCATATGAATTTTGCTTCTTTCTTTTTTATTGCTGTCTACATACATATTTTTAGAGGATTGTATTATGGATCATATAAAGAGCCGCGACAACTAATGTGGCTTATTGGAATAATTATTTTTTTTATGATGATGGCAACAGCTTTTCTTGGCTACACTTTACCTTGGGGACAAATGAGCTATTGGGGAGCAACTGTGATTACAAATTTATTTTCTGCTGTACCTTTAGTTGGAAAGTTTATTGTAACCTGGTTGTGGGGTGATTATGCAGTAGGTGATGCTGCATTGAATCGTTTTTACGTACTACATTGGCTTTTGGCCTTTGGTATTCTTGGAGTAGTAATTTTTCACGTTATTGCACTTCATATTGTTGGTTCAAATAATCCATCAGGCATTGAACCAATCGACACAAGAGATACAGTAAGCTTTGCTCCATTTACTACAAGCAAAGATCTTTTTGGAATGTTAGTTTTTTTATTAATTTTTGTTTTAGTAATGATGTTTGCGCCTAATTATTTAGGTCATCCTGACAATTATATTCCTGCTAATCCTTTAATAACTCCAGCTCATATTGTTCCTGAGTGGTATTTTTTACCTTTCTACGCAATTCTTCGAAGTATTCCTGATAAACTTTTAGGAGTTATTGCAATGGTAAGCAGTATCGCAGTTCTGGGGCTATTGCCATGGCTAGATTTAAGTAAAGTTAGATCTTCAGTTTTTAGACCAATATGGAAACAATTTGTTTTTTTATTTGTCTTAGATTTTTTCTTACTTATGTATTGCGGGGGAATGCCAGCAGAGGGTATTTATGTTTTATTAAGTAGAATAGGCACAGTTTATTGGTTCTTATTTTTCTTAGTTATAGCTCCCGTAGTTTCTTTGACAGAAAACACCTTGCCTATGCCTAATAGCATCCATGAATATGAGGATTGGAAAAAACAGGGAAAAATTAAAACATTTAAAATTTTTTAGTTTGAAATGAAATCTTTATTAAAATTATTCTTATTTTTAATATTAATCATTTCTAATTCTTTAAATGCTTTTTCCTCTGAACAAGAAGCAAAACTTTTAAAGCCACATTGGTCATTTGATGGTATTTTTGGAAAATTTGATAGAGCTTCCTTGCAAAGAGGCTATCAAGTTTACACAGAAGTTTGTGCTTCGTGTCATTCAATGAAACTTTTAAGTTACAGAAATTTAGCTGAAGAAGGTGGTCCTGGATTTACAGAAGAAGAAGTAAAAGCTTTAGCAGCCAAAATAGAAGTCTTAGACGGTCCAAATGATAGTGGAGATATGTTCAAAAGAGCTGGAAAGCCGTCAGATAAATTCTCGATGCCATTCCCAAATGAAAAAGCGGCCCGATCAGCAAATGGAGGTGCGTACCCACCAGATATGTCCGTTCTTGTAAAAGCTAGAGCGGGTGGAGCGGATTATGTTTATTCTGTTCTGCTTGGTTATGAGAAAGCCCCCAAAAATGTAAAACTTGAGGATGGAGTTTATTATAACAAATATATGCCTGGTAATAAAATTAAGATGCCAAAACCATTAAACAAAGATTCTGTAAAATATTCTGATGATACTGAAGCCACAGAAGAACAAATGGCAAAAGATGTTGTTACATTCTTAACTTGGGCAGCAGAACCGCATTTAGAAGCTAGAAATAGAATAGGATTTAAAACAACAATATATTTATTAATTTTAACGGTACTTGTTTACTTAATTAAACAAAAGATATGGTTACGTATTAAACCTAAAGTGTAAAACATCTCCATCAGCAACTTCATATTCTTTTCCTTCGACTCTCAATTTTCCATTATCACGAGCTCCCGCCTCACCATTATACTGAATGTAGTCCCCATAAGGTATAACCTCTGCTCTAATAAATCCCTTCTTGAAATCTGTGTGAATTACTTCAGCGGCATCCGGTGCTTTGCATTTTTTTTCAATAGTCCATGCATGTGTTTCTTTAGGGCCTACAGTAAAATATGTGCTGAGGTTTAATATTTTGTATCCTGCTTTTATGATTTGATCCAAACCAGATTCTTGTATTCCAATTTCCTTCATAAATTGATTTGCTTCAGAATCTTGTAATTCAGTGATTTGCTGTTCAATTTCTGCAGATACAATCACCACTGTATCGTATTTAAATTTTTCTTTTACAATTTTAGAATAAGAATTTCCTGTGCTGACGCTATTTTCATCGACGTTACATACTAGAATTCTTGGTTTAGTAGATAATATCCCTAAATTTTTAATTAATTTTTTATCAAATTTTTTCTCTAAGTTTTCAGGTCTTATTCCTTTTTTTAAAGTTTCATAAACATCTTCTAAAATTTCAAAAGTATCTTTATTTAATTCATTATTTTTATTCTTTTTTTGTGAAAGCCTTTTTTCTACAGATTCAAGATCTGATATCATCATCTCTGTTTCTACAGTTTCTAGATCTCTTATAGGGTCCACAGTTTTATTAACATTTTGAATTTCACTTGAGTCAAAACATCTTAACATATGAATAACAGCATCAACTTCTCTAATATTGGCTAGAAATTTATTTCCAAGACCTTCACCCTTAGATGCTCCAGCCACAAGTCCAGCTATGTCCACAAACGTTATATAAGTAGGAATAATTTTTTCAGACTTTGCAATCTTTGAAAGTCTTTCTAATCTTTCATCAGGAACTGTTACTACACCAACATTTGGTTCAATTGTGCAAAACGGGAAATTAGCTGCTTGTGCGTTTTTAGATTTTGTTAATGCATTAAATAATGTTGATTTACCAACATTAGGCAATCCTACAATTCCACATTTAAAACTCATATAGAACTATTGATTACTTTTACTAGTAAACTCTTCTAGTTTTTTTTCTATAAGAAGATTTATATTTTTAAATATTTTTTTAATAACCTGATCAATTACTATTTTCTCTTCTTCAGTAAAATCATTAAGGACATGTTTATCAACTAACTCTTTGTCACCAGGATGACCAATACCAATTCTAATTCTGTTATAATCGGGTCCTATAGAATCGTCGATAGATTTGATGCCATTATGTCCACCGCTTGAACCGCCAATTTTAGTTTTTATTTTTCCAATTTCAATGTCCATATCATCATGAAAAACAAAAATATTATTAGTCTTAATTCGATGGTAATCAGTTATTTCTCTAATGCACATTCCTGAATTGTTCATGAAAGTTAAAGGCTTTACTACTATTACTTTTTGTTCTTGAACCTGACCATTTGTTAGCAATCCCTTAAATTTTGGCTTCTGTTTTGAAAGACCAAAATTCTTATTTAAAGCATCAATAAGTTTAAAGCCTACATTGTGTCTGTTGTTCGCATGTTTTGGATCTGGATTTCCTAACCCCGCGAATAATAACATTAAATGTTATTTCTTTTTATCTGCGGGAGCAGCAGCAGGTTTCTTGGCAGCGTCAGGAGATTTTGCCGCTTCACCACCCTTAGCTTTAGCCTCAGCAGCTGGCTTAGCATCACCAGCAGCGGGAGCGGCTCCTCCTTCAGCAGGAGCAGCAGCATCACCAGCAGCGGCTTCTGTTCCAGCAGCAGCCGGTTCAGGTTCTTTAACAACAGTTGGAGCGGCTATAGTTGCTATTGTAAAATCTCTATCACTAATTATAGGTTTAGCACCCTCAGGTAATTTAACGGCAGATATGTGAATACTTTCATTCATTTCTCTATTAGCTAAATCAACTATGATTTCAGAAGGTATATTTTCTGCAGCACATCTTAATTCTATTTTTCTTCTAACGATATTTAATACGCCACCCATTTTTAGTCCTGGGCAACTTTCATTGTTAATAAATTTTACTGGAATATTTACCGTTACTTTTGTTCCGGCCTTAATTTTTTGGAAATCGATATGTATTGGTTCATTGCTTAATGGATGAAAATTAATATCTTTAGGTAACACTTTATGTTTTGAACCATTAATATCTATTTCTATAACTGAGCTCATGAAGTTTGATGACTCTAATAATTTTTTAATAGATATTTTTTTTACTGACAAAGGTAAGTTTTTTTCTTTATCGCCGTATAAAATACCAGGAAGAAGACCCTCTATTCTTAATTTCTTAAGATCTCCTTTAGAATTAATTTTTCTTTCCGAGGCTTCAAGCTTTAAATTTTCCATATAACTAAGACCGCTTGTTTTATATTAACTTCAAAAAAAAAACAAGTTATTGTTAAATTATTCGAATAAGCTGGAAACTGAAGTTGATTGTGATATTCGCTTTATAGCTTCTGCAATCAAGGGAGCGATACTAACAACCTCTATTTTGGAAGTTCCCTTAATTTTTTTTGCATTATCTATGGTATTAGTAATAACAATCTTTTTCATTTTAGATTTTTTAATCTTTTCTATAGCTGCGCCAGTAAGAACTCCGTGAACAACATAACAATAAACTTCTTTTGCCCCTTTTTGCATTAAAGCATCAGCCGCATTGCAAATTGTTCCTCCGCTATCAATTAAATCATCGATAATAATACAGGATTTATTTTTTACTTCTCCAATAACATTCATAACTTCTGATTGTCCTGGACGCTCTCTTCTTTTATCAATAATTGCTAAGCCAGCATTTAATCGCTTTCCAAGAGCTCTTGCTCTTTCCACGCCACCAACATCTGGAGCAACGCAAACAATATTTTTAGTACCAATATTCTTTAATATGTGTTTTACAAAAACAGGTGCGGCAAATAAATTATCAACTGGAATATCGAAGAAACCTTGGATCTGATTTGCATGAAGATCCATAGTTAACACTCTGCTAGCTCCAGCATTAGTGATTAAGTTTGCAACTAATTTTGCACTAATAGGAGACCTTGGAACAACTTTTCTATCCTGTCTTGCGTAACCAAAATAAGGAATAACGGCTGTTATATTTTTAGCAGAAGATCTTCTTAAAGAGTCGATGCATATTAATAGCTCCATAATATTGTCATTAGCCGGATAAGAGGTTGATTGTATTAAGAACACATCATTGCCTCTCATGTTTTCTTTTATTTCAACGTAGACTTCGGAATCAGCAAATCGTGTAATCATTCTTTCCGCAGGTTTTGTTTTTAAATATTTACAGATTTCAGTACTTAGGGAAATATTACTTGTTCCAGATAAAATCTTCATGAGATGTTTTTATATAATTTTATAATTAGTTAATCAATTAATATCTGTAAATTACAGAAATACACCTTCCGTAATCTTCTTCATTATTATGCACAGATCTTCTGTAGCTGAAAAAGTTTTTATAATTACTATAAGTGTCTTTATTAATATGCTCAATATTTCTATTAAGGACGCCTAATTTTAGAAATTTATTATTAACAAACATGCGAAGATTAAAATAAATTTTATTATTAAGAATTTTAAAATATTTTTTATAATCAAAATTTTTATTTTTAATTTCATTTACAAAATCTTTTTTAACTTCGTAGCTTTTCTGGGATATACAAGGGCCAATAGCTACAATCAAATCTGACAGTTTTGACCCCTTTTTTTTAAAAGATTTAACTAGATTATCAATGATACCGGCATTAGCTCCTTTCCAGCCTGAGTGAATAGCAGCTATAGTTTTATTTTTTTTATCAGCAACTAATATTGGAACGCAATCGGCGGTTAATATTCCAAAAGCAAATTTTGAGACAGTCGTGATAATTCCATCTGCCTTATATCTTTTTTTAATTAATAGATTATCAAAATCAATTACTTTGTTGCTATGATATTGTCTTAGCAGAACTAGATTGTTTAATTTACAGCCAGTTTTTTTTGCTACAATTTTAATATTATTTTTAACAAGCATTTTTTGGTCACTTGAGCCCAATCCGCAGTTTAAACTTTTATAAATTCCTTTAGAGACGCCATTTTTTCTTGAAAAAAAGAAACTTTTAATCCCATGTATTTTATTTATTTTTTTTGAATAAAACATAACTAAATAAAACCAAGATTAAATTTACAATCTTTTTTAGCAAATGACAAAACATGAAAAGCATTACCCATCTCTTTTGGATTGAGTAATTTATTAATGCTTAAAATTAAATTTTTATTCTTTAAAAGTCCGTTATTTTTTATTACTTGATTGGCTCTTTCCATAATTCCCATTCTTTGTAAAAAGAAACTTTGTCCTACACTTCCAATATTTTTAATATTATTTTTATTAAAAATATTTTTTAAAATATTAAAATTAACGTCTGATGTGATATCGCAATTAGTGTAGTTTCTAAGTAAGTTGACAATTTTATGATTTTTTATTGCTCTAATTGTATCTTTTCCAATTGTGCTCGAGTAGCCATAGTCGAACATCAAAAAGACTCCTTTATTACTTTTTATAATCTTTGATATTGCGTTAATATAAAGATCAATATTTGTCGGATATTCTATAACTCTGCTTTTGTTAAGATTATAAAAATTAGAATACTTCTTAAGAACATTATTGTTAGTTTTTCTTAGATAGTAATTAATTTTTGGATTTTTTTTCTTTGAAAAAGAAACATATTGCTCATACCAGTTTCCATCTTTTTTTAAAAATTGCTTTATTGGAAAAGCATCAAAAAATTCATTAGCAATAATTACTGTTGGATATTTATTAATTTTGTTAAGATTATTTATCCAGAAAATATTTTGAAGATTTCTTAAGTTATTTTTTTGAACTTTTATTAATTTTTCACTTATTTCATGTAAATAAATTGTTATATCTGCATCAAAAGTTTTAAATTTTTTGATAGCATTAATAATTTGTTTAATCATAGTCCCATTGCCAGGACCTAATTCTAGTATATTAATTTTTTTTGGTTTTTTTAGGTAAATCCAATAAGAAACAAACCATACGGATATCATTTCAGAAAAAATACTTGATATAATTGGCGACGTTATAAAATCTCCGTCACGGCCAAATATTTCTTTTTTTTGATAATAGCCAATATTTTTTTTATATAATGCTAAATCAATAAAATGATCTAGTGGAATGAATTTTTTTTTATTAAAAGATTTTTTTATGTAATTCATTTTTAATTACTTTAAACGCAATGATTCCAAAAATTAAAAAGCATAAACTTATGCAAGTGCCCAGTGATAAGTTAAAAATGATATAACCTATATGCTTGTCTGGCTCTCTGAATACTTCAAATACAATTCTGAATATAGAATAAAAAATTAAAAAATAACAAGATAGCTCTCCGTTAAATATTTTTTTTTTATACTTTAAGATTAAATTAAGTAATAAAAATAATAACAAACCTTCTAGAAAAGCCTCGTAAAGTTGAGACGGATGTCTTGGCTCCATATCTATTTTAGGAAAAACTACACCGTAATCGGAGAATGTTTTTTTCCCATACAGCTCTCCATTTATAAAATTAGCGATTCTACCTAGAAATATTCCAAAGGGAGCAACGCAAGTTATAATATCCGTTAAAACTAGTATTTTAATTTTGCTTTTTTTTGCAAAAAAAATTGTTGCTATATAAACACCAATAGCCCCACCATGAAATGACATTCCTCCTTGCCATAAAAATAATGCTTCAATGGGGTTATGAAAATAATAGTTAAAATTGTAAAAAAGAATGTAACCAGTTCTGCCACCTAAAATAATTCCTAAAATTAAGTAAATTAAAAAATTATCAAAGTTCTTAATGTTAATATTTTCTTTATTCCAATATTTCTTTATTAGATATTTTGCATAATAAAATCCAAAAAATATACCAATAATATATGCTAAAGAATACCAGCGCACTTCTAAGAAACCAAAATTAACAACAATGGGGCTTAGATTATGAATAAACATTTTATTAATATTAAAATTATTTATAACTATACTATTAGTAAGAA
>Ga0209189_1000635_pt1 | contig 28595 bp, 26 predicted proteins | sample C_130820_EF_Meta_FD_187308 | JGI IMG/M metagenome (GOLD analysis project Ga0209189, IMG submission 187308) | Freshwater microbial communities from Lake Croche, Canada to study carbon cycling - C_130820_EF_MetaG (SPAdes) (version 3) | ecosystem: Environmental > Aquatic > Freshwater > Lake... | reverse complement strand
ACGAAAGAAGATAAAAAAGGAGTTACCTTTAAAAACGACCAATTTGAAGGCATGAAGGCAATTCTGACTTCAAACGCTCTTTTCTTTCGTTCGAGTTATGATGATTCTTTTGAAATCGGAATGATTGCCTCTGAACTGACCGATTCCGACGAATTTGCTAAATATGATCCTCAGGCTGATGGCTGGGAAATTTTAGGTGAGTAATTCATTGATAGTAAAAATGTCGACAGTTAAAAATCGAAGAATGAGAGTTGTTCAAATTGAGTTACTCTCATTTTGCGTCTCATTCAAACTATTAAACTAGAAATTCCTAATAATCTTGAAGTTAAACCAAGAATTTTATAGCCCACGGTCAATAGTCGACAAGTCCACAATAAGGTAATAAGTTTAGAAACCGATATTTAGCTGTTGACAAATTTGTCGATTAATTTCATTCTATTACTTAATTTAAGCGGTTAAATTTTGCCAGTATGAACGTGTCGAAATTGGACGTTCCTACAAAATTCATTAAAATCAAATATCACAAATATTTACTCCCTGTTTTAAAGAAGCCAATTTATCGGCACGAATAGGAAAGAATTCTTGGGCAACGAAGCCTTTAAAACCTGTTTCGGCAATTGCATTCATGATCGCTGGATAATAAATCTCTTGAGTTTCGTCAATCTCATGTCGGCCTGGAACTCCACCTGTATGATAATGAGCAATATATTGATGATTATCACGAATTCGGCGAATAATGTCACCTTCCATGATTTGCATGTGATAAATATCATAAAGCAACTTAAAATTATCAGATTCAATGTTTTTGCAGAGTTCTACCCCCCAATCAGTGTGGTCACACATGTAATCGGCATGGTCAACTCGGCTATTGAGCAATTCCATCACTATTGTCACCTTTTTCCTTTCGGCATATTTCATGATTTTCTTCAAGCCTATTGCCGAGTTTTTTAGGCCATCTTCATCGCTTAGGTTTTTCTCACGATTTCCCGAAAAACATATTAAATTCTTGAATCCTGACTTTGATGTTTCATCAATCAAATATTTATACCATTCTTCCAAACCTGCATGGTTTACTTTTTTATTCCAACCATTTATTATGCCAAATTCTTTGCCGATTCCCGAAACCATCGCACAAGTAAGGTCGTATTTTTTTACGGTCTCAAACTCATCAACATTCAATAATTCTACTGATTGCAAACCAATATTTTTCGCAGCTCGACAAAGAGAATCAAGGTCGATAGAGTCGTAGCACCAACGACAAACCGAGTGATTGATGCGTCCTTTGAGTACAGCTCCCATGCTATTATCGGCAGCCTCAAGGCGAGAAGCGACTACTCCTGTCATAACTGAGGCAGTTGTTCCTTCTACAATATTTTTCATAATATTTCGGTTAGAATTGTTGTTTTATATTAGTATGTTTTTTCTTCCCAAAAGAGGGCTTATTGTGTAAATTGGTTTATTTGAATGGATAAGCAATTTAAAGCAAATATATTAACAATGAATAAACTACATTCAAAATAGCTACAAAAAACTACAAAAAAATGGTTTTATTTACATTGATATGCGTTTTTAAAAGTATTATTTAACGGTAAAAACCACTCTTTGATAACGAGTCAGAGAAGGTATGCCATCGTCACTTGCTTCTATAATCAAATGCACTTTATCCCCTACTTTGGCACTATTAGGTATCTTTACACTGATTTGGTTTTTAATAAAATCAGTGTTTATTGTTTCAAGAAAAGATGTACTTACATTCAAATAGCACCAACCAAAATATTTTACTTTATTTTCATCGGGGTCGCTTATTTTAATATTTAATTTAATTTCTTGACCAGCTTTTACTTTAATAAAATTACCTTCTTTTACTGAAACCTTCGGAGCATGATTGGCATTTTTGAAATCTTTAATACACCAATCGGCACGGGCAGCAAAATCATTTTGAATAGCAGGAATCCATCGTGCCTGAGCAAAAGCATCATCCATTTTTTTTGTAAAAGGATTAAAATCAGCAGCAGCCTTGCCATCTTCCCAACGACTTGGAGTCATGGTAGATTGTACCAAACGACCGCCCCAGCCGCCATCTTGAGGGTTATCAAGATTATTCAAACCAATATCAACTAAGTGTAAGAAAGCAGGAGAATCGCCTTCTGAAATGAAATCATATTGCCCGAAACTTCCCCATTGGTTCTTTTTGGCTTTTTCCATACTGCTATATATATCATCAATCTCGCCTTTCGGAGGATTTCCATCTCCATAACTATAATACATTTTTAGGAGTGGCCCATGATTATTTATTATTTCTCCCATAAATTTACCTTCCAAGTAAGGGTGAAGTTCAGTTGGAATAGCCCTTTTCCAAAAATAGGCAAAGCACCAAAACTGATTAGAATTATAATAAACCTTGATATCTTTCCAGTTTGGCTCTATATATTTTTTGTAGGTAGCATCTTGGTCAAGTATGGCATAAATAATTGCTTTTTGACACACTTTTTTATAAATTTTATTCCATTGAGGAGTATTTTTGTATTCATCTTCAATAGATTTCAATGCACGGGCAATCGTATTTGTTCCACCCCAAACCTGTAAATAGAGTGGTGCCATATCCTCGTCAAGCAATTTGGCTTTTATAAAATCTGAGCCCTCGGTATCTTTTGTCATTTCACCTTCAAAATCTATATTCCCGATACGAATTTGATTTTTCAAATCCACTGGTTTTGGAAAATCGGCTGAATGCCTAACCAAATTTGTATATACTTTCCCGTAGGCATCAACCAAATCGTAAATCCATTTTTCGCCTGGCCAACGCAGTTCTGTTCGTTCGCCATACATTTTTTTTGTCATTTCCATTTCAGAAGTAAACTTTGTGCCTTTTCCATCACCTTTGTAGTGCCACTGAGAACTACTTATGATTAAACCTTCCAACTTAAATTCATTGGAATATAACAAAAGTCTTATGAATGAATCTACGTCATCTAATTCGCCATCGGTCGTAACGATTGTGCGAGCCTTAGTGGTTTTAGAAACTTGCCCTAAAGCAGCACAATTTATAAGACAAACAAAAAAGATATAGAAATAAAATTTATTAAATTTCATGTTTTGGAATGATTGGAATAGTGTTATTAGATAAGTAAGTAATTGAGTACGCTTTTTGTATAACTCATAGAAACAAATATATGGCAAATAAATATTTTAATTGATGTGCAGTGCCTTTATTGTAATTTTGAATGATAAATTAAAGCGTTCGTCAAACATATTTCATTTTTTTGTTGAACGGTGGTATAATTTTAGGTGTTATATTTCTAACAATTTCAAAGTTTAGTCACATGAAAAAAGAATTTTTCCAACACATCTTCGACAAACATCAACAAGCTGAGCCAGTTCCTCCAACCAAAGAGATTGCAACATGGGCTTTACGCATTATTCGATTGTTATTTCCTGAGCAAACTAAGGAATATTTTCTTTCGGAAGAAGAAATTGAGATTCAGTTTAAAAACCTCGAATTAGATTTAAGAAACATTCTAATTTCAACTTATCATTGCAAAAATTGTAACCCCGAAAACGAAGCAAAAAAGTTTATCGAACGAATACCTGAAGTTTACCGAACATTAAAGACTGATATTAAAGCGATTATTGAGGGCGACCCTGCAGCCAAAAGTGAATTTGAGGTGGTGAGAGCATATCCTGGGTTCTATGCCATAATGTTTTACAGAATCGCTCACGAATTGCACAACTTGGATATTCCACTACTACCAAGAATATTGACCGAATATGCACATTCGAAAACTGGAATTGATATTCATCCTGCCGCTCAAATCGATGAATATTTCTTTATTGACCACGGCACAGGAATTGTAATTGGTGAAAGTTGTATTATCGGTAAACACGTAAAACTTTATCAAGGTGTTACACTCGGTGCATTAAGTGTTGAGAAAAGTTTGGCAAATACCAAACGTCATCCAACCGTAGAAAATAACGTCGTTATATACTCAGGAGCCACTATTTTGGGAGGAAATACCGTAATTGGCGAACATTCAATCATCGGCGGAAACGTTTGGCTTACAAAATCAGTACCTTCATACTCAACGGTTTATCACAAACCTGAAATTAAGGTTGTGGAACGTGTAATTTAATAAATTCAATTTTGAATAATAGAACAAGTGAATGATAGAATAAAATCATTCGCTGATTCTATCGTTGAATCATTCAATCATCATAATTATGACAATCATAGACCTCATAGGAAATACTCCACTCGTTGAATTGACTAAACTCAATCCAAATCCAAACGTAAAGATTTACGGCAAACTCGAAGGCAATAATCCCGCGGGAAGTGTAAAAGACCGCCCTGCTTTGAATATGATTAGGAGTGCAGTTGAGCGTGGCGATATTAAACCTGGCATGAAACTTATCGAAGCAACAAGCGGAAATACCGGCATTGCATTAGCGATGATTGCCCGATTATTTAATTTAGAGATTGAACTCGTGATGCCCTCAAACTCAACTCGTGAACGAACGCTGACGATGGAAGCCTTCGGTGCAAAGGTGATTTTGCTCGAAAATATTGAAAAATGTAGAGATTATGCCGAAGAACAAGCAAAAACAGATGAGTACTTTATGCTCGACCAATTTGCGAATCCTGACAATTATTTAGCTCATTATAAAACCACTGGCCCAGAAATTTGGAGAGACACGAACCAAAAAGTAACGCATTTTGTGAGTTCGATGGGAACAACTGGTACAATCATGGGAACTTCGATGTTTTTGAAAGAAGTGAATCCCGATATTCAGATCGTGGGCTGTCAACCAACTGAAGGTTCGTCAATTCCGGGCATTAGACGTTGGCCTGCAGCATATTTACCCAAAATATTTGATGCAAACAGAGTAGATAAAATAATGGATATTGACCAAAATGAAGCTACCGAAATGGCTCAAAATTTGGCCAAAACCGAAGGAATATTTGCAGGAATGAGTTCAGGCGGAGGGGCCTCGGCAGCAATTAGATTAGCTCAAGAATTAGAATCTGGTGTAATAGTATTTATCTGCTGCGACCGTGGCGACAGGTATTTATCGAGTAATTTGTTTGGGTGAAATTTAAATATAAGTGATGAGATATGAATTATGAGGTACAAATATGTAAGTTAATTATAACTTATCATTATTAGCTTTATATATTTATACTTTAAAGACACAGAGGTGCAAAGGTTCAAAGGCGACCGTCGCTCTGTGCAAATTACTGATAATGAGGCTATAAAATCATGGATTTTTATCGCCTAAAGAAAACTGATTCACTCTAAGAATTGACAAGTAGTTCTCACAAAGATGAAGTAAAGCTATCTTTTTTTGACATTTGCATGGTAGATGAACAAAGAAGATCGAGAAGAATAAAGATTTAATTTTCAAGACATAAGGTTATAAATGTTTTGTAATTTTACATCGTAATTTAAGATTTTGAAGACAAAACTTATATTATGGTGCAATTTAGAGTTAAAAAATATTTTTGAATAAAATGATAATTAAAGCTACAATTCCTGACATTCCTGCACTAAATGTATTAATTAACTCTGCTTACCGAGGAGAAACTTCAAAAAAAGGTTGGACCACTGAAGAACATTTACTCGGTGGAATCCGAACTGACGAAGAAAATCTTACCGAACTTCTTCTCAAAGAAAATGTGACAATCTTCAAATACACTAAAAACAATCAAATCATTGGTTCGGTTTATCTCGAAGAACAAGATAAAAAGTTGTATCTCGGTATGCTTACTGTTTCGCCCGAACTACAAGGTAGTGGTGTTGGCAAGAAATTAATGCAAGCTGCAGAGAATTTTGCCCGAAATGCTCAGCTCAAAACAATTTCAATGACAGTGATTTCGGTAAGAAAAGAATTGATAGCATTTTACGAAAGAAGAGGTTATAAAAATACAGGTGAAACAAAGCCTTTCCCGATGACAGAGCCAAAGTTTGGTTTACCCAAACAACATTTAGAATTTATTGTAATGGAGAAAGAAATATCCCAATAATTCCCCTAATTTCTATTTTAATGAGCCAATTAAGGTTTTTTTGGCTCGTCCAAACACCTAATAAAATCATTTCAAATTCATCTACCTTTGAAGGAATCAATATTTTTTGTCTAAAAACTTAGGTTATTTAGCTCTTTACTGTTGTTTTTCAAAGAATATTGTACAAATTGTCAGTTTTTTTCGTATATTTACATACTTTTTTGGAAGTACCTCCCACTAATCAATATATTTTAGATATGCGTAAACTTCGTATTCTGTACGTAGCAAGTGAGATAAATCCCTTCCTGCAAGTTTCAGAAGTAGCTGATTTTCTTCGTAAACTTCCGCAAGCCATGCAAGAGAAAGGCATGGAGATCAGAATTTTAGTTCCTCGTTTTGGATCAATCAATGAGCGAAAAAATCGACTTCATGAAGTTGTACGACTATCAGGCATCAATATTACCGTTGGAGATGAGGAAAAACCTTTGATCATCAAGGTTGCTTCAATTCCTACTGCAAAATTACAGGTTTATTTTTTAGACAACGAAGACTATTTTAATAGAAAATACGTTTTCCTAGATAAAGAAGGAAGTTTTTATGACGACAATGACGAAAGAACAATTTTCTTTTGCAAAGGAGTTTTAGAAACAGTGAAAAAATTAGGTTGGGCACCAGATATCGTACATTGCACCGATTGGATGACAGCATTGATTCCGTTGTATTTAAAAACAACTTATAAGAACGACCCTGTTTTTAAAGATACAAAATCAGTATTCACCGTCTATAACAACACTTTTGAGCATAAATTTGATGAAAGCATCATCGAAAAAGCCAAATCATTGGATGTTTCAGATGAAAATTTAGCCAACTTACGTTCGGCTGATTTTGAAGGATTTATAAAGATAGGTTGCCAATATGCTGATGCAATTGTAAGAGCCAACGAGGAATCGAATGAAAAATTAAGTAAACTTTTGAATGAAATTGCAGCAAACACACTCGAAGCAAGTATCGAAGATGACAACGTTACGGAAACGTATTATAACCTTTACACAGAACTTGTTCCTGAATAATATCTGGAAAGATGTAAAGTTTTTACATCCTACCTCAATGCGGAATTTAGCGGTAATGCTACTTTCCGCATTATTTTTCTCATGTGAAGACCCAATAGGTATCGTGATTGATACACCAAGCACTGGTGGACAAATTACTACTGTTTTTACGGACACTCTAAAAGTAGCTACTTCAACGATTTTGTTTGATTCTACTTTTACTTCTGGTCAAGCTAATGCTGTTGTTGGACGCTATAAAGACCCAATTTTTGGAGAAGTCTCAGCTAAAACATTTGCTCAAATCACGCTTCCATTACTCAATACTGATGCTTTTACAGCATTGAAATTTCCGAAGGCAGACTCTGGATTAACTGTTTACGATTCTGTTTATGTGTATGTTACACACAATGGATTTGCTTATGGAGACACAACAAAAATGTATAGTTTGGCATTACACCGACTGACTCAAGATTTTGAAAGTAACAAAAGATATACAAAAGATGATGTTATGGGTTATAATCCTACGCCTATGGCAAGTGGAACTTTTAAGTATGCCGATATAAAGCGTGCCAACTCAACTGCACAAGATAGTCTTTTGAAATTCAAATTACCCAATACCATAGGTAAAGAATTATATGATTTGGTCAATACTGATACAGGAAGTACTTTAGAGAAATTTACAGCTGCTGTAAAAGGAATGGCTTTTGTGGCAAATTCTACAAGCGAAAATGCTTATGGATTGGCAATTTCTGGTAGCTACATCCAATTGTATTATCATACTACCAATTCTACTGACAGAAAAAGTATTCCTTTGACTTTCTATTCTCAACGATTTAGTCAAATTATTGGTAATAGAAATGGTACTGTTTTACAGAATTTAAAAACATTACAACCCATTGCTTCGAGTGCTACAAACAATCGCACTTACTTTCAGACGGGTATTGGTATCTCACCAAAATTAACATTCCCTAATTTGGCAGCTTTGCAGAAAAATGGAAATGTTACGATAAATAAAGCTGAATTAGTTTTTGAACCAGATTTAGACCAAATTTCGGGCAATTATAAAGTACCATCACAGGTAGCTTTAGTGCAACTCGAATCAACTAATCGTATCAAAAAAGCTAATGGAAGTTTAATTGATTTTATTGCATTAGATGGGCTTTCGGGTACGCAATATGTAGCATCTTATAATTCGACATCTAATAATTATAGCTTTAATTTTACCTCTTTCTTACAGGATTTGATTTCAAAAAAGAAGACAACCAATGGCATTGCCTTGGTTCCAAGTTTATTGAATACGACTAACGCTACTATTTCTGTTTATAATAGTAATGTTGCAAGAATGGTAATTAAGAATGTAAAACTTAATATTTATTATTCTACGAAGAAATAATGATCATTAGTATATAATAAAATCCCAGTTTGAAGTTTTCAAGCTGGGATTTTTGTTTTTCTGTAACAACAAACGACCATTTATTTTTTGATTAAAAACAGGTCAATTCTGTATTCTTCTGCAATGTTTTATAAAAAAATAAATTTTCATTGCTGAGTATTTTTTAAATATATATAAGATAACTACAGCTTCTTTGAATTATTTTTTAAAGCCTTGTTTAGATAAAATATTGTCGATATGAACTTATTTTTATGCTATATTTTTTATCTACATTTGAATTAGTATCGCACAAACAGCACTTTATGTTATTTTTCTTAGATGTAGTATTGCTTTTTCTGTAAATATTGCAAATATAATTTTTTAATTAAAAACAATCAATAATCAAACTAGATATGTGTGGAATTGTAGCTTATGTGGGCAGTCGTGAAGCAGCCCCACTTATTATTAAAGGACTAAAAAGATTAGAATATCGTGGTTATGACAGTGCAGGTATTGCTCTATTAGATGGGGATGGTTTAAAAGTTCATAAAAAGAAAGGTAAGGTTTCAGAACTCGAAAATGAAATTAAAAATAAAACATTACTTGCCAAAATAGGCATCGGACATACCCGTTGGGCAACTCACGGTGAACCAAATGATATAAATGCTCACCCTCATTATTCAAATAGTAGGCGTTTTGCGATAATTCATAATGGTATCATCGAAAATTATAGTTCAATTAAGCAAAGTTTGATAAATAAAGGATACACTTTTCAGAGCCAAACCGATACTGAAGTACTGGTTAATTTTGTTGAGGATATTCAAAAAAACAAAAACTGTTCACTCGAAGAAGCTGTAAGAATTGCCCTACACGAAGTTGTTGGTGCTTATGCCATTGTTATTATGGACGCTGAAAATCCGACACAATTGATTGCAGCACGAAAAGGTAGTCCCTTAGTAATTGGTGTGGGCGAAGATGAATATTTTTTTGCATCAGATGCCACTCCAATTATTGAATATACCAAAGAGGTAATTTATTTGGATGATTACGAAATTGCTATCGTTAAAGATAATGAGTTGATTGTCAAGAACTTATCGAACGAAGAAATTGACCCGTATATACAGACAGTTGAGCTTGAACTCGAAGCAATTGAAAAGGGTGGTTATGAGCATTTTATGCTAAAAGAGATTTTTGAGCAGCCTCGTTCGATAGCTGATTCAATGCGTGGGCGGATTAATATTGAGGATGCTACTTTGCTTTTAGGTGGCTTGGGTAGCTATTTGGATAAAATTGCAAAAACCAAACGAATTGTAATTGTAGCTTGTGGCACCTCATGGCACGCAGGTTTAGTGGGTGAATATCTTTTGGAAGAATTGGCAAGTATCAATGTTGAAGTTGAATATGCCTCGGAATTCCGATATAGAAACCCTATTATCAAAGAGGGTGATATCGTGATTGCGATTTCACAATCAGGTGAAACTGCCGATACAATGGCCGCTTTGGAATTGGCAAAATCGAAAGGTGCTATAATTTTAGGCGTGTGCAACGTAGTTGGTTCATCAATCGCACGAATCACTCATGCAGGAGTTTATACGCATGCCGGCCCAGAAATTGGTGTGGCAAGTACGAAAGCTTTTACGGCACAGGTAACGGTTTTGAGCTTAATTGCAATTGCAGTTGCTCAGAAAAAAGGAATAATTAGTGATGAGCTTTATCGCAAATTAATCTTTGGTTTAGATGCGATTCCTGCAAAAGTTGAGAAGATTTTGAAAAACGCCGATAAAATAAAAGATATTGCCAAACTTTTTACATTTGCTTCTAACTTTATATTCTTAGGTCGTGGTTTAAACTTCCCAGTTGCTTTAGAAGGTGCTTTGAAACTAAAAGAAATTTCATATATCCATGCAGAAGGGTATCCGGCAGCGGAAATGAAACACGGCCCGATTGCCTTGATTGACGAGGATATGCCAGTGGTATTTATTGCCATAAAAGATAGTTCTTATGAAAAGATTATATCGAATATTCAAGAAGTAAAGGCTCGTAAAGGTCGAGTAATTGCGATTGTTACAGAGGGAGATACACAAATTCCGAGCATGGTTGATTTTACAATTGAAGTTCCGAAAACCAACGAGTTACTTTCTCCGCTATTGACTTCAATTCCATTACAATTGATTTCATATTATATTGCCGTAATGCGTGGCAGAAACGTTGATCAACCTCGTAATTTGGCAAAGTCAGTTACCGTTGAATAAAATATTTGAACGCAGATATTTATGATTTTTATGATGAAAGTATGATTCATATTTTACCAAAAATATCTGCGTTTCTCTATTATACAGCTTTTATTGTAATCACTACTGACTTTGAAGTTGGCGTTTTACTAATATCGGCAAAGCTATCAATCGGCACTAAAACATTGGCTTCAGGAAAGTAAGTGGCTACACATTTTCGAGGAATATTATAAGGTACGACGATGAATTTTTCGGCTAATCGTTCGATTCCTCCATGACGATTATAAAGATTTACTACTCGGTATTTTTCTAATTTTGCTTCCGCCATATCCGAATCATTCATCATAATAATTCTTCGCTCATTATAAATACCACGGTAACGGTCATCTAAGCCATAAATTGTTGTGTTAAACTGGTCATGACTACGAATAGTCATCATAATATATTCATTATCAAGTAATTGAATCGTTTCCAATTGATTGATTGAAAACTTTGCTTTTGCCGAATCTGTACCAAATTTTCGTTCACGGGGGAGGTTTGGCAAATAAAAACCACCATCTTGACGCACTCGGTCATTATAACTATCAAAACCTACGATGGTCTTTTCAATCAAATCTCTAATATTATCATAATTCGCCACAAGTTTATCCCAGTCGAGACTTTTATTTACTAAAGTAGCTTTTGCCATTCCTGCAACAATAGCTGATTCTGACAAAAGATGCTCTGAAATTGGCTCTAAAACTCCTTTACTACTATGTACGACTCCCATCGAATTTTCAACGGTCACAAACTGCTCGCCATCGGTTTGCAAATCAAGGTCAGTTCTACCCAAAGTTGGTAGAATTAAGGCCGTTTTACCATGAATTAAATGACTACGATTGAGTTTTGTAGAAATTTGAACAGTTAAATCACAATTTTGTAGAGCCTTAGCCGTAAACTCAGTATCGGGCGTAGCAGAGAGGAAATTCCCACCCATTGCTATAAAAACTTTTGCTTTGCCTTCTGACATCGCCTTTATGGATGCTACTGTATCAAAACCATGTTTTCTTGGAGGGTCAAAACCGAAGACTTTTTGCAGATTATCAAGTAAAATTTTTGGAGGTTTTTCGTAAATACCCATCGTGCGGTCGCCTTGAACATTTGAATGTCCACGCACGGGGCAAGTGCCTCCTCCTTCAATTCCGATACTTCCTTTTAGTAAAAGTAAGTTGACTACTTCACGAATCGTAACGACTGAGTTTTTATGTTGGGTAAGGCCCATAGCCCAACAAACAATGATTTTTTTATGGTCAATGAGTAGTTGAGTTGCAGCCTTAATTTCATCTAAGGCTATTCCACAAGCTTCTGAAAGTTGCTCTAAATCTTCACTTTCGAGGCTTTGTATATAACTTTCATAATTTTCTGATTGATTAATAATAAAATCTTTATCAAATACATTTCCTGATTTTTGTTCGGCTTCAAGCAAGAGTTTATTCATTGATTTGAGCAAAGCCAAATCACCATTGATTCTGATTTGCAGGTAAATATCTGTCAGTTTTTCTCCTCCAAAAAAAACATCTCGTACTTCTTGTGGATGTTTAAATTTCAATAAACCTGCTTCAATTAAGGGATTAATTGAAATAATCTTAGCACCCGCACGTTTGGCTTTTTCGAGAGCTGAAAGCATTCTTGGGTGGTTTGTACCAGGGTTTTGCCCCAAAATCATAATAACTTCTGCTTTCTCAAAATCATCCAATTTCACCGAACCTTTACCCAAACCCAAAGTTTCGCCTAAAGCCGAACCACTTGATTCGTGGCACATATTAGAGCAATCAGGCATATTATTTGTGCCGTACATTCGGATAAAAAGTTGGTATAAAAATGCCGCTTCGTTGCTCGTTCTGCCCGAAGTGTAGAAAATTGCTTCATCGGGTGAAGGCAAACTATTCAACTGATTACCAATAAGTTTAAAAGACTCTTCCCAAGAAACTTCCTGGTAATGTGTTTGTCCTTCTCTCAAAACCAATGGCTTCGTCAAACGCCCCTGCTGACCTAGCCAATAATCAGATTTTTGAGAAAGTTCGGATACCGAATATTTTTGAAAAAAAACAGGCGTTACTTTTCGAGTAGTTGCTTCTTCTGCAATGGCTTTTGCACCATTTTCACAGTATTCGGCAATTTTTGAGCGTTCACCATCGGGGTCAGGCCATGCACAACTTGGACAATCAACACCACCTTTTTGGTTGAGCTTTAATATAGATTTTAAACCTCGTTTAACAGGCATTGCACCAAAAACGTGCTTCATTGATGAAAATACTGCCGTAAAACCAGCGGCCTCAGTGGCTGGTTTGGAAGTTTCGATTCCTGTGAAATCGGTTGGTGGTTGGGGGTTAATTTTTGGCATTAGAATATTAAGTCTCTTTAACGGCCCGGGTACAACCTTAGTCGGGAAGGTTTATTTTTGGCATTAGAATATTAAGTCTGGATAAACTTTTTGAAACATTTCTACAATCTTAGGTATGAGTTCAACAAAGTTTTTATTCTTCTTATTTACCATTAAATAGGCACTTATTGAAGGTTCTTCGAGGTGGGAGAAAGCTGTTTTTGCTAAAAAATTCAACATCAATTTAGTATATATCCTAAAACGTTGGGTATTTGTCTCTCCTTCACTTTCTCCATTACTTATGGTATTAGCCCCGATAAACCCAAAACTTGCTAAAGGTTTTTCAGCTAAAATATCAAGCATAATATTAATACAAGTCCGAATTACACGAGGAGCATCAAAATCATTAAAGATGACATTATATTTTTTATCTGAAAGCTTATGGCTAACGGGAAAGAATTTAACAATAAAAACTTGGAATTCATATTCTTCAACAACTGCAATATATCGGCGTTTTGAAGCACGAAAATTGTATAAATGCTGTCTTAAAAATAGTTTCTCCGATACTTTTGTTATATTAATCCGATGATATTTATGCCCACTGTCAAACATTTATTCTACCAAATATTTATACGCTGGATTTCTTCGAGAATCAATTTCTGCATCAGTCAAAACATGATAATTTATCTTGCCATCGGGGCGAGGCTTACGAGGCGGGTCATTTGGATTTTTGAGTTTTTTGGTTGCAAGTGGTTTGCGTTTTTCAACAAGAGTTTCCATTTTGCTTTTATTTAATAGTCAAATCTACTTAATTTTTACGAATAATAAGCATTTTTATCAATAAATTCTATCAGTGTGAGTATATACATTAAAGCTCTCTTCTCGAAGAAATCCTATCAAGGTAATACCCAAAACTTGGGCAGTTTCAATGGCCAAACTAGAAGGCGAGCCTACGCAAGCCATAATTGAAATACCAGCCATAGCGGCCTTTTGAATCAGTTCAAAACTCGCTCGACTACTCATTATCAAAACAACATCTGTCAAGGGTAAAAGATCTTGTTGAAGAGCAGCACCGATGACTTTATCAAGGGCGTTATGACGACCGATGTCTTCTCTTAAAAAACATTTTTCTGCCTTATTTAGAATCATTGCAGCATGAAGTCCACCTGTATGTTTGAAAAAAACTTGATTATTCGATAAAACTTCAGGTAAAGTTTTTATGAACTCTACTGAAACTTTCAAATCAGTTTTAGTTAAAATTGGGCATTTTTGTTCAATAGCTTCGATTGAGGCTTTTCCACATATTCCACAACTTGAAGTTGAATAAAAATGACGTTCAGGGCTTAGTAAATTTACTTCAATTTGGGGTTTTAGCTCAACTCTTACGATATTTTCTTCAGCTTGTCGGCCAGCATCTGTGCAATAAAGAATAGATAATACATCATTAAACGAGGAAATAATCCCTTCGGTAAACAAAAAACCTAAAGCCAATTCTAAATCATGCCCCGTTGGTGTTCGCATAGTTACGGAAATACTTTTTTGTTGACGATTATGTTCTTCTCCAAAACCTAAACGAATCTCCAAAGGCTCTTCAATTACCACCAAGTCCGGGGATTCTTCGATACCTTTTGGCTTGAATTTCTTTATTTCAAAAGATTTTATTCCGTACATTTGCTTTGGAGTTTGTTATTGGGCTAATATAATAAAACTTCTTTGATTGGCTTTTATTTATCAGTTAAAAAGAAGCTTGAGATTAAGTTTACAGTAAAATCCTATTGACTCCATAAACATTTAGAAACTTATACCACAAATGATTCAACAATAACAAATACAATCAGACGCATCATCAGACCTTAAAACTATGAAAAAAATTCTTATTTCTCTCTTGTTCCCTACTTTAGCAATGGCTCAGTACAATTATCCAGTTACAAAAAAAATAGACCATACAGACAATTATCATGGCACGACCGTTGCAGATCCATACCGTTGGCTCGAAGATGACCGCTCGGCGGAAACTTCTGAATGGGTAAAGCAACAAAATGCCGTTACGACCAAATATTTTGAGCAGATTCCATATCGTGCCGATGTGATGAAAAGGTTGGAAAAAATCTTTAACTATGCCAAATACTCATCACCTTCTCGCAAAGGAGAATGGTTTTATTTCTATAAAAATGATGGCCTACAAAATCAGTCGGTATTTTATCGCCAAAAAGGCTTGAATGGAAAGCCCGAATTGGTAATTGACCCGAATAAACTTTCGACTGATGGTACTACTCGTTTAGTACAGTTTGTGCTATCGAAAGATGGAAAATACGGTGCAATGGCTTTATCAAAAGGTGGTTCTGACTGGCAAGATATTTTGATTATGGATATGGCAACGAAACAAAACCTCAACGATAAACTCGAATGGGTGAAAGTTTCAGGAATTTCGTGGCAAGGAAATGGCTTTTACTATAGCCGTTATCCAAAACCAGAAGGCAGTGCTTTGGCCGCCAAAAACGAAAATCACCAAGTGTTTTTTCATAAAGTGGGTACAAGTCAAGAAGTTGATGAATTAGTTTTTGAAGACAAAACAAATCCGCAACGTTTCAATGGAGTTTATGCAACCGAAGATGAAAAATTTGCTTTTTTGAGCATTAGTGACCGTGGCAAAGGAAAAGATGGTAATGCCTTGTATTACAGAGCTTTAGGTCAAAAAGAATTCAAGCCGATTGTTTCAGAAATCAGTGATTTTAGTTTTTCTATAATTGATAATGTTGGACAAGCATTTTTGATTAAAACTAACAAAGATGCCCCAAATGATAAAGTTGAAAAATATGATATTGCAACTGGAAAATGGAGCAGTATTTTACCCGAAAAACTAGAGCCATTGCAAGGCGTAGGAACAGCTGGAGGAAAAATGTTTGCAACTTATTTGAAGGATGTAACAACTCGTGCCTACGTTTATGATTTGAAAGGAAAACTCGAAAATGAAGTACAATTGCCAAGCTTAGGTTCGGCTGGTGGTTTTGGTGGCGAAACTGACGATAAATTTGTGTTCTATACTTTTAGCACTTTCAATTATCCTCCTACTATTTTCAGATATGATATCGCAAGCAAGAAAAGCACTATTTTCCGCTCGCCAGAAGTTGATTTTAAAGCAACCGATTTTGAGACAAAACAAGTTTTTTATACAAGCAAAGATGGCACGAAAGTCCCGATGTTTATCGTCTATAAAAAAGGATTGAAACTCAACGGACAAAATCCAACTTTACTTTATGGCTATGGTGGTTTCAATATAAATTTGAATCCAAGTTTTAGTCCTACTTTGATTCCGTTTTTGGAGCAAGGTGGCGTTTATGCTTCAGCAAACTTACGTGGTGGTGGCGAATATGGTGAAAAATGGCACGAGCAAGGCATGAAACTCAAAAAACAGAACGTTTTTGATGATTTTATTGCGGCAGGCGAATATTTGATTGCTCAAAAATATTGTGACAATACACATTTAGCTATTCGTGGTGGCTCAAACGGTGGACTTTTGGTTGGAGCAGTAATGAACCAAAGACCAGATTTGGCAAAAGTTGCTATTCCGCAAGTGGGCGTGATGGATATGTTGCGTTTCCAAAAATTCACAATTGGCTGGAATTGGATTGCCGATTATGGTTCGTCAGATAATGCTGAAGAATTTAAAGTTCAATATGCCTATTCGCCATTGCATAACATTAAGACTGGCATTAATTATCCTGCAACACTCATTACAACGGCCGACCATGATGATAGAGTTGTACCTGCACATTCATTCAAATATGCAGCCACTTTGCAAGAAATTGGAGCGGCAAGTAGCAAAAATCCGTTATTGATAAAAATTGACACAAACTCTGGTCACGGTGCAAGTAATACCAAGAAAAACCTCGAATCAACGGCTGATATTTATGCCTTTATTTGGTGGAATATGGGTTTTGTGCCGAAGTTTTAATATTTAAAAAAATGTGCGAGGTTCATGGAACTTCGCACATTTTTTTAAAATTATCAAACTTGCTCAATCAATTTTCTAAAATCACTTTCTGTTTCTTGATGTAAAGTTTGTTGGGTATTTTTTTCAGCAATTACTCTTTCTTTTAATAAAGTTATTGAGTTAAAAAGCGATAATGTGGAGTTGTAAGCATCCAAAATCCTTCCTCTTATTTCCATATCTACGAAAATATTATCGAAAAAATAGTCTGCAAATTCCCATGAGGTATTAAATTTTATTTCGGTGGGCAACAAATCAGGTTTAAGGTCTTTTAGTTCTCGTCTGAGCTTATCAATAGCATAATTTATTTCAGTAATTCCCAACTTAGCTTTGTGCATCTTTTCGCGTTTTAGATAAGTTGCCATTGTTCCTCCACCAACCATATCCCAAGTTGCATAACTTTTTGTATCTTGTAAATCTTCAATTACTTTCTGAATCACACTTAACACTTTTTCAGCAGCCGAAATTGCTTCTTGAATTTCGTTTTTATAAGCATCAATTTTTACTAATTCATCTTGTTTACTAAAAATATCAACCAATCTCGGATGATTGTTTTCTTTTAATAATTTAACCTTTTCTTGAATTAGACCTTCATATTGAACTTTAATCGTTTGAAAATCAAATAGTTGTGCTTCATAAGACTTTATTTCAAGAGAAAGACTATCAAACTTATTTTGCTGACTTTCAAACCGAATTTTAGCTCGAAAATACTCAGCTTGTTCACGCTCCAATTCAGCAAATTTCTAATTCAATAAATCGTACCAAACAGATTTTAAGGTAAGCGTTTCAAGGTCTTTTACATCTTGAAACTCTTCATTCATAGGCCGTTTTGTGGCTTTAAGTTTGATATGCTCGGATGCTTGAACTCGTTTTGCTTCTTGCATTTTCTGTGCAATTTGCTTTCTATTTTCAAGTTTCTGACTAATATTTAATAATTCGGAATTGAGTGAATCTGGTATCATATTTTTTGTTTTAATTTGGGAACAAATCTTAAATTAAAACTTTCAATATCATATCACTTTTAAGCTGAAAGACCTTTTTTTGTGATTTTAGGACGAAAAGTACGATGAATTTTATTAATTCAAGAAAAATTATCAAAAACCAATAGAATCCATAAAATCACTTTACAAATTCAACCAGTAAGTCACTTTTGCCAAAATTGCTCGGTTTTTCGGCATCCAAGTTTCTGAATTATAATTATCGGTATAGACCAAGAAAAAGTCAGACACAGGAGCGAAACGCCATTGCAATCGAGAATTAACATTGACGTTCTTAAATTGACTATTATACTGTATATAACTCGTCCAGAAAATGCTTTTCGTAAACGTCAAATCCAGTTTTGGACCTACCAAATATACTTTATTTTTTCCTGTAGAAAGGTTAAGATCATTATAACTAAAATTCACCGACAAAAAACCATAAGGTTGAAAACGATAGGTAGCTGCACCAACCAAACTTACAATTCTACCATCAAAATATTGCCCAACCAAAGGCTGAAATGCAATAGCAAGTTTCTTCCTTAAATCAGAAACGAAATTAACTGAAAAATTATAATAGGTATAACTCGATCCCTTTTTCAAAACAGGCAATTTATTATTACTTCTGAGAGCATCAAAATCTTTAAATAAATAAGTATAATTTTGATTGAGGGTCATTAAAATATTTGATGTATTCTGGAAACCTAACAATAAAAAAGGCCCAGCTTGGCGGTCTGTGACGCCCAATCCTGGTTGATTATATTGATCATAGGCGACTCCATAACTGATGCGGTTGAAAGTGCGTGACTTAGGAAAAACATTGAAACCAATCGTGGGATTTATATGAAAGAAGTTCTTTCTAGGCACAAAACCAATCTCTGCATCGAAGCCCTTCCCCACCCAATCATGCGACCACTTGGCAATCAATTTTCGAACATTATAATTGAGCATAAACCCATGAGCAAATTTTTCGCCAATAACCGTCGGGCTAAACACTTGATGATAAAACGCTTTTCCACTCCAACGATTATTCTTCGATGCCAAATTATACTCAAGTCCAGCCACACGATTATAACTATTGATACCTGACAGTTCTTTACCCAGAACTTGTTTATTGGCAAAAATTGCAGCGATATTGGAGCGTCCGAAAACTTTTCGTTGTAAGGCAGCTACTGAATAATTCATGCTTGGCGTACCTTTAAACGCATCGGCTGCTGTTTGAGTATTGAGCAATCCTACACGCCAATTATCATCAATTTTCCCGCTGATTCTTGCTCCGTACAAAATTTTACTCTGTACATTCGTTCCGGTTATAGTATCAAGACTTATACCGATTTGACGAGAAAAAAACGGGCTTACCAATTGATTTCCAGCGGCTGGCCCGAGTGTACCCGATGGCGGCACAAATGGATTAGTATTATAGCTTCCAAAACCCGTAAATAAGTCGGAGTTTTCTAGGAAAAACTGTCGCTGCTCAGGAAAATTAACATCAAAACGAGTAAGATTAACCACTTGGCGGTCGGCCTCAACATTCGAGAAGTCGGGATTTGCTGTCAAATCAAGATTCAAACCAGAGGTAATACCGATTTTAGCATCGCCTCCAAAATTAAGCTTGTTTCCCGCGGCAGGATTTTCAGGATGCTCAAAATCATGGGTAGAACTGGCCGACAAATAAGGTATCAAGGAAATATTGGCACCCGATTTTTTTAGTGGTTTTTCAAAAATGATTGGCATTGAATATCCCAAATTCATGATAATCTGATTCTGCGGAATCCGCATCAATGTAGATTGTTCATTAGCTTGGGTATCAAATCTATATGCCTTAAAATTCCATTGTGTACTTCCTTCTTTAAAACGTAAAGTTGTCAATGGAATAGCCAACTCACATATCCAATAACCCTCATACATTTTTGAGATGGCACTCCATTTATTATCCCAATACATGTTGAAATACTCGTTGGCCGTTCCGCCGTTATAAAGCAATGCTTCACGCATGACACCGTAAGGATTCATTCCAAATAAAAAGCTGTTGGTTTTGTCATTGAAGGTATCAAACAAAAAACTCACATTATCATTACCTCCAGCTCTAAAATCTCGCCTAAAAGAAGGCGTTACATAATTATTTCCAGGCGAATATAATTTTGCTCCGATGTAAATATTTTTTTCATCATACGCCAACAATATTTCGGTCTGATATTTTGCTTTGATGCTATCTTTGGGAAAAAATTCCCAAAACGAAGGCATTTTTTCGGCAGTTTGCCAAGCGTGCTCGTCCAAAACGCCATCAAGTTTAATCTTTTCAGTAATAAATTTTACTGTTGGTGCTTGTTGAGCTTGGGTTTGAAGTAAAAATAAAAATGATATAAACAATAGAATAAGTCTATTCATAATGTCAGGGGCGTTAAAAATTAGCTACAAAAATACACTTTTCTAAGCCGTATTATGCCTGTTTTTGATTTATTTTAGAGTTTTTTTAAGCATTATTAATTATTTTTTATAAAAAACATATTCTGACATACCTTTGTTACACAAAATACAATTTTGCAGAATTACGAATAAACTCAAAATTTTAATCTTTCTATTATATGAAATTCATTTTTGTTATTTGCACATTGATTACTGTTAATTGTTCTCTGATTTTCGCACAAATACCCGAAGAAAAACACCTCAAAAACGTTCGTCAATTGACTTTTGGTGGCAATAATGCCGAAGCCTATTTTAGCCGTGATAGCAAATACATTAGTTTCCAGTCTGATAATCCAGCATGGGGACTTTCATGCGACCAAATTTTTTATATGGATGTAGAAAAAGGCTTAAAAGACCCAAAAGTGCGTCCCGATTTTATCAGTACTAGTTTTGGACGCACCACATGTAGCTTTTTTATGCCAAATGGAAAAGAAATTCTTTATGGAAGTACGCACGAAGTGGGTGGACATGCTTGTCCTCCTGTACCTGAAACGGGTAAAAAATATCTTTGGGCAATCTACGATAGTTTTGATATTTACGTAGCCGATTTGAATGGAAAAGTAAAAAGACGTTTAACAAATACGCCAGGCTACGATGCCGAAGCGACGGTTTCACCCGATGGTAAAAAGATTGTTTTTACCAGTACTCGAAATGGCGATTTAGATTTATACATCATGGATATTAATGGGAAAAATGTGAAGCAAATTACAAACGAATTAGGCTACGATGGCGGTGCATTTTTCTCACCAGATAGTAAGAAATTGGTTTTCCGTGCGTCACGTTTTTCGAACGAAGAAGAACGTACTGAGTATAAAGAAAATTTAAAGAAAAACTTGGTTGCCCCAACCAATATGGAGATATTTACTTGTAATGTTGATGGTTCGGATTTAAAACAAATCACTAAATTGGGCAAAGCCAACTGGGCACCGTACTTCATGCCAAAAGGGGATAAAATCATTTTTGCATCGAATCATCATTCACAACGTGGCTATGATTTTCAGTTATATTTGATAAATATTGATGGAACAAATCTTCAAAAAATCACAAGCGAAAGTAATTTCAATGCTTTCCCGATGTTTAGTTATGATGGTAAAAAATTGATTTTCAGCTCAAACAGAAACAATGGTGGTACAAGAGATACCAATCTTTTTATTGCTGATTGGGTAGATTGATATATCAATAATTAATTGATAAAAGTATTTGGTTATCAAATAAATAGTATATTTGTATAAAACAAATAAAGCATTATGACAGCATTTATTGAGCAAATTGATGCAGAAGCCGAATATTTACTCGAACGTGGAAAGCCTATGCCAAGTAAAAATCATTCAAAATTAGAATCAAGACTATCTTTCTTGATGACTCGTGACTATGAAAACAAATACGATACATTTGTAGAATTAAGTCTTGAATTAAATACTGGTAAAGTAACCCCTGATTTATGCTTTTGCAAGCCCGAAGTTTCTGATTGGCTTGAAGATGAAATTAGAGTAAAAAATGCTCCATTAGGTGTGATTGAAATTGTTTCTCCAAAACAAAGCACACAAGATTTAGTAGATAAATTAGATTTGTATTTCGGTTCGGGGGTTTTATCGTGTTGGATTGTAATTCCAACCTTCAAAATGATTAATATTTTTCATGCTAAACATAATTATAAAACCTTCATGAGTGGCGAACTTCTTGATGAAAAATTGGACATTCGACTAAATCTAGAAGAGGTTTTTAAATAACATGAATCGCCATTGGATGTGAGTAAACATCCAATGGCGATTCATGTTATCCTCTCAAAGCCTCAACTTCCTCTACCGTTTTCGGAATTGAATTTCCAAGCGTTTTGCCACCGTTTTCAGTGACCAAGCAATTATCTTCGATTCTGACTCCACCAAAATCGCGATAAGCATCGAGTTTTGCGTAATTTACAAAATTCGTAAACTTGTTTTCTGCCTTCCATTTATCAATCAGTTCTGGAATAAAATAAATACCCGGCTCAACCGTTAGCACATTTCCAGCCTCTAATTCCTTTGCTAATCGAAGTGATTTTAATCCTAATTGTGTACTTCGCTCCAAACCATCACGGTAGCCCACGTATTTTTCACCCAAATCTTCCATATCATGCACGTCAAGACCAATAGCATGACCTAAACCATGGGGCATAAAAAGCCCTTGAACACCTTCAGCAAGCATATCACCAACATCTCCTTTTAAGAAACCTAAATCTTTCATACCTTCGATCATGATTCGATTGGCCGAAATGTGAATTTCTCTGTATTGTACATTTGGTCGGAGTGCTGCAATCGACTCCGTTTCCATTTTCAATACCAAATTATAAATTTCCTTCTGTTTTTCGGTAAATCTTTTGCTCACGGGAATTGTACGAGTAATATCCCCTGCATAAAACATAGCATTTTCGGCACCAGAGTCGTTAATCACCAAACGACCTTCAGTCATTGTATTTCCATGATAATGATTGTGAAGCGTTTGTCCATTTACCGAAAAAATAATTGGATATGATAACTCTCCACCACCTTCCAATGCTTTGGCATGAATCGCAGCCACAATTTCATACTCTTTTTTTCCTGCTTGGGTCAATTGCATAGCAATAATATGCATTTCACGAGAAATATTGACAGCGTGTTCCATTTGCACAATTTCTTCATCAGACTTTATTGAACGTAATGCCACAATCGCTCTGATGAGTTCAATCGATGCTTTTTCTTTCAATTGAGCAGTCGGTATATTCAACCACTCACTCATTCGAATCATGTTATCGAAGCGATACGGTGGCGTAAAATGTACTTTTGAAGACTTTTTTAGCCTTTCAGACAATTTTGAAGATTCTTCAGTGCGGTATACACCGACCATTCGAGCTTGCTCAGCCAAAGTTGCTTGTGGGCCTACCCAAATTATATCGTCGATAGTAAATTCGTGTCCGAAGATAATTTCTTCTCCAGAATCTACATCAATGATGGCTGCCAGGCCTGCGTGACTGATACCGAAAAAATACAAAAAATTGCTATCTTGGCGAAAACGGTAAGTATTATCGTGGTAATTCATGGGGGCTTCTTCATTGCCCATTATCAAAATTAAGCCACTTCCAACTGCTTTTTTTAGTGCGTTACGACGCTCGGTATAGGTCTGTACAGAAAACATAATTTTTTGTTTTTTTATACCACGAAATAAAGAAAAGATAGGCAATTTGTCATTATAAAAGCCAAGTATTATTTGATTCATCAAAAAAGGTGATACTCATTTCTATATCACCAAAAAACTTTTTATGCTATTTCTAAGTATTTTTATCTTATTCAAAGAGAATATCCATTTTTATGTAGGCAATAAAGATATTGATAAAGAGCTAGCTAAATTCTAAACAACTATCAATCAAAGATTTAAGTTTTGTACTATTTGATAAATTGGAAAAATAAAAAAACTTTCAGAATATTTTGAAAATTCAAAAAGGTTATTTTACTTTGCGATACAAATACACTTACGTGCTTAAATATAAAAAGTTAAAAAATTAAGATAGCTCTCATGGAATTAAAAGAAGCGAAAGATAAATTTATCCATACATGGGGTACGCTTGCCACACAATGGGGTATAAACCGCACAATGGCTCAGATACATGCATTGCTTTTGCTTTCGTCTAAGTCAATGAATGCTGATGAAATCATGGCCGACCTACAAATTTCAAGAGGAAACGTGAACATGAACCTCAGAGATTTAATGGATTGGAAATTGATTTATAAACAACTCTTACCAGGCGAAAGAAAGGAGTTTTTCATAGCGGAAAAAGATATTTGGAAAGTTGCCAAGCAAATTGCTAAAGAGCGACGACGTAGAGAAATCGGGCCATTAATCGAGGCAATGGAAGATTTGAAAGAGGGAATACAAGCCGATACAGTTGAGAAAGAAGAATTTTTGAAAATAGTAAACGACATTAGCAAAGTTTCGATATTTGCCGATAACACAATGACATCTTTACTAAAATCAGATGAAAATTGGTTAATAAATAATTTTATTAAGGTTTTTAATAAGTAGTGACATGACTTCTCGGAGTCATGGTTTTTTGGAGTTTTTGTAGTCAAGCAGTAATTTTCTCATAGATAGAGAATTACTGCTTTTTTTATGTAAAAAACGTCATTTATAAGTATTATGGCAAAATTAGCTAACAAAAATATGTTTGTTTAATTTACTGATATTCAAACATTTTTAGCTGTGTAGGAGCATATCTGATTATGTATCTCATTTATTGTATCTAAATACTTAATACGCCCTTTTAAAATGATCTTTCAATATTTTTCTTCTTTTTCCAAGGTGCGGTTGTTTGTCGAGATAAATCATATAAAAAATATAAGACTACTCCCAAAAAAATAAGAAAAATGATTCGAAAAATTTTTTGATTCCGATTTGTAGAATTATTATTTGACATGATAAATGCTTTTTTCTAAACTCTTTGATTAAGTATTAAGACAAAAATAAGCGATAAAAAATATGTATAATTTGCTTATATTCAAGCTTTTTTTCGTTTCGACGTACCGTCGCTGCAACGTACCATCTCGAATCCCGTATCTTGTTTCTTGTTTCTCAATAGCTAAATACACAAATAGAGTTTATTTATGATTGGCTGATATTCTGTGGAGAATAATAACCCAAAAATTTAGCCATTTTGCTTGATACTTCCGCCCATTTGATGTTTTCAAACGATAAAATCATGACACCTGATTTATCCATTGAGCCACCAACATCAGCACGGGTAAGATACTCTGAAAAAAATGTAACATCTGGATTATGACCAAAAATAGCTACAACATTAACAGTCTCATTTAATTGATTAACGGCCGATAAATAACTGCGGGGACCACCACCATATATGTTATCATCGATTAAAATTGAATCGGCATCATAGTTTAATTGTTCGGCAAAAATCTTTGCAGTTGCTTTGGCTCGTTCGGCGGCACTACTTACAATAAGGTCGAATTTAACATCAGTTGCGGCCAAAAACTTCCCCATTCGGGCAGACTCAATGATGCCAGTTGAGGTTAAATTTCGGTCGAAATCACGAAACATTGGAGAGTTTCCTCCATCTTCAGCAGTCGCATGACGAATTAAGTACAGGATTTTATTCATAGTTTCAATGGTTTTGGCACGAATATATAAGCAATGCTGAAAAAAAACTTAATTTTTTCTGAATTTTTATTAATTATGAATTGAAAATTCTGCCCAAACTTTTTTCTAATAAATAAATTATTGAATATGAAAATGGCATCTATTTTTTCAAATCAACAGAAATTATATGATTTTCCATTTCTGAGGAAAACAATTTTACGTTTTCATCAATATCGCTTTTTAGCAAATTTGCCAGCGAAAGTAATACCAGTAAATCCGAAGCAGTTTCAGTTGATGTTTTCTTGAATTCGAGATTCATGGTATTTTTGTGATGATTGAAATAATCTGGACCTCAATCTGTAGCACAATAATGAGATGAATATTTTCTCTTCCAAAAAAATTAAAAAACTATATCTTTGTAATAAAAAAAACAAATAAAAGTTAGCAATAAAACACTCTTGAATAGTATTATGTTTAATTATAATCCAAAAGATTGGTGGAAACTCATTTTTTATTTCCACAAAGCCGACACTTTTCGTAAACTTTTACCATCCATGGCCGGTGTAATGGTTTATACATTTTTAATTTCTTATCTAGAAAATGAAGTTTTACATTTCATGCCGCTCAAAAACCCATTAGCCATTCACTCTTTGGTCGGTTTTATACTTTCATTATTGTTGGTTTTCAGTACGAATAGCTCATACGACCGTTGGTGGGAAGGGCGTAAAATTTGGGGAAGTTTCACGAATAATTCTCGAAATCTCGCACTAAAACTCAATGCCTTACTTCCCGAAAAGCATGAAAGTCGAGAAATTTTTAGGGTTTTGATTGGCAATTATATTCACATGGTAAAAGACCATCTTCGCAACAATATAAATCATAAACATTTAGAGTTTGTGGCTAACTATGATGAAGGTTTTTACGTAGATTATAATCACATTCCCAATAGAATCGGACAAGCTATTTATTTGGAAATCCATCGTTTGTATAAATTAGGTATAATCAACGGGGAACAGTTATTGATTTTGAATAATGAGTTGAGTTCATTTTCCGATAATTTGGGAGCTTGTGAACGAATCCGTAATACACCGATTCCATCCTCATATAATATTTTTATAAAAAAAATGATATTTTTGTATGTTTTCACGATGCCGCTGGGTTTTGTTTTGGAGTTTAAATATTGGGCAGCACCTATTGTTACGTTGATATTTTATGCTTTTGCAGGAATCGAAATTATTGCCGAAGAAATCGAAGACCCATTTGGCACCGATAACAATGATTTACAACTTGATAGCATTGTAAAAAATATAAAAGGCAACTTAATCGAAATTTTTAAAAATTAATTTATTTCCGAACGAGTATACGTTATAACATTCCTAAAAACCTATCGTTTATAACTTAGGTCATTAAATTCAATAAATAATCAATAATATATGAAGACCAAATTGAATAAGTTTTTAATATTAATTCTAGTGATTGGAGCTTTTTCTTGTAAAAAAGATACCGTAGAGCCTACAACAACTACAGGCACTACAACAAGCACAACAACTAACCCTAACGCTGCTGCCAATAGTTGGGTCTATGACCAACTTAAAGAGTGGTATTTATGGTCGGATAAGCTTCCAAACAAAGACAAAACCAACTTGACTTTGGTGACAGGCAAAGACGGAGATGACGATATTACGAAATATTATTTCTACTCGTTGCTCAATGATTATCCAAACACTGACCGATTTTCGTGGATTCGTGAAAACATCACTGACCTAACCAACTCATTAAGCGGTGTAAGTACAGCGTTTGGATTTTCTCGTACAGCAGTCTATTTAGATAATACTCAAACTAATGTTGTATTTTTTATTTCAAATGTTACTACCAACAGTCCAGCCGACAAAGCAGGTTTAAAACGTGGAGATATTGTTTTGACGATAAACGGTACACAAATAAACGGCACAAACTACGCAACATTAATAAGTAGTAATGAAATTGCCACTTTTGGTCTTGCTGAATACAAAAACAATACTTATGTTTTATCGGGTAAGACTATTACAGCAACCAAGGCGGTTGTACAAAATGACCCAGTTCAATATTGGAAAGTAATAGAGAAAGGCAATAAAAAAATTGGATATTTGCTTTATACACAATTCCTTGGTGCCTATGACGATAAACTCAAACAAGTTTTTGCTGAGTTTAAAACCAAAGGTGTTAATGAATTAGTACTTGATTTAAGAATTAATGGCGGTGGTCTGATTTCAACGGCTGACTTACTTTCATCATTGATTGTAAAAAATCCAAATACCAATAATGTTATTCATCAAGATGAGTGGAATGCGAATATAAAAGCAAAATACCCATCGGTTGCTACTCCAGCGAAGTTTACTATTCAAGCTAGTAATTTGAATCTTAACCGTTTGGTTGTACTTACTTCAAACGGAACAGCCTCTGCCAGCGAACTGATAATCAACAGTTTACGCCCATATATGGATGTAATAATTGTTGGTCAAAATACTTATGGTAAAAATGTGGGTTCGATAACAATTAAAGACGAAACGAATCCAGCTCGTTGGGCTTGGGGTATGCAACCAATTGTATTGCGTACTGTAAATTCAAAGGGAGAATCGGCTTATGGAACAAAAACAGGTTTTACTCCAGATTATTTAGTATCTGATAATGTGTATCCTTTCAAACCATGGGGCGATGAAAGTGAGACTTTACTAAAAAAAGCTCTTGAAGTTATTACAGGATCGGTTATTCCTGCTGAAGCATCGGCGAGCCGTTCATTTAGAACTATGAGTACAACAGTTCTTGAACAGAATATATCTGATAACCCGGCAGATAATCGTAAAGATATGTTTGCAACTTTTCCTAAGTAAAAGAACTTTATTAGAAACAAAAAGAAGCTGACTTTGAGGAAGCTTCTTTTTGTTTGTAGTTTGCCTAAGCATCGTCACGATTCAACGATTATCTCTTCAAAAAACCTGTATTCAAGTAATAGAATTATATTAATCGACAAATTTGAGAACAGCTAAAAGACTATCTATTAGTTAAT
>Ga0209189_1000631_pt1 | contig 28744 bp, 16 predicted proteins | sample C_130820_EF_Meta_FD_187308 | JGI IMG/M metagenome (GOLD analysis project Ga0209189, IMG submission 187308) | Freshwater microbial communities from Lake Croche, Canada to study carbon cycling - C_130820_EF_MetaG (SPAdes) (version 3) | ecosystem: Environmental > Aquatic > Freshwater > Lake... | reverse complement strand
GGTGGGTGTGCTGGTTCTTGCTGCGTTGGTTTATCTCGGGATCAAGTTCTTTGGCGGGGGAGGTGGGAAGGGGACGGGCTGTGGAAAATGTTCGCCCCAATAAAAGGGATTGATTGGACGCTACTGGGATTGAACCAGTGACCTCCTGCGTGTGAAGCAGGCGCTCTACCACTAAGCTAAGCGTCCGGATCTTACAGAATCAACGGAAGTTGATTTGCAAAAGCTTCTTACGGTCCGGCGACATCGAATAGAAAACCGACCGAACCAACGGAGGAATTCATTTATAGCTGGGGTGGGCACAGAATAAAGGAAACTTTGGGAACGATCCCACCACAAAGGCTTGGTAAATTCTTCAGGCTTGTCCGAAAAAAGTGACGGGGGGCTTGGGGAGAAGATCCCGAATTCCGGTGATGTAGTCGGGGAGTATCGAACCGAAGGCTCCGGCCAGAAGAATCCAGAATCTTGGTCGATGGCGCGGCCGTTGGATTGGGGGAAAAGGTGGGATCGATGGGGTTGGTGCTGGAAAGTGTAGGGCCGCAGAAGCTGATCTTTTCCGACTCGGGCGGGAAAAAGTACCCAAAGAGCTATTAATAATCTAAAAAGGCAGGGCTTGAAGGGGGGGGGGATGGTTTAACAGCGCGTTCAGCCAGCTTATCATCATTGGTTAAAATATCACTTTAGGGACATAAAATAGCAATTCGTAGATATGATTGTAAAATAAACCCTAGAAAAACCGCTTATATAGGCTTAATTTTAATTCAATGGTTCGGCGAGAAACACTTCGAAACTTATTTAGAATAGTGGCGGGTATCCTGCTGGCTCAGTGGGTTCAGGCGTCCGCAAATGCGACCACCTACACCGTTTTTTCGGGACAAAGCATTCAGACGAAAATCAATTCAGCTACCAACGGAGATGTGATTGTTATCTTCAATGGTTTTTATTCCGAAAATCTAACCGTCAATAAGTCGATCGCGATTGCCAACGCCAACGGTCAAAGCTTTACCTATGCGGGGAGTCTGACGATCAATAACAAAGCGAAGGCTCAGTTCCGCGGATTTAATCTCACATCAGGCTCTGTTGGTATGGCAAATGCCTCAGCAGACTTTACCCGTTGCACGATCCAAGGAGATATAAATGCTAATGCTATGGATGATGGAATTACCCCTAATCGGATTAGCTTCACTCGATGTACTCTCAGCGGAACGCTGACGAGCTCCGCGGCTGAAACATTTCTCGCCGATAACACGCTCAAATGGGTGCGCTCGGCAGGTTCTGGGAAAATGTGGATGATCGGGAATCTGGTGGATGTCGGTCAGACCGACGGTGGTAATATTGTTAATGTTGGAGGTGCGTCAAGCCTCCTTGCGTTTAATAATGTGGTACGCAGGACGCATTCAGGAACTCTTTTCAGTCCCAACCATGGCTTTCATGTTAATTCAGGAGCCAAACTTGAGGCTCACAACAATGTTGTTTTCAATATGGTTAACAGTTACGGCTCAGGACAGGGTGGTTGCACAGGAGTGTACCTTGATGGCAATGCTGCCTCGGCCATAACATCCAATCTCTTTCTATCCATTGGACAATGGTTTGTTTATGGGCCACTTAGCATGAATACCGCTCTTTATAACAACTCACCTGCTACTTACTCGGGGGGCATAGTTCCTCAGAACACCTTGGCCGCGGATCCCTTGGTGGTTGACACAACGAACTTTGTTCTCGGCACATCTTCGCCCGGACGCGACGCTGGAAATCCTGATCCCCGTTTCAACGATATCGACGGCACACGGAACGATATGGGGATTTATGGTGGACCATTTTACGATCCGGATGGTCGGACTGGGAGCAAACCGGTGGTGTTGAATGCGGAGTTGGACAACACACAGTTTGTGAGGGGTGAACTTTCTACAGTGAAGCTAAAAGCCACGGGTGCCGCCACTGGCAGTCCGTAAACGGAGTTAAAACCATGAACAGAAAAACCAATCTCCTTATTCTTCTCGCTGGCTTGGCGTTGCCCCATGGCATGCAGGCGGCGACCTACTCTGTGTTTTCCGGGCAGAGCATCCAGACCAAGATCGACAGCGCCACCAACGGTGACACCGTGGCGATCTTTGGCGGCAGTTACACGGAAAACCTGACCGTCAGCAAGGACGTGCGGCTTCAGTTGGTGGCGGGTCAGTCCGTCACGCTTGCGGGCAACATCACCTTCAGCGGACTAAGCAATGCCTATACCTTTGCCAACTTCACGTGGGGCGGGCAGACCGACAAAACGATTACTGTCAGTGGTTGTAGAAACTTCACGATCAATTCAATTAAGTCGCCGGCAGGAAGTATTTCCCTGACCGGGTCAAACACCGTAGCAAAGATCTTCGCTACCTCATTGACGAATGGGGGCATCACGATCTCCAGCGGTGCAAATGTGCAGGGAATTCAAAGTTCCTGTACGGGAATCACCGTCAACGGATCATCTGCCGCCGATTTTGCACGCTGCACGGTTACTGGGAATGTAAGTGTGGCGAGCGGTGTTAAGCGGGTTTCGGTCTCCCGGTGCTCTGTCACTGAGGTTTTGGATAGCTCATCAGAACTAACGTATGTGACCTATTCGAGCCTAAGAGTCTTTAGGCAAAGGGGTGCTGTGGGAAAAGCTTACATTGTCGGTTGCACAATTAGAGAGGATTTCGACAAGGACGGGTGGGGGAATTTTGGTGGAAATACTGTTGAGGTTCACGATACTTCGTCGCTTTCGATCTTAAATTCAGCTGTTCGAGATGGTCGAGATGACTACGTAGAAAACCAAGCCATCTGGGTTGCTGGCGGAGCAAATTTGTTCGCAATGAATAGTGTCATCTACAACTATACTGGTTATAGAGGCACCGGCCGAGTTTTTAGGCTGGATGGATCCGCAAATAACTACATTTCTTCGAATATAGGTTATTCAATCCAATATGAATTTGTTTACGGACCATTCGCGAATAACAGTGTCACCTACAACCTAAGCCAAACGGGTGAAGGAGGCGGTGTGCTCCTGCAAAATCGTCTGAACGCCGATCCGGCTTTTGTAGATACCACTGATTTTGTCTTGGGACCGACCTCGCCTGCGCGGAACGCAGGTGATCCCGACCCCCGCTTTAACGACATCGATGGCACCCGGAATGATATGGGGATTTATGGTGGACCCTTTTATGATCCGGAGGGTCGCACCGGTAGCAAGCCGGTGGTCATGCAGATGGAGCTGGACCAGACGCAGTTTCTGCGTGGAGATTACAGCACGCTGAAGTTGAAGGCCGTTGGCTCCGCCACGGGGACGGCGCCATAACCGAAATTCCGGAGCCTTTCTCCTGAATTCGATGAAAAAGTTCCTGCTCCTCACCGCGGTGGCGGCCTTGTCGGCCACCGCCGGGGCGCAGACAAATGTGCCGTCCGTCACGGCGGCGGAGTATTTCATCGGCACTGATCCTGGTGCCGGTTCAGCCACGCCCCTGCCGCTGGTGACTTCGAACTCCATCGTGGGCGTTTCGGATGAGGTGAGCCTTAACGTCAGTGGTCTCAACGCCGGTACCTACACCGTGGGAGTGCGATTCAAAGACGCGACGGGTCAATGGGGAAATCCGGTCTACCAGCGGTTCACGGTGTATCCCTCCGATTATCAGGGTGCCCTTCCTGGGCCAGAGGGGCCCTCGGCCACACTTTCTGCGGCGGAATATTTCATTGGGGTGGATCCGGGGGCTGGTAACGGGACTCCGCTGACGTTGGCGGAGGCGGGTCGGATCACATCCCAGACGACGGAACTTCCGATCAATATATCTTCCTTGGCGGCGGGAACGTACTCGGTGGGAGTGCGGTTCAAATCGGCTGACGGGGTGTGGGGGAATCCGGTCTACCAGCGGTTCACGGTGTATCCGGACAACTACCAGTTGGCCACTCCGGCGGATAATCCCAATTCCAACCCGTTGAAGGTGGTGGCGGCAGAATATTTTATCGGAAACGATCCTGGTGCAGGCAGGGGCACGCAGATTCCGATTGCGACTGCGACTTTAGTGGGAGCGATTGAGAATGTGGATGTGCCGATCGCAAGTCTGGGGCAGGGAACGTACCGGGTGGGTGTGCGGTTCAAATCGGCGGACGGGACGTGGGGCAATCCGGTCTACTCCGGGTTCACCATCTACGATTTTGAAAATGCCCCAGTCAACCGGGCACCTTCTGCGTTGTACCTGACGAGTAACAGTTTCAACGAAGGGGTAGCGGTGGGGACTGTGGTTTCGGCGTTGTCGACGGCTGATCCGGATGGGGACACGACCTTCACCTATGCTCTGGTGCCGGGGGAAGGGTCGACAAACAACGGTGTGTTCTCGATCCAGGGAAGTTTCCTGAAGACAGCTGCGTCGGTGGATTACGAGATGTTGGCCAACAAGAATCTCTCCATCCGGGTGAAGACAACGGATGCGGGCGGGCTGAGCTTGGAGCAGGTCTTTACCGTGACGGTGCTGAATGTGACGACGGATGACGACGACGGCGACGGATTGACCGAGGCGGAGGAGTTGGCCTTGGGGACGAACCCGCTGTTGGCGGATACCGACGGGGACGGGCTGAATGACAAGGCCGAGCAGACGGCGGGGACGAACCCGCTGTTGGCCGACACCGATGGGGACGGTTTCAACGACAAGGCAGAGATTGATGCGGGCACGAACGCGAAGCTGGCCTCTTCCTTCCCGTATCCGGTGATCGTGGGCTGGGGAAGAAACGATTACGGGCAGACCAACGGGGTATCCACGAATGTCATTGGGACGAACGGAATCGCGTTGGTGGACGGTGGAATGTATTTCTCGGTGGGGTTGCGGGGCAACGGCACGGTCTTTGCCTGGGGAGGAGGCCCGAATGGACAGACGAACATTCCGGCGGGGTTGACCAATGTGGTGAGTCTTGATGCGGGCGAACACAACTCGATTGCCTTGCGGGCTGACGGAACGGTTGCCGTATGGGGCAGCAACGACTCCGGCCAGACCAACCTGCCGGCGGGGCTGACCAATGTGGTGGATGTGGCGATCAGCGGAGTGGGGATTGCGCTCAAATCGGATGGGACGGTTTTGACTTGGGGAACGAATGGCGGGGGAGTGGCGGTGCCGAGCTCCTTGACGGGCGGACGAGTGGTCGACGTGGCCGCTGGAACACGCCACTGGCTGGCCTTGAAATCGGACGGCACCGTCATGGCCTGGGGATCGAATCCCAACGGTCAGACGAGCGTTCCGGCCGGATTGAGCAACGTGGTGGCGGTGGCGGCCGACGTCGAGTCCTCCTTTGCGTTGAAGACGGACGGCAAAGTCGTCGGATGGGGAACGGTCTGGGGAAATACAAACCTGATGAATGCGGTCAGCAATGGAGTGACTCTGAGTGCGAACTGGACAGGTGCCGGCGTGCTGAAGGCGGATCGGACCCCAGTGGTTTGGGGGGAAAGCAATTACGGCCAGACCAACCTGCCGACCGGACTGACCAATCTAGTCCAATTGGCGTGCGGAGGTAACCATTATCTTGCGATCAAGAGTTCCGGCAGTGCGCCACGGTTGACGACGCCACTCAGCCTGACGGGAGTTCCGAATGCGAATTTCAGTTACACGATTGCCACGACGCAGGGGGTGCCGAACTCCTACACAGCCCTTGGACTACCTTCCGGGTTGGCCTTGAATGCGACCAGTGGCGTGATCAGTGGGACGGTGACGGGCAACGTCACGCGGAGTGTGCGGTTGATTACCAAAAACGCGGCCGGGCAGGACAGCCGGGTGATGGAGATGCAGTTCGTGAGTCCGAACACGGCCCCAACGATCAGCACTTATCTTTCTTCCTCGGTGATGGAGGGGGCGGGGAACCGGTACGTGGGGTATGTCTCGGTGGAAGATACCGAGGATCCAAATACAGTTACCCCGATTCTTCTGGTGCAAGGAACGGATGGAAACGACTTCGCTCTCGGTTCTACCCCTTTCGCCATCACGATGGAGGCGCGAATATGGTCCTTTGGGTTGTGGGGCGTGTACATCACGCCGACGATTGATTACGAGAGCAAGACGATCTACTCGGCCACGCTGAAGGCGATCGACAGCATGGGGTTGGTGACGGAGAGGCCCTTTACGATTCTTGTCACCAACGATGCTTCAGCAGCGGATGACTCGGATGGGGACGGTCTGCCGGATGATTGGGAGTCCAGTCAGTTCGGGGGGACGGGTTCGCAAAACGGGGCGGGAGACGCCGACAACGACGGACTGACGAACGCGCAGGAGTATGCTGCAGGAACCAATCCAAACGCCAAAGATAGTGATGGCGATGGGGTCAGCGACTCCGTGGAGATTGCGGATGGAACGAATCCGAATGCTGCGGGGTCTTATAACAATCTGAGCCAAGGTTTGGTTGCGTACTATCCGTTTAACGGGAATGCGAACGATTCCTCCGGCAACAACAATCACGCAACATCCTTAGGAAATTACTCCTATGTTTCTTCTGGCGGAAAATCAACCATCGCTGTTGTGGGGAACGCGACGGAAGGTTATCAAGGTGGTGGGTACGTCCGTTTACCTGCCTTCACCGGTTATGTTTCCAATACTTTCACGGTAAACATCTGGGCACGGGGAGAGCAGGTGCCTGTGGGCCCCTCGGATGAGCACTATTTTTCTTTTGGAAATATGTGGGGAGGAAACAACTGTGCGTGGCTTGGCGTTGGCGGGACCGACATCCATGTCGGACGAAACGACACGGCAAACAATTATGTCCAAATGAAGATCGATCTTTCGACCGAGTTCTTCAGTAACTGGCATATGGTGACGATGGTGCTGACACCGACTTCACTCACTGGGTATCTGAACGGTGTTCAATTCGGGCACACCAATGGGGTCTTTGGAGCACCCAACCTTGATTATTTTAATGCAATTGCGAGTCACCGTTGGCGTTCGTCCGAGCAATCCGCCCGCCTGACTGCGCAGCTGGGCGATGCCCGCGTTTACAATCGAGCTTTATCCGCTGCCGAAGTGAGTCAGCTATACGGTGCGGTTGGAAGCCCCGTCATCACCTCGCCCAGCACGTTGAGCGGGACGGTCGGACTGGTATTTAGCAACAGACTTACGGCAAGCGGGACGACACCGATCACGTTTGGTGGATCTAATCTTCCCATCGGTCTGAATATCTCCACCAACGGGCTGATCAGCGGAACACCGACCACGGCGGGAACTGGAACGGCCAGGGTCACGGCAGTGAACGCTTATGGGACCGTGAGCACCAATCTCGCATGGACCATTGCGCCAAGAACCGTACTAACGATCTCTGGGGCTAGTGTGAATGGGAAAGAGTATGATGGGAACAGTGTGGCTGGGGTGGACTGGAGCATGGCGGAGTTGGTGGGTGTGGCTGGTGGCCATGACGTTAGTTTGGTGAGCGGTGGAGCGGTGGCGACGTACGAGAGTGCCAATGCAGGCGTGGGCAAGAGCGTGAGTGTGACCGGGTTGACTCTCTCTGGAGCGGATGCGGGGAGGTATGAGATTGGACCGGCCCTGTTGTTGAGCGGGGATATTAGCAAAAAGTCCTTAACGGTTGGGAACGTGAGTGTGGTGGAGAAGAGGTATGATGGGGAGGTGGTGGCGCCGTTGAGTTGGAGTAATCATACGTTGAGCGGGTATGCGAATGGGGAGGGCAGTGGGCAGGCGTATGTGGGGACGCCGTATGCGAGGGGGAAGTACCAGGATGCGTGGGTGGGGACCAACAAGAGTGTGATTGGGTGGTTTGAGTTACCGGTGTTGGTGGGGAGTGGGAAGGATAATTACAAGTTGGTGTTTCCGAGTAATTTGAAGGGGACTGTGTTGAAGGGGTGGGCAGGGGTGGAGATTCAGAATGTGAGTCAGGTGTATGGGAGGACGAATCGGGTGGTGAGTGTGGCGGTGACTAATTTAAATGGGATAAGTCCGGTGTTGGAGGTGAGTTATGAGGGGACCAACAATGGGGTGGTGTATGGGCCTAGTAGTAATGGGCCGGTGAATGCGGGGAGTTACCGGGTGGTGGCGAAGGTGAGTGAGACGGACAACACTTATGAGGGGAGTAACACGGCGGTGTTGACGATTGGGAAGAGGGCTGGGGTGATTGTGGGCAAGAGTGACACGATACGGGCGGGGACAGGGTTTAACGCGGGCAACTATAGTGCGAGTGGTTTTTTGAGTGGGGATGAGCCGAGTGGGAGTTTGGTGACGCATTTGAGGAGTGTGACGAACACCAATCCGCTGGTGGGGTATCAGAGTAGTAGTGTTCAGGGTGGGGTGTATCGGATATTGAGGGGGAGTGTGGGGGATAACGTGAGTCAAAATTATAGTATTGAGTATCGGGAGGGGACGTTGACGGTGTTAAAGGACAGCATATTGACGGAGGGGACGGTGGTGCCCTTGGCGGCTGGGTTTAATTATACGTTGGTGGTGCAGAGTGGTAATCGGACGGTGAGTGCGTTTGGGGGCAACAGCAATGTGGTGGGTGTGGTGCCTGCGATTTTGACCAATGGGACGGCGGAGGTGGCTGGGGTGGGGTCTGGGGCGGGGAACAACTTTGGGATGGCGTGGACGAGGGATGGTCAGCCTGTGGTGTGGGGTGGGACGCCTGGGGTGACGCCTGTTGGGTTGACCAATATAGCGGCGATGGCGGGAGGCAACGGGCATGTGGTGTATTTGAAGGAGGATGGGACGGTGGGGGGGTGGGGGACGAACAGTTTACCGGCGACGGTGCCTGGGGTGGTCAATAGCAGTAAGGTGGTGGGGGTGGCGGCAGGGGAGAGTTGGAGTTTGGCGGTCAGGAGCAATGGGAGTGTGGTGGGGTGGGGAACGACGTTGTATGGGTTGACGAATGTACCGGTGATGAGCAATGGGGTGGGGGTGGCTGCTGGGAATTACCATGGGTTGGTGTTGAAGGCGGATGGGACGGTGGCGGCATGGGGTTCATCGGTGTTGGGAGTGACCAATGTGCCTGGGGAGTTGACCAATCGGATGACCAACACGTTTGTCAGGGCGGTGTCGGCGGTGGCTGGGTATCAGTATACGTTGGTGTTGAGGGCGGATGGGAGTGTGAGGGGGTGGGGGAGTGGGGCGCCGACCAACTTGCCTGCGAGTCTGACGAGTACGATGGGGACCAATCCGATTGTGAGTCTTGGGGTGGAGCAGAATCATGCGGTGGCGTTGCAGAGGGATGGGACGGTGGTGGTGTGGGGGAGTACCAATGGGTTGGTGACCAATGTGGCTGTGGGGTTGAAGGGGAGGGTACCGATGGGTGGGGCGGATAGTGACGGGGATGGGTGGTCGAACGAGGCGGAGTTGAGGGTGGGCAGTGATGCGATGTCGAGGACGAGCCAGCCGGTGAAGGCGAGTTTTGGGGTGACGTTTAATTATGGCAGTGGGGGGAGTGTGTTTGAGACGAGCCGGGTGGTGAGTGAGGGGACCAATCGTGTGGTGGGGGGGTTGGTGATTTTGGATACGATGGGGAGGTTGGAGAATGGGAATCAGGCTGAAATGACTGTCGAGTTGGGGCAGGAGGCGCAGAAGGTTTTTGAGTTGGTGGGCAAGGAGCTGAGGTTTAAGAGCAGTCCGGTGTATGGGAGTGGGGAGAACAGTTATCCGGTGGATGTGATTGTGAGGGATAGCAGCAGTTCGGCGACGTTGACGACGACGTTGACGGTGGGTGTGGGCAATGTGGCGCCGCAGATTACGGGGGGAACGAGCTTTGGAGTGGATGAGAACGTGGTGCTTGGGACAGGGGTGGGGACGTTGCAGGCCAGTGAGGGTAGTGTGAGCTGGTCGATTACGTCGGGCAATGAGCTTGGGTTGTTTGCGATTGATGGTCAGACGGGGCAAATCAAGGTGGCGGGAGGGATTGATTATGAGGCGTTGAGCAATAAGACCATTACGTTGGGGGTGAGGGTGAGTGATGGGTGGGGAGCGAGCGGTTCTGCCAATGTGACGATCACGGTTAGGGATGTGTTGGAGGGGATGACACCGGAGGTGTGGTTGGCGGGGAGCGGGATGACGTTGGGTTCGGAGTTGTTGTTAAAGTATGCGGTGGGAGGGGCGACTTCACCGGCGGGATCTTCGGAGAGTACGGTGACGGTGTTGGATAGTAACAAGCTGTCGTTGACGGCGGTGGTGCGGACCAATGATGTAAGTTTGAGTGTGGTGGGTGAGGCGGGTGCGAGCTTGAGCAGTTGGAGTAGTAGTGGGGTGAGTGTGGCGGCATCGGTCAACCAGGCCAGTGTCCCGGAGGGGTGTCAGCGCAAGGTGTACAGTGTGGACCGCAGCAACAGCCCCACCCGGCAGTTCCTAAGGCTTAAGGTCAGCCGGTAGAACGGGACAGGCGGGAGGGAGGAGCACGATTAGTGGGGCGTTTTACTCAAACATATAAAAGGAAATGGTAAATTAAACACAACCATTTATCCTGCGATAAAGTCCATTAGACACCGCCTTTAATCCGTTCATAACTAATGTAAATTAAGCAATTGAGTCTTATGCTTAATGTGCAAGAATCGAAACATGAATCCAAAAATCAATCGTAAGTCCAACGGGGCCTTCACACTGGTAGAAATCATCGGCGTGATGGCCATCATCGGTATTCTCGGCGCTGTCGTCGCCCCCCGGGTGATCGACGGTATTAAAGAGAGCCGTGTCACCCAACTTGCACAAAACCTCGGCCAGTGGAAAAGCGGGGCAGACCGCTATCTTCAGAAACAACAGAAATTTCCTAAAGATGGCCTGAACCCAGCTACGACCCAAGAAGGGAATCCCTACGTTGACCCACGTACCGGGAGTTCCGTGGCTGCCGCACAGACCTCATTCGGTGACTGGCTGTTGGCACAGGGTTTGGTGAGTGCGATCAACGTTCCATTCGGGGGACAAGGGATTGATCGTCAGTCGTTAGCTTCGGCGAACACGCTCGCGTCATCAACTGCTTTGGCGTCATTAACCGTGTCCGACTTTGCTCAGATCCGTTGTGCCGAAGAAACTAGTACAGCTGCTGATACTTTCACAGCTACCCAGACGCGCGATGTCCCGCATCGGGTTGTATTTCTGGCCATTCCAGCCGTTCCATTGCAGGAGGCGGCTGCGATTAAAGGCAAGATCGATGGCCCCTTCACCACTCAGGGAGGTGCTCCAATTAGCGACTCTTCTTTATTAGCCGCAGCTGTGGCTGGTTCTGCAACTACTTCTACCGTTGCTCAGGCCCAGCTTGAAGCTCTCAACCGAGGGAACTGTCGCGTAACCACGGGTGCCACTACCGGTACCTATAATCTGTTTATCTACATCACCAACGACTAATCGGAGGGAATTCTTTCGATCAAGCCAAGAGGGGCGGTCCGCAGGGACCGCCCCTTTTGCTTGGCTGAGGAATTTATTCTAGGAATATATTAATTCAATGGAACTGACGGTCGATGCCCAAGGCTTGGTCAACGGAGTGGATCCTGCGGATGACCCACTGCGATTCTCCGCGAAGAAGATCAGTCTGGAGGAATGGCTTGTTGTTTGGGGACACGCCACCACCGCACAAGTTGATCTGGCAGAGAGGGAAGCCCGCCGGAAAAGAATGACGCTGGCGGAGAGCCTTAGAGATCTCCAGTTTGTCGATCCCCGGATCATTGCCTCGTATATTGCACAGCGTTCCGGAACGGAAGCAGCCGACATCCGTAAGCTGATTGTTTCGGCGGAGGTGTTGGCACTCATTCCGCGGGAACTGGCGCTTCGCCATCTGGCCCTGCCTTTGCGGGTCGAGAATGACGGCACAGTCGTGGTGGCGTTAGGCAATGCGCTGGATGTCACCCATGGGGACGCCATTGAGCAACATCTCCGCCGTTCGGTTCGTTTTGTGACCTCGACGGAAGGGGATGTACGGGAGGCGATCAATCGCCACTACGTACAGACGGGCCTTCTCGAAAGCACGGTAGACGAAATCCTGGCGATGGATGCCGCCACCCTTGCCGCGACTTCCGAGACGGATGCCCCCATGGTCCGTCTGGTGGATGAACTTTTGCTTCATGCCATTTCGCACGGAGTGAGCGACATTCACATTCAACCGGAGGAAAGGATTCTGAGGATCCGTGCCCGGAAAGACGGACTTCTGAACGAAGGCTTGCTCGTTCCGAAAGAGATCCAGAACGCCTTGACCGCCCGCATTAAGATTCTCGGGGGTATGGACATCACTGAAACGCGTCTTCCTCAGGCCGGTCGTTACAACTTTGACGCGGGATCCCGCCCGGTGGATTTTCGTTTTTCATCCCTGCCGACGGCGTTCGGAGAGTCCCTCGTTCTCCGGTTGCTTGACCGATCCAGTCTTCAGCTCGAACTCGTCAGTCTGGGCTTTGACGGCGAGATGCAGGGGAAGTTTCTCGGTCTGCTGAACCGTCCTAACGGTGTGATCTTGGTCACAGGACCGACCGGTTCCGGTAAGACGACAACCCTCTACGCCGCATTGAGCAAACTGCCGGCCAGCGAGCGCTCCATTTTCACTTTGGAGGATCCTGTGGAGTTTAACCTCCCGCTGGTCCGCCAGACCCAAGTGAATGAAAAGATCGGACTGACCTTTGCCTCCGGACTTCGCACACTTCTACGGCAGGATCCCGATATCATTTTGGTGGGAGAGACACGGGATCAGGAAACGGCGGAGCTGATGGTGAGGGCCGCGTTGACGGGGCACTTGGTGCTTTCCACCCTGCACACCAATGATGCTTTGGGAGCCATCCCGCGTCTGGTGGACCTGGGGGTTCCTTCGTATCTCCTGCCCGCCTGTCTTTTGGGTGTTCTGAGCCAACGGTTGGTACGGTTGCTTTGTCCCGATTGCCGGCAACCCCATGCCAATGCGGAGGCAATTCTGGCGAATCTCCCCGTTCCATTGCCCGAAGGATGCCCGAGAGATCTTTGGAAACCGGGTGGATGCAGCCGATGCAACGGATCCGGGTACCGTGGTCGGGTCGGGATCGTCGAGTTTCTTGTTTTGGATCAGGACTACCACCAGGTGATCACCGAATCGAATGAGCCCGTAAAACTCCTCCAAATCGCGAGGGAGAAGGGTTTTGTGACGATGTTTCAGGACGGATTAAAGAAATGCACCGAAGGACTGACCACATTGGAGGAAGTCTACCGGGTCACCAACGTCGGATAGCAAGGGAGCAAAAAAGATGGCCACGCTGACTTATACTGCGATCCGTCCGGACGGGAAGATTGTCACGGGCCGTGGAGAGGCAGCCAACGAGGAGGCATTGGGAAACCAACTGGCCAAGGAACGGCTGGAATTGGTGGAGGTCAAGGAGGTTGGCCGGTCTTCCCGGGGCAGAAATCTTCGGAGAACCACCGGGCGTGAGAAGGCGGCACGAAGGGATGTCGCGGACTTTTTCTTCCAGATGGGCACCTTGTTGAAAGCCGGTGTTCCGATTCTCCAGTCACTGGAACTTGTAGCGGACGGTATGCAGGCCGGCAACCTGCAGACGGTGGTGCGGAATCTGGCGGTACAGATCCAAGGTGGGGCGAATCTGCAGGAGGCGATGGCCCAGTTTCCCGGCGTTTTTCCCGAGGTGGTTCTCTGTCTCATCCGGGTGGCGGATAAGACCGGTACTCTCCCTCAGGTATGTCAGGAGCTACGGGCCTATCTGAACTGGTTGGACAAGATGTCGGGGGAGATTAAGCAGGCGATGACTTACCCGGTCGTCCTGCTCGTCACCGTATCCCTTTTTATCGTAGGGATGTTCACCTTCGTCGTGCCGAGGTTTGCCAAAGTTCTTTTGGATCTGAAGTTGAAGCTCCCTCCTTTGACCCTGTTTGTTCTGGGGGTATCGGATTTTTTTGTGGGAAATGTCATCCCGATCGTATGCACCATCTTGCTGCTTTTAGTTTTTGCGCACGAACTGCCCCGCCGATTTCCCCAAGTGGCGTTGTGGCTGGATGGAATGAAGCTGAAGATCCCGGTGTTTGGTCCGTTGAACCTGATGATCTGCATCTCCCGGTTCGGACAGAACCTGGCGACGATGTACCGCTCCGGGATGCTGATCTTGGAGGCCCTTGCCTTAAGCCGGGACCTGATCGGGAACCGCAAGCTGGCGGCGGCTTTGACGAGGGTGCACGACGGAGTGGCAAGCGGAAGAAAGATCGCGGAGACGATGAAGGAGACCGAGATGTTTCCCCCGCTGGTTTTGCAGATGGTGCAGACAGGAGAGAACACGGGACAACTGGCGGAGTCACTTCAAAATGTGACCGACTACTACAACGACGTCATTCCCCGGGCGATCAAGAGGCTGTTTGGAATTCTGCAGCCGCTGATCACGTTCCTGTTGATCGGAGTCGTCGCGGTGGTCGCCCTCTCGATCATCCTGCCGCTGACGGAGATGATGAAGGTCACGAGATGAAACAACCCTATGCTTTCCATTTTGGGATGGGAGTTTGCAGTGGCGAGACGCGGGAGGTGCAAGGCGGGAATTTACCCTCCGCCTTCCACTTGCCCCTTTCCACCAGGGCGCGGCAGAGTCGCCACGCGTTTACTCTGATTGAACTGTTGGGCGTGATGGCGATCATCGGGATCCTAGCAGCGGTGACTTTGCCCAGCATGATTAGCCGGATTGAAACTGCCAACACTGCCAAAGAAGATGCCAATCTGGAGGAGATTGCGAGGGCGTTGGTCGAGGGGATCAAAGCCACAGGGATGATTCCAAATCCGACAGCGGTGAATGGGGCGACAAATTCATGGACTGCGATTGCGTCCAACTACTCCAATCTTGGACCGACGGCTTTGGCTAGTGTCCTTCCGGCATACAACGATCGGCAGGTCATTCTGAGTGGAAACTTGGCGACCTATGTTGCGGCCAACGGATATTCCACCCCCGCCAGCGGATGGCCGGATCCTCTTCCCAGCGATTTGAAGATTTACATTCTGGCCAGCAGCAAAAACGGCTTACCTCTTCAAGCGAGCATCCCCGTGACGGACATTGAGAGCTGGACGAAAGTGTTTGATTCCAATACGGGAACCGTGACGGTAGCTGCTTCGGTGTTTGGTTCGGCGAATACGGCGAAAGGTGAGTTTTTGCATGTCAGGGCTATTGATCTGCGCCAAGTCTTCTGTCGGATCAGCTTGATTGATACCGCGTGCCCGCCGACGGCGACCATTAGTGATGGAGGTGGTTACGCAAGTGGCGATGTGATCACCTTTAATGTCGGCTCATACCCTTTTTCTTTTACGGCTCCTGGGACTAGTTTTGGGGGTCAGTCAGGGAATTTGGCTGGAAATCCACCACAAATGTTGACGAAGCCTTTTTCAACTTCAACCACAACTGATCCTGGAAGTGGATCCAGAATATCCGGCATCAGTTCAGGTGTTGGTGCAACAGCGACGTTATCGTGCACACCGTCGCCTCAGTTTCAGATTAACAGTTTGAGCGCTCAAGCATTTGGAACAGGCAATACAATGGTTTTCTATGTCCTAAAAGGGACATCTTTATCTCTTTTAAGTAATAGCGGATCCGCCCTTCTTACCGTGACGGTTCAAGGTGAAAGCACCTTCAAGTATTTCAATGGTACTTGGGCAAGAATTGATTAATCGTCTGGGTTCAGCTTGTTTCCTTTGAAATACGTTGTGTCCGTAATTTGTAGCGGACTGCATTGAAGGTTGGGCGTCTTGTCATTCAAGACGAAGCATGAGTCGTTTAGGATATTGAACATGACAGGATGAATAACTGGAACGAAAACGCTTCAAGGTGTGGTTCTTCGGGATTAGATTTTTTCTCATGGCGATCGCGGTGACATGGATTCAGGGGGTGTTACGGGTGGCGACGGGGTCGAGTGGTAACCCCCGTGTTTATGTGGACCAGCATGCGAGTTGGACCCGGGAACAGTTCCCGCAGGCCTTGGCAGAGGCGTTGGCCAAGGCCAAAGCGCCCTCGGGGGAGGTTTATCTTGGGACGGACTCCTCGCTGATTCTCCCCCTGATTGAAGAAATCCCGCCAGCCGTACCGGCCATTGCATCGAAGCTCCTGCAAAAGAGGGCGGAGAAGGCGGCTGTCTTTGCCGAACCGGTCTTTGTCGGTGCGACTCCCATTCTGGGAAAGGTGGGTGCGGGTCTCAGCCGTTATCTTCTACAGGTGGCCCCGGCAGCTTGGGTGAAGGCGTTGGATGAGGCCTTGGCCCCGAAGGGATATCAGCTGGCCGGACTTTTTCCGGCTGCTCTGGCCTTAAAGCCGGTCCTCGAGAATCTTGGAGCTTCGAAAGAAGAGGCGATCCTGCTTGCCGCGGAAGCAGAGAGTGGGCTTTTACAAGTGGTGGGCCGATCGGATGGGGCGATTCTTTTCTACCGCACGTTGCCGGGGGCGGAAGGGCGCGGGGCTGCAGATGTGTTGCGAGAGTTGCGCCGGTTGACTCTTTACTCGGAGCAACGGCTGGGGCTGAAGGTAAGGAAGGTCTTTTTCTCGGGAAATATGACCGGATCCCTCATTCAAGCAGCCCAGGGAGCGGAGGATCTAACGATCGTCGCAGGACCTGCGGTGACCCCGCTGGTTTATCTTCGCCAACTTTTCCAGGCGAAAGCGCGGCAATCCGACAATGTGGTGCCGAGACAGATAGCGATGCGGACGAAAATCCGCCGCTGGAAGTTTCTAGCTGCGATGAGCTCTCTGGGGATTCTGGTGTTTTCGATTCTTTGGGCGGGGGGAAGGTTGGTGGAGAGGGAGATAAAAGCGGCGGAGATCCGCAAAATCTGGGGCCAGCAGGAGGCGTTGGTGGCGAAGGCGGACCGGGAGAAGGACGGGTTGGTCCAGTTTGGCAGGAAAATCGAGCTGGTGCGCATCCTTCGCGAGGAGACGGTCTGTCCGGTGCCTGAGATTATTCTGCGTACCCTGCCGGAACTGTTACCCCCGGCGCTTGAGTTAACCAAACTGCAGGTGGAGTTGAGTCCGCAGAGGTCCTCAGGGGCGGGTGCATCTCCGGTGTATCGGATCGAATTGTCGGGTCGGACGGTGAAAGAGGACCAGCCTGTGTTGCAGCCGGTGGGCGAACTGGTGACTGCGCTTGAGAAATCGGAATGGAAGGCGAGGATTTTGGGCGGGACGGGCCGTGAAAGTGTCACCGCCCCGATACCCACGGACCTACGCGGACCGGGACGTTTTTTTCTCGCGGCGGAGGTACAGTAGGATGGCGCGGACTTTCAAATGGCGTGAGCGTTTCAGCGGGCTTTTCACCCAGCCGGCGTTGCCCGCCGGGATGGTGGTGTTGGCGGGATTGATTTTTGGATTGGGAGAGATGCAGAGTCGGCCGATCCGTGCCCAAGCCGATCGGGAGCGGAGCCGGCAATTGCAAAGGGAAAGTTCGGTGGAGCAGGCGTTGAACCAGTACACCGAGACGATGAGGCAGGATAACGAGGTCGAGAGGCGGGCGTGGGAAAAGCGGTTGTTGCAAAGCGACGGGCAGATGCAGGGGGTGATGGAACAGATTGCAGGATGGATGAAGACGGGGGGATGGAAAGGGGAGTTAAAGCCCCGACCAGAGGAGGGAATCACGCCGGAGCTGCCCGATCTGCGACGCATCAGTCTGGGGCTGGAGATGGTGAGCCCGCGCTCCGTTTCGGCCAAGGTGAAGGAAAGCGATCAGATCCGGTTGTTGAGAATTTTGCGGAAGATTTCGGAAATTCCAGCTCCCCACGTGGTACGGCGATTGGAGGTGGACATGAATCCGGATGGGGAGATGCGGGCTCGCATGGAGCTGGAATTTTTTCGGTTAAAATCGGATGGCTAGCCCGCTTAATAATCCATGGGTTTCCGGCGGGTTGGGAGCCGGAATTCTAGTGTATTTTATTGTGAGCTTCACTCCCGAGGGCGTGAAGCAGCCTATTCGGGATTTTTTCACGGGGGAACTCAAGCGGGAGGGGGGCAGGGAACCCGAGCTTAAGATTGGAACGGAGAAGCTTTTTCGGGCGATTCCGCAAAACCGCCCTGATAAAATCGAGAACCTGATTGTAAAAAGCGAGGAAGGTCGATCCCGATCTTTATTCCATGATATCCCAAAAGGAATAAAAGAGAAACCTATCGAGCGAGCTGAGGTGCCGGCAGTTCCGGAGGGAAGCGGGGTATGGGCGGTCTGGATGGATGGGGAGACCCATGTCGCGATGATGGCAGACGGGCAGTTGATTCGTGAGGGCGATTCTTGGGGCGTTTTCAGAGTGGAAAAGATCACGCCGGAGTTTGTCATCCTGTCTCATGAGGCGGGGTCGCGGGTATTGCGATTAGGGGAGATCCGGCCTCTATCGGCATCCGGGAAAGCGGCCACCGCCAAATCCAAAGAGTCCAAGCCGTCCGAAGATAGCGCTGAGGCCCGGATTCATAAGTTGCAGGACCTTCCGAAATCCATTGATTCTGCCAAGTTATTAAAGGGTTTTCCCCAAAATGCCTTAGATTCGCTCACGGGGGATCAGAAAACACCTATAGAATCTAAATAATTGAAAATGGGTATTCATCCTCTGTGGCTTGTGCTCTTATGGATTCTTCCGGGGACATTGCTTGCCGTTGATGTGGATGACCGGACGATTCCGGCTTGGACCAACTATCTTAACAGTAAGACCTCATTGAACGGGCCCAAGGGCCCCGGTTGGAAAAAGGGACGTGGGGATCAGGCGATCCTCGAAGAGGATTTGCGAAGACTCTATTTTTACGCCACGGCCACAGGGGATGTGGCTGCACAGAACAAAACGTTAGAGGAGTTAATTGTGGTTAATCCGCAGAATCCGGAATATCTGCAATGGAAAAAAGATTTGGACGAATCGAGGAAATCGGAAGGCAAAAAAGATGCCATTCGAGGTAAAGCAGTTCCATTTGCTGAGGTACATACCAATGGAGTGGGGCGGTTGGCGATTCCCGGGCCAGAATTTCTCTATGAGTGGGATCTGGTGATGCCATCCGAGGTTCAGGCGGAAATCCTGCAGCGGGTGGATCTGTGGCGGAGGCAAAAAAAGTCGGAATGGGGCGGGGTACAGGTGCGTGCGGGATCTACTTCTTCGAGCCCGGAGGGTTGGCGGCGTTTGATGGTTTTTCCTCTAACCCTTTGGCAGGCTAATGAACTGACGGCGTTTGCGAAGGAGCAGTATGAGAAACTCGGAGGTGGGAAGTGGAGGGCGCCGGCTCCGGATCTGGCGATGATGGATCCGAATATGGGGCAACCCGAGATTGGAAAAAAGAAAGACGGCTTGGCCAGGATGTTGAAGCTGGGGAAGGGGCATGGACAAAGCGGCACGGGTGACGAACCGACCTACAGTTTTACGGCGAAGGGTTTGCCCGTGGCGGATGCATTGGCCCTATTTGCCCGGTTGAACCAGTTGAATATCATTCCGGATCCGGAGGTGAGTGGAGTCGTCACGGTGGATTTTCGTGGGCTGACGCTGGACAAGGCGATGGAGGCGATTTTGGAGTCCTTGGGAGCGTATGCAGAAGAAGATGGAGGGCTGATCCGGGTGCGGGGAATGGAGACAAGAATCTTTACCGTCGATTACCTGAGGCTGAAAAGGAGCGGAAAGACATCCTTCGAAACAGATCTTTCGTCCGGAAACAATACGAGTTCTGGTGGTGGGGGCGGAGGGGGTGGTGGAGGGGGTGGAGGGGGATCGGGATCTGCAGGCAAGGTCACCATCGATAGTTCGGACGAAGTGGATGTCTGGAAGGATATGGACACACAGTTGAAGACGTTGCTTTCAGAACAGGGAAAGGTTTCGGTGAACTCGTTGGCAGGGACCATTTTAGTGACCGACCGGAAAAGAAACCTGGATCGCATCGCCAACTATGTTTCGATTTTGACGACCCGTATCAATCGGCAGGTGGATCTGGATGTGAGGGTGTTGGATGTGGAGTTCACGGATGACCGGGAGTTTGCGATTGATTGGAATCAGGTGGTCAAAGAGGTGGGCAGAACCACATTGACGGCCGCTGCGATTCTGTCGCCCGGAAGCGGAATTCCGGCCACCGTTTTCCCCGGTTTGAACGGGGCGAACATCCCCAACCTTATTATTTCGAACAGCATGACTGATATTATTATCAAGGCGATTGAGGATCAGGGGAAAGTGCGCGTGGCCAGTCAACCGAGAGTCCGTTCAATGAATCACCAAGCCGCAGTGATCAAGGTGGTTCGGAACGACCCGTTTTTCACGTCGCAGTCGAACGTCCTTCAGAGCCAATCGGGCAATGCACAGGGAAACAACGTACAGGTCAACAGTGTGGAAACGGGCACGGTCCTCTCCATTACTCCGCAGATTTCGGATGACGAAAAGATCACGCTTGAGATTCTTCCCTCCGTTACGACTCTAGTGGGCACAGATTCTTTTGTTCAACCGGTGACGACGACCAATAATACCACCGTACAAAGCACCAACGCAACGGCTCCCAGACTGCGTTCCAAGCAGGCTTCCGCCGTCGTGAGGGTGAACGACCAGGATACGGTCGTCATGGGTGGTTTTATCGAGGACCAGGTGAATCAAGTGCGAAAAAAGATACCCATTCTGGGGGATATTCCGCTTATGGGTACGTTGTTTACCGGTATGGCGGACGCCAAGATCCGCCGGGAAATGGTATTTCTTGTGTGTCCGACCATTGTACGTGACGCACCCGTTGCAAAAAACTGAAGGAGGGCTTCAGTCATGTATGAATCGTTTTTCGGGTTGGAGCATCCGCCCTTCCAGATCAGTCCCGACCCGGAATTTCTTTATCCAAGCGTGGTTCATGATGAGGCGTTGCGGCATCTCCGTTACTCTTTGAACCATTTTAAGGGGACCTGCTTGGTCAGCGGTCCCGTCGGGTCGGGCAAAACAACCATCTGCCGGCAGATCATCCGTGAACTGGATCCGGAAAGTGTCGATCATGCGCTCGTTTTAAATCCCCGGTTGAGTGAGTCCGAACTGCTAGCCCATATATTGGCCGATTTGGGAGAGGTGGTGGAAACGTGGGAGGGGCTTGCGTGGCAGTTGCAACGGGTGATCCTCGAGCGTCACGCGGCCGGACGGCATGTCGTTATTCTTGTGGATGAGGCACAGGTCATGCCCAACGAAAGTCTGGAGATGTTGCGGCTGCTCACCAATCTGGAGACGCAGGATGCGAAGCTGGTGCAGGTGGTGTTATTCGCCCAGCCGGAGTTCGAGATGCGGTTGGCCGAGGATCCCGCCTTGTTGCCGTTGCGGCACCGGATTCTTGTCCGGTGCAGGTTAGCCCCGCTGAAATATGATGAGACGATGTCCTACATTCGTCACCGGGTGGCGGTCGCGGGTGGGGACGGCCAAAGAGTTTGTTTTTCAGCCATGGCGGGACGGGCGATTCACCGTTGGTCGGAGGGGGTTCCGCGGTTAATCAATCATCTTTGTGATAAGGCACTGATGTCAGCCTATGTCCGGCAGGATCGGAAGGTGAAGCTGGGCGACGCACGGCGGGCGCGGCAGGACGTAGGAGCGCTGCTGTGAGCCTGCTGACCGATGCGCTCCGACTGAAAGAGGGGCGTCGCGGCGGCCAAAGAGAATATCGACAAGTGCTGCCCCCCATGGGGAAACCGAAGACGTTTCGGTGGATTATTGCGGTCGTTGTGGTGTGCCTGATGACCGTGGGGATCTTTCTCAAGGGTGGAGAGATTTATGAAAACCTGGAGATCCTAGTTGGATTACAACCCAAGGTTGTGAGTCCCGGGATATTGGGAAAGATTTCAGAAAAGAAGGGTGAATCGGATCCGGTGAAGGGGGAGGTGGCGCCTTCTCTACCACCTGAGTCTGCCCGTACAGAAATTTCCCGGGGGCGGGATTTGGAGGCAAAACCGATGGTGGCGGAGGCTCCCGTGAAAGTGGGGAGTCTTTTAAAGTCGACGCCCGTTCTCGTGGCCGAAGAAAAAAAGAGTGGGGCAGATCTTGCAAGTAAGAGCTCTGAAAAAGGGGCAGAGGAAAAGCGGATGACCAAAGTGGAAGTTTTGTCGGAAAAGAAGCCTGTTTTGGTGGTGGAGGAGAAGCCGGTATCGTCTGAAGTTCCTTCGGGTGGATTGAAGCCGATGAAGGTTGAGCTCGTGGAGACGGATATCGTGATCGAAACTCCGCAGGAGAAGGAGAAAAAAAGGATGGATGAGGTGGAGGCTTTTCTCCGATCCCTTCAGGTCCAGGGCGTGCGGTTGCAGGGAAACGAATCCAGGATCTTGGTCGATGGAACGGCCGTTGGATTGGGGGAGAAGGTGGGATCGATGGGGTTGGTGCTGGAAAGTGTAGGGCCGCAGAAGCTGATCTTTTCCGACTCGGGCGGAAAAAAGTACCCGAAGAGCTATTAATAATCTAAAAAGGTAGGGCTTGAAGGGGGGGGATGGTTTAACAGCACGTTCAGCCAGCTTATCATCATTGGTTAAAATATCACTTTAGGGACATAAAACAGTAATTCGTAGATATGATTGTAAAATAAACCCTAGAAAAACCGATTATATGAGCTTAGTTTTAATTTAATGGTTCGATGTAGGTTACTCTTCCTTTTTGCGGTGCTTTCTGTTTTTGCCTGGTTGGGTAACCTTTGGGCCGGGCCCAGCGAACTGAATTTTCAAGGTGTTCTCCTAGATTCAGCGGGCAATGGGGTGACGGGGACGCGGGCGATGACGGTGAAGCTCTATGATGCGGCGATCGGAGGAAACCTGCTTTACACGGAGGATCTTGGAAACGTGGCGGTGAACAAAGGGGTATATTCCTTTAACTTTGGTACCAACGGCACTGGGAATGCAAAAGTTACGGAGACTGTGGCGACTACCGACGGAACCGCGACTTCTTTTCAAAAAATCTTTTCTAATACCAATGTCGTGGCGGGCTCGGTCACAGTGACAGATGGAACCTATACATGGGACCAAGTGAATGGCTCCTCCGACGGGGGAGTCAAATTCGACGCTAGTTATAGCACATCCCTAAAGAGAATTACTGTGACCTATTACAACGGGGCTCCAACGGTTGGAAAAACCATCGCGGTGACCTACCGAAGTCCATCCACAGGGGTTTTGGGGGTTCTCTCCAATGAAAAAGACCCTTGGTTAGAAATCTCCGTGGCGGGAGTACCACAGTCTACCCGACAAAAGCTTGCCGCAACCCCATACAGTCTAAGAGCAGCCCGCGTTGATGAAGAGAGTTATCAGGAGTTAAAAGAGATCGACCTGCCCATCAAAAGAGCGCTGGCGATAAGTAGCTATAATTACGAACATACTGGCGTTACCTCTAGGTTTCCCATCGGAGTCCCAACTGGTACATCTCAAAACTACAATGCTTACAACTGGGAGTCTAAAACCATAATTTATGATCTGCCTTTTTATGCTAAAGAGATCGTTTCGCTGACAATAAATTATACAATCTATAAGCTTACTGTTTCGGGATATTCCTCCTCTTTCTTTGGAAAAATTGACCTAAGTCTTCTGGACTCCATTGACCAGACGCTTTTTTCATTCGCTTTTCCACGGCAAGAAACAAGTTCATCAACTACCATCATTCCAATCAATAAAGTCGTTCCAGCTGGTGAGACTTACCGAATCTCAATCATTGTCCAACCTGGAAACGATTCGGGATCTTTTCAGTCGTCTTGGGGGGGTGGCAATGTTAACTCCATCACGGCCAAGCTTAAGGTTCCTAAAACCATGGCCCTGCCTTAACCGTAAAATCTATGACCCGCTTAGGCCTTTTAGTTATGATGTGCATTTTTCAAAATGCTTTTGCCGGACCTGCAGAACTCAACTTTCAGGGGGTTCTGCTGGATTCATCCGGCAACGGGGTGACGGGAACGCGGGGGATGACGGTGAAACTCTATGATGCAGCGATCGGCGGAAATCTTCTCTACACGGAGGACCTTGGAAACGTGGCGGTGAACAAGGGAGTTTATTCCTTCAACTTCGGAACCAACGGGATTAGCAATGGGCCGTTATCTGAAACTGTGGCATATACGGACGGTTCCGCTACGACTTTCCAGAAGGTTCTTACCAACACTAATCCTGTGAGTGGCAGTATTGTAGTGTCCGACGGAATTTATAACTGGAATCAAAATACAGGATCTTCGGATGGTGGCGTCAACTTTGATGTTACTTACAGTACTTCCCTTAAAAGAGTTACCGTCAACTATTATAATGGCACTCCTCAGGAAGGCAGAAATATCGTCGTTTCATACCGCGTTCCGCAGGCCACAGTTCAAAGTGCCTTGGCGGGTGAATCGAATCCTTGGGTAGAGTTATCCATTAACGGTGTAATTCAGTCCGTGCGGCAAAAACTACTTTTGGTGCCATATGCGTCTCGTGCCCTTGATAGCGAAAAAAACCTCGGAAGCGCCATTGACCTCGTTAAATCCCAGCTGGGAGAATTGGCAAGTGCCGTTGCTCAGGGACAGGGTTACTCCTACAGCGCAATCACGAATCGTGTAAACTCAACATCATCTTCCTTGGGATTGGTGAGCTATTCAGGCAGCGCGTACCGTTATGGTGGCGGTGAATTGTTTGGGGTGGATTACGGAACTTCCGGAAAGTTTATTTCTGCTGCCACCCTTACCTTTCCGCAGCAAGCATCAAACCACAATGGTTACATCAAGTTTACCTATACAGATGGAGCAGTATCGCAAAAAACATGGACGGGCTTTTCGGGTAATGGAACAGTGACTTACACAAATCCCTCGCCGCAAAAGCCGGTGCGCTATGTCAACGCCACCCAAATCGCTCAGGGTTGGAATGATGGCGCGTTTGCGCAGATCGATTCCTGCTCTGTCTTCAGTTTGGACCGTGCAAGCCTTACCTTCACGGTCAATGCGCTGGCGAAAAAGATTTATGTGGGGCCCCAAGCCATTCTGACGAATGTAACCAGCGATTATGTGGTGGTGGCCACCAGTGACGGGGTCAAAACTTATGGCGGCTGGAACCAGTGGTTTGATCTTGGATCCCAGAAGACCGTCCAAACCATTACGGTGGGAGGAACCTTAATCCGACCCGAAGCGGTGAATGTGTCGCAAATAAAAACCCTCAACCTACAATGAATATTTCTTCTTTAAGAAAATTGGGTCTGACAGCAGCGCTTATTTGCGTACGACTTGTCCAAGCTGGACCGTCGGAACTTAATTATCAGGGCGTGGTGCTTGATTCTTCGGGCAACGGAGTGACGGGGACGCGGGCGATGACGGTGAAGTTGTACGATGCAGCCATCGGAGGGAATCTCCTCTACACCGAGAATCTTGGGAACGTGGCGGTCAATAAAGGAGTTTACTCCTTCAACTTCGGTACCAACGGCACGGGAAATCCTAAGATAACCGAGACGGTAACAGTGGCGGATGGCACCAGTACAACGTTCCAGAAAATCCTGGCAAGCACCAACGTTGTGACTGGCTCCGTCAGCGTGACCGACGGTACCTATACGTGGGATCAGATTAATGGTTCCTCAGACGGCGGGGTGAACTTCGATGCCAGTTACAGCACATCCCTCCGCAGGATTACGGTGAACTACTACAGCGGACCACCAGCTACTGGGAAGGTTCTCAAAGTGACCTACCGTAGCCCGTCGGCTGGACTAACTGGTCTTCTTACTAACGAGAATGATTCCTGGCTTGAGGTTGCTGTCAACGGAGCCACGCAAAGCCCGCGGCAGAAATTTCTGGCTGTTCCGTTTGCTTTGAGAGCCGCCAGCGTCGAAGGCTCAACTTATCAGGAAACCGTCGAAGTCGATCTTCCGATCAAGCGGCTAAATAAGCAATATCCTGGCTATGGCAATAGCATAACGGATATCGGTGCCCCTCTCCCCATCGGAATTGGAGAGCATAGTGGTTTTAATTGGATCAATCTGCTTTTTGACATTCCCTCCTACGTTAAGGAAATCATCTCTATAACTATTAACTATTCCGTCTCACAAGCCTCATACAATTACGGCAATACATACATTGGGAAACTAGACTTTTATCTGAATAATTCGGTTGAGCAGCAGATCCTATCCTACAGTTTCCCCAGATCTGTTGTTTCTTCCGCTAACACAGTCATACCTCTTAGTCGAGTTGTCCCGAGCGGTGAGGCTTATCGAATCTGTCTTACGATTCAGAGCGGAAACGGAGCTTCTGGATCTGATGTCTTAGGTGGTGCTTATATCAACTCAGTTTCTGCCCGGGTTCGAGTTCTCAAATCCATGGGGTTTCAATAGGGCATGAAGAGTAAATTCATTCTATCTATTTCGTGCCTGGTGCTGCTGCTGAATGGTGGCGTGCGCTCTGCTTTGGCCGGTACGGATTCCGGTGGGGGATGGACCACGGTCGGCTCCGGCCAGATGTGGGGTACGGTGGGTGCACCGTACAGCACAACCTCGGTCACGGTCGACACGCAGACGATGATCCCTTCCGTCCAGGCTGAGGCACTGGCGTTGCTTATGGGCCCATCGGGTGTGGCGCCCACACTTTCTCTTTCGCCCACGAACACCTTCGCAGGAACGGTGGGGGTGGCGTTCAGTAATGTGGTGACTGCCACGGGAACCGACCCCATCACCTTCAGCGGGACCAGTCTGCCTGGCGGGTTGGGCATTGCCACCAACGGGCTGATCAGCGGCACACCGACAACGGCAGGAACCAATGTCGCGACGCTGACTGCCTCCAATGCCTTCGGAACCACGAATCAATCGTCCACATTTGTGATCGCGCGTGGAACACCCGTCATAAGCAGCTGGCCGACGGCCGCCCCGATCACATATGGACAGACACTGGCTAACTCCGGGTTGTCGGGAGGTTCGGTCAATGTTCCCGGCGCCTTTGCATGGGTCAATCCAAGTACCAGTCCCAACACTGGCACTAGCATTCAGAGTGTGAGATTCACGCCGGCCGATACGGCCAACTACAACAGTGTGACTTCGAGCATCAGCATCGTGGTCAACCTTGCGGCACCTGCCGGGTTGTCCTACACGTCTTCGTCTTTGACTGGCACGGTAGGAACCGCGATTTCAAATCTGAATCCAGCGGTAACGGGAACGGGGATTACCTACTCGATTAGCCCCGCATTGCCTACAGGTCTTGTGTTCAACACGGCAACTGGCGTGATCAGTGGCACGCCTACAGCAGCCGCAACCTCGCAAGTATACACAATCACCGCCAGCAACAGCGGGGGCAGTACCACTGCGCAGCTGACGATATTGGTGAACCTCTCTCAACCTGCCGGATTATCCTACACACCTTCTTCAGTAACCGGGACAATTGGGACGGCGATCTCAAACCTGACTCCGACGGTGACAGGAACGGGGATTACGTACTCAGCAAGTCCGGCACTGCCTACAGGTCTTGTGATCAATCCCTCAACCGGCGTGATCAGTGGCACGCCTACAGCAGCCGCAACCTCGCAAGTCTACACAATCACCGCCAGCAACAGTGGGGGCAGTACCACTGCGCAGGTGACAATCATGGTGAACAAAGTCACGCCAGTACTGACTTGGGCACCAAGTCCGGCAGCGGGTCTAACCTATCCCGCTCCTTTATCTTCCATCCAGCTCAACGCCACCAGTTCAGTGGCGGGGACGTTCAGTTATAATCCCACCAACGGGTCGGTATTGAATGCAGGCACGAACACACTGGTGGCCACCTTTAGCCCGACGGACACGAATAGCTACACGAGCGGAATAACGATCACCAACAAGGTCGTGGTGGCAAAGGGGACCAACAACATCATCTTCGGAGCTCTGCCGATCAAGTATGTGGGTGATGCGGCGTTCAGCCTGATCGCGACTGCAAGTAGCGGTCTGTCCGTGACCTATATTTCTTCCAATACCAATGTAGCCACGGTGTTGGGGAGTTTGGTCACGATTATGGGTGAGGGAACGACGACGATCACGGCCAGCCAAGCAGGCGATAGTGATTGGAGTGCGGCAGCAGGCGTAACGCAGACGCTGAACGTCCAGCCTACGATCAATCGCGGGTTAGTGGCCTACTATCCGTTTAATGGAAATGCGAATGATGAAAGCGGGAATGGGAGAAACGCATCAGTCAACGGTGGCATTCTAACACAAGACATAGCGGGTTTGGCTAACTCCGCTTACAGCTTCAATGGAACAAGTTCTTATATGACGGCTGCAGGAATTCCGGTTCCCACTAACAATGCATTTACCTGGTCAATCTGGCTAAAGCCCACAAGCGCTAGGGATAACCAGGCTATCCTCTCGCGAGCAGAGGCGATTGGTCAAAATTCTGTCACTCCGCATCTTACTTTTCAGCCGGGTCGCAAGATCCTGTTTCTCACGTATAACGACTCTTCGCTTCTTTCTTCTTCGAACGCTTACAGCACCAATCGGTGGGTGCATGTGGTGATCACAAGTGCAGCTAACGGATCACGCGCGATGTATCTGGACGGGCGTTCGGTCGCCACTGCCACCAGCGGAGGATACGGGGCTGCCTTGTCGCTGTTGATGGTCGGTAAAGAGCGGTTCCTAGATCCTTCCGTAGCCTTTCAAGGAACTATGGACAACATTCGGATGTATGACCGCCCCCTTAGCAGCACGGAGGTGGCGTCACTATTCACCGCCGAGTCTGGAAACCTCGATTCCGACGGTGACGGTCTAACTGATGCGTGGGAGAGAGGGTATGGAAGATATCAGATCGTGCCGGGGAGTTTTACCTGGGAACAGGCGAAGGCGGATGCGGAGGCGAGGGGTGGGCATTTGGTGACGATTACGAGTCAGGACGAATGGAATGTGATTTGGTCTCTTCTCGGACCGAACTGGGGTGCCACAGTTTATTGGATGGGGGGGACCGATCAGGGGA
>Ga0209189_1000630_pt1 | contig 28757 bp, 12 predicted proteins | sample C_130820_EF_Meta_FD_187308 | JGI IMG/M metagenome (GOLD analysis project Ga0209189, IMG submission 187308) | Freshwater microbial communities from Lake Croche, Canada to study carbon cycling - C_130820_EF_MetaG (SPAdes) (version 3) | ecosystem: Environmental > Aquatic > Freshwater > Lake... | reverse complement strand
GAAACCCAGTTGTCAGAGGGGAACCGGCGGAAGAAAAATCCAGATGCTCCGCCGCCCCCACACGTTTCATGGAGAGCCCATCTGCAAGAGCCCGAAAATTTCGCGGGACATTTGCTGCCACCTCTTCCGCATACGAACTTGAAGAAGAATCTGACGTAAAAGATGTATCTGATTCGGAACCTGACCCCGATTCTGAGTCAGTTTCTGAATCTGAAGAATATGGTTTATAGGGTGTGCTCATCACACAGCTTCTATCAAAGATTCACGTTTCTTTGAGTGGGCTTGCGGCGCAGAAGAAGTTCTGATACAGCTGCTTCTAGCGTTGAAACCTCTTGTAGAAGTCTCTGTGTAGCACCCAGATGTGCGTATTTAATTTGTGTCGTATCGAGGGTTTGAATAGAACTCCCCCACAGATCGACATTCGTTATAGACTTTGGAAAGTGCTCCGATACTTCTGTGGTAAGAAATCCTAAACGCGTCCTGTCACGCGTCTTGAATGTAGATTCAAACTCTGGAATATAATTATAGGTTCGCAATGGTAGCGATGAAAGAGTCGCATAACATCTGGAAAGATCCGCCGGCTGAATACATTCTTTGAGTGCCGGATCGGATGCATTGTTTAAGCTCCCTGTATAAAAAAGGCTGCGTGTGGACGCATCATTTCTTTCGTTTTGTATGGTTATGGCGTTATTCGCGTATGGAAATCGCATATATCCTGAATTCATTATCAATCCCGCGTTCGAGTTCACAAGATTCTGGAATGTATTTTGTCCTGGAAAGGCATTCATAGAGAATGTTCCGTCGAGCTTGATATAGCCCGTATTGCCTGTCTGGGAAATTTCAATATAGGGTGTTTGATCTCCCAGCACCGGATTACTATTTTGTAGAGGATAGTCATATATATTCGTATTACTCAGACTATATGTAGTGCTGGAGGTGAGGTTCGTAAAGTTCGCCACAGTGTTACCATTGATACGAATATTCGCATTTCCACTCGTGGCATAGTAATTTGTAAAGTTCATATTCATATTCAAATACACTGGGTTCTGAGCTCGGCCATAGGTATAGGTGCGACGAATGCGATAATTCTCGCTATCGCATATGATGAAATTCCCAGAAGAATCGGCAAGGACCCCTGTAGGGGTGCTCAAAAGGGCCGCGCCAACAGGGCCTCCATCACCAAGATATGCCGGCGTGCTGATATTCGTAAAAGGTTCAAAGAGTCCGCCTTGAATATACCAAATACCGCTTGTCGCCGCATCCGTGATATAGAGATTCCTATTTACATCCGTTGTAATCGCATTGACATATCCTATAGGGGTGCTTACAGCAGAACCGCCGACTGTAATGATTCCTGGGACCCCTATTCCAGTACAGGTAGTTATTATACCCGTTGTGGCATCTACGCGACGAATACGATAGTTGGACGAATCTCCAATATAGATATTCCCATCGCTATCCAGGGCGAGAGCTTTGGGATAATTCAAGGCCGCGAGAGATGCCAGGCCGCCGTCGCCATAATCTGACGCATCCCCCGTCCCTGCCAATGTTGTTATTTGCCGAGTTGTAGAAATATATTTTCTCACCCGATGATTCTCTGTATCACAGAAAACGATATTGTTTTGCACATCTGCTACGAGTGTCTTGGGGGTGCTAATCTGCTGGAAAGCTCCTATACCATTTCCTGTATATCCGCCCACTCCTGTGCCAACCACCGTGGAAATAGTGAGTGTAGATATATCAATCTTTCTTATAAGATTCGCCGCGCCATCCGAAATATAGATGTTGTTTTCTAAATCGCTCGCCACACATTCAATAGATCCAAATACCGCATCCGAGATATTCGTCTGATTTCCGAAAAAAGGAGGACTTCCATTTCCCACATAGTCATATATCACATTGGTCGTCGTATCCACTAGACGAATGCGCGCATTTCCAGAATCAGCAATATACATATATGCGGATGATTTATCATATACGACTTGAGATGGATTACTCAAAAGAGAAAATTGGGCAAATGTATTATTCCCTTGGTATCCTCCGCGGGGAGGTTGTCCCACGGTTGTTGTCAAAATACACGTATTGATATTGAGAAACCGAATACAATTGTTGTTCGTATCGGCGATATAGAGATTCCCATTTCCATCTACGGTAACACCTGTAGGGCTTGAAAGAGACGCGAGATATCCTGGGCCATTGTTCCCTGAATATCCTTCTGTGCCATTTCCAGCAACTGTTGAAATAATTCCTGTCGTATTGTCAATACGACGTATACGCGAATTACCTGTATCACATATATAGACATTATTACTTCCATCTATCGCAATTCCGCGTGGATAGGACAAGCTGGCGGCAGTCGCAGGCCCTCCATCCCCTGAAAAGCCATTGACATAGTTCCCCGCGTAATTATTGATATTTCCAGATATAGGATTTATTACTCGCACGCCACAATTACTCATATCGGTTATATACAGATAATCACTTGAATCTACCGCTACACCATAGGGGGCGGCAAATCGGGCCAACAGCGCAGGACCGGTATCTCCTGCGAGTCCCGCAACTCCCGTTCCCGCATATCTAGATAGGGTGGATGCGGTTTGAGAATAGATGCGTATCACGTTGTTGCACATATCCGCGATATATACATTGGAGTTTGTATCTGTAACGGCCATTTGCGGACTATTCAAGGTGGCTGCAAGAGCGCTGCCATTCGTATTTCCCACAGAACCACTTCCTATAAGAGTTCGAAGGAGAGAATTTTCATCCACATAGCGTAACCGAACATTACTCGCGTCTGTAACTAGGACAGAGCCAGGTCCGAGTAAGGATACATCCAATCTTGGACCAACAGCTGACTGAGGAGAATAGATGCCGTCTCCGTAAAAGTATTGATACTTGCCTGCAAGAGTGCTGATAACACCCGTGCTTGGAATCTGCCGCAGCCTCCAACCAATAGTATTGTCGCCTAGATAAATAGTCTGCCGAGAATCAATGGCCGCCTGCCCAATGACATTTCCTATTTTTGCATCTATCGCAAGACCCCCATCCCCTGAGAACCCCTTTTGCCCTGTCCCCGCGATTGTATTTATATAGGGAGTGCTCAAAAAGGTGGGCTCCTGTGTAGCTGGATTTATCACCGAATAATATGCCGTTTGGTCCGAGGCGGATTTGAATACCACTTCATTGAAATAGGTGCCTAAGCCACTCTGTGTTGTAAAGGGAGGCTGATTCATTTGAAATGTGGAAGCGAGAAGCCAGGGTGTGCTCGGATTTATAGTGCTATACGCCATTTGTGCGCCTAGAAGGGCATTCGTGAATGTAAAGCTGCTCGTCTGCAAGGATACAGTGGAAACCGTGCTGACTGCGACATTCGCCATGCGTTCATTCGCCTGCCCTTGAAAACGGATATCCACAGGAGACGTAAATACATTGGCGACACATCTCCCCGCGATGACGTCCTTTGTTTCTGTATAACGAGTGAGCAGACTTCCCGAGGCATTGTTCATACCAACATTTTTTGCAGATAACAACATGGCACTGGTAAAAAGAATGGAACTCGTTACAAGAACATCCGAGGCGATGAAATTCTGTAGATAATCATTGGCACTCGTCAATGAACTTGTAAGAGCATACGTTCCTATCGTGGAAAGAGTGCTTACAGAATTATCACCCGCGAGTAGAGTATGTGTAGAGAGATACGAATTTGGCGTAGCTGTTTGAATTGTATTTGTGCGTACATCTGTCTGAACGTCAATATGTGATGGGTGTAAATCTCCGCTTACAACTATCCCGTTTGCACCGATACTTGAAACCGAGAGAGATCCATTCGGATTTAGGACTGAGGCGCTTGATAGAGAGAGTGTCTCGAAACTCTCCATCCCACCAAAGTTATTTACCACGATGCTGGATGTTGTCATGCTCCCACTTTCCACAGTATTTGTGCTGATAGAAGGGACTGTAATGGGCGTGTTCAGAACGAGACGTGATGGGGTATATTGTATAGAAGCTGTATTCTGTCCAAAGAGAAGACTACTTGTAATAGTATACTGATTACCGATCGTATAAAACGTGCTGAGAGTATTGGTAGAGAGTGAGCCAGCTACGGCCACAGAACTGTTGAAATTCGCCTGTAGATTGAAACGCCCCAGACCAATGCTGCTAAGTCCCTGTACACGCGTATCAATACCACTTTGAGCTCGTATATTGGCGGAAGTGGTGAGATTACCACCCAAGTATATAACTCCTTCTTTGCTTGATATATTCCTATTTACATTTACATTTCCCAGTATGGAAATGCCCCTACGAATGCTCATGGCACCCATACCCTGAATAGAGCCATTCTGCTCAAATACACCTATATTCGCGAGTCTCGGGTCCGTGACACTTGTGGAAATGTATTGTTGGTAATTATTCACATATACATTGCTCAAATATGCGTTCCCGTTCATGACACCTTGTATGCGCACATCGGTACCCACTGTATTTACGTTTATACTTGATATAAGATCATAGGCTCTCAAACTGCTTGTGGTCACAGACGGCGCGTCAACCGCTAAATAAGATATAGAACTGGGCGTTGGAAAAGAATTGCAGTTGACTGGCACCCATGTTTGCGAATCTTGAGATAGGAGTGTAATATATCCGAAACCCTGCTGGATGCGCATGGGAGGTGCTACCACAGAGCCAACGGTGCTTATAGTAATAAACTGCGGATAGGATAATACCCCCGTCGCATCTAAAACTGTGACGAGCTGCCCCGGGATTGTGGTGCTGGATAGATAGATGACGCTGGGTGTATATACTTGAATGACGGAAGTACTTTCATTAATGATCCCACTCATGGGTTATTGCTATCGGTATGTGCCAAATAATTTATAGAGACTGTCGCAGCTGCTCAAGTGTTACGTATAGAGAGGATACCCGTTGCATAAGTGCCTTTGTCGCACCAATATGTGCCATGTCTATCTGTTGCGTATCAATCATCCGAAAGGTGGAATCATATCCAGGAATATCTGTCATATGCCTATATGTGATAGACTTGGGGAACACAGATTCAAGCTCGGTCGCAAGAAACCCCAGGCGATACATATCTTTTTGCTGAAATGTGGAAAGATATGGGTCAATGTATTTGAAACGGCGTAGAGGAATGCCTTCTATGACTTCGGAGCATCGTTCCAAGTTTGCGTTCTGTATATTTTCTTTCAAGGCGGGGTCTGAAGCGAAATTCAGGGCTCCATAATAATACAGAGAACGGACCGACATGTCATTCAAAGAATTCTGTATAGTAGTTCCGTTGAGGGAATAGGGCCAACGGATGGCTCCATTCTGTATTGTAACGGAAGTATTGGAATCAATCCCTACATAATTATCGTTGGATCGTGATTGAAATTGTATACTGAAGGCGCTATTTCCATACATGGTTCCCACCACGTGAATAAAAGAACTCGGTAGGGCGCCCACAGGAACGGGAATGCCCCCTGTATTGGGAGGAGTGCTATAGCTCTGATTCGTCCCATATAGTCCATAGAGGGTGGTGATGGTATTTGAATCATTTATCGTGCGTATAGTTATTTGAGAGTCCAATTCCCCATTGGGATATAGATTGAATCCAAGGATGGTTGCATAATATCCAGGGAGTCGCGATGCAGGGAAATTCAGTGCAAAGGATGCTTCTACTGTATAAGGATCCCCAGGGGATATACCCGAAGGTTTCACATTACTTAAGAAAAAGGGTGTGAGGAAATCGCCAGGGCCGCCTGTGACTAGAACATTTGTAGATGCATAGGTTGAATCGGCCGTAAAATAGGGGGCATTGGTACCACTTGGAGCAGTGCCCATTATGAGTTGAGTAGTAGTCAATGAACTCGTCGTGATTGTGCTAGCTGTGAGAGAGCTTACACCGAGATTGTTCATATACACATTGGGCGCCGCAAAGGTGATACTTCCACTATTGGTTAGATACTGGCCGCTGGTGTTCGTAATACTGCTCGTTGCTGTAAGAGTGGATGTAAGTAGGCTCCCCGTAGATAAAGTTCCACCCGTATTATCTATGAATGCGTTCACGGCACTGAATGTGGATACATTGTCGGCAATAAGTGAGGTTTCTACAGTGAGACTCGTAATAGCAAGATCCTGTGTTGTGAAATAGGTGGCATAGAGAGAATCGACATACATGACACCCGTGCTGAGGGTGCTTGCTACTAGCGTATCTGTCTGAATGTATCCGCCTGGTGATGTATAGATATTGCCGGCTACATAGAGAGTTGAAGCTGTGAGCGAGGATGTTATGCATTGGCTCGTGGTGACCGTATTTGAAAAGCTCGCCGAATTTGCCGTGATACTTGAAATAGTAAGAGTTCCATTCGGATTTGTAATAGCTGCCGAGCTGAGAAGAAGAGATGACGCGTAGGTCGCATCAAGGCTATTGTAGACAGTCAACTGATTCGTAGTTATTCCATTGGACGCCGTAATATTCTGCGTGCTAACACCAGGGAGTGTTATCGCATGTGAAAACAGGAGGTCATACGGTCTATAACTGATATATTTCTCCTGGAACTGAATGGAACTTGCGACGGACATGGAACTCGTGGTGAAATTGGAGGCGGTCACCGAATTTCCTACAGAAAGGTTGGAGGCAATTGCGACAGAATTCGAAAAGGTTGCCGCGCCTCCAATCGCCGCGCTTCCACGAACATCCATATTATTCGTGATGACAGAACCATTTGGCGCATATATATTTCCATATGTCATAATGTCCCCCCCAACACCAAAGTTCCCAACAGAAGAAATATTTCCAAGAACGTAGAGATTACTACCGGTGCTAATATTCCCTCTCACATATACATCTCCTTCAACATTCATATTTCCCGTATTTTTAAAAGCGCCCTGCACGTATAGAGAATAACCTGGATCTGACTGAAGAGTCGTAAAAGGTGTTCCCACTAGAAGCGTGCTTATAAAGGTGCGACCATATACGGCGAGAGACGATTTCGCCGCGAGTGTCTCCACATTTAAATAGGGCGTGCTTACAAAATTATAGGAGTATACATTGGATGTTACAATAGAGCTAGTCGTTAAGGAGGCCACATTGGCGACTGTCTTATTTTCCTGCGGAAATGCGAACGAATTCTTTAAACTCCAGGAGCTTGCGTCGCGACTTGTCACTGTTACATACGAAAAGGGCTGATTCATTAGAATACTGGATGTTCCATCTGCGAATTTTACACCATTCTGTGTGGAAACAAGGATACGTTGGGGTGATGATAGATAGCCCAGACTATCACGTATTGTAACAGTTCTACCGGGATAATTAATACTCGACAAAAGCACAACAGCAGTGTCGTTCGCTGCCAAATCCCTTGTGTTTATAAGGATTAATGAAGTATCGCCGTTGACTATGTTTGTTGTCATCCTATTCTTGCGGAGTATTCTATCGTATAGAAACAATGCGCAAGAATAGGATGGCAACAACCGGTGCCGCAAACACGTATGTTTTAAACATCATCGAGTTGCAAAACACTGTGACTACGGCCACGGGTTTAACTCCTTTCGATACATTGAGTGCGAAAATCGGACAAATAGAAGAAATGGTTATATACGATGAAAAGCGTATTGCTGTAAATACAATTAGTTCCTACAATACCACGCCGATACAGGTGACAGATCCTATAAATATAGGCCCTACAGGAGGCTTGACCGTTTCAGGGCAGGTGATAAATTCTGGGGGGCAAGCGGGTCCTACAGGGCCTACAGGACCGGGTGGAAGTTATACACCCGCAACCGCGAGTGACTGGGCTGGAACAGCTCCTTCTACTGTATCGTCGGCCCTGGATCGTATGGCGAGTCTCTTATACACGTTGAATTCCAATCAGCCAATTCCATAGACGCGGAGGAAAGGCCTTAAAAGAATAGACGAATCCGTTCAGAGATGCTGGCCCCTGGACGAACGGACACATTTGGAGATCCGTGCGCGGCTTTAAAGCCCTGGACGGGTCCTCTACAAAATCTTAAATGTATTACCGATCGTGAGATTATAATTCTCTGTACGGCCACTATTACGGGCACGAACATCCACGCAAATGGGCTGTTCCAAAATGTCGTGGTCTTTTATCGGATGTTTGACGCTATGGGATATGCGCCCATTCTTTTAGTAAATGACAAGCCCAAAGATTTGACGAATATTCCTGACGCCTTGCGAAAATGTCGGACCATTGTCACGGAGGATATGCTCAAACAACCCATGGCAAATGTGGTAGCAATGATTGAAATCGGTATGAGCTTGGATCCTATCGTGAGGAATTTTGTGAAAATGATAGGGGGGCGTATTTTAAAGGTGTATCTCGGCAATATTCTGAATATAGACGTGGAGACCCCTATATTTGTAAATCAGCACAACTTTGCGCATCACGTGGTAGGCAATAATGATGGGATTTTGGTATCCCCTCATTACGGACAGCACGCAGAATATGCGTCCTATTTGAACCATGTGCCTGTGAAGGGCGAGCTGAAGAATCTGATAGCCCCCTATGTCTGGGACCCTACTATTTTGACCAATGGCGGTACGGAACGACTGGCTTGGAAGGCGCCTGCCACACCCGAAGAGGAGGTTTTCATAATTATGGAGCCCAATATCAGCTTTCAAAAATGTTCCTATGTTCCTTTGATGATTCTGGAAAAATGGTATAGAGAAAAGGGGTCCAACTGGAAGGGAAAGGTAATACTCGTGAATGGAGATCGGTTTCTCATGGTTCCACATTTCATGGAGAATGTAAAACCCTATTTGAAACTTTTTCAAGACAATCGGGTTGAAATCACAGGGCGACGCGATATTGTAAGCACTCTACAAGAATGGCCCACCGCGACATTTATCCTACACAATTACAACAATGAATTCAACTATATGACATTAGAGTTGTTATGGTGTGGCTTCCCGGTTCTACATAATTCTCCTAGTTGGATGGAATTTGGATACGGATACAAGGGAGCCGATCTAGCAGGCGGGGCAGAACTGGTAGAAGCTGCGAGAACAAGACATGTGGAACGGCATGCAACGTATAGGGCGCATGCCGAACTACTCGCTTGGAAATATTCACCTTATAATCCGAATATACACGCAGCTTGGAATCGTATTATAAAAAATAGAAATACTGAATAAGATGGAAGATGGAACAGAATATTTAAATAGATTTATAAATTGTGTAGATCCTGCAAAAGATGCCCTACCCTCGTTTGAAGGAAAACATTTAACAGTTGGGGGTCATGGTCCATTTTTAAAAGAAGCTATTGGCACCCTATTTAATATTGAGAAGCTAAATGAATCAGACCAAAAAGAAGTCGTAGGTGTTGGCGATAGAAAACAACAACTAAAAGCGCGCATAGATAGTGCCTTGAAGCTGAATGATTACAAGCCCATACCTATTGTTCGCCTATCCTTTTCGGCGACTGGGCTTGATTTACGTGTAAAGGGGTTTTCTCTCGCGCAAGATGCAGGTCCAGGGCTTGGCAAAATATCTTCTGAGTATACACTCGTTCTTACACCTGCATCGATCTTAGATTCAGCAGGGAAACAGAAGCGACATTCAAGCATGTTGGATGGAACGAAGAACTCGTCTAAACTTACTGATAAGATCTTACAAAAATATGATTTTTCGCATATTCTTTCATCGATAGAATTTAATGGATCTTCCCAGAATAAGTATAATTTTGATATTGCTACGAATATACCGTCGCATCTTAATACGACATTTAGCTTTAGTAAGAAGACCTATAAAGAAGAGACGACGCAATATTTTGAAGGAAATCGCGTAAAGAATAAATATATCTATGATAATTGGAAAGATGATAGTAAATTGCCGAATATACAGATGTATATTCTTATGAAAGAACTACAAGATACATTCCAGGCTGCATGGCTAGAATTATTATACAAGGACGTTGATAAACTAGCTTTATGCACGAACGATATAAACATGTGGTTGCGATGTATGGTGAATAGCGTCCCCTGTATCTTGACACAGGGTATTCAAACATCCTATTATCCCGTGGCGACCACGGATGCCCAACGGGCTATTCGGAAAAAGGTAGCGATGGAATCCTTGTATAAAGAACTTCAAGATAACAATAACGATGTTATAGATAATGTGAAGGCATTTTACAAACTACTTTCGGAAAGTAAACTGGAAGACATAACATTATCAAATAATCATAATGTATATTTCAGTGAAAATCACCGAGATTTTCTTAAGGTTATATTATATTCCCTGATACAACATATACAGGTTGTTGCATCGGATATACTCAAGCGAGCTCCACAAGTTATTCAAGATATAGAAGAGTCTAAAATATATGTGGATAAACATAGGATGAAATATCCATGTATAGTGAATATATCCAAGAAACATGTGCGTTTCTTGATAGGGTTTACTTCTTTTTTGCCGAACGCAGATATGAAGATACGATTTAACTCTACAATCATACTCGGCAAAATTATGAATGACAAGGTCTTTGTAGAAAATGATATAAAGGCAGTATTAGGCGATATTCCCAACGTAAAAGACAGTCGTGATAGGGTGATGGATGGCGGCAATCCAACGCCCAGTCCACGAATACGTAAAGAAGCCTATAGCGAATTACAAGAAATCTTAGATGCCAATATAAAGAACACGGGATTTTTTACGTTTTTTATATTAAACTATTTACCTGAAATACCGTATATAGGATACGCCTATGCTTTAGCGATTGGATATCCAACGGCAAAATTGGATAGACTCTTTGATAGCACGGTGTGTGAAAGTATCTGTAGCTTATTTGGAAAGATCTCGGATGATAACATATTTGATTATAATATCACATCTGTAGTCCAGAATCATATTGAAACAGAGACATCTATGTTTGAAATATGTATGCTAGCCATAGCTGCATATGCGCAAAAGGGGGTGACATTTACTATATTTGATCATGCGTATGATGAAATACATTCTTTTCTTGTAGCGTGGGGAAATCGCGCCGCGGGCTGGAAAGGCATAATCACGGAAAATGACCATGGAACAGCGCTTGAAATGTATCAAGTATTGTATGAGGCCGAAATATCTCTTACTCTTTTGAATAAGCGAAGTAAGGTGTCACCTATAGAATACGCAAAAACCAAATTCGTATCGGCAGATACTGTATCAAAATCGATGGCAATGTCCACGCCCAGCCCTAGATCCAAGTCTATGGCAATGTCAACGCCAAGTCCTAGATCCAAGTCTATGGCAATGTCCACGCCCAGCCCTAGATCTAAATCCAAAACCAAATCAAAGTCCAAGTCGCGTAAAACAACAAAACACACAAAAGCGCGCAAACGATTGATACATTCTAAACCGAAATACAATCGGTATATGACGCATAAAAAGCGAAGAACTCTAACGGCGCGTGAGTAACTTAATCACAGCGGTTTAAAAGCTTCTTCACGAATCCTACAAGTTAGAGGATGCGTGTAGGAGTTATCGCAACCGTCCAGCATTCCATGTTTAGCGCGGGTATTACGAATACCTCTCTAGCCATTGCAGAACTCATGCGAGAATTCGGCCATGAGGTGGAGCTTATCCAAATAGGGGGGACAAATTCTTGGTGGGATGATTGTAAATCTCTGCAAAAGTTCTGGAAGGTTGTTTCTGTAGAACAAGCCACGGGCTATGATTTGATATTTGAGATTGATCGCATGATGCTTACGACAGAAAAGCGGCGTGAAATTACGAAACAGTCCATCTGGGTCATACGAAAGCCGTTTCTTATACATGAACTGGAAGCCAATCTTTTTCCAACGACTGTAACTCCCAAACGAGAGCTGGAGGGTCTCACAGGAATATGGGTGATGGATGCCGCAGCCGCTGTAGAAGAGGGATCCATCCAAGTATTGGAGTTATTATCCAAAGCCCCTGTTCGCATAGTGCCCTTTGTTTGGTCTCCATCTATAGCAGCGATACACTTACAGGAGCTTGGAATTCCACCTTGGATAGATACAACGGTCCATGAACTTAAACGGCTCGCATCCTCCGAGGTAAAGATTCCTCCTTGGAAGGTGCATGTGGCAGAAACGAATACAACCAATACGAGTTGTGCGATTCTCCCTCTTGTCATTTTACGCGAGGCAAAGCGCCGCGGGTCTTCCATTTCAAACGTGAAAATACACAATGCGGATATGATAGAGAAAAGCAAATTTTTCCTGGAGAATATTGTAAGGCATTGTTGTGACAATGAGGTAGGCCTTAGTGGAGAATTAGTAGGTAGGCAGAGAAGTGTGGAATGGGCAAAAGAGCCCCTCAGCTGTGTAGTATCCCATCTACGTTTTACAGCCATTCGCCCACTTCTTTTGGATTTGGTATGGGCCGGTGTTCCCGTCGTTCATAATTCATTGATCCTGCGTGACTTGGGAGTGGATCGTTCTTATTATTCAGACAATCATATCGGCGAGGCGTGCGACGCATTTAAGCGAATGGAAGAAGATTTCCTGTCATTAAAGGGCCTGTTTGCACCAGGTGCCACAAATACGCTAAGAAGTAAGATTCTTGAGACTGTAACGCCCCTTTCTCAAGGGGTCAAAAAAGGATGGCAAGAAGCCCTACAAACAGTATCCTCGGTGCAAGCCCCTATGAAGACAAGCACAGGCACAGGCACAGATACTATTCTGCGTGTGGGATTCTGTGATATGTGGGAAAGCTTTGTTCCTGAATATAATTTTTTTACGCTTATGTTGTCCGCCGCAGGTGCGAAATTAGACCCCCCTGTTCGAGTGGTAGGTGGTGTTGCGACGCCCACCGATTCGATTGTTATTTTCGGACCGTTTGGAGATGCCTGGAAGAAACTCCCCGCCGAACAGCCCAAGATTCATTTCACAGGAGAGAATACGGCGCCAGTGGCGGGAGCAAAACTCAATCTCGGATTTCAACACTTTGATATGGTAACAGAAGAATATCTGCGATTTCCTCTATGGCTCTTGGAAATAGACTGGTTTGGCGCAGATGCGGAGCGAATTGTAAATCCGAAACCCATTCCTTTGGAGCGTTGCACGCGGGTAATGTCCTCGGAAATAGCTAGAAAGAAAAAGTTCTGTGCGTTCGTTGTATCCAATCCGGCGAATCCTGTTCGTAATACCGCCTTTCAGTGGCTTTCAGACTACAAGCATGTGGATTCGGCAGGGCGTGTATTTAACAATACAGGGTCCGATATCTTTGCAGGAGGTGGTGGGGGGGGCGGTGAACTGAAAAAGCTAGAGTTCCTGAAAGACTATAAATTCTGCCTGACATACGAAAATAACTCGGCGCGTGGCTACACGACGGAAAAATATCTTCACGCCAAAGCGGCAGGCTGTATTCCCATTTATTGGGGGGATCCCGCATTTGAACGTGATTTTAGCGTGGCTGGATGTATTGATGCGCGAAACTTTACATCTCAAGAAGAGCTGGTGGAAGCGGTGCGGAAAGTGGATGAGAATGATAGCGAGTGGTTGAAACGTTTCTCCGTCCCTGCCTTGGACCCATATCGAGTGGCCTGGGCACACCGCACGATGGCGGAATGTGCGCGACGAATGTTCGGTCTGGGTGGATTTGACGTGAATTCTTTCCCGGTTGTGATTGGTGATGTGCCTGTGGTTACTGCTGTTGTTTCTCCTGTGGTTGCTCCTGTGGTTGCTCCTGCGGTTGCTCCTGCGGTTTCTGTTCCTGTTGTTACCACGCTTGAAACGCCTCTCATGGTAACATTCGCCACGCGTAAGTATCTCTCTTCGTTACATCATTGGCTGACTGCTATACAGACACAGACTTCCGCTATGCAAAATCTAAAAGCCATTGTCTTTCTTTCCTCGGATGTGCCGGAAGATACAGGGTCAGCTCTGAAAGAAAAGTTTGACTTTGTAACTTTTGAGACGGTTCCTGATTCTGCCCCTCCCACGGATGCCTTTGCGGATTTCTGGGATCCTCAGCATTTTGGTTGGAAGCTATGGATTCTCAAGACACTCTGTGGGCGAAGTGAATTAGCCGAGAAAATGGTTTTTTACATGGATGCCGGTTCCTTCTTATGTCGTTGGCCACAAGCCTGGATGCGAAAGGCCCAGGCTACTGGAATCTGCTTCGTGGAAGATCCTCGGGAGGAGAACAAGCGATGGTGTTCTGCCGAATTCTGTGCCGCGCTTCAAGTGACAGAATCGGAACTCGCATCTCAGCAAATTCAAGCTGCGAATATTCTATTTCGTGCAGGATACGATCTCGCATCTAGCGTCTTTGAAAAGGCATTTGAACTCGCAAAAAGGCGGGACATATTGGCGGGACCTAAATGGGCGGGAATGGTGGATGGAAAACCTCATGGTCATCGTCATGATCAGAGCATTCTAAGTATTTTAGCCCTGCGCCACGGAGTCTCAACTGAACCATTGGATAGTATCTGTTGTTCCACCAGTCTTCGTAAAACATTTACATCTGGTCGATCCATTTACGCGCATCGGGGCAATTTCCAAGTACACAAAGACTTTTCAGAGTCCATCAACGAAGCATACGTTATTAATCTGGATCGTCGGGGAGATCGAATGGATCGCCTTTGGGAAAACTGTCCAGAGTTAAAGGGGCGCGTTGATCGTTGGTCGGCGATTGACGGACGTTCTCTGGAGCTCACCCCACATATTCAGCGGCTTCTGAAGCCCAATGACTTTTTCTGGAAAAAGGCAGTGTCTGGATGTGCTCTCAGTCATCTTGGACTTTGGTGGAAGCTTGCCAAGGATACCCCCGATATTAAGAATTATCTCATTTTGGAGGATGATGTAAAGCTGCGACCCGGTTGGGAGAATATCTGGAAAGCAGCGGTGGACGATATTCCGGAAAATTATGATATTCTTTATTTGGGTGGGGTGCTTCCTCCAAATCGGGATGCCTTTGAAAAGGCATGTAAGGAGCGTGTGAATGACTCCTTTTGCCGTATAAAAGAGAATACACAGTGGGGGCAACAATCGCCCAACCGCTATTTCCACTTTTGTGCCTATGCATATGTGTTAAGCAAACAAGGGGCGCAAAAGATATTGAATTTAATAACAGCACATGACGGATTCTGGACAAGTGCGGATCACGTTCTCTGTAACCCAGTGGATGTATTAAAAGCTTATATTCTCGATCCCATTGTCGCGGGTTGTTATCAAGATGACGATCCCAAGTATGCGAATAGCCAGTTTAATGATTTTAGCCGGATTGACGGGTTTGATAGTGATCTATGGAACAATGATGAACGTTTCCGGGTTGACACACTTCCAGATTGTGAGTTGAATATTGGGGCGGCCCTAGAGGATGCGAGGAATCCTGTCAAGGTCGTGGAACCCGTCAAGGTCGTGGAACCCGTCAAGGTCGTGGAACCCGTCAAGGTCGTGGAACCCGTAACAGCCCTCGCCCATCGTAAGCCTGTTAGAAATCTGCCCCGACGATTCGTAGCCCTAGCCGAACAAAATCTGGATATTTCTCATCTTCACGAAGGAACATGGCTTCAAGATCTTTGCGATAGACCAACCACGTTCCCGATTGATAAAATCCGTTACGAAGATCCACCTCCCACTGACGAACCTGTTGTAATTGTACAACGGCCCCATATTGGTAAAATATCCAACATGTTGGAAAAGTGGGACAGCTTTGGTGTCAAATTCCATATTCTGCACTTAAGCGATGAATATGGGCAGGACGATATTTCATTCTACAATCTCGGCAGCTGTCAGAAAGTCCTCCGCTTTTACAAACGTGAGGACCTACCTGAAAAGGTCACAACCATCCCCCTCGGGTTTCATTGGACTTTACAAGAAGGGTCCCAAAATATCCTATTGAAAACTCCTCGCCTACCCTTCCGCACCCTTACATGGTCCTTCTTTGGAACGGATTGGAGGGATCGCAAAAAGCTATTGCAGCCACTGTTTGACATCTCCGGCGAATACAAAGCCCAATTCTTTAAAGACTGGAAGGATCCAGCAGCACTTGACGAAAGTGCCTATATATCTACGCTCCTTGATACGATATTCGTGCCATGCCCGGATGGAATGAATCCCGAAACATTCCGTATTTATGAAGCTCTGGAATGTGGTTGTATACCTATTGTAGTGCGAACCGAAGCGAACAGTGAATGGGTGGATTGGGTGGCAGAAAATCTTCAGATGTTCCCTTTGCACAGTTGGAGTGAGGCCTCTAAATTTATGGAAGGTCTCATGTCAAATAAAACAATGCTGGAATCCTATCGCACAAGAGTTCTTATTGCCTGGATACAGTGGAGAGCAACCATAAAAGATGACGTGCGGAAATTCTTAGAGGTCTAAAGTTTGCTCTCCATAACCTATAAGAAATGAGTGGTGATAACATACCCGAATATCTAAAAAGTCTGGAAACTTTGATTTCTAACAAAGAAAAACCGGTAACCACAGCCCTATCTCTATCCACTATCGGGTTTGGGACAATGTTTACCGCACCCGACACATCGGATAAGCTTCGGTTTCTTCTTGTTAGCACTCACGTTCACCAATTCACCGGATATTCAAAAGTGAGTCATGGTATTCTTACAGAACTCGCGAAGCAGCCCTGGCTGGATCTCACTCATTTCGGATTCCAAAAGTTTCATGAACTAACCAATAGTTTCCGACCATATCCTGCCGGTGTAGATGTGATGGATGCCGCGGCTCTAGAGAAGCCTCTACAGCATGGATTCGCATACGGTGTTCTTCCAGATGTTATACGAAAGAAGAAGCCCCATGTTGTGATGATATACAATGATATGGCCGTGGTAAGTCAATTCATAGAGGCGATTCGTAAATCAGGAATTCCCAGAAACTTTAAAATTTGGGTCTATTGTGATCAGGTATATACGACACAGAATCAGGCATTTCTGGATGTTCTCAATAGGGATGCGGATCGCGTGTTTGCATTTAGTTCTTACTGGAAGAAATGTCTGAAGGATCAGAGTATTACACGCCCTATAGATGTTCTGACGCATGGGTTCAATCCCAAGCAGTTTTTCCCCGTTACGAAAGAATTGGCCCGAAAGCAGCTCTCCTTGCCGAGTGATGTATTTCTATTTCTCAATGTAAATCGCAACCAGCCCAGAAAGAGGTATGATATTCTTATTATGGCCTTTGTGGAACTTCTTGTGAAATATCCCACGAAGCCGCTCTATCTCCTTTGTATCTGTGATCGTGGGGAAAAGGGGGGTTGGTGGCTGTTTGAGCTTTTTGCGCGGGAGCTCTCTCTCCGCGGTGTTGGTATAGAACCGTATGCGACGCGATTGATCATTACAGCCCAGAATATGGCCTTCAAGGACGAAGAGATTAATATGTTTTATAACGCAGCCGACGTGGGTATTTCAACGGCGGATGGGGAGGGGTGGGGCTTGTGCCAGTTTGAACAAATGGGTGTGGGAGTTCCTCAAGTAGTCCCGGATATTGGTGGCTATAAAGAATTTTGCACACCTGATAATTCTGTATTAGTAAAACCTACTATACGATATTATTTACCAACCGCATTCAGTCCCGTGGGAGGTGAGGCGATGGCGTGTGATCCGCATGCCGTTTGTTTAGCTATGGAGGAGTATGTGTTAAATATGGATAAGAAGGAATCACACGGAAAGGCTGCCAAAGAAAAGGTGATGTCCTATACATGGGAAAAATCGTGTGAAACGCTCCTTCGTCGTTTGAAAGCGGTAAAAGAAGAAGATGAATGATTTTAACACATATACATAGGAGAGGCGAAGGGATGTCTTATATATATATATTGATAATCGGAGTCGTTTTATTTATAATTGGACTCTGGGTATTCCTTCCGACGATCGAAGGATTGGCGGATACTTCTACCACGATGCTGGTAGCTATACGGGATAGTGGGGATGGAAACGCCGATCAGGACACGTCTATAGCGAAAGTTGGATTGTCTAGCAATCCTACTTGGAATGTATTGGGGAAATCAAAGTTCGTATCTGGCGCATTTAGTGATCTGGTAAGCATTAATTCCAATGGAACAATGTGGCTTGGAACAGGCGCCCTCAGTGCGATTTCAGCTGTGAGCACCAGTGATATTTATACTTGGGCACGGATTGGTACTGTGACGAATGCCATACAAGTATGTTATGATTATCCTACGATGCTCTATATTGATACAAATAATATTATGAACTATGCCGATTATGTATCTAGCAATCCTGGTGCTGCCACTTTTTCACAAATAACATCTGGGAAAAAATTTTCCTGGGTTTCAGCGCATCTGGGGGCAGTGTATGCGATTGGAACAGATGGTATAGTATGGTATACGGATAATATTAGAATTCCAGATTGGAAGAATGTATCCAGCTCTTTATCTGGAATATTTACGCGCGTTTCATTTGATGGGGATGAGGCGGTTATTGTTGATAATGGAGGAAAAACCTACTATACACGTAATGCAACTGGCACACAGCCTTCATGGATACAGCTTGATGGACTTTCAAAACATGTATCTATAAAGAACCGTTTTCTTTATAGAATTGATCCAACGAATAATTTATATTTCGCAACGAGTCCACAAAGTTCTTCTATTTCTTGGACGAAGATATCCGATAAAACACTACATGTAGAATGTATATTTCAGCGCACTAAAAATATGGTTACACAGCGTGGCATGAAACCATTTGTTTGTAAAAGTGGAACATGGGCGTATGCGAACAAATGTTTAAATTGCCCGCCTACACATAGACCGGATCCTCCTAGTGGAAAATGTGTTGGAATTCCTGTTTCAAGGGCTTCACGTCCTGTTACAAATATCTCTCCACCTACATATACATGTCCTACGGGGACAAATATAGTATTTGGAAATGCTGTGTGTAGACATGTGATAACAGGTGAAATTGGTTCATCACCTCCCTTATTGGAAGTATTTGCTGTATCGGGCAAGTATACCAAGCCGGAGGCTGATGCTAAATGTAAGTCGTATGGAGCTATTCTTGCGACGGAAGCACAATTACAGGATTCGTATAATAAGGGGGCTGGCTGGTGTTTGGACGCTTGGCTATCAGATGAGAGCAAATATGGATTTCCCAAAAAAGATGGGACGTGTGGAACCAAAGGTTCGAATCTGTTCGTATCTAGAGGGGTGTCAACATATACGAGAGTTGGGGCAACTTGTTACGGAATCCGCCCTCCAAAGGAGAGCCCAGATGTGATTCCCTTTAATGGCAGAGTGACCAACGCGAATGGTGCAGCCGCATTGATTGGCCTTTGGACCGGTATAGAACCATGTCCACCTCTATATACATTGTATTATCAAAACACGACTTGTAAATCCCCATGCCCTGTAGGATCTACATTAGAAAATACAAAATGTGTGTTCCCCGTAACGAATAAAGAGAGTATAATACCTATGGACATCAACTTTAGATGCCCACCTGGATACGATATACCTCAGTATGTATCATGCCCTCCTGGAAAAAAATGTGATATGTTTCAGTTATGTCACGAATCATGTCCACCTGGATATAAGCGTAATAATGATGTATGTGAGGCAACTAACAATAAATCTCTAGGTAGTAAACCTAAAACTCAGATACCAGCTACAATTAGCAGTTTCTCATACTCATGCAAGACTATACCTATCTTTGGTACTTCACCGTTTGAATTTTCAATTCCTCGCGGAAATAAAGGACCTATTGATGTTCTCTCAGGTTCTATATGTTATGAATCATGTCCAGCAAATTATACTGATATAGGAAATAGGTGTGTTTTTACTTGGGACCTTTCTAGAACACATGGCTTTGATAAAATGACAAACCCTGCCCGAGAAATACCCAACTATTCGTGTCCTGCAGGATATACTTTATCAGAAAAGACCTGTACAAATACAATATGCGATATGAATTACACAGAAACACCGGATGGAATGTGTGCGCCAAGTATCACAACGCGAAAATCGTTTCCTGCGACATATACACCACGATGCGCAACGGGATATACCGAATACGATGGTCTCTGCTATAAAGATTGTGATACTGGATATAAATCACTTGAATTAAAGAAATGTCAAATGATAGCAACTGACGTAACTGTAAGAGATATAATAATTACACCATCCACATTAAAACTCTGCAATGACGATGAAGAATTACAGGGAATTACCTGTGTGAAAAGGTGTGATCTAGCCACTTCAATTGAAGAAACAGCTACATGTACACCGATATCTGAGATCCCCAATGTTATAGATGAATTTGAAGTGTGTAATAAGGGTGAAATACTAAAGGGTGCCTTATGTATATCATGCCCAGAAGGAACATTTCCTGATGGACAGATATGTGTCGGCGATCCAAAAGTGGTAGGGCCGCCCTCCACAATTAAATGTACGAGTTCTTCCTTTGGTTCAGTCAAGAAATGGCTATGCCAAACACAAGAGGATGCGGATGCTCTTTTAAAAGATCCATCGGCCATAACATCCTATGTTAGCCCAAAAGACCAAATATGCGTGGCGGATGATCCTACAACACTGATGTATTTTTGCCAAAGCGTAGAAGACGCGCAGAATGATTCTGGCTATGGAGATGATGTGCGTGATAATTATTATTCCACCTGTGATCAGCTCACACAGAATTATACAGAATTAAGCAGCAGTATGACAAGTCTAAAAAATATAAAGGATGGCCTCACAGAAGGTACAGCCAAACTATCAGATGTACATTCAAACTTAACAACCACTTATAAAAAACTGAATTGTGATACTACGCCAAAAGATGAGAATAAATTAATATGCCAACAGTTACAGAATGCAACAGGTGCGATTGGATCCAATTCTACAGATATAGAAAAAACATTAAGTGCGATTGTAGGCGATATACAGAAAGCATTCAATGTCCAGGAATCTGTATTGAAAAATAAAATGGCATTTAATTGTAAGTAATATACCATTCCGGTAAAAGCGTTTTATTTATATTTTTTGAATATCCCATATAGTAAATGGAATCTATTGCATCCCTTTTGAAATCGAACCTTCTCAATATTGTAATTGGATTGTTAGTTTTCATTGTGATACTTTACATGTTCAAAAGGTTTTCTTATAAAAGGCCTGAAGGATTCCAAGACGATGCAACAAATGAAGTTATTCCTGATGGACTTCCTTTCAAGTTAGGAAAAGAACACTGTCGTATGCTAAACACACAGATGAACCAATATAAACAGGTAAGGAAAGAGCATCCCGACAGTCACATCCCCAATTTAGATGAAACTATTGTACAATTGACAGAGTATTATAATAAATATTCGTGTAATCAGTATTCCTTTTAAAAAGATATTCGGTTCATTTTTGAATGATTTCACGGACCTATGAATAGGATGTCCCTCTTTACAGCTTTTTGTGATTTGATGTATGAATATAAAATCAGAATTAGCATATTAATTATTCTTATAACTATGATACTCATATTACAGATGTGGCCAAATGTTGTAGAAGGGTTTTCCGAAGACAATATTCTATCCGATATGAAAAATCCCTTTTTCGCATGTCCAGTAATAAAACGGAATATTGACGTGAATGAAGGATTGATAGAAGGCTTTACGCAAAACGATTCCATACACAGTTTAAAAAATGTAAATGATGTGATAAAAGCATTTAAAGATAAATACAACGAACTATCTTGTGATACTACTGTATTTAAGGACATTATACCTGATATCAGCTCCCCGACCGTATAGAATCTATGCGCATAAAGTCACATATTTTTTCACAGATTGAAACTAGAGAGGGCGAATGATAAGCTCTATGAAAGCTCTATTTCCAATCTTAACATTAATATTTACAGCATTTCTTGTTATACGTTATGGTATATGGGAAAAAATATTCGGAAAGAAAAACTATGCGAAAGAACCGAGGAAGACAACGCCGGTATCTACATCTGGGGTTCCATCGAAGGAGGATTTCATAGATCTGGCAGATTTTTTCAAACAACCATCGGCTACGACATTGGCCCAAATATTTGGTCAGATTCCTGGGTTAGATAAGTATGTATCTAGTGCGACTACGCCAAAGTCTCCTCCCACCCAAACAATCCGTATATACCCTCTTTGGAGTGGCCCAACAATTAAATTTGCAGAAACAGCGAATGATGCGTATTATTTAAAATATAGGGATGAAAACCTTCTACCGACCCCTGAAATGATAGCTCGTTTAGAATCAATGCCCATCGAGAAACCAGTTATTCCTGATTATGGTACGCAATTGAGTAATTTTGATGCAGATGTGAGCGTTATACCATGGGATAGTGATAATAGAGACTATGTACAAAAGGATGTTGTTTGGGGATATGTAAGCTCAGAAGCCTCGAAAAGTATATTTATGAAAGTATATCATCGCAAACTATTAGAAGATCCTGAAAATGTAGCCAGGCAAGACGAAAATTCAGATAATTATAATTTAACATACAAATCCGCAATTTTACCTATCTCTACAACTGATCCGGTTGAGGGTGCATTGTATGAACAAGTAGATTCGGTAATAGTGGCTGGTGCAAATTCGGTGCTTACAAGCATTCAAAATGAGGCATATGACAGATTATTCCCTGGAAGATCAGACCGTTCGATTGCGCAAATTGCAAATAATGAAAGGGCCTTAAAGCTGGCACAAGGTGGACTATTAAATGACGCAGAAAAATTAGCACAGAAAAAATTTGATATGAACAAAGGGACTTTTAGAACTCTTATGGAAAAATTAAATAAAAAATTAGATAAAATTTCGGCAGTTACCAAATTCAAAGCGGGTATTAATAAATTAAAGGGAATGGCGAGCAAGTTGGCAGGAAAATTTGTAGAATTGGCTAGGAAATTTGTAAATAGGTTCGTGCCAAAATTTCTTACAAAGGTTTTTACTGCAATCGCCGCGGCCTTGGGGATGCAAGTAGCAGTTAATGTAGCAGCTGGTGCAACGTTAGGAGTTGCAGCACCACTTGCAGCGGTAGTTAATGCAATGGCATTAGTTCTTCAATGGGTATCTACGATAAGTGCTGTAATGTGTATTGCCTTGAGTATTGTACTTCCTACAATATTCGCTAAAGCATTTGAAAACGGTTCAAGTTGCCCATCAGGGAAATCATTGGATTTGCTTATAGAAGATGAAACTGCATATTTTGTATTTACTACGTTTGTTCCATTAGGTGATTTAGTAGAAGCTATGGGTCCATATTGTTGTGTATTAGATGATGGTTCCATTGTCATTAAATCAGTTTTTACGATGGCACCCTATATGTATGATCCATCATTATCCCTTTCTAAACATGTATACGAGCCAGGTAAGGGGCCAGCTCCACAAAGCGTAACATTTAAAAAGAATACAGACAACCTAGATCCAAATGAATGGAAAGAAACCGCTGGAATTTGGAGAAAAAAATGCCCTTCCAATACCTGGACATCGACAGATGTAGATGCCCTATGTAATCAGCATATGTATTGCCCATCTATTCATCCAAAAAAATCATCTGTACCAGTTCCTAGTCTAAGGTCAAGTAGGATTCCACCTACAACGGTAAAAAGTACATATATTACAACATATGTAAAACCCGGTGGATATAGTGGAAGTTGTTACAGTGGTGATACAGATTGGACTGTACTACCATTTTGTACCGCACAATCCTGCCAAGCAAATTACAACTTTGTAGCTGGAGTTTGTTGGGGAACATGTGGAAGTAATAAAATTGATATGGGAGCATTATGTAGAGAAACGTGTAATTCAGATGAAGAAGAAGTTGCTGGAGTTTGTTGGAAAAAATGTGCAGCTGATGAGGATACACTTGGAATGTTATGTAGGAAAAAATGTTCTGGAGAAACGCCTAAGGAAGAAATAGGAATCTGTTGGAGCGAATGTACGAGTAATCAACAAGATTGGGGGGCATTATGTCGCGATACATGCGCATCCGATTATAACGATATAGGATGTTGTTGGGGGAAGACAGAAACATTTGCACGCGAAATGAAAATACCAACTTCGACACGTGTAAATAATCCTGGATATTTACCCCCTAAAGATATAACAAAATATGTCACAGATCAGAAAATAACATATTGTGATTTTGCATCTGAAATAATGCTGAATAGAATGGGGCAATTCTATTACGATTATTCCGTTGTGAATCCGCAGAAATTAGAAGGCGGCAGAATTAGTTATGAATATATTTTCATGTTTTATGGAGTTATAGCATCCTCTGAATTATCATGCGATGTAGCCTGCTCGATGAAAACAGTTATATTTGACCCTATAACAGGGGGGAATTACGAAGAATCATTTGGAACGAGCTATCCAGAAGAACCAGGAAATACGGTGAGTTATAGAAGATTTTACTTTCTTAAATTATCAACCGATCCAGTAGGAATATACACTGTTACAGGGTGTACGCACGTTGATTATACAGCACCAGATGCTCATGTACGTTCTGGGGATTATGGTGTCGACCCTCCTATATCTGTCCCAAAAATATGGGAAGTAGTTGATAAAACAGTTCAACCAGGTACAAGTTTTGATGCGAACGCCTTTGGCACAGCAGTAGCAACGACAGCGACACAAGTTGCTATATCACAAGTGGGTGGGAGAGTAGGAGGTGGAGCAGGAGATTTGGTGGGTGGTATTGTTGGAGGAATGGCATCTCAAGCTGTTTCAGCGGCTATGACAAGTGCATTAGGAACTTCTGTCCCTTACGGAGATTCCTTAGAAAATAAAGTAGTAGGGAATGAAACTGACGGGTTTTACGTTTCTACAAATAACGATAACTACCAAATTAATCACGGGCCAATATATGAAACAAGAGCAAGAGATAAAAGCGGATATGTTCCAGATATGCAGTTCTGTACTAGAACAATCATTAGTGAATTGCAGTGCTCACACGAATTTATAGTGCGCGATACGATTGATGCATATCACGTTCAAAACCCTTTAAAACGTGTGAAGACACTCTACGAGGTTGAACCGCGAGGCAATGATGGTTGTTATTTTAAGTGGAGTACCGTATCCTATGATCCAAATACGAATATAGAAGGAAGTGTGGCAAATGTAGAAGAAGTCGTTCATACATTTTCCATTAAAGATAAGAGTACCTGCGTTTTCAAGCCTAAATTTACATTTACAACTACAGCGAATTACCCTATTCGAACCTATAAAGATCCAATGACGGATCAATACAAGTTTCCTACGAAAAGAGTCTCATATAATGCCACGTATAGTGGAAGATATATACGTATACGCCCTTCCCTTACCGCTACCGATGGGTATTTACAAATTTCACAAATAGCTGTGTATGATAGTATGGGAGTGAATATTTCGGCAGGAAAACCAGCATTTTGTACTACTCTATATTCTGGCAATGACGGTATGGCGGCTCCCACAAGCAAAATAACCGATGGAATTATTGGTGTTACCAATGGTCTTACAAACACGTTTCAAAGTAGTGGCGGTAGAGCAGAATATGTAGATATAGATTTAGGAAAGAATTATTTCATAGATAGAATAGAATACTATGGCAGAAGAGATTGTACAAATATCACGCGTAATAAGGATATTCGCTTTCAATTATTGTATTCAAATAATGCGAATGCAACGCCCGTGGTAGAGCTTCTTACAGCTACTACTGAAATAATTCAGCAAATTGATTTTACAACAAAGAGCCTTGAACCAAAAACTCCTATAAAACCCTTCAATGTACCTAAAACCATCCCTATCAATGTGAATTTAGCTGCCGATTGCGGTGTTCAGTGCCGTGATAAATATGTGATTGACACCCTTATTGCGGGATATAATTCAGATCCTGCGTATTCAGCTTCGAATCAAATTATGAAAGTATTGCGTGCTGCCACCCCAATGGCTGCGCGATGCGATTATGAAGTGGAGACGATACGCACACAAGAGGGTGTAAAAACAGTCGGTAAAGAACTTATCAGCTTGAAACCTATTCTGGACACTATTACTCCCAATACTGGAGCTGTTACAGCACGCTATATACGCATGCGACCTCCAGCGAACGCCAGTGCTACAAATCCATATCTCTATATATCACAGATTGTAGCCCTGGATACGACAGGCAGAAATGTGGCACTTGGTAAAAAGGTATTCGCCACATCTACATTTTTGGATATAGCAAATGATGTACGCTCCAAATATCCGGTAGTTATTACCGATGGAACCTTAACATCCAGGTCAATGCCTTATATATGGAAAAGTGGTTATGTGCCAAGCACACTTACAGCTGAAATGCTACAAGAATACAAGAAAGAAGAATATATAGATATAGATTTGGGTATGAGCTATCCTATTCAATCTGTAACCTATTATGGGGGATCAGATGATGTAAATAACGGTGTTATTATACAACTGTTAGCCAGTGGAGAAACATATGCCAGACCCATTGTTCAAAATGTCTTACAAACGAATGAACGAAAACAAACGATATTATTTAATAAATGTAGCTTTAAATATGGAGGCGTACTAAGTGGAGCTGGTTCGTTTATACAAGAGAACACTCCATTCCTTGAATCCGTCGATACTTCAGGGGGGGTGTTAACATTCCAAACGATTGGAAAAAGTATTATGAATGTGATTAATTCGATAATAAATCCTATAACTTCCGCAGATCCTCTAGGAAAACTAAATTCAAATGTGAGTGCGGCCCAACAAACGGCAGTCAATACTGTGAATAGTATTGCGGCTATACAAACATTAAATGGATGTCCAAATGTAAAATGTAACGATCCAGATGTGTTAAATGAAATGGTGAATATGTATAATCTTACAAATATTACAGTCACGGACGGGGTAGCTGAAACGCATAAAATGACAAAAATCATTAAATCGGGTATTTCATCTGAAAATACTTGCGATGTCCTATTTACCGATTTATATGAAGTATATGACGATTATTTATATGCACCCACCGATAAATCAACCAAGCTAGTAGCAAAGCGGTTCACAATGACAGATAAAGGAAACTGTGTAATGAAAGTTACACCAGTTCCAAATTCTATCGTGGACATAAGCGCAAACGCAGTGGGTATTACAACGCCCGCGTCTGTTCTTCCAAATGTATTTAACGGGAATACCTGTCAAGTGGATTGCCGTGATAATAGTATCTTAAGTAATCTAAAAACAATGTTAGCAACGCAACTCCAGACAACTTCCGTAATACCCACGTTCAAAAGCATTTTACAAAGCTTTCCGAGTGCACCTAACAAATGCGAATATATGATGAAGAAAGATGTTACAGTAAAATCGCCAACGCGCGGAACATTTAGCACGAATACCGACCTTGAAACATATATAGAAGCTTCCTTTACTATGAATTCTAAGACATGTGGCTTCACATTAGATACTGTAAAGGAATATGATCCCGATCTTGTGACGACAAAGCTAAATACAACAACCGATGTGTTAGATTCATACATAAATGGCATACTAGTCAATTTACCTTCGCTGTATTCGTATGATAATACCAGTCCAAGTGCGCGAGTGAATGAAACAGTACAAAATTTATAAGAGTAGTATAGGGGTTGATGAAAGATATTATATGGATCGTTGGTATTCTAGTTATAGCAGTTAGTGTATGGTATCTATATATCATTCAGGAAGGGTTTCAAGTAAATCTCCCTTCCACAGACTATATTAAAAGCCAATTCTGGGACATTGTAAGTAAAAAGGATATACCTGATGTAAGACGAAACATTCAAAAAGTGCGCGACCCAGCTCCGAATGATATAATGCCCGTACAATTTCCCACATATATGTCAATCTATGCCTTGGCGAAATATAACAATACACCTAGTCTAGCACGACAGGCACTGTTCGACGATTACGATCTAATACAGCGAGAACTTTCCACGAATGTCTATGACCAGGGCAACGTGAATAACTGGAAGGCGAATACCAAAGAACTGAGCTGTGAGAAGATCGATATTGTTTCTAAACAACTTGGGGCATTTTTAAAAGATACAAAGAAAGGAGTTGTAGACATCAGTGGGACATTACATAAGGGTGTGGCTATTCACAATGAAAATATGGGGTTTCAGAATATATTATTAAAAGAGTGTAAAAAAAATCCAATGAGTGCCGCGTGTATACGCCTTGCAAGTCAAGATGACCCTATATATCCACTTCTACAAAGGTATAATAATGTGACGAATTCAATGTATGCCAAAGAATCCGATATATCGAATAATTTAGACATACTGCACATCGCATATCAAAATCTACAATGTAAGGATCCAAATCCTGATTTATTATTTAATGTAGACACCGATGTTCAATTAATAGATACACCCATGTTAAATGAAAAGCTACAAGAAGTATCGCCATATTATATATCTCCGGAAACACTCAAGTTTCTAACATCTTCCATTGTAAGCCCTTTAGAAATAGAACCAACACTGAACACGATTTCAGATAAGTATATTAATATAGGGAAGTCAGTAAATAATATAAAGACATTGACGAGCAGAGCATAGTACTGCGTAAAGAATCCTCAAAAATAAGGGGGGTTCAAATAGAATGGGATGGATGATCTATACCCTCTTAGGGGTAGGAATCATTTTATTAATTGCATGTATTATCTACTTAATTAATCGTAAGCAAAAGGCTTTGCCACGACAGATTGAAGGTATGTCTGACTTTTTCAATATTGATGAATACATTGAATCTATGACTTCATTAACTTCAGACAGTCACAATTCAACTATTGGGCGATATATCCATATAATACCAAATATAACAGTGAATAAAGATTCACAAGGAAAT
>Ga0209189_1000629_pt1 | contig 28762 bp, 27 predicted proteins | sample C_130820_EF_Meta_FD_187308 | JGI IMG/M metagenome (GOLD analysis project Ga0209189, IMG submission 187308) | Freshwater microbial communities from Lake Croche, Canada to study carbon cycling - C_130820_EF_MetaG (SPAdes) (version 3) | ecosystem: Environmental > Aquatic > Freshwater > Lake... | reverse complement strand
TCGAAATCCGCAACAGCGTGTTGCCACGCACCCATGGTTCTGCTTTGTTCACGCGTGGCGAAACCCAAGCGTTGGTGGTCACTACCTTAGGTACTGAGCGCGATGCACAACGCATTGACGCATTGGCCGGTGAGTACGAAGACCGCTTCATGCTGCACTACAACATGCCTCCCTTTGCCACTGGCGAAGTCGGCCGCATGGGTAGCACCAAGCGCCGCGAAATTGGCCACGGCCGATTGGCCAAGCGCGCTTTAGCCGCGGTGTTGCCAACTAAAGAAGAGTTCCCTTACACCATGCGCGTTGTGTCTGAAATTACAGAATCCAACGGCTCATCGTCGATGGCATCTGTCTGCGGTGGTTGCTTGTCCCTGATGGACGCAGGCGTTCCTATGAAAGCACACGTGGCCGGTATCGCCATGGGCTTGATCAAAGAAGCCAACCGCTTTGCTGTGTTGACCGACATCTTGGGTGACGAAGATCATTTGGGCGATATGGACTTCAAAGTGGCCGGTACCACCAACGGTATTACCGCTTTGCAAATGGACATCAAGATCCAAGGCATTACCAAAGAAATCATGCAAGTCGCTTTGGCCCAAGCCAAAGAAGCGCGCATGCACATCTTGGAAAAAATGCAAGCCGCTATGGGCGAAGCCAAAACCGAAGTGTCTGACTTCGCGCCTAAGTTGTTCACCATGAAGATCAACCCCGAGAAGATCCGTGACGTCATCGGCAAAGGCGGCGCCACCATCCGCGCGTTGACCGAAGAAACCGGTACACAAATCAACATCGAAGAAGACGGCACCATCACCATCGCTGCGACAGACGGCGCTAAGGCGCAAGAAGCTAAACGTCGCATCGAAGAGATCACGGCTGAAGTTGAAATCGGCAAGATCTACGAAGGCCCGATCACCAAGATCTTGGACTTCGGTGCTTTGGTCAACTTGTTGCCTGGCAAAGACGGTTTGTTGCACATCAGCCAAATCAGCCACGAGCGCATTGGCAAGGTGACGGATGTTTTGGCAGAAGGCCAAATCGTGCGCGTCAAAGTGCTCGAGACCGACGAAAAAGGTCGCGTCAAGCTGTCTATGAAAGCCTTGATGGAGCGTCCAGAAGCACCTCCTGCGCAAGACCATGGACATGGCGGTGATCACGATGGCCACAACCATGACCACGGCAACCATGGCCATGACCACAAAGACGGTGACCACTCACATTGATTTTTGAGTGACAAGATGACACGCAAGTTGATCGCTGGCAACTGGAAAATGAATGGCAGCCTATCTGCCAATCAGGCTCTGTTGTTTGGCATTCAAACTGGCTTGTCGTCTGCGTTGGGCGGCAAACAGGCGGATGTGGCAGTGTGTGTGCCAGCCATCTATGTGGCACAAGTGCAGCCTCTCGTGCACAACACGGGTGTGGCGCTTGGCGTGCAAGATGTGTCGGTGCATGCACAAGGCGCATACACCGGTGAAACTTCTGCTGCCATGTTGAAAGATTTCGGTGTTCGGTATGCCATCGTCGGCCATTCAGAGCGTCGTCAATACCACGGCGAGACAGATGAACAAGTGGCATTGAAAGCGAAAAGCGCTTTGTCCTCAGGTATCACCCCCATCGTGTGTGTGGGTGAAACTTTGGCTGAGCGTGAAGCAGGGCAAACAGAGCACGTTGTCAAACGTCAACTCGCTGCGGTGATCCATACCAATGGCCACTGCATCAGCGAAATCGTTTTGGCGTACGAGCCCGTGTGGGCGATTGGTACAGGTAAGACAGCTTCACCGCAAGAGGCTCAGGCTGTTCATGCGGTGTTGCGTGCCCAGCTCCAAGCGGCTAGCAAGCAAGCACAGCGGGTCAAGATTCTTTATGGCGGCAGCATGAACGCTGCCAATGCATCAGATTTAATGGCGCAAGCAGATATTGACGGTGGATTGATTGGTGGTGCGGCTTTGAAGCCTGCAGACTTTTTAACCATCATCGCGGCTGCTGCGCGTTGAGATAGATTTATTTTTCGGAGTTCCTATGGAATTGGTTCTAAATATTATTCAATTGCTTCAACTTTTGTCTGCCTTAGCCATGATCGGTTTGATCTTGGTGCAGCACGGCAAAGGCGCAGATATGGGTGCCGCGTTTGGAAGCGGAAGTTCCGGTAGTTTGTTTGGTGCGAGCGGAGGTGCTAATTTCTTGTCACGTACCACCGGCGTTTTGGCCACGGTATTTTTTGTGTGTACTTTAGGTTTGGCCTACTTTGGTAATTTGCGCCCAGCAACGGGTGGAAGCGTGCTTGAAAATGCGGTAGTGGCGCCAGTTTCTGGTGATGCGGCGAGTGCTGTTCCCGCTCCTGCGGCGGCACCTGCTTCTGGTGCAGCACAAATCCCTACAAAGTAATTAGTAAGTAAGCGTAAATGCGGGTTCCCTAGGGGGAACTGCAATTTTTTCAGGGTAAACTCTGAGTCTGTTCAGGTGGCGTTATCCCTCTTCGCTTCATGAAAAGCATCCCAAGGCCGTCGTGGTGAAATTGGTAGACACGCTATCTTGAGGGGGTAGTGGCGAAAGCTGTGCGAGTTCGAGTCTCGCCGACGGCACCATGGATATAGTTAGTCCAAACGCGAGATCGCGATGAGCTTAGAGCAATACCTCCCCGTTCTTTTATTTATTCTTGTCGGCTTAGCCATCGGTGTGGCGCCACAAGTTATTGGTTTTATCTTGGGCCCTAATCGCCCAGATCCCGCCAAAAACTCCCCTTACGAATGCGGCTTCGAAGCCTTTGAAGACGCGCGCATGAAATTCGACGTGCGCTACTACCTGATTGCCATTTTGTTCATCTTGTTCGATTTGGAAATTGCATTTTTATTTCCTTGGGCTGTTGCCCTCAAAGAAATCGGTTTCATTGGTTTTGTCGACATGATGATCTTCCTTGCCATTCTCGTGCTGGGCTTTGCCTACATGTGGATCAAGGGAGCGCTGGATTGGGAATAAGGAAGTTACATGTCAATTGAAGGCGTTTTCAAAGAAGGCTTTATCACCACCTCATATGACTCCGTGGTGAACTGGGCCAAAACAGGTTCCTTGTGGCCTATGACATTTGGCTTGGCTTGCTGTGCGGTCGAGATGATGCATGCCGGTGCAGCTCGCTACGACATCGACCGCTTTGGCATGTTGTTTCGCCCGAGTCCCCGTCAGTCTGATTTGATGATCGTGGCCGGCACTTTGTGTAACAAGATGGCGCCTGCCTTACGCAAGGTGTATGACCAAATGTCTGAGCCACGTTGGGTTTTGTCGATGGGTTCTTGTGCCAACGGCGGTGGCTATTACCACTACAGCTATTCCGTCGTGCGCGGTTGTGACCGCGTGGTGCCGGTAGATGTGTATGTGCCAGGTTGTCCGCCTACAGCTGAAGCATTGCTCTACGGCATCTTGCAATTGCAAAGCAAGATTCGCCGTGAAAACACCATTGCCCGCTGAACGGAAAAGACCATGAGCCATTCCATTCAGACGCTAGAAGCGGCGCTGCACGAAGTGCTGGGCAACAAAATACAACATCTTGATACGGCTTTGGGCGAACTCACGCTCACCGTAGCGCCTGCCGACTACCACGCTATAGCGCAAACTTTGCGCGACGATGCGCGTCTAGGTTTCGAGCAACTTCTAGATTTGTGTGGCCTAGATTATTCGCAATACAAAGACGGCGCGCATTCCAAATTCACCGATGCGCCGCGCTTTGCAGTCGTTAGCCATCTGCTGTCGATTGCGCACAACTGGCGTTTGCGTGTGCGCAGTTTTGTGGTGAGTGACGATGTGCCTGTTATTGCATCTGTCAACGACATTTGGAATTCTGCCAACTGGTTTGAGCGCGAAGCCTTTGATTTGTTTGGCATTGTGTTTGAAGGCCATTTGGATTTGCGCCGCATCTTGACCGACTACGGTTTTATCGGCCATCCATTCCGCAAAGATTTCCCCACATCGGGCCATGTGGAAATGCGTTACGACGCAGAACAAAAACGTGTCATCTACCAACCTGTCACGATCGAGCCGCGTGAAATCACGCCGCGCATCATCCGTGAAGACAACTATGGCGGCATCCACTGATCATGGCTGATATCAAAAATTACACCCTGAATTTAGGCCCACAGCATCCTGCTGCGCATGGCGTATTGCGTCTGGTGTTGGAATTGGACGGCGAGGTCGTGCAACGCGCAGACCCCCACATTGGTTTGTTGCATCGCGCCACGGAGAAGTTGGCGGAGAGCAAGACCTACATTCAATCGTTGCCCTACATGGACCGTCTCGACTATGTGTCGATGATGTGTAACGAGCACGCCTATTGTTTGGCCATCGAAAAAATGATGGGCCTAGAAGTGCCTATCCGCGCGCAGTACATCCGCGTGATGTATGCCGAAATCACCCGTTTGTTAAACCACTTGTTGTGGTTGGGTTGCCATGGATTTGACTGTGGTGCAATGAACATCTTGATTTATTGCTTCCGCGAGCGTGAAGACTTGTTCGATATGTACGAAGCGGTTTCTGGTGCGCGTATGCATGCGGCTTACTTCCGCCCGGGTGGCGTCTACCGCGATTTGCCAGACACCATGCCGCAATACAAGGCCAACAAAATTCGCAATGCCAAAGCCATGGCACGGTTGAACGAAAACCGCCAAGGCTCTTTGCTTGATTTCATCGATGACTTCACGCAACGCTTTCCCAAGTTGGTCGACGAATACGAAACCTTGCTCACCGACAACCGCATTTGGAAACAACGCTTGGTCGATGTCGGCATCGTCACGCCAGAGCGTGCTAAGAACCTAGGCTTTACGGGTGCGATGTTGCGTGGTTCCGGAGTCGCTTGGGATTTACGCAAGCACCAACCCTATGACGTCTATGACCGCATGGATTTCGATATCCCTGTCGGTAAAACCGGCGACTGCTACGACCGCTATTTGGTGCGCGTGGAAGAAATGCGCCAATCCAACCGCATCATCAAGCAATGCGTCGATTGGCTGCGCGTCAATCCAGGTCCTGTAATTACTGATAACCACAAAGTGGCAGCCCCTAGCCGTGAGGGCATGAAATCCAACATGGAAGAGTTGATCCACCATTTCAAACTCTTCACCGAAGGCTTCCATGTGCCCGAAGGCGAAGCGTATGCCGCTGTTGAGCATCCCAAAGGTGAGTTTGGTATTTATTTAGTCAGCGATGGCGCCAACAAGCCCTATCGTTTGAAAATCCGTGCGCCTGGCTTTGTCCATTTGGCTGCTATGGACGAGATGGCCCGTGGCCACATGATTGCTGACACCGTGGCGGTGATCGGTACGATGGACATTGTGTTCGGGGAAATTGACCGATGAGTTCTGACACCACCCTCCACAGCGCACTGCTGTCTGATGCGACGCTTGCACGTTTTGATCGTGAAGTCGCTAAATATCCCGATGACCAAAAACAATCTGCGGTCATGGCTTGTTTGGCTATCGTGCAACAAGAGCAAGGCTTTGTAAGCGCAGACAGTGAGCGTGCGATCGCTACCCATCTAGACATGGCGCCAATGGCGGTGCACGAAGTCAGCACCTTCTACAACATGTACAACTTGCAACCCGTGGGCAAGTACAAGATCAATGTGTGCACCAACTTGCCATGCCAATTGCGCCATGGACAAGCTGCGCTTGAATACATGTGCAAAAAGCTTGGCGTTGAATTAGGTGGAACCACCTCTGACGGCATGTTCACTGTGCAACCTGGTGAATGCATGGGTGCTTGCGCTGATGCGCCTGTGTTGTTGGTGAATGACCGCAATATGTGCAGCTATATGAGCCACGACAAGATCGATCAATTGATCGATGGTTTGCGTGCGGTGAAAGAATAACGATGAACCTCGAGCAAGTCCTCTCTCAATTCCATACCAATGCATTGGAAACCTGTTTCCATGGTCGCCATTTAGGCCCTCAAATCTTGGCAGATTTGAATGGTAAAAATTGGTCCATCAAAGATTACGAAGCGCGCGGTGGCTACCAAGCCTTGCGCAAAATATTAGGCAAAGATGGCGGCGAAGGTCTCACCCAAGACCAAGTGATCGCCACCGTCAAAGAATCTGGTTTACGTGGACGCGGCGGCGCAGGCTTCCCTACTGGATTGAAGTGGAGCTTCATGCCCCGCCAATTTCCAGGCCAAAAATATTTGGTGTGTAACTCTGACGAAGGCGAGCCAGGTACTTGCAAAGACCGCGAGATCTTGCAACACAACCCGCATATCGTGATTGAAGGTATGGCGATTGCGGCTTATGCCATGGGCATCAGCGTGGGCTACAACTACATCCACGGTGAAATTTTTGAAAGCTATGAGCGCTTTGAAGCCGCACTAGAAGAGGCGCGTGCCGCCGGTTTCTTGGGCGACAACATCATGGGTTCGAGCTTTTCATTTCAGTTACATGCAACCCATGGCTTTGGTGCTTATATCTGCGGTGAAGAAACAGCCTTGCTCGAATCACTAGAAGGTAAAAAAGGCCAGCCTCGTTTCAAACCACCTTTTCCTGCCAGTTACGGTTTGTATGGCAAGCCCACCACCATCAACAACACCGAAACCTTTGCTGCGGTGCCATGGATTATTCGTAATGGTGGCCCAGCGTATTTGGAATGCGGTAAGCCCAACAACGGCGGTACCAAAATTTTCTCGATCGGTGGCGACGTAGAGCGCCCTGGTAATTATGAAATTCCGCTCGGTACATCTTTTCCCAAGTTGCTAGAACTCGCTGGTGGTGTGCGCGCAGGGCGTCAACTCAAAGCGGTGATTCCTGGTGGATCGTCTGCGCCTGTGTTGCCAGCGTCCATCATGATGGACATCACCATGGACTACGACTCGATTGCCAAAGCAGGCTCGATGTTGGGTTCAGGCGCCGTCATCGTCATGGATGACTCGCGTTGCATGGTCAAGAGCTTGCAACGCTTGAGCTATTTCTATATGCACGAGTCATGCGGCCAGTGCACACCTTGCCGCGAAGGCACGGGTTGGTTGTGGCGTATGGTGGATCGACTCGAGCGCGGCGAAGGTCGTCCTAGCGATATGGACTTGCTCGACAACGTCGCTGAAAACATCATGGGCCGCACAATTTGCGCCTTGGGTGACGCCGCCGCCATGCCAGTGCGCGGCATGCTGAAACATTTCAGACCTGAATTTGAACACCACATCACGCACAAGACCTGCATGGTCCCGGCGTACGTTTGACGGAAAAGTGCCATGATTGAAATCGAACTCGACGGTAACAAAGTGGAAGTGCAAGAAGGTTGCATGATCATGCATGCGGCCGAAAAAGCGGGCACCTACATTCCGCATTTTTGCTATCACAAGAAACTCAGCATCGCCGCCAACTGCCGTATGTGTTTGGTCGATGTGGAAAAAGCACCCAAGCCCATGCCTGCATGCGCCACACCGGTGACACAAGGTATGGTGGTGCGTACCAAGAGCGAGAAAGCAATCAAAGCGCAAAAGTCGGTGATGGAGTTTTTGCTCATCAACCATCCACTCGATTGCCCGATTTGCGACCAAGGTGGCGAATGCCAATTGCAAGATTTGGCGGTCGGCTATGGTGGTTCGACTTCACGTTACGAAGAAGAAAAACGCGTGGTGTTCCACAAAGACGCAGGCCCACTCATCAGCATGGAAGAGATGAGCCGTTGTATCCATTGCACCCGTTGCGTGCGCTTTGGACAAGAAGTTGCCGGCATCATGGAGCTTGGCATGTCCCATCGCGGCGAACATGCAGAGATAGAAACCTTCGTTGGCCAGTCAGTCGATTCAGAACTATCCGGCAACATGATTGACATTTGCCCAGTAGGCGCGTTGACCAGCAAACCTTTCCGCTATAGCGCCCGCACTTGGGAATTAGGCCGTCGCAAATCCATCAGCCCCCACGATGCAACGGGTGCCAACTTGGTGCTGCAAGTTAAAAACAACAAAGTTTTGCGCGTTGTGCCACTAGAAAACGAAGACGTCAACGAGTGCTGGATTTCAGACCGTGACCGTTTCAGCTATGAAGCGCTTGATAGCCAAGACCGTCTCACGGCTCCCATGCTCAAACAAGGCGGCGAGTGGAAAACGGTGGATTGGCAAACTGCTTTGGAATATGTGGCCAATGGCTTGCAAGGTGTGAAATCGCAATACGGTGCTGAGTTCATCGGCACTTTGGCGAGCCCACACAGCACAACCGAAGAGTTGTATTTGGCCGCCGCTTTGATGCGCGGATTAGGTAGTCAAAACATTGACGCACGTTTGCGTGCTTCAGATTTCCACCACGACAACACCGCGCGTTGGTTAGGAACTTCTATTTCCTCTTTAAGTACTTTGCAACGTGCCTTGGTCATTGGATCCAACATGCGCAAAGACCAGCCTTTGTTGGCTTTGCGTTTGCGCCATGCAGTGCGCCACGGTGCTAAGTTGCATGCGATCAATGAAGTCGCTTTTGATTGGGCGATGCCAGTGGCCTCACAGATGTTGGTTGCCTCAGCCAATTGGGTGCAAGCATTGGCCGATGTGGCTGCTGCTGTGGCGCAACTCACCGGTGCAACGGCACCTGTGGCTGGTAATGCAAGCAACCCACAAGCACAAGCGATTGCCAAATCTTTGCACAGCGGTGAGCGCAAAGCCATTTTGTTGGGCAATGCGGCTGCGCACCATTCCAAAGCGTCTAGCTTGCTGGTCTTGGCCAACTGGATCGGCGCACAAACAGGTGCCACGGTTGGTTATTTAGGTGAAGCCGCTAACACAGTGGGTGCCCAAGTGGTGGGCGCTGTTCCATCGCACGGTGGACAAAACGCTGCGCAAATGGCGCGTGGTGGTTTGAAAGCAGCGCTGCTTTTGCATACTGAGCCACTTGCCGATATGGCGCATGGCGCCGCTGCTGTCAAAGCATTAGAAAAAGCAGAGATGGTGGTGACACTTTCTGCATTTAAAACCAATATGGCATTTAGTGATGTGCTCTTGCCTATCGCGCCATTCACGGAAACTGCCGGAACATTTATCAACTCGGAAGGTCGCGCCCAAAGCTTCCACGGTGTTGTCAAACCTTTGGGTGAAACGCGTCCTGCATGGAAAGTGTTGCGCGTCTTGGGCACCATGCTCCACGTGCCCGGTTTTGAGTTTGAGACGATTGAAGAAGTGCGTGCCAAAGCCATACCAGCCAACATTGCGTCGCGTTTGTCCAATGCCTGTGATGCCGCCATCGACGTAACGCCTGCAACTGACAAACCTGAAGTGGCATCTATTTACCAACTAGACAGTCTGGTACGTCGTGCACCCTCGTTGCAACTAACTGCCGATGCCAAAGCGGGGAGTGCTGCTTAATGGTTGACCTGATCTATAACACTGGCTTTCAGCTAAGCACCCATTTCTTTTGGGTGACTTATGCATGGCCCGTGCTTTGGACATTGATGAAGATCGTGGCTGTCTTGCTGCCCTTGCTTTTGTGTGTGGCATACCTGACATTGTGGGAACGCAAAGCCATTGGTTACACCCAGATTCGCAAAGGCCCTAACCGCACAGGCCCTGGCGGTATGTTGCAGCCAATCGCAGATGCTTTGAAGTTGATGACCAAAGAAATCATCATCCCTGCTAAAGCGACCACAGGTTTGTTTTTATTAGGCCCCATCATGACCATCATGCCTGCGCTGGCTGCTTGGGCGGTCGTGCCATTTGGGCCTGATGTGGCTTTGGCCAATGTCAATGCAGGCCTTTTGTTTTTGATGGCGATTACTTCATTAGAGGTTTACGGCGTCATCATCGCGGGTTGGGCGTCGAACTCCAAATATGCTTTCTTAGGTGCGATGCGTGCATCGGCGCAAATGGTGAGCTATGAAATCGCCATGGGCTTTTGCTTTGTGATTGTGTTGATGGTCTCTAACAGCCTCAATATGAGCGACATCGTGATGGGGCAAGCCAAAGGCAATATGGCGGACCTTGGTTTGAACTTCTTGTCTTGGAACTGGTTGTCTTTGTTGCCGATATTTGTTGTTTACTTCATCTCTGGCTTAGCAGAAACCAACCGCCATCCTTTCGATGTGGTCGAAGGCGAGTCTGAAATTGTGGCTGGCCACATGATTGAATACTCCGGCATGGCGTTTGCCATGTTCTTCTTGGCGGAATACGCCAACATGATTTTGGTATCCGTATTAACCGTTGTCATGTTTTTGGGCGGATGGTTGTCACCGATCGACAACGCGCTTTTTAACATGGTGCCTGGTTGGATATGGTTAGGACTTAAAACATTTGTAGTGGTCACCATGTTCTTGTGGGTACGCGCCACTTTCCCGCGTTACCGCTACGACCAAATCATGCGTTTGGGTTGGAAGATTTTTATCCCTGTCACCCTTGTTTGGTTGCTGGTAGTAGGTGTTTGGATCCAAACACCTTGGAATATTTGGAACTGAGGCCCGCCCCATCATGACCGCCATCACACGTCCCTCTGCTTTTTCTTTGCGCGACTTTTTGTCGAGCTTTTTGTTGCTTGAACTCTTCAAGGGCATGGCCTTAACAGGCAAGTACATGTTCTCGCGCAGCATCACAGTGCAATTTCCAGAAGAAAAAACCCCCCAATCTCCACGCTTTCGAGGCTTGCATGCCTTACGTCGTTATGAAAATGGCGAAGAACGCTGCATCGCCTGTAAATTGTGTGAAGCCGTTTGTCCCGCGATGGCCATCACGATTGAATCCGACCAACGTGCCGATGGCACGCGTCGCACAACGCGCTACGACATTGACCTGACCAAATGCATCTTCTGCGGCTTCTGCGAAGAAAGTTGCCCAGTGGATTCGATTGTTGAAACACATATCTTTGAATACCACGGCGAGAAGCGCGGTGACTTGTATTTCACCAAAGAGATGTTGTTAGCAGTGGGCGACCGCTACGAACCAGAAATCGCCGCTAACAAAGCGGCTGACGCCAAATACCGCTGAAAGATTTGATGATGGACGCTCAATCGGCTCTTTTTTATGCGTTCTCAGCAGTTTTGCTGTTCGCTTCTTTTAGCGTCATCACAGCGCGCAACCCTGTACATGCTGCCCTCTACCTTGTATTGGCTTTCTTCCAAGCATCTGGCTTATGGATGTTGTTAGAGGCTGAGTTTTTGTCGATTGCACTGGTGCTGGTTTACGTCGGTGCGGTGATGGTGTTGTTCCTGTTCGTGGTGATGATGCTAGATGTCAATATCGACAGCATCCGCATAGGCTTTTGGAAACACTTTCCTCTGGCTGCCACTATGGGTGCTGTGATTGCTTTGGAGTTGGCAGCTGTGCTGCTCGGTGGTTTCAGAGTGGCTGTGCCGCATACTCCGCAAATTCCTGCGATGGTCGCGCCTCTTGCAGTGGACGCTGCTTCGTCTGCCTTTGCAGTGGGGCACATGGTGGTGACCGAGGTGTCAAACACCAAGGCTTTGGGTGTGTTGCTCTACACCGAATATCTCTACCCCGTGCAAGTCGCTGCGCTTATTTTGTTGGTGGCTTTGATTGCCGCAATCGCCTTGACATTGCGCGAACGTAAAGACACCAAAGCGCAAAACCCCGCCGACCAAGTGCGTGTAAAAGCCCGCGACAGGGTCTCGTTGGTCAAGATGGAATCTGTAAAACCAGACATTGGCCCAGCCACTGAGCCGGAGAAATCAGCATGAATATCACATTAGGGCACTACCTGACCGTGGGTGCGATTTTGTTTGCACTCTCCGTGATCGGCATCTTCTTGAACCGCAAAAACTTGATCGTGCTGTTGATGGCGATTGAATTAATGTTGCTCGCAGTGAATATGAACTTCGTGGCCTTTTCGCATTACTTAGGCGATTTGCACGGGCAGATCTTTGTCTTCTTTATTCTCACCGTCGCTGCCGCCGAGTCTGCTATCGGCTTGGCCATCTTGGTGCAGTTGTTTAGAAACAAGTCGAGCATCAACGTAGACGAACTCAATACGCTCAAGGGTTAATGTATGTCTCAAACCCTTCAAACTTCTAATTTATTGGCCGTGCCCTTAGCGCCCTTGGTGGGCTCAGTCTTGGCTGGTGTTTTTGGTACCCAGTTTGGCGGTAATTGGTTGGGGCGTCGCATCACGCATAGTCTGACGATCTTGGGTGTTTTGGTGGCTTTTGTCTTATCCATGCAGACGCTATGGAGCGTTGGAGTAGATGGTGCCCGCTTCAATGAAACCCTCTACACATGGATGGTGGTCGGTGGGTTGAAGATGGAAATCGGCTTCCTCATCGACGGACTCACCGCGATGATGATGTGCGTGGTCACATTTGTATCACTCATGGTGCACATCTACACCATTGGTTATATGGAAGAAGATGAGGGCTACAACCGTTTCTTCTCTTACATCTCTTTGTTCACTTTCTCCATGTTGATGCTAGTGATGAGCAACAACATGCTGCAACTTTTCTTTGGCTGGGAAGCCGTGGGCTTGGTGTCTTATTTGCTGATTGGTTTCTGGTTTAACAAGCCGACAGCCATCTTTGCCAATATGAAGGCCTTCTTGGTTAATCGGGTGGGTGACTTTGGCTTCATCTTAGGCATCGGATTGATCGCGGCTTTTGCCGGAACGCTCAACTACACAGAAGCCTTTGCTAAGACGGCTGACTTGGCTGCACTCAACTTGCCCGGCACTGAGTGGATGTTGGTGACGGTGATTTGTATTTGCTTGTTCATTGGTGCGATGGGTAAATCGGCGCAGTTTCCATTGCATGTTTGGTTGCCAGATTCCATGGAGGGCCCAACGCCGATCTCTGCTTTGATCCACGCAGCAACGATGGTGACCGCTGGCATTTTTATGGTGGCGCGTATGTCACCTCTCTTTGAGTTGTCAGATACTGCTTTGAATTTGGTGATGGTGATTGGTGCGATCACCGCCTTGTTCATGGGCTTCTTAGGATTGATTCAAAACGATATCAAACGTGTTGTGGCTTACTCCACTTTGTCGCAGCTGGGTTATATGACCGTGGCCTTAGGTGCATCGGCGTATTCAGTTGCCGTGTTCCATTTGATGACACATGCTTTCTTCAAAGCATTGCTGTTCCTGGGCGCAGGCTCGGTCATCATGGGGATGTACCACAACCAAGATATCCGTTGGATGGGCGGTGTGCGTAAATACATGCCCATCACATGGATCACTTCTTTGCTGGGCTCACTGGCTTTGATTGGTACGCCTTTCTTCTCTGGCTTTTATTCCAAAGACAGCATCATTGAAGCAGTCGCTGAAAGCACATTGCCTGCAGCAGGGTTTGCGCATTTCGCAGTTCTTGCGGGCGTGTTTGTCACTGCGTTTTATTCATTCCGCATGTATTTCTTGGTGTTCCATGGCGCAGAGCGCTATGACCAAAATCCAGATGCACACCATGATGACCACCACGGCCATGACGATGGACACCATGACCATACGCCTCATGAATCGCCTTGGGTGGTAACGGTGCCTTTGTTGTTGTTGGCTATTCCTTCTGTGGTGATCGGTTACTTCACGATAGATGCCATGCTGTTTGGTGACTTCTTGAAAGACGCAATTTTTGTGAACGAAGACAAGCACGAGGCCATGCACGAATTAGGCCATGCTTACCACGGCGCGATTGCTATGGCCATGCACGCCTTCAGTTCTGCGCCATTCTGGTTGGCTTTTGCAGGTGTCGTGAGTTCCTACTACATGTACATGATCAACCCTGCGGTTCCTGCTGCGATCAAGCGAGCCTGCATGCCCATCTACACCTTGCTTGAAAACAAGTACTACATGGACTGGATCAACGAAAACATTTTGGCCCGTGGCGCGCGCGCTTTGGGTACAGGTTTATGGAAGGGCGGGGATCAGTCTGTGATCGATGGCGGCATCGTCAACGGTTCTTGGAAATTGGTGGGTGCCGTCTCTGTGGTGACCCGTCAGCTTCAATCGGGCTACCTCTACCACTACGCGCTAGCCATGATTGTTGGCGTGTTCTTGCTGATGACTTGGTTCGTCTGGCTCAAATAAGGAGAATAAGAAATGGGTTTATTGAGCCTTGCCATTTGGACACCGATTGCCTTTGGCATCGTGTTACTGGCGTTTGGCCGTGACGAACATGCCAATGTTGTGCGCTGGGTTGCTTTGGTCGGTGCATTGTTCGGTTTGGCAGTCACTATTCCGATTTATCACAACTTCGAGATTGGCACGTCTGCATTGCAGATGGTGGAGTCTGGTTTGTGGATGGCGCGTTTCAATATCTTCTACCGCTTGGGCGTGGATGGTTTGTCTTTGTGGTTTGTTGTCCTGACGGCGTTCATCACCGTGGTGGTGATCATTGCAGGATGGGAAGTGATTACAGAACGCGTCAACCAATACATGGGCGCATTCTTGATTTTGAGTGGCTTGATGATTGGTGTCTTCTGTGCAGTGGACGGCATGCTGTTTTATGTCTTCTTTGAAGCCACGCTCATTCCGATGTATTTGATCATCGGTATTTGGGGCGGCCCTAACAAAATTTACGCGGCTTTCAAGTTCTTTTTGTACACCTTGTTGGGTTCCTTGTTGATGTTGGTCGCCTTGATCTACCTCTATACCCAATCCGGCGGCAGCTTTGATTTGGCGGCTTGGTACAAATTACCTTTGTCGATGGATGCACAAACTCTGTTGTTCTTTGCGTTCTTTGCTGCGTTTGCTGTCAAAGTGCCTATGTGGCCTGTTCACACATGGTTGCCAGATGTGCACGTGGAAGCACCGACTGGCGGTTCAGCCGTCTTGGCAGCCATCATGTTGAAGTTGGGTGCTTATGGTTTCTTGCGCTTTTCTATGCCTATCGCACCAGACGCCGCGCATGAATATGCCTACGTGATGATCACGCTGTCTTTGATCGGTGTGGTCTATGTGGGCCTTGTGGCAATGGTGCAAGAAGACATGAAAAAGTTGGTGGCTTATTCATCGGTCGCGCACATGGGTTTTGTCACCTTGGGCTTCTTCATCTTCAATGATTTAGGTGTTTCAGGCGCCTTGGTGCAGATGATTGCGCACGGCTTTGTCTCGGGCGCTATGTTCTTGTGTATCGGTGTGTTGTACGACCGTGTGCATTCCCGCGAAATTGCCAGTTACGGTGGCGTGGTCAACACCATGCCCAAATTTGCAGCTTTTGCTATGTTGTTTGCCATGGCTAACTGCGGCTTGCCAGGTACGGCAGGCTTCGTGGGTGAGTGGATGGTGATATTGGGTGCTGTGCAATACCATTTTGTGATTGGTGCAATTGCTGCCTCTGCACTGATCTTTGGTGCCGCCTACACCTTGTGGATGGTCAAGCGTGTGTATCTCGGCCCCGTGACTAATGATGATGTCAAAACACTCAGCGACATCAATACGCGTGAATTCTTTATGCTGGCAATATTGGCAATCGCAGTTTTGGTGATGGGTGTTTATCCAAAACCTTTCACCGATGTGATGGATGCCTCAGTGGCTGACTTACTCAAGCATGTTGCAATTTCTAAGTTGCCGCAATAAAGAGGAATAAAACATGTTTGAAAAACTCCACATCGCGGCGCTGCTCCCTGAATTGATACTGTTGGTGATGGCGATGGTGATCGCCATGATCGACTTATTCGACACCTCTGTGCGCCGTCTCAATACCTATGTGTTGACCTTGATGACCTTGGTCTTGGTGGCCGTTCTGCAAGCGTTTGACGCTAGCGAAGGCGCAACTGTTTACAGCTTTGGCAATATGGTGGTGTCAGACCCTATGGGCAATTGGCTGAAATGCTTCTCCACCCTCTCAGTGATGGTGACTTTGGTCTATGGCCGCCCTTATGCCGCAGAGCGCGATATGTTGCGTATGGGCGGTGAGTTGTTCACCCTAGGTTTGTTTGCGTTGGTTGGCATGTACGTCATGATTTCAGGCAATAACTTCTTGGTGCTGTACCTGGGTGTGGAATTATTGGCCTTGTCTAGTTATGCTTTGGTTGCCCTACGTCGTGACAATGCTACGGCCAGCGAAGCAGCAATGAAGTACTTTGTGCTTGGCGCTTTAGGCAGCGGATTTTTGCTCTATGGCATGTCACTGTTGTACGGAGCTACTGGCTCACTAGATATCAGCATCGTATTTAAGTCTGTCACTTCAGGCCACATCAACCACCAAGTCTTGGTGTTGGGGTTAGTGTTTGTGGTGTGCGGTTTGGGATTTAAGTTTGGCGTAGTGCCTTTCCATATGTGGGTGCCTGATGTTTACCAAGGCGCTCCTACTGTGGTGACTCTGCTGATTGGCGGCGCACATAAATTAGCGGCGTTCGCGATGACTATGCGTCTATTGGTAGAAGGCTTGTTGCCTTTGGCAATCGATTGGCAACAGATGCTGATGGTTTTGTCGGTAGCCTCTTTGCTCATTGGTAATTTAGCGGGTATTGCGCAAACCAATATCAAGCGCATGATCGCTTTCTCCACTATTTCGCAAATGGGTTTTGTGTTGATCGGCTTGTACTCTGGCGTGGTTAACGGCAACACAGCAGCGGCGGCTAACGCCTACAGCTCTGCCATGTTCTATGTGGTGACTTATGTGCTGACCACCTTGGCCGTATTCGGCATCGTGATGTTGTTGGCGCGTGAAGGTTTTGAGAGCGAGGAGATCGCTGATTTCGCCGGCTTGAACCAACGTAGCCCTCTGTATGCAGGCGTGATGGCTTTGTGTATGTTCTCTTTGGCTGGTATTCCTCCCATGGTTGGATTCGCTGGCAAGCTGTCTGTGTTGCAAGCTTTGGTCTCTTCTGGTCAAACAGGCGCTGTCGCTCTTGCGGTGTATGCGGTCATGATGTCTTTACTGGCCGCCTTCTACTATTTGCGTGTTGTGAAAGTCATGTACTTTGATGCGCCTATAACGGCGAGCACCGTGTCTGCTGGTGCAGATGTACGCATTGTTTTATTGATCAATAGCGGCCTATTACTGGTGCTTGGTTTATTGCCTGGCGGTCTGATGACACTGTGCGCCCGTGCCATTGTTTCTACCCTTGGCACTTAAGCGTTTCATCGCTAATATCTGACGCATGAAAGTCTTAGACCTCCACTGCGCGCACTTCCATAACTTTGAAGGATGGTTTGCGAGCGAAGACGACTTTCAAAGTCAGTTGTCGCGCCAATTGGTTTCTTGCCCTTTGTGTGGAGACACCGATATACAAAAGAAGCTCAGTGCTCCGCGCTTAAACCTCAGTTCTCCCCGCGGTGAACAAGAGTCGCCAAAGTCGACCGAGGTAGTTGCCTTAGACAGCACTCCAACAGCACCGACACCGCAAGAAGTTGCGAACCTCGATACCAACCAACTGCAAGCGGCATGGATGCAAATGGTGCGCCATGTGGTGGCGAATACGGAAGATGTTGGCACTAAATTCTCCGAAGAAGCACGCAAGATGCATTACGGAGAAGCAGAGCACCGCAACATTCGCGGACACGCGACGCCAGCTGAAACTGAATCTTTGCTGGAAGAAGGCATACAAGTGATGCCTTTGCCAGTACCTGAAGCCCTTAAAGGCCCTTTGCAGTAAATCCTTGCACAAGCGTTAATGCTTGTGCGGTTTGGTCTGCGCTGTCGCAAGCAATGGTGTGCCGCTCAGGCATGCTACGCAACCAAGTCAACTGCCTTTTTGCCAATTGCCTAGTGGCAGCCACTGCAGTTTCTTGAAGCTTGGCCAACATCTCTTGCGAGTGGGTGCCTAGCAATTGCATTGCATCCATTTGCTCCCACGCCTGTCGGTACCCCACACAGCGCATACTGGGTAAATCTTGCGTGAGGTCACCACGCGCGCGCAAGGTTTGCATTTCTTCTAAAAAACCAGCGGTCAACATGGCAGCAAAGCGTTGCTCTATGCGTGCATGCAACCAAGCGCGGTCATTGGGCTCTAAGGAGATAACGTCAATATCGGTACCAGACGCACTGGAGGGCTGCGTATCCAAACGCTTATTCGCGCCTTCTTCAAACCAAGCAGACAAACTTTTACCGCTGATATGCCACACCTCTAATGCACGTGAAATACGTTGCGCGTCATTGGGAGCTAACCGTGCTGCTGTGATTGGATCGACCTTGCGCAACTCTTCATGCATGGCAGGCCAACCCTTGACTTTGGCGCGTGTTTCTATAGCTTCGCGTGTTGCTGCATCTGTTTTGGGTAAATCGTCTATGCCGTCTTGCAAAGCCTTTAGGTACAGCATGGTGCCACCTACCAACAATGGCAATTTACCGCGTGATTGGATATCTGTAATCAAATGCTGCGCATCGTTGACAAAATCCGCCGCGTTATAAGTTTGCGTAGGTTCACGGATATCTATCAGGTGGTGCACCACCTGTGCGCGTTCTTGTGCACTAGGCTTCGCAGTGCCAATATCCATGCCGCGATAGACCAGTGCAGAATCGATACTGATAATTTCTACGGGTAACTTCTCTGCAATCGCCAAAGCGATAGCGGTTTTGCCACTGGCAGTAGGGCCGACCAAGGCAATCGGTTTAAGCACGTTTGCGCCCAATGCGTTGTACCAAGGTCCAGGCAGTCAAGCTTGTTACCACAGACCAAAATCCTATGCCCCAAGCCATACCGCGCACAGCGCCACCATCTTGTTGTCCCAGCCATAGCCCCATCACAAAAGCCACCGCCATCATCAAAAACCCACCTAGTGCAGATGCAGCACCAGCGGCTTGTGGGAACGGACCCACTGAACCACTATGGCCACAAGGTTGGTGAATGCCGTGGCCCAAGATAAATATATAAAAAGGCCCGACCAACGCGAAGACTGAATGCCATTGCATCCATGCGCTCAAGTTAAGCAATATGCCGCCAGCCAAACTCAATACACCACCCATAGCCACTGATCGCGCCACGCCGTAGCGCACCAACAGCCAGCGGCATAAAAATGTTCCCAACATATACACAAAGGACATAGAACACATCAGCAGTCCGTATTCAAGTTTGCTCAAACCGACTACATCAATAAAAACAAAAGACGATGTGACTAAAAAAACAAACAAGCCTCCATACGAGCCCAAAGTTAAGCTAGCGAATGCAATAAATACGGGGTGCTTGAGAATGCCCCACCACGTCAACGCTAATTCTTTCAATGGCGGAATAGAACCGCTGGTGTTAGGCGCGGACTCTTGGTATTTCCAAGCAACGGCAAACAAACAAATGGCGCCAAATATAGATACCGCAATCAGAGCCGCATGCCAGCTATAGGCTTGGGTAAGAAACGCACCCAAAGGTGCACTCATGCAGGCAATCGCACCAAGCCCCGTCAATGCCTTGGACATCACGCGCGCGCCAATGTCAGGCGTATACAAGTCCCGCACTATCGCGCGGGCACACACAACCACCGACCCCATGGCAGCGCCTTGAAGCGTGCGCCAAAGAATAAGTGCATCTATAGACGGCGCAACAACACAACCAATTCCAGCAATGACATAAGCCACCAAGCCCACCAACAAAACGGGTCGACGCCCCCACATATCTGACAGAGGTCCCCAAAATAATTGCGAAACACCAAAAGCCAACAACAACGCGCTGAGCGTCATATGGACTTGCGCCATCGACGCACCAAACTCTTGCGTGAGGATGGGTAGTGTCGGTAAATATAAGTCTGACGAAACAGGTTGAATACCCAGCATCAAGGCCAAAAGCACCACCGTCAAACGACCAGACATGGCTGTTTGCATTTAACGGCCACGCATGAACAAAGCGTCTAGTTCGCGCAGAGAAATTTGTCGCCAAGTAGGGCGGCCGTGGTTGCATTGGTCAGAGCGTGGCGTGATTTCCATTTGACGCAGCAATGCATTCATTTCTTCTACAGTCAATTTGCGGTTGGCGCGCACTGCGCCATGACAGGCCATAGTGGCCAGTAATTCGTTCTGAGCCCGTTGCAACACCGTGCTGGCATCGTGTTGTTGTAACTCTGCCAAAACACTGCGAGCCAATGCGACGGGATCACCTTTGGATAGCGTAGTGGGAACTGCGCGCACGGCCAAAGTCTTAGCAGTGAGCAGTGACACCTCAATACCCAAGTCCATCAAGACCTGCTCGTTTGCCTGAGCCGTCGCAATTTCTTGCTCTGTCGCTGGAAAAGTTGCAGGAATCAATAAAGGCTGGCTAGAGAGTTGGTGCGCATCTATTTGTAATTTGAGTTGCTCATACACAATGCGTTCATGCGCTGCGTGCATGTCTACCAAAACCAAACCTTGTTTGTTTTCTGCCAAGATGTAGATGCCTTGTAATTGGGCGAGTGCTTTGCCTAATGGCCAAGATTCGTTTGTATCTTGATGCGCTGCTGTATTGGATACGTCTGGACTAGCTCCATTGTTGGTGAACCCTTGATTTCCACCATGCATATCAGGTGTGCCATAGAACTTTTGAACACCATCTGCGATTGAAGCAGAGAAGCCTTTCGATTTTTGCCAAATCTGTCCGAGGTCTTGTACGTTCTGCCCTTGTAAGGCCATAGGTGCTTGCTGCCAAGCGGGTACTCTCCATGCGGATGCTGCGGCAATGGCGTTATCTGCAGCAGCATCTTGTACCATGGCAGCGTTTGCACGTGGAATGGCTAATGCACTTTCCACGGCGTGGCGCACTGCTTGGTGCACCTCGCGTCCATCCCGAAACCGCAATTCAATTTTGGTGGGGTGCACATTGACATCGACTCGCGTCGGGTCCATGTCTAAATACAGGGCATACACAGGTTGACGGTGTCCGTGCAGCACATCTTCGTAGGCGCTGCGCGCTGCGTGCGTCACCACCTTGTCTCGCACAAAGCGACCATTCACATACAAAAACTGGTGGTCTGCACGTGCTCTTGCGGCGTCTGGAATGCCAGCGCGTCCAAAGACATGCAAATTGCCTTGTGTAAATTGAACGGCCACAGAGTTTTTTAAAAAATCAGCGCCAAGTACATCTGCGAGCCTGCGATCTAATTCTTCATTACCCGTTTGACTGCGCCATTGCTCAACTAGTTTTCCATCGTGCCAAATCTCAAAACCTACATTAGGTCTGGAAAGGGCATGGCGTCGCACGGCTTCAACACAATGCGCTAATTCGGTGGCATCTGTTTTTAGAAATTTGCGGCGCGCTGGCGTGCTGTAAAAAAGTTCTTTCACTTCCACCGTGGTGCCCAATGCACGGGCCGCCGCTTGTAACTCTCCGCTGCGACCATCTAAACGCATAGCGTGGTCTTGTTGGGCGGTGCGTGAAAGGATAGATAACTCTGAGACAGAGTGGATAGCCGCCAACGCCTCACCCCGAAAACCCATGGTGCCTACAGATTCAAGTTCATTCAAACTGGTGATCTTGCTAGTCGCGTGACGCTTCAGTGCGATGGGCAGTTGGTCTGCTGGAATACCAGTGCCGTTGTCTTCTACGCTGATCAAGCGGACGCCACCGCTGAGAAGTCTGACAGTGATGTGCGTAGCACCCGCGTCTAAAGCGTTATCTACCAGCTCTCGCACCACAGAAGCTGGTCGTTCGACCACTTCGCCGGCAGCAATTTGGCTGATGAGCTCACCTGGGAGTTCGCGAATCGCGCGTTGGGGTTGAATGCTAGGGTACACCTTGACATTTTAGAGCCTGTGATAATCCTGCTTTATGGAAATCATTAGCTACCTCATCGACTTTATTCTGCACATTGACCGCTACTTGGAAGCCTTTGTGCAAGCCAATGGCGTGTGGGTCTATGTTTTGTTGTTTGCCATCATCTTTGTGGAAACAGGATTGGTGGTCATGCCGTTCTTGCCTGGCGACTCTATGTTGTTTGTGGTGGGCGCTATGTGCGGTGTTGGGCTTATGGACTATGGGCTATCGGTGGCTTTGCTGGTGACTGCTGCCATTGCTGGCAATCAAACTAATTACACGATTGGCCACTACTTCGGTCCCAAAGTGTTTGCATGGGAAAACTCACGTTTGTTCAACCGCCAAGCGTTTGACCAAGCCCATGCTTTTTACGAGCGTTATGGTGGTATCACCATCGTCGTTGCGCGCTTCATGCCGTTTTTGAGAACCTTTGCGCCTTTTGTTGCAGGGGTTTCGCAAATGACGCGGCGCAAATTCACTTTCTATGACGTGACAGGTGGATTGTTGTGGGTAGGAAGTATCGTGAACGCTGGATATTTCTTTGGAAATATTGAATGGGTCAAACTGAATTTGCAAAAAATCATTTGGGCAATGATTTTGATACCCGGTGCCTTAGCGATCTATGGTGCTTGGAAAGGTTCTAAAACTCCCAAAGCCTGATGGTTGGTCTTCAACTTTTTAAATTACAAAAAGAAGTTGCGCTAAAAAATTAGGTATTGCGATTACGCGCTAAAGGCGGATTGCGCAAGAAGTAGCGCTCGATACTGCGCATCAACGCATCAGATAGTTCGTTTTGGTAACTCTCGCTATTGAGTCGAGCCTCTTCATCAGGGTTGCTAATAAAAGCCGTCTCCACCAAAACACTTGGAATATCTGGTGCTTTCAACACGGCGAATCCTGCTTGCTCGACTTGCGGTTTGTGAAGTTTGCCGATTCGCCGTATTTGACCCAGCATTTCATTACCCAGTTTTAAGCTGTCGTTGATTTGTGCCGTGGTGCTCATGTCTAACAAGGCGCGTTGTACCGTAGCGTCTTGTACTTTTAAATTGAGTCCGCCGACTAAGTCGGCACGATTTTCTTGTGAGGCCATCCAACGCGCTGCGGCACTCGATGCGGCGCCTTGGCTCAAGGCAAATACGCTGGCCCCGCGGGCATCGGGTGTCATAAAGGCATCGGCGTGGATGCTGACAAACAAATCGGCTTGTACGCGTCGCGCTTTTTCAACACGCGACTGCAAGGGTACAAAAAAATCTGCATCGCGCGTGAGATAAGCGCGCATGGGCAATGGTCCCATTCTGGTTTTGATGACCGTGTTGTTGATACGGTCACGCATGCGGTGGGCGATTTGTAAGACCACATCTTTTTCTTTGGTGCCACGGGGGCCGACTGCACCGGGGTCTTCACCGCCGTGGCCTGGGTCTAGCGCGACGATGATGAAGCGCTCTGTGTTTTGGGTAGATTGATTTGCAGTGGCTTTTGATTCGCTCGCCGAAGCAGTAATACTGGGCATAGCAACCATCGCCGACGATGCACTAGACATGGGCGCTGTGGTTGAACTGGTTGGTGCCGAAGCTGTGGTTTGTGGCGGGGAAGGCGTCACAGGAACCGCCGCCTTGTTCATCTTGCGCGCCAAGAGTTCACCTAATGGGTCAGGATTGGTGTGTTGTGCAATCAATGCTTCTAAGGGGTCGGCCACCTTGGTGGGGTACAAATCAAGCACCAAGCGGTGTTGGTATTGGGCATTGCCAGATCGAACAGGCGGTAAATTAAAAACCTGTGGCAACACCATTTGGCGTAAATCTAAAACCAAACGCACGGTGTTAGCCGTGTATTGCCCCACGCGCACACCGGTGATGAAAGGATCGTCCGAGCGCACTTTCCCCACCAACTCTTTGAGGGCAGGGTTGAGTTCGATGCCTTCAATGTCCACTGCTAAGCGAGGAGGGTTCGCTATAAAGAGCGGGGTGGTGGTGAGTGCCGCATCGCTTTCAATCGTGACGCGGGTGTAGTCGCTAGCAGGCCACACCCGCACCGTCAAAATCGTGGCGCCCCACGCAATGTCTGCTCCGCCCAAGAGCAAAAGGGCACTCGTCGTTTGTAGAAAGCGTCTGCGTTGTTGCTGGCTATTCACGGTTGCGTCTCCAAGCGCGAGAGCAGTTCAGAGCCCAATGCAGTGTGAGAATTTAATGCCACATGGCGTTGGTCTTTGTCATCAACACTGATGTGCATAGCGATATCCGGTGTTGGCAACATACCTTGGGCATTTGTAGGCCATTCGCACAGTTTGAGCCCCACGCTTGCAAAGATGTCACGAAAACCAGCGTCCTCCCATTCTTGGGGATCGTTGAAACGGTAAAAATCAAAATGCCAAATATGTCCTGCAATCACCTCATAAGGTTCAACGACTGCATAAGTAGGACTTTTGACGCGACCTGTCACACCCAAGGCTTGCAACAGGTGGCGCACGAAGGTCGTTTTACCAGCGCCCAATTCACCGTCTAATGTGATGCAGGCGTTCAATCCTGATTGCTGGTGAACGAGCGATGCTACCAATTGCTGGGCAAAGCCCGCAGTAGCTGGTTCGTCAGGCCAGAGCAGTGTTTTTACAATGGTTGAATTATTCAAGGAAGTAGAGTGCCGATCGATCCCACATTGTTACTCGCGCACATCCAAAAAACAGGACATGCACTGGGATTTTCCCAAATTGCGGTGGCCCCTGTCGATTTGTCGTCCGCCGAGCCCGCTTTGCTGTCGTGGCTAGAGAAAAACTTCCACGGTGAGATGGACTATATGGCCCGCCACGGCCTCAAACGCGCCCGTCCTGCAGAGCTGGTTCCTGGTACGGTTAGCGTGATCACCGCACGTATGAACTATCTACCGCGCGACACGCCTGAGGGTTGGCAAGAGGTGGAGTGGGGGCGTTTACACAATCCAACTGAGGCGGTTGTTTCTGTGTATGCCAGAGGGCGCGATTACCACAAGGTGCTGCGCCAACGATTGAGTCGATTGGCACAGGAAATAGAAAACTACCTAGAAGACCAAGAAGGCTTACTACAAACCCGCGCATTCACAGATTCTGCGCCCGTGTTGGAAGCCGAATTAGCCACCCGCAGCGGCCAAGGATGGCGCGGCAAACACAGCTTGGTGCTCAACCGTGAAGCTGGGTCGATGTTTTTCTTGGGCGAGATTTTTTTAAATATTCACTTGCCAGTATCAGAGCCTGTCACAGACCACTGCGGGCAATGCACTGCTTGTATAGATGTGTGCCCTACCCAAGCCATAGTTGCGCCAGGCTTGGTCGATGCTAGACGATGCATCTCTTATCTAACTATTGAGCACGCAGGTTCTATTCCTGAAAAGTTGCGCTCTTTAATAGGTAACCGTATTTATGGCTGTGACGACTGCCAGTTGATATGCCCATGGAACAAATATGCGCAGACATCCAACTTGCCTGACTTTGATACGCGAAATGGTTTGGTGGGGCAACAACTTGTCGATGTTTTGGGATGGACGGAAGAAGAGTTTCTGCGTCGAACAGAGGGGAGTGCGATTAGACGAATTGGGTATTTGCGTTGGTTGCGCAATGTGGCGGTGGCTGCGGGAAATGCGTTGCGGGCAAAGGAAACCAAAGATTCAAAATTAACACCATCAAAAACAAAAGCAGTAACGCCAGAAGTATTGACTGCGCTTTATCAGGCTTTGCAAAGACATGCAAATCATGCAGACGCCATCGTGCGTGAACATGTTCAGTGGGCTTTATCTAGCTAATTCAGATTTTATAGCGGCGCCCAACTCAATCACCGCGAGCGCATAGTAGCTACTCCAGTTATACCGAGTCACCACATAAAAATTCTCTGTACCCACCACATAGCTAGGCGCATCTGTTCCATTAAACAGTTCCACCAACGCAAGATTGCCTATATGTTGTTGCGCATCTGAAGAAAGCACAACACCTTTGTCTCTCATACTGGTGGCACTAAACGACGGCAAGATATCAGGCGCTAGCAATGTGGGTTTATCTAACCTAGCTTCATCAAACTGCACAGGGTAGTGCGTAGGCATTCCTGTTTGCCAACCAAAGGCTTTGAAGTAATTGGCAACAGATCCAATCGCGTCCACTGGGCTTTTGAGTAAATCAATACGTCCATCGCCATCAAAGTCCACCGCAAAGCGCGACCAACTCGACGGCATGAACTGTGGCCAACCCATGGCGCCTGCATAGCTGCCGGTGATGGCGGTCTGTCCTTTGGGTCTGGCATGCACCATTTTTAAAAAATACCCCAGCTCCGATTTAAAAAACGCTTGCCGCTCTTGTGCACGCGGATGCTCTGCTGGGAAATGCAAAGTCAGAGTCGTCAACACATCAAGCACTTTGTAATTGCCCATGTGTTGCCCATAGAAAGTTTCTACGCCAATCACGCCAACTATCAGTTCTGCAGGTACGCCGTAAGCCTCTTGCGCACGGTCCAATGCTTCGCGGTGCAATTGCCAAAATTTCTTACCTGCCTCTATTCGTCTTGGTTCGACAAATCGCGCTTGATAAGCAGCCCAGTTTTTTGGTGATGAAGTGGGTGGAGGCATCACCATTTTTTCAAGTCCTTGCACGCGTCTGGCCAAGTTGAGTTGACGACGCACCCATGCAACGGGTAGTTGTTGTTCTTGTGCAATGTCCTCGGCAAGTTGTGTCATCTCAGCGCGCGGACCAAATGGCGTGGTGCGAACGTGGTGGACAGCATGTTTCTTGCCATGACCAGCAGCTATGGCAACAAAAGAAGTTAAACATGCAAAGAAGGTGACGAGTAAAACTAAGTAACGCATCGGATAACAGTTAAACAGAATAGGGAGTTTCACGCGGTAGAAAATAGAGAAAAAACTAGGCTTGCATGGTAAGCTGAGTTGGATATATTTATCACGCATATGCACAAAACAGGTTATTACACACATCCTGAATGTCGAAGACACGAAATGGGCGCCGGACATCCTGAATGTCCTGAGCGACTAGACGCTATTCAAGAGCGTTTGCTAATAAGTGGGTTAGACATTGGCTTGACCGCCATTGAAGCTCCGGCCGCCTCATTTGACGATTTGGCATTAGCGCACGATGTGGACTACATCGACCACTTGCGTTTAACGTCGCACCGCTTGATCGAAGACCAATCTGCAACAGGCCCTACGTATGCGCATGTAGACCCAGACACTGCGATGAATTCACATACATGGGAAGCGGCTTTGCATTCTGCTGGTGCTGCTATTGCGGCGACCGATGCGGTGATCAACGGCGAATTAGCCAACGCTTTTTGTGCCGTGCGCCCACCAGGACATCACGCCATGCGACGCAAAGCGATGGGATTTTGTTTTTTTAACAATGTGGCGGTGGCTGTGAAGCACTCTATCCATCAACATGGTTTAAAGCGTGTGGCTGTGGTGGACTTCGATGTGCACCATGGCAATGGCACGGAAGACATTCTTGCCAACGATGACCATGTGTTGATGGTGAGTTTTTTTCAGCACCCGTTTTACCCATACTCAGGCACCGAGAAGACAGCGTCGAACATGGTGAACATTCCCGTTCCCGCCTACACATGCGGCATGGATGTGCGTGACTTGGTTGAAAACTACTGGGTTCCGCGGTTAGAAGAGTTCAAGCCCGAGATGATTTTTATCAGCGCCGGCTTTGATGCCCACCGCGAGGACGATATGGGGCAAATGGCTCTGACCGAACAAGACTATGCGTGGATCACCCAGCGTATTTGCGACATCGCCAAGCGCCACGCCAAGGGCCGCATTGTGTCGTGCTTAGAAGGCGGTTATGCCCTGAGTGCATTAGGCAGAAGCGTAGAAGCGCATTTGCGCGTCTTAGCGGATTTGTAGAACCATGACTGCACTGCAAGAGATTTTTGTAGATTTCCAAAACCCATCCATGCCGATGGAGTTAACAGTTTTGGCCGCGTCATTGGCTTTGGCTTGGCTGTTTGCTTGGGCGCTTGGGCGGGGCACTACACGCGACTCCATCTTGTTTGGCCGACGCGTGCTCGACGGTTTGCTGTTTCCTTTATTGGCTTTGGTTTTTACGCTGGCTTGCAAAACTATTTTGGTGAAGTTCCAAAGTGTTGCGCTGCTTAAATTGGCGGTGCCGGTGTTGTTGGCCTTGGCGGTGATTCGCCTGATCGCCCGTGTTTTAACCTCGGTATTTCCTGAGTCGCAAGGGGCGCGGTTAGTAGAGCGCGCAGTCTCTTGGCTGGCGTGGGCTTTTGCAGTGATGTGGATGACCGGTTTGCTGCAACCGGTGCGAGAAGAGTTGGACGCCATCGAGTTGTCTGTCGGTAAATCGCATGTGTCTTTGTTGCATGTTTTGGAGGTCATTCTTAATTCCAGTTTTGTGTTGGTGTTGACCTTGTGGTTGTCTGCTTTCTTAGAGTCCAAAGTGCTGAGCCGAGCCTTGACGGACTTGTCTATGCGCAAAGTCGCGTCGAACGCCATGCGCGCCTTCTTGTTGTTGATCGGCATGCTGGTGGCTTTGTCGGTCTCTGGCGTCGACCTCACTGCGCTGTCGGTACTCGGTGGTGCCTTAGGCGTGGGGCTGGGCTTTGGTTTGCAAAAGTTAGCGGCTAACTATGTCAGTGGCTTTGTGATTTTGTTAGAGCGCTCGTTGCGTATTGGCGACTATGTGCGGGTAGATGGTTTTGAAGGCTGGGTCACAGACATCAAGACGCGCTACACCTTGGTGCGGTCTATGAGTGGCGTCGAATCAGTCATTCCTAACGAGTTGTTGATCACGCAACGGGTTGAAAATCTGTCGCTCGAATCTAGCCACTTGTTACAAAACTGTATGTTTTGGGTAGGACTGCACAGCAATGTGGAGGAAGTTCAAAAACTATTGGTCCAAGCTGCCATGTCGGCCGATTTGGTCATTGCAGACCCCCCGCCACTGGCCTTGTTGGCGGAGGTGGCGCCCCAAGGATTGAGGTTCCAACTGAATTTTTGGATGGATGATCCCACCCATGGGCAGGGCTTGGTCAAGTCGAACGTGAATGTTGCGGCGCTGGAGGCTTTGAGAAAAGCGGGCGTTCTCATGGGGCCAGCGCCTCACGAGGTGCAACTTATCAATAGTGCTGAAAAATAAAGGGCGCGTGCCTCAGGGCATATGCAGATCAAGCACTTAAAAAAGCACGACCGTGCTAAAGTTTAGGGTTTGGATATTACAATGTGACGTTTACGTAAA
>Ga0209189_1000628_pt1 | contig 28786 bp, 26 predicted proteins | sample C_130820_EF_Meta_FD_187308 | JGI IMG/M metagenome (GOLD analysis project Ga0209189, IMG submission 187308) | Freshwater microbial communities from Lake Croche, Canada to study carbon cycling - C_130820_EF_MetaG (SPAdes) (version 3) | ecosystem: Environmental > Aquatic > Freshwater > Lake... | reverse complement strand
CCTCTAGGATGTCCCGGTCAACCTGACCTCCCGGTCCGTTCGGAGACAGGACAAAGGTCAGATATTTGAGCGAGGTGGAGTCCTCCCCCAAAGCGCTCTTAAAAACAGCCACCAAGGCTGGCGGAAGCACATGATCCGAGGCCAAACAGTTAAGATTTTTCCAAAACTTATTCATAATCTAATCACAATCGTATGTGAAAATCCCTATGATTGGCAAGTGTTTTTAGAAAAGTAGTTTCTATATATCTATTTATCAATCATTTACATTTTTAATATTATACGCATAAAAACTCAATAAATCCACGCAACATTCCAAGTCCTTATCATTCTCAATCGATTACCTCTTTGGTAGTTTGATCCCCATAATTTTCATGATTCTTCTTCATTTATGCATCTTGGTGGGTCTTTTGCTCGTGATCGGCAATTACCTCTTAAATCTTAGGGTCTTTCGCTTCCCATCGGTCACAGCCGTTGCAAATCCTCCCCCCCGCCTTTCCATCCTGATTCCGGCCCGGAATGAAGAACTCAGACTTCGTCCCTGTATCAGCACCCTTTCAGACAGCGATTTCCCAATTCTTGAAATTCTTATCCTGGATGACCACTCAACCGATGGAACGGCCGCCCTCGTTCAACAGAGAGCCAAAGGAGACCCCCGGATCCGACTGATTTCCGGTCAACCTCTCCCAGAGGGCTGGGTGGGCAAACCGTGGGCGTGCCATCAACTCGCTCAGCAGGCAAAAGGCGACTACATGCTCTTCGTCGATGCCGACACCCGATTTTCCGACATCACCCTTTCCAATGCCGTCAATCTCGCCCACGAACAACAGTCGGATCTCCTTTCTCTCTGGCCTTATTTGGAATCCTTAAGCTGGAGCGAGCGACTCGTCATTCCATTTGTCCATCTCTTCATCTTGTTCTATCTACCCCACTGGGCCAAAGGATCCCTCCGATGCCTCGGGGCTGCCAACGGCCAGTTTGTCCTGTTCCGACGGGCCGCCTACGAAAAGATCAAAGGCCATGAATCCGTCCGAAATCATATGGTGGAGGACATCGCCATCGCCCGGAACATGCGTGAGGCTGGATTCAAGGTCCTGAACCTCGACGGAACCAATCCGGGACACTCGATCGCACTCGTCCGTTGCCGTATGTACACCCGCTTTTCGGAAGTCTGGGAAGGCTTCACAAAAAATCTCTACCCGAGTTTTGACGGAAACTTTCTTGCCTTTTTCTTTTTTCAATCGATTCAGGCCGTGCTTTTCCTCGCTCCTTTTCTCCTTCTCTTCACCCCATTCAGGGGTCCCTTGGTTTGGACGGAAATTGCCATCATCTTCGCTCTTCGTTTTTCACTGGCCTATCGCTTTCGCCAAAGTTATCTGGGTGTCTTCCTTCATCCCTTCGGACAGTTACTGGTTCTAGCCATTGCGATGAACTCTTGGCTCCAAGCCCTGCGGGGTCGACTACCTTGGAAGGGCCGTCTTTATCAACATTCCACCGGCTTAGGCGATTCGCCCAGATCTCCCTAGACCTGACCAAGACAGCCTCCCAATCTTGTAGGAACCATGAAACACACCTTTTCCGATGAACTGACGCGGACGGCAGATGACCATGTCGACCTCAAGACCTTTGCCGGAGGAGTTGAACAGAAAATGGCGAACTTTCCCGAAATCCGACTGGGTCCCTTCTGGTTCTCCACACGGCAAATCCTTCTCACTCTCATCCCTCTTGGCATCGTGGGAGCAGGATTGGCCGTCTTCGGCGCCCGATTTCTTCGAAACCTCCCCGAAGTCCAACAATTCATCGCCACCTATCCCGGAACCGGATCTTTTGCACAACCCGTTACCGACGGATTTCCCGCCTGGCTTCGAATCTGCCACTGGCTCAATTTTTTTCTTCTACTTTTCATGATCCGTTCGGGAATTCAGATCCTCGCTGATCACCCCCGCTTATATCTGAACCCGGGCTGCACCCCGGGCTCGGAATGGTTTCGCCTCCTTGGCCCCGTCCCCCTCGACCGCGAATATCACGCGAAGGAGGACACGGTCGCCCTGCCCGGTTGGCTCGGCTTGCCGGGAATCCGGCATTCGATCGGGCTGGCCCGCTGGTGGCATTTTGTTTTCGATACCCTTTGGCTCGCCAACGGAATTCTTGTTTACGTTCTTCTTTTTTCCAGCGGCCAGTGGCGCCGGATTGTGCCGGTCTCCCTTGACGTCATACCCCATACAATCTCCACTGCCCTCCAGTACCTTTCCTTAGATTTTCCCCCACCCAGTGGCTGGCTTCAATACAATGGCCTTCAGCTTCTCGCCTACTTCACCACCGTCTTTATCGCATCTCCCCTGGCCCTGATCACGGGAGTCATGCAGTCCCCGGCCGTAGCCGCCCAACTTCACCTGGCGACCGGATTTCTTAACCGCCAGGTGGCCCGCTCCCTCCACTTTCTAGTGTTGGCCTACTTCATTCTTTTTATCGTTGGCCATGTGGTAATGGTTTTTGCCACCGATGCCCTAAACAACCTCAATCACATGACCCTGGGAACGGATGAACGCTCTTGGGGAGGTCTCCTTGTTTTTGTCCTCCTGATGGGATTCACCGCGATTGCCTGGCTTGCGGCAACCCCTCTCACCCTGAAGTATCCAAGAAAGATTCAACATATCGGACGCTGGGTGATCGGTTGGTTGCTCGATGGCTTCGAAAAGCTTCGGCCAGTGGCGACCTATCAGGAAAAGGATATTTCACCTTATTTCTGGGTGAATGGCACTCCGCCGGATTCCGAAGAATATAAAAAACATCTTCAGGAAGGCTTCCGAAACTATCGGCTGCATGTGGGAGGTCTGGTGGAAAAACCGATGGAAATTCCAGTCGATCGGTTACGGTCCATGCCCAAACAGGAACAGATCACCTCGAACTACTGTATTCAAGGATGGACCGGAATTGCCAAATGGGGGGGCGTCCGCCTGAAGGACATCATGACCTTGGTTCAACCCAAACCGAATGCCCGATATGTTGTCTTTTATTCCTTTGCCCATGGAGCCGGGAAAGGCCGGGGGCTTTATTACGATGTCCACAAAATCGAGCACATGAAACACGACCAAACGATTCTTGCTTACGAAATGAACGGTCAGAATCTTCCCGAATCCCATGGAGCTCCCCTGCGCCTCCGGAATGAACTCGAACTCGGTTTTAAATCAGTCAAATGGGTTCAAGCCGTGGAGTTTGTCGAAAGTTTTGCCCACCTGGGACAAGGCGAAGGAGGGTTCAACGAGGACTATGAGTTTTTCACCACCCGCAATCCCATCTAATCCTCTGTCCACCACTCTTCTGGATCCGTTCGGCAGAAAAATCGATTACCTGCGAGTTTCCATCACCGACCAGTGCAACGAGCGCTGTCTGTATTGCCGGCCCGCAGCCTACCGCGGATGGACTCCACGACCGGAACATCTCTCCTCCGCAGAATTTATCCGTGTTGTACAAGATGCCGTCCGAACAGGGATTCGACACGTCCGTCTGACGGGTGGCGAGCCACTCCTCCGACCGGATCTCGTGGAAATTGCCCAGGGGATCAGTTCAATTCCCCAGCTTCATTCCCTCTCTCTGTCCACCAATGGGACTCTTCTTGCCTCTCTTGCCACGAAACTTCGTAAAGCCGGAATCCAGTCCATCAATCTGAGCCTAGATGCCTTGGATTCGGATCTCTACCGCCAGATTACCGGAGGATCCTTGGATGATTTTCTCAACGGATTTCGATCGGCACTCTCCGCAGGATTTCATCAGATCAAATTGAACTGCGTGCTCCTACGGGGCATCAATGAACGCGAACTTCGTCCGTTAGTACGCTTTGCCGCCGAACATCAGGTCCCCATCCGTTTCATTGAACTGATGCCCCTAACTCTCCTGCGCGAACAGAGAAATGAACTCTTTTTATCCGCCCATGAGGCCTGGAAAATCCTCGGGGGAGAAGAAAATCTAACACCTGACTCTGGATTCTCAGGAGGTCATGGTCCAGCCCGCTACTTCCGCGATCGGACCTCCGGGGCCGTGGTCGGTCTGATCGGAGCGATGACCACTCCAGACTTCTGCTCCTCCTGCAACAAACTTCGCCTCACCGCAGATGGGAAACTCCGACCTTGCTTGGGACGTCACGGCGAAATCGATCTTCGCCACGAACTCCGACAGGGGTCGGGTCAAACAGAGAACCTTCTCCGACAAGCCGTCGACCAAAAACCCAAGGATCACGAATTTTCAATGGGCTACGAACCTTCCCGCCCAATGACGGCGCTCGGGGGATAACCGTGCGAGTACTCTATTTCGCCCAGACACGTCTCACCACGGGCCGATCCGAAGAGGCGATCTCTTCTTCTGAGCCCATGACAGCGGAAAGTTTTTGGAAGGTGCTGGTCCAAAAACATCCCCCCCTACTCCCACTCCAGTCTTCTTGCCGGATCGCGAAAAACGGCTCTTTCCTCCAGCCTGGTCAAAAGTTGGACCCGCACGACGAAGTGGCTGTTCTTCCCCCTGTATCCGGAGGTTGAATGAAAACATTCATCCTTCTTACCTCCGAACCCATCGTCCCTTCACCCGAGCCCAGGGATCCAAGCTCTGGTGCGGTGGCCACCTTCTCAGGCGTGATCCGGGATCATGAAGAAACAGGCCCCATTCTCTCCCTTTTTTACGAGGCCTATCAACCGATGGCCGAAAATATCATGCGACAGATTTTAGATGAACTTTCCTTAAAATATCCATGTACCTCGGTTGAAGTCGTGCACCGCTTCGGACATATCCCTGCCGGTGAGACATCTCTTTGGATCCGTGTTCACGCCCCGCACCGGGCGGAAGCCTTCGGTCTTTTAACTCACTTTATCGATCGATTGAAAAAAGATGTTCCAATTTGGAAAACAAAACCATGACCACGGTCAACCAAGTCCTCGCTCGAATCGACTCCATGATTCCCCGCCCCTTGGATCCTGAAAGGATTTCGCTGGATCAATCTCTTCACCGGATTCTTCGTGATTCGATTCAATCACCGGAAGATCAGCCTCCCTTTCACCGCTCCAGTATCGACGGATATCTCACTCATTCCAATCAGAACCCAGGAAAAGTCCGCCTTCTCCCCCCCCGATTACCCGGCGATCCCACCCCAGTTCTACCTTCGCTTGATACAGCGCTCCGGATCTTCACAGGATCCCCCCTTCCATCAGGGGCTGCCCTGATCATGCAGGAGGATACCCGGATTTTGCCCGATCAAGAAATCGAGCTCCTCAAGAAACCTTCCGCTTCCCTGGTTCGCCCTCAAGGATCCCACGCCCGAAAAGGCGATACTCTTCTCGACTCCCCCTCTCTACTCCAACCCGGATCCCTCGCACTACTCGCCTCACTTGGAATCACCCAACCGAAGGTTTCCCGGTTACCCCGAGTGGCTCACTTGGTGACGGGATCTGAACTTGTCGATCCATCAGATCTGCCGCAGACGGGGGAGATTCGGGATAGCAACTCCATCATGATTCGTTCTCTTCTCCTCTCCGTTCCTGCGAATCCAGTTTGGCACGGCAGAATCGGAGATGACCGCAGGGGTTTCGCGCAATCTCTTGCGGAAGCCCTGCTTCACAAGCCGGATCTGGTGCTCCTAAGTGGTGGCTCCAGCGTGGGCGATCATGATCATACTGGATCCGTTTTGGAAGAACTCGGGTTTAAGATTCTCATTCGACAAGTGGCCGTCCGCCCAGGCAAACCCCTTATCCTCGCTCAAAAGGGAGACACCTTGGCTTTCGGACTACCGGGCAATCCTCTTTCCCATTTTGTATGCTTTCACGTTTTTGTCCGCCGTGCTTTAAACCGTTGGGTGAACCAACCCGAACGGCCCCTTCTGCAAGCCGAACTGCTTCCTGGAACCGAATTAAAAACAGACCCCCGCGAAACTTGGTGGCCCTGCCACCTCAGCAGCCGGAGCAGCACTTTGACTGCTTCCCCCTTGCCTTGGCGGGACTCCTCCGATCTTTCCTGTCTTGCCCAAGCCAACGGTTTGCTCCGTATTCCTGCAGGACAGGAAGCTGGCTCGCCGGTCGAAGTTCTGCCCACCATCTCATGGTGAAACGTCTCACTCATATGAACCGAAAAGGCAAGGCCATCATGGTGGATGTCAGCCCCAAGTTCCCCCAGTTTCGGCGCGCAGTTGCCAAAGGCGAAATCCGTTGCTCCCCCGCAACCTTGAGACTGCTGCGCCAAGGCAAAACCCCGAAGGGAGACGTTCTGGCGACAGCCCGGATCGCGGGAATCCATGCCGCCAAACAAACCTCGAATCTGATTCCTCTCTGCCACCCTTTGCCCCTAGATGCCGTTTCAATCGATCTAATCCTCCGGTCCAACCTTATCCAGATATCGTCTGAGGTGCGGGTTCACGCACGCACGGGAGTAGAAATGGAGGCCCTGACAGCCGTCTCTGTCGCCGCTCTCACTCTTTATGACATGTTGAAAGCCGTCGACCGGAAGATGGTGATTCAAAACATCCATCTGATCAGCAAGGAGAAGGTTTGAATCCGCTACGGGTGGCCCGCTTGACTGTCAGTGACCGTGCCCACCAAGGTGTTTATGAAGACAAGGGTGGCCCGGAACTGGAACGCGTTTTTTCCAAGGAATGGAACTCCCATTTGCTATGGTTGCCCTTGATTGTTCCGGATGAAAAAGAAGAAATATCCAATGCGCTGAAGGCGTGGATTAACCAAAAAGTCCCGCTGATCCTGACCACTGGTGGTACCGGCCCGGCACCCCGAGACATCACACCGGAAGCAACTTTGGCAGTGCTGGAAAAACAACTCCCTGGTCTAAGCGAAGCCCAGCGGTTGACCAGTTTTTCCGTCGCCCCCACCTCCATTCTTTCACGAGCCATGGCGGGGGTTGCGGGTCAAAGTCTGATTATCAATTTCCCCGGAAATCCCAAGGCCATCGCCGAATGTCTCCCCCCTCTACTCCCAGCCATCCGGGAGTGTCTCAAGCACCTCACGGAATAAAGATCAACTTCGCTCCCGCAATCAGGAGAACCAGGGCAAGTAACCTCTGGATCCACACGGGCGAATAGCGATGACTTCCCCATCGCGAACCGAACCATCCCCCAACAATCGCAACACTAAAGAGTATCCATCCAACCTTAGGGAGAGCCCGAACCGAGGAAATGTATCCCGCTAAGCCGGATATCGAGTTCACTAGAATAAAAATTACCGATACCGCCGCCACGGTTTTCGTAGGGGCCCACTTTCTCCAGATCATCCACGGGGTAAGAAAGATTCCTCCACCCGTACCAGTCAAACCCGCCAATAGGCCGAGGACACCACCGGTTGCCAAAAGGGCTGATCGTTTTGGATCGTGAAAGACCGTCTCCTCTTTAGGACGAATAAGAAAACGAAAAGCCGACCCCCAAAGAACGAATCCCAACAGCAGGTGCAATAAGTGATTCGGTAGTTTGAGATATCCACCTAAAAAAGCCAAAGGAATGGAAGCAATAGCCAAGGGCCAGAGAAGCTTCATGGAAAAGTGGCCTGCCCGAATAAAGTTCCATCCCCCCAATATCGCCACCGCGATATTCAGACTCAGGGTAACGGGCCTAATTTCCTGGGCCGGAATCGAACATAAAGCCATGACCGCGATATACCCGGAAGCACCCGCATGCCCCACGGACGAATAAAGGAAGGCAACTAGTAAAATCCCCAAGGGAAGGATCCATGCATCCATGCGAGCAATATACCGCCCTACCATCCCTTCTTCGATCCTTTCTCGCTCAAGGCTTTTACCCTAGGCTACGTCCATGCCCCGACTCAGCCTTCTCGGTCGTAAAGTTGCCGTCCCGGCCAATCCTTCTCTGGCCCGTCTGGAAACTTTTCCCAACCCGAAACCCGGCCGCCCCTACGAGATCACTTTCTCCACTCCTGAATTCACCTCCCTATGCCCCGTCACCGGCCAACCGGACTTCGCCAATATCACCATTCGCTACACCCCGAAAAAGAAATGTGTCGAAAGCAAATCCCTGAAACTTTATCTACACTCCTTCAGGAATACTGGATCGTTTGCCGAAGCAGTCACCAATCGGATTCTGGATGACCTCGTCCGAGCCATCTCCCCCACCCATGCGGTCGTGACAGGCGAGTTTGCCGCCCGGGGGGGCGTGGCCCTCAAGGTTTCCGCCTCGTTCGGAAAATCTCGTTAGTTAACTGCTCGTCTTTAAGACAAACATCTTCTCTGCGGTCATGTCCTCCATGCTCCTGGGAATTCCCCCCATGCCCAACCCCGATTCCATCCGCCCCCCGAACGGCATCCAGTCCACCCGGAATGCCGTATGGTCGTTCACCATCACCGCCGTGGCCTGTAGATTTTTCACAAAGTAAAAAGCCTGATCGATGTTTTGGGTGAAAACCGCGGCCTGAAAGCAAAATGGCAAAGCATTGGCCCGCTTCACAGCTTCCTCCGCTTTCTTGTAACTGTAGACACAGACAACCGGCCCAAAGACTTCCTGGTTCGATATCCGAACGTCTTCCGGTGGATTCCAGAGAACCGTGGGTGCGTAGCAACTGTCGGAAATCTTCTTTCCTCCGCACAAGAGTTTGGCTCCCTTTTGGACCGCCTCATCCACCCAGTCGGAAACCCGCTGGCATTCCGCGTGACTGATCAGAGGCCCGACCTCGGTCTTGGGATCTGCTGGATCTCCCACAATAAGTTTTGCCGCCTTATCGGCCATTTTTTCAGCCAACGACTTGGCTAGCGATTCGTGGGCATACACTCTCTGAACCGACACACAGACCTGACCGGCATGATAAAACCCCGCCTTGACCAAAAGAGGAACGGTTTCTTCAACATTTGCGTCCGCTTCGACGATAACCGGGGCGACACCTCCATGTTCCAAGGCACACTTCGCCCCGGGAGCCAGCTTACTCCGTAAAGCCCATCCCACGTGGGCTGAACCGATGAATGTCAGAAAATTCACCCGCCGGTCGGTCACCAACTGCTCCGCATCCTCGTTCGAACAAACCAATCCCTGACACCAGTCCTTGGGTAGCCCCGCCTGATGCAGAAGTTCAACCAGACTTAGGCAGGAAAGCGGAGTTTTGCTCGCGGGCTTGACCACCACAGGGCAACCCACGGCCACGGCCGGGATCACCTGATGAATGATCAGGTTGACCGGATGATTAAAGGCACTGATCGCGGAAACCAATCCACCCGGTTCACGATAGGTGTAAGCCATCCGGTTCATAGAGGCGGCATTCAACCTCATCGGAATCTCGCGCCCTACGAGGTGAGGAATCGCTTCGATCGCCACTTTGATCCCATTCATGGCTCGATTCACTTCAATCTGGGTATCCACCAAAGGTTTCCCGCCCTCGGCCAGGGCCTGTTGAACCAGCTTCCCTTGATTTGAGTCCACCAGCTTTTGAAAACTCTCCAAAATCTGGATCCTTTGCGGAACAGTCAGCCATTTCGACCGATCAGCAAACACGCTGGCTCCGCGATCCAGCGCCTCCTTGACCTGCTTCCCATCGTGAATCGGGACCTCGCCGACCAGCTTCCCGTTAAATGGGTTGTAAACCTGTGTCATTTTCATAACTCGAGGATGCCCCCCGGTTGCATCACTTCGACCTTATATCCGTGCTTCCCGGCCTCACGGACAAACACATCCGGATCCACTTCAATCATGGGAAATGTGTTGTAGTGCATCGGAACCGAAAGTTTCGGACGCAAGAATCGGACCGCCTCAGCCGCATCTTCGGGTCCCATCGTGAAATTATCCCCAATGGGTAAAAGGGCTAAATCGATCTGCTTCCGCTCGCCCAGTAACTGCATATCCATGGTCAGAGCTGTATCCCCGGCAAAATAAATCGTTTTCCCCTCCAACCGCATCAAGAACCCCACCGGGGCACCAAGCATCACCGGCCCATTCGGACCCTCAACGGAAGAAGTATGATGGGCTATGGTTAGTTGGAGTCGGCCAAAAGGAAACTCGCCACCTCCACCACACCCCAAGGGGTGCGCCTGAACGCCCTGAGCTCCCACATGCAGGGCCAGTTCGTAAACCGCCACGACCGTGGCTCCGGTACGTTTGGCTATAGCTACGGTATCTCCATAATGATCGGAATGTGCGTGACTGACCAAGATGAAGTCGCACTGCACATCCTCTGCCTTGACCGCGGCTTTTGGATTTCCCGTGAGAAAAGGGTCGATAAGGATTTTTGATTTTGGAGTCGTGATCAAAAAGCACGAATGCCCAAGATATTGAACGGACACTTTCGAGGCCATTGTGCGATTATCCCGACTCTGGCCGGAAACTTCAAGCACCCATGGCCCAACAAAACACCTTCACCCAAACAAGTCTTTGGTTCATTCTTGATGGATGCGTACCCCGGTTGACCTCCCTTCTTGGCAAGCCCTTGCCAAGCACGCTCAATGCTCTCGCGACACCCACATGCGGGATCTCTTTGCCCAAGACCCATCCCGGGCGGTCACTTTCTCTCATCGATGGAACGATCTTTTTCTCGATTACTCAAAAAACCGGATCACCACCGAAACCTTAAAACTTCTTCGTCAACTCCTCCACGAGAGCAAAGTCGAGGAACTCCGGGACCGAATGTTCCGTGGCGATCAAATCAACTTCACCGAAAACCGATCCGTCCTCCATATCGCCCTGCGCCGACCCGCCAATCAACCCCTTCAGGTTCAGGGCCAAGACATTATGCCCGAAGTCGAGGCAACCCGTCAGCACATGAAGATTTTTTCCGACCAGGTTCGCTCCGGTTCTTGGAAGGGTTACACGGACCAACCCATCACCGATATCGTGAACATCGGAATCGGGGGATCGGACCTGGGGCCTGTGATGGTCACAGAAGCTCTCAAACCCTTTGCTCGTCGGGACCTCCGTATTCACTTCGTTTCAAATATCGATTCGACCCATTTGGTTGAAGCACTCCGGACATGCCGCCCCTGCACCACACTTTTTCTTGTTGCTTCCAAGACCTTCACCACCCAGGAAACCCTAACCAACGCCCACTCGGCCCGTTCCTGGTTTCTGAAGGAGGCGATCCAGGAAAAGCATATCGCAAAGCATTTCGTCGCTCTTTCCACCAACGAGACCGAAGTCATCAAGTTTGGTATCGATCCGGCCAATATGTTCCCCTTTTGGGACTGGGTGGGCGGGCGCTACTCTCTCTGGTCGGCCATCGGGTTGAGCATTGCTCTATCGATCGGCTACGAGGGATTTACAGAACTTCTCGAAGGGGCCCATGCAATGGATGAACATTTCCTCAAAACCCCCGTTGAGCAGAACCTTCCGATGACCCTTGCCCTTCTCGGCATCTGGTACAACAACTTTCATGATGCCCAGACGCACGCCATTCTCCCCTACGATCAGTATCTTCACCGCTTCCCCGCCTACTTCCAGCAGGGCGACATGGAAAGCAACGGCAAGGGCGTGGATCGGGACGGAAAACCCGTGACCTGGAGCACCGGTCCAGTCATCTGGGGAGAACCGGGCACCAACGGTCAGCATGCCTTTTATCAATTGATCCATCAGGGAACGAAGCTCATCCCCTGTGACTTTCTAGCCTCGGTCGAAACGTTTAATCCACTTGGGAAGCATCACGATATTCTTCTGGCCAACTTTTTTGCTCAGACCGAAGCTTTGATGAAAGGCAAAACCAAGGAAGAGGCAAGAAATGAGCTCACCAAGGATGGCCTCAAGGGAGATGCCTTGGAGAAGCTCATTCCCCACAAGGCCTTCTCGGGCAATCGCCCCACCAATTCCCTGCTCGTCCAACGCTTTGACCCAAAGACCCTCGGAAGCCTCATCGCCCTTTACGAACATAAGATCTTTGTCCAAGGGGCAATCTGGAACATCAACTCCTATGACCAGATGGGCGTTGAACTCGGCAAGCAATTAGCCAAAAAGATCGAACCTGAGTTGGCGACATCGGGTGTGGTCACCTCGCACGACTCGTCCACCAACCAACTCATCAACGATTACAAGAAGCGCTCGAACCGATCCTAGGATCCTGCCTGCCATTGAATATTGCCCATACAATTGATCACACCCTCCTGTCACCGGAGGCAACCTCCCAGGAAATCGACAAGCTTTGCGAGGAGGCTCGGCAATATGAGTTTTATTCCGTATGCGTCCCCCCAAGTTGGATCGAACTCGCAAAAAAACGCCTCAACGGATCAAAAGTGAAGGTTGTAACCGTCATTAGCTTCCCCCATGGCAATGATCTTCCCTCTTCCAAAGCCCTTGCTTCGCAACAGGCAAAAAATGCCGGTGCCGACGAAATCGATATGGTGATCAATCTCGGTTGGGCGAAAGCAGGAAACTGGCATGCAGTTGAAAGTGACATTGCACAAGTCGTGACGGCGGTAAAACCCACTCCCGTAAAGGTGATTTTGGAAACCTGCCTCCTTTCTCAGGATCAAATACAGAAAGCATGTCACGCTGCAGCTCAGGCGGGGGCCAAATTCGTCAAAACTTCAACAGGCTTCTCAAAAGGCGGGGCAAGTATTGATGCTGTTCGACTGATGAAGGCCTCCATTCCGCCGACGATGGAAGTTAAAGCTAGCGGGGGAATCCGCGATCTTCCAACTGCATTGGCAATGATCGAAGCTGGGGCGACACGTTTGGGTACCTCGTCAGGTACTGCAATTATTTCGGGGAAAAGTACTTCCTCTTCCTACTAAAAGATAATGACTTCCGTGGGGTCAAAGCTCTGAAAATCAGAGCTTAACCGGCAGTCCCATTCGCATCTGCAAAAATCGTCTTCAGCTCATCCTTGGAACTCCGTCCGAGCCAGCGCGTAAGGGATTCTGATCCGCTCTTCTTTGTTTCATAAGCCCGCAGAACCTTGTCGATATAGAGGTGCACTTCTTCATACGGTACCTTGGGCTGAATCAGCACATTGAACCTGGCATCAGCCCCAGTTTTACCCCCCAGAAACATGTCGAAACACTCCTTTTTTACGCCATCCACAGTCCGAGTTGCGCCACGAAAGCCGATATCAGCCACCTGATGTTGACCGCAAGAACTCGGACAACCACTGAAATGAATCCGGACCTTGTCCTTGTAGTGGGCACTGACTTGTTCCAACTCACCCACCAGCCGGATCATGCGGTTCTTCGTCTCCCCCACCGCCAAATTACAGAACTCGATCCCAGTACAGGAAACGCAGCCTTTGCGAAAGTTGCTAGGCTCAACCACTAGCCCGGAACTCACCAAATCCTTTTTCAAAGCTTCCACGTTCTTTTCCGGAACGTTCACGATGATCAGGTTCTGCTTGTTGGTTCCCCGGATTCCTACCTTCCCCTTTTCGCCGTATTTTTCCGATAGATCGGCAATGATCCTCATCTGGGCGCCAGTGAGACGACCTCCCGCCAGACAGATCCCGACCCAATAAAATCCTTTTTGCAGTTGGGCATGTACCCCCACGTGGTCGGATTCCGGATCCTCTGGAAAAATAAACTCCGAATGGCGCTCAAAGCTCCTTCCGGCGACCCGCTCCACTTCGGAAATAAATTTTTCCGCGCCCCAGTCCGCCATCAGGAACTTCAAGCGGGCCCTGGCCCGTTTGTCCCGGTATCCATAGTCCCTGTAAATGACCGATGTATAATGTACGATCGGAAGAACATCTTCAGGTTTTAGAAATACAGGCAAGGTCTGGGCCAAATGAGGAGCCGAGGAAAGGCCCCCACCGACCTTGATCCCATACCCTTTCTCCTTCCCCCTCTCCAAGCCAAAAACCCCAACACAGTTGATATCGGGTTGGGTGCACATGATACGGCAACCCGAGATCGAAATCTTATATTTTCGGGGAAGATTGGAAAATTCGGCATTGTTTGTCAGATGGGCATCCACCGCCTGGAGCTCGGAAGTGGCGTCAAGGATCGCATCCGGATCCATTCCGGCAACGGGACAACCCACCACATTCCGCGCAATGTCGCCGCAAGCCCCGCTTGAAGTGATGCCCACGGAATCTAAACGTCTGAAGATCTCTGGAAATTGTTCGATCCGCAACCAGTGAAGCTGGATCGTCTGCCGGGTGGTCACATCCCCAAAGCCGTGCGCAAACTGATCTGTCAGACCAGCAATCTCACGAAGTTGAACCGGATTCAGTTGTCCCCCCGGGATCCTCGTCCGCAGCATGAAATAACCATCCTCCTTCGGCTTCTGCTGGTACACGCCGTACCACTTGAAGCGCATGAAGTCGTCGGACTCGATCGCCTGATACCCCTCTTTCACGTAGCGGGGAAGATCCTTGATCACATCCAAGCCGTCCTTGGCGAGTTTGATCTGCTCCTCTTTGGTGTCTCCAGGAGTAAAGTGTCTTGGGGTTGAAAGTTTTACAGACATAAATATAAAGTAGCCAAAGACGGCGTGTTCACAAGGTTACCCGTGTCATCCGGAAGTTTTTTATCAGGCTACCCTGCTTTGACTTGCCCCTGATGAAGGACTGATTCGATTTGAATACCCAGATCTCCGATCCTAGCCCAGTTGAGCCCGGAAAGCTGGGCGATTTCGGCGGACATGGACTTCCATACGTCCTCCACGGAATGGAGTGAGTTGCCTCCCGTGAGAGCCATCCGCATATCCCGCAAAATCATCCAGTCCTCCCGAGCTTCTCCAGGGGCAGGAATCGCGCGTGTCATCCGTTGCAAACGCCCATGAACATTGAGCATGGAGCCCGTTTTTTCCGCAAAAGCCGCCCCCGGTAGGACCACATGAGCTAACTGACTCGTCGCATTGGATAAAATCCCGGAGAAAATCAGGACTTCGAGTTTGCCCAGTGTCTCGGCTGGTATCCCCGCTGCAACCAACTCCTCTCCACCCAATACGAGAAGTGCCTTAATCTTGCCCAAAGCGATTTCCCCGGCCCATGCGCTCAGCTTCCTTCCACCTGACGAAAGGCCGAGCAATTCGGTTCCGCGGCTGTTTGGATTTCCATCGCCACTTCGCAAAAAGTTATCCGCCTGTCCTGGATTCATGACCGTATCCACACGGGTTACCCCCAATTCCCCCAACAGCCTCTTTAGAACAAAGAGTTCCTCATTCGTCAGCCGACCCGATGCCACCACGGCAATCTCGTCTGGCTTCACTTTTTTTAGGGCATCCGCTGACCGCTGAATCGCATCCGTCCATGTCGCCGGAAACTGTTGCCCGGCCGCCTTGAGCAACGGACGGTCCAATCGTTTTTTTGATTCAAGATCATGAAAATTGAGACGGCCAAAATCACACATCCACTGAGAGTTGACCGATTCGTTTTCGCGAGGCGTCAACCGATGAACTTTTCCCTCCCTTGAACCGATGGTGATGTTGCAACCAGTGCCGCAACTGGTGCATAGACTTTTTGTCTCCTTCAGAAACCAGACCCGCATCTGAAAACGGAAATCCTTGCTAGTCAGGGCCCCCACCGGACAGATGTCGGCCGTATTCAGGGAGTAGGCATTGTCGAAACTTTTTCCAGGATACGCCGTAAGAGTACTGTGACTCCCCCGGTTCACAAAACCCAACACATCATCCTTCATTACTTCACTCGAAAAACGGATGCAGCGGGAGCATAGAATGCAACGTTCATCGTCGAGTACGATGCGCTTCCCTAAATCCACGTTCTTGGGTTTTTTGACCTTATTTTCAACAAAGCGACTGGCTCCGGTGCCGTATTCGACCGAATACTCCTGAAGCTTGCATTCACCCGCCTGATCACAAATCGGACAGTCGAGCGGGTGATTGATCAGCAAAAACTCCATCACCCCATTGCGACAATCCTTCACGAGGGGCGAATCTGTGCGGATACCCATTCCTGGAGCGATATTCGTTGCACAACCGATCTGGGGCCTAGGCATCCACGCGATTTCCGGTTTTCCATCCGCACCGAGAACAGGTTTTCGATCCGGCCCCATCTTGGGAGCCCCCATTTCAAACAGGCACATCCGGCAGTTGCCGACCACCGAAAGCTTGGGGTGGTAGCAGTAGTGGGGAATGAATTTTTTGGCCCGATGGGCGACTTCCACCACATTCAGGCCGCGTGGCATCTGCATCCACACGCCGTCTACCTGCACATCCACCAAATCCTTCTCGTCCTTGGCCACATCGTGGTTCCATGGATTCATCGGGTGTTTCTCGCTACAGTTCATAAAGGCCGATTAATGCGTAAGGGAAACCAAATCCTTTTTTGCAGCGTTCCCATTCCGCCGGATTCGCTGGGCAAATTCCTCCCTGAATTTCCCGATAAAACTCTGAACCGGCCAGGAGGCGGCTTCACCGAAAGCACAGATTGTGCGGCCGGCAATGCGGTCAGCCACCTCCTTGAGCAATCCAGGGTCGTCGTCCCGCCCATGCCCTTCGGCAATTCGGGAAAGGATCTTTTTAAGCCAAAGTACCCCTTCCCGGCACGGAGTGCACTGCCCGCACGATTCATGGGCATAAAATGTCGAGATATTGGCTAGGCATTCCACCATGTCCCGTGTGTGGTCCATCACGATAACGCCCCCGGACCCTGCCATGCTTCCTGCAGCCGCCAAGGTGTCAAAATCAAGGCGGAGGTCCTCAAGTTTCACCTCTTTCTCAACCATCTTTCCATCAATCCCGGCTTCCTTGACCTTGTAAACCTCACCGGCCTTAAGAACTTTTGCGGAAGACCCCCCAGGAATCACGGCTTTTAGACGGTTCCCATTCCGGATTCCGCCACAAACATGCTGGATCAACTCCCCCAAAGTCAGTGCCCCGCACGCAAACTCATAATACCCGGGTCGAACGACATCGCCGCTCACACAAATTAGGCGTGTTCCCGTATTGTTCGGTCGGCCGATCTTGGCATAGGCCTCGCCCCCCATCTCGATGATGTGTTTCACATGGCAGAGTGTTTCCACGTTATTGACGATCGTGGGGCACATATAGAGCCCGAGGACAGCCGGGAAATAGGGCGGTTTGATCCGTGGATAAGCCCGCTTTCCCTCCAACGACTCGATCAGTCCTGTTTCCTCTCCGCAGATATAGGCTCCAGCTCCGCGGTGAACATGGATCTCAAGATCGTATCCGCTGTTCAGGATGTTTTTGCCAAGAAAACCGGCTCCCTTGGCTTCGGCCAGGGCCGTTTCCAGAATTCTCCAGCCTTCCGTAAATTCGCACCGGATATAGAGGTAAGCCAATTTGACTCCATTCGCGAAGCAGCTGAGGATCATTCCTTCAATCAGCTGATGAGGATCCTTGTAGATGATCTGCCGGTCCTTGAAGGTGCCCGGTTCCGATTCATCGGCATTGCAAATGAGATAAATGGGCTTCGTCACCTTGGTGGGATCGATAAAGCCCCACTTCGTTCCCGTGGGGAAACCGGCGCCGCCACGCCCCCGCAGCTGGCTTTTTTTGACTTCCTCCCGGATGGCCGGACCGCCCATGGCCAAACCCTTCTTCAAAATCTCATACCCGCCGTGTTTTTGATAACAGGCGATATCCCGGGTGTAGCCGGGTGCATCAATATTCTTGAAAATAAGGCGATGTTCTTTGTAAGCCATCAGCGCCTCACTTGCACTCGGCAACAAGAGTTGCTGCTTTGTTGTCATCTACCTTTTCATGAAAAGCATCGTTACAGAGAACCACGGGGGCGGTTCCGCAGGAAGCCAGACATTCCGAATACTCCAGCGAGAAACGGCCATCTTCACTTACCATGGTTCCGCCGTGGCCGTTATCCTTCAGATCCATCAGTTTTTGGAGGGCGGCAAAGGTCCTTCCCGCCCCCCCCAAAGCGCAGGGGAGAGTCCGACAAACCCGAAAATGAAACTTCCCGTACGGCTTTTGCCGGAACCACGGATAAAAAGTAACCAGTTCAAGAACCTGAATCTCTTGAAGGGAAAGCTTGCAGGCGATCCACTCGACTCCTCGAGGACCGATATAGCCGAATGTCTCCTGCCAGTGATGCAAAAGAGGCAGAACGGCACTTCTTTTCGAAACGGGATACCGTGAGACCAGTTCGTCGGCTTGTTTCTCGAAAGCTGGTGTGATTTCACCTTTTTCGGGTCCGACACAGTTTTCAGTCCCGGCATGAAGCGGAAGACTCATCGGTCGCACTCTCCCATAACAAAATCAAAACTCCCCAAAATAGCTGGTACGTCACTGACCGTGTGCCCGGGAAGAAGCTGGTTTAGAATGCTCAGGTTACAGAAGGATGGGGCACGAATTTTCAATCGATGAGGCACCCCCCCTCCCCGGCTGTTTAAATAAAAGCCCAGTTCCCCTTTTGGATTCTCTGCTCCAAAGTAAACTTCCCCAACCGGGGCATCCGGACCTTGGGTCACCACAAGGAACTGATGGATCAGCTCCTCCATCTTGGTCAGTACCTTATTTTTCGCCGGAAGCACATTCTTGGGATCGTCCACCTGCCATGGACCGCCGGGCATCCGATCAATGGCTTGCCGGATAATCAGCACGCTCTGTCTCATCTCCTCCATGCGGACGGTAAACCGGTCATAACAGTCACCTACTGACCCAACAGGAACTTCAAATTCGTAGGTTTCATATCCCAAATACGGGAAATATTTGCGCACATCGTAGTCATTCCCCGATCCGCGCAGGTTGGGTCCGGTCAGACCAAAATCGAGGGCCACATCTGCAGGAATAACCCCTAGGTCCTTGGTCCGATCCACAAAAATACGGTTTCGGTTCAACATTTTTCCAAACTCGATCAACTTTTCGTCAAACTGGTCAACAAACTCCCTCACCCCTTCCAAAAAGCCGGGCGGAAGATCCCGGGTCTGTCCGCCTACGCGGGTAAAACTCGTGGTGAAACGCGCTCCGGTAAGAAACTCGATCAGATTATAAATTTTTTCCCGTTCGGTGAAGGTGTAGAGAAACATCGTCATCGCCCCCAAGTCCATCGCAAAAGCCCCCAGCCCCAAAAGATGCGCCGAAATACGGGCTAGTTCACAACAGATCACCCGGGTCACCTTCGCCCGTGGCGGCAGTTCATACCCCATCAACTTTTCCACGGCACAGGCATAGGCCACGTTATTGGCCAGGGGAGCAAGATAATCGAGTCGGTCGGTGTAGGGGACAAACTGATTCCATGTCATGTTCTCAGCGATTTTCTCATCCCCACGATGAAGATAACCAATTTCGGTATCCGCTCGGGTCACGACCTCTCCGTCCAACTCCAAAATCAGGCGCAAGACCCCGTGGGTGCTCGGATGGGAAGGCCCGATATTGAGAACAAGTTTTTCCCCCACCTCACCTGCTCCCACCGTCCGGGCGAGCGTGTCCCCAACATCCAATGCGGTGGTGCTCATAGGCTCCTCTCTTCTGCCGGATGGGCACGCGGTTCCCGATCCTGTGCCAGAGAGGCCGTATTTGTGACGAAGGGTCCTCCTTCAAGGGGAGCTGCCGCCGTAAAGGCGATATCCGGCATTTCCGTTGAGAGCCCTGCGAGCGGAAAGTCTTTCCGCAGGGGGTGATGCGGATACCCGTCCCACATCAGAATCCGCCGGAGATCAGGATGTCCGGCAAAACGAATGCCCAGCATGTCCCACGCCTCCCGTTCATGCCAATCTGCCGTTCTCCATACATGGGAAACCGTGGGGACAGTATCCCCCTCACCGACCTTGGTTTTGATACGGATATGCTTCTTGCGGTGCAGATCGCACAATTCATAAACCACTTCAAAACGTGGATCTTCGCCCTGATGATCCACGCCCGCTAGATCCACCAAATACGTAAATCCCTGGGTCTTCAGGGAAGCCATCAGTTCAGGAAGTTTTTCTTTTTCGACCTGCCAAGAGGTCTCCCCCCGGAACTCGGACAGCTTTTGTGCCAAGGAGAGCAGATCTCCATGGCCTTCTCCGGACAAGCCGCTCATGCCGTTTGCTTCTGCCCCACCACCACACCACGGCTTTTTGCAATTTTATCCTGCAGTTTCATCAACCCCTCCAGGACGGCTTCGGGACGTGGCGGGCAACCGGAGATATAGACATCCACAGGGATCAGATGATCGATCCCTTGTAGGACGGCGTAGCTCCGGTACATCCCCCCCGTGCTCGCGCAGGCTCCCATGGCAATGCACCACTTGGGTTCCGCCATCTGGTCCCAAACCCTTTTTGTCGCAAGTGCCATTTTGTAGGTAACGGTTCCGGCCACGATCATCAAATCCGACTGCCGGGGCGAAAACCGCATCACTTCGGCCCCGAATCGGGAAATATCGAAACGGGTGGAGGCGGATGCCATGAGTTCGATCGCACAACAGGCCAGCCCCATTGGCATGGGCCAAAGGGAATTTTTCCGCATCCAGTTCATCGCTGCATCGAGGGTGGTCAAAACCACGTTCCCCTCCACCTTCGAGTTGTAGCCAAGTTCACTGGTGCTCATCGACATGTATGAACCTAGAGAGCCTTTTGGGAAGGGCAAGAGTGTCTGGCAAGAATCAGTCCCGCTTGACCCTGGTATTAACTCCCTGCATCCAAGAAGGATGGTTCTGGCTCTTATGGACATGGGTGCCCCTCCTCCGCTATGGCTTTTGGCCCCTTTCGCTCTCCTGATTTTAGGTATCGCCATGGGCCCCCTTCTCGCCGCCCGCATCTGGCACCGCTACTACCCCCTCATCAGTCTCACCTTGGCGCTGGTTGTGGTTGCCTACTACCTCCTGATCATCCAAAACCGCCTCCCCCTCCTCGCGAGTCTGGAAGAGTACATCAGCTTCCTATCCCTCATTGGATCTCTTTTTGTGGTCTCGGGCGGCATTCGAATCGGCGTTGCGGGAGAAGCCACCCCTTTTCGAAATGTTATTTTCCTGATGATCGGCGGAATTCTGGCCAACATTCTCGGCACGACAGGAGCCGCCATGCTGCTCATTCGCCCTTGGATTCGGATGAACCGGTACCGCATCACCGGTTATCACATTGTCTTCTTTATTTTTGTTGTCGCTAATGTGGGCGGGTGCCTCACCCCCATCGGGGATCCTCCTCTCTTCTTGGGTTATCTTCGCGGGGTCCCCTTCTTCTGGACCCTGCAACATCTTTGGCTGGAGTGGCTTTTTGTCATTAGCCTCATCCTCACCGTCTTTTACTTTTTCGATCGGATAAACTTTGCACGTGCCTCAAAGAATATTCAGGAAAAAGAGGCAGGGCGTGAATCCTTTCGAATCGAAGGATGGAAAAATGGTCTTTTTCTGGGAATCATTCTTTTTGCCGTACTCATCCGAGGATGGGGGGCCCCTTGGTTTCTTTCGGATAGCATCATGATAATCAGTGCATTGGTTTCCTACCGTCTCGCTCCCCCCTCAATCCGACAAAAAAACGGATTCTCCTTCGAACCTCTTCAAGAGGTGGCTTGGCTCTTTTTCGGAATTTTTGCCACCCTGATTCCTGTTATCCACCTCCTCACTGCTTCCGCTCATGACCTAGGCCACCCCTCCAATCTCCAATACTATTGGATGACAGGCTCTCTTTCGGCGTTTCTTGACAATGCACCCACCTACCTGACCTTCCTCACCCTTGCCTTGAATTTACATGAACCTGTTCTTCACCTTTTCGATCAGCCCGAAGTCGCCCGCTTTGCCCTCCAAGATCCTGCGACCCTTGCAGCTATTTCTTTAGGCGCCGTCTTTTTTGGAGCTGCCACTTATATTGGCAATGGGCCAAACCTGCTCGTGAAGTCGATTGCGGACTCCTCCAAGATCCATATGCCATCCTTCTTTGGCTACATCCTTCGCTTCGCCCTGCCGATTCTCCTGCCCATCCTCGCCCTGACGGGCTGGATCTTTCTGCGCGGATGACCTTTTCGCGAGCTGCAGGAATTCTACTTCATCCGACTTCCCTACCAGGAAGATTTGGGATGGGGGAAATCGGTCCCGAAGCCCGGCGATGGTTGACTCACCTCAACACCATGTCGCAAAAACTCTGGCAAGTACTTCCACTGGGCCCCACCGGTTACGCCGACTCCCCTTACCAGACGCTTTCTACTTTTGCAGGAAATCCCATGCTCATTTCTTTTGACGCGCTGCGGGAGGAAAACCTTCTCAAAGAGGAGGACCTCAAGGGTTTCCCTGCTCTGCCCGAGGATCGGATCGACTATGGTCCGGCCATTCTTGCCCGCACCCAGGTTCTGGAAAAAGTTGCCCGTTCTTTTCCAAGACGCGCCTCCCCATCCCTCAAAACTGCTTTTCTTGCATTCGAAGAGAAAAGTTCCTTTTGGCTGGAAGATTTTGCACTCTTTATTTCACTAAAAAAACATCACGGGGGCGGTCCTTGGGTGAACTGGCCGACTCCCCTCGTCAAAAGAGACTCCTCCGCACTTCGTTCGGCCCTAAAGGAACACGGCGCCGAAATCCGGGAAACCAAGGTTCTCCAGTTTCTTTTCTACCGGCAATGGGACTTCCTCCGGAGCGAAGCAAAACAAAGAGGGATCTCTATCATCGGGGACATCCCCATCTTTGTGGCTCACGACAGCGCGGATGTTTGGTGCCGACCGGAGCTTTTTCTTCTCCAACCCAACGGGCAACCGACCGTCGTCGCCGGAGTGCCCCCCGATTACTTCAGCCAGACCGGACAGCGCTGGGGAAACCCTCTTTATCAATGGGAAAACCACGCTGCAGAGGGTTTCTCGTGGTGGATTTCTCGCCTGAAATGCTCCTTCGAACTCTATGATATCGTCCGAATCGATCACTTCCGCGGCTTTGCAGCCAACTGGGAAATTCCCGTGGATGAACCCACCGCGATGAATGGAAAATGGATCCCAGGACCGGGACAGAAACTTTTCGATGCCGCCCGCCTGGCAATCGGGGAACTTCCCATCATCGCCGAGGATCTCGGAGTAATCACTCCCGATGTGGATGCCCTGCGGGACACTCTCGGCTATCCGGGAATGCGAATTCTGCAGTTTGCTTTCGGAGAGGAATCCCCTGCTCCCGCTTTTTGCCCCGCCACATATCCCTCGAATACGGTTTGCTACACCGGCACCCATGATAATGACACAACAGAAGGATGGTACCGAAGCGGGGCCGGACAGGACTCGACCCGGACCGCGGAACAAATTGCCAAGGAACAGCATCATGCCCGCACCTATCTCTCCTGCGACGGCTCGCAGATTCATTGGGACATGATCAACCTCGCCCTCCGCACCCCCTGTCATACTGCGATCTATCCGCTGCAGGATGTTCTCGGCTTGGGATCGGAAGCCCGCCTCAATGTTCCTGGGCGGGAGCAGGGAAACTGGTCCTGGCGGTTCCGGTGGGAACAACTAACACCGGAAATCGAACACCGCCTTTTTTGCCTTACCCATGAGGCAAAGCGGGCCTGACCCTATTTAATCCAGCTCGGATCTTGGACAACGAACTGCAACTTACCCTTATAAAAACCCAGTTCGCCGAGCAACTTCACCCGACTCCCTTTTGACATCACACGAATCGCATCCTTCAGATTTTTGTCATAGGAAAAAAGGGAGTAAGATTTTCCATCCACCTCAACCTCCAAAGGGCGGATTTTTGAAAGAGTCCCATCGATCACAAAGATTTCACCCATGGCCTTGGCCAATTCTTCCGGACTGGCATCTTTGAGAACCGAGGCACTTCTCAGTTTCGAACGGTCGATCTTGTCGTACCCGATCTTCATGCCTTCTTTCTGGGGTAACGAACTTTTGGCCCCAGAGCCTGCCTGAGCCCGAACACCCTCCGCGGTCCGAAACGTGCCCACAACAGGCAAATGATCGCTGGATCCCCAACCGGGTCCATAATTGGTCCAACGCCATGGCAGGCCCAATGGCTCGCGACAGTTCACCCCCGGAACCAAAACATGATGGAAACTGTTGGGAACATACTCGACTCCCTTTCCGTCCCCCAATCCGCGGGTGACCAGTAATTGCATCAACGTGCCCCACTCCCCCCCGAATTCATCACTATAACGTTTTTCAGGATCCACATCGAACCACAAATTATACACGTCGGGCTTACCGGTCCCCCCGAGAGCCTTGGCGTCCCCTTGGGATCCTAAAATGTCCTGCAGGGCTGTTTTCGTCATGAAAGGATATCTCTGCCCCTGATTGTACTGGGAATTAAAGTCCCCCCCGAGAATCACATCCGCCTGAGGATCCTCCTGAAGAATCTGATCCAAACGGTCACGCACGGTTTTCGCGTTACCCAAGCGGGTATTTTCCATGGCCGGGTTTCCCGCCCCGCTCTTCCAATGGTTTCCCATCACAATGAACGTGGAATCCCCCACTTTGAGTTTTGCCTCTAAAATTCCACGGGCTGATGGGGTCTCATGCGTAGCCGAAGAAACAACAGGAAACCGAGTGAGGATACCGGTCTTAATCGCATCCTGATGCTCCGTGGCCTTCCCAGGAACCTCCCCCACGAGGAAAGTGTAGCCCTTAATTCCCTCATCCTCCATTGCCTTAAGAAGCCACGCCTCCACTGGAAGACCTCGTAATTCATCGGTTAGTTCCGTCGTCAGCATCTTTTCGTATGTTGTGCCTTCGTATTTTTTAAGAAATTCCCTCAAGTCGGGCACATTGGACTCGGGAGTGTGATCGACCTCGAGCTCGTTCAAAATCGCCACATCCGGCCCTTTCCCTTCGTTCAGGCTCTTTAGAACCGTTGTGATCGACTTCAACTTTCGAAGCAGTTTTGTTGGGCCATAACTGTTCGAATCGTCGGGGGATTCAATGTAGTCGTCGTACGAAGAAACCCGATCAACATCAAAAAGATTTTCCACATTGTAAACCATTACCGTGAATTCCCTTGGCTCCGCAGTTGGCCTCACTTCTTCCCCAACGCTCAGTCCGACAAAGCCCACCAGTGCGACCCAACCAAGGAAAAGTGCCCAGAACTTTTGCATCGATGGATTCTAATCACAACACCGCCCGGGCTCACTCTTATTTTTGGCCAACTTGACGCCCTACAGTTGAACGATAAAATTCTCTCCAAGTGATAGTTAGACATGTAGCCGCCCGTTTCCTTACCGCAGTCTTCAGTATCCTCTTTCTGACCTTGGGAAATATGGGTTTAGCCCAATCCGACAGCGGAGTTGAGCTTCAACCCAAAAAGGCCTGGTGGGGAAGATATGGCTATGTCAACCGCGCGGGAAAGTTCGTCCTCGAGCCGCAATATGAAAGTGCCCTCCCTTTTTCAGATTTTCTTGCCGGGGTGAAGAAGGATGGCAAATGGGGCTTCATCAATGGGGAAGGAAAGTTTGTCATCGAGCCACGATTCGAGGATGCATTTCTTTTCAGTGACCAGGCCGCCGCCGTAAAGGAAAACGGCAAATGGGGCTTCATCAACCGCTCCGGCAAGTTTTTGATCGAACCCAAATATGAAAACGCCGGGATTTTCAGACAGGGATTGGCTCCGGTGCGCTGGGAGGGACGCTGGGGTTTTGTCAGCAAGGAAGGCGAAATGGCAATTCCTCCGAAATTCGAGCAGGTATATTTTTTCTCGGAAGACAGATGCGGAGCCATGGTGGACGGAAAATGGGGCTATATAGAGCGCACGGGGGTTTTTGCCGTGCCTCCAAAGTATGACGAGGTCTTGGCCTTTTCCCAAGGATTGGCCGCCGTCAACGAAGGAGGAAAACGGGAGGACAATGAATTTACCGGCGGAAGATGGATTTTTGTCGACCCCCAAGGAAAGGTGATCATTGACCAAGCTCTGATCTCGTCTGCCCTTCCCCAAAAAGGGGCTCCGTCGAGAGTTGGCACGGATGGGCGTCAGGATACGACGGCAAAAATTGAGGCGGTGGAAAACGGATTTCGAAATGGAAAAGCCCATGTTCGAATTGGCTCCCGATTGCTCAACGGGGACTCTCAGGGACCCTCCTGGGGATACCTGGACACCAAAGGAAACTGGCTAGCCGAAGGCAGTACCACCATTCCCCTGAATTTCCGGACCTACACCCCGGGCGAGGGTTTTACTCTGGAATCCGATCTCCTCGGAAACCGCGGAACAACCGGGGATGTCCTGCAGACGGCGAAAAATGCAGAAACCATCGGCAAGGCTTACGAACAGATTGAACAGATCGAACGGGATGCCGACGAGCAGTTTGCTTCAGGGGATCGGGCAGAAGAACTGGGTGATAAGGAAGCCGCACAGGCCGCCCGAAATCTTGGAAAAGAAAAACAGATGGAAGCCAAACGCCTTCGGGACGAAACGGACCAGCGTGGCGGGGAGGCCAATGCCAATTCTACCAAGTACTTCGATCAAGCACTGAAGATCTATCAGGACTTCGTGAAAGAAAACCCGGACGACCTCCATAAAACGGAAGCCCAGTATAAGGTTGGAGAGATGTACGAGCATCTCGCCAAATATTGGGACGCTTACAAAGCTTACAAGAAACTCGTGGAGGAATCGTCTGCCAACCAGTATTGGGATCTGGCGATCGAGCGGATGTTCGCCATCGGCAATGTGTATCTTGCCGGCCAGCACCAGATGATGTGGAAAATCCCCATGCCGGCCGACATGAACAAGGTTGTGGAGATTTATCAAACGATCATCCGCTCTGCCCCTTTTGGACCCTATGCCCCGCTCGCTACCTTCTCCTGTGGATTGGCCCGCGAGAAACAGAAAAAATGGCCCGAGGCTGTGAAGTTTTACGAGGATATCTTGGACAAATATCCCAAGAATGACCTGATCGACGATGCCCAATACCAAATTGGCTACGTCTGGATGAAGGCCGCCCGCCAACCCGAGTACGACCAAACAGCCGCCCAAAAAGGGATCGAAGCCTTTCAGGATTATCTGGCCCGTTTTAAACGCAGCGACAAGACAGAGCAGGCCTCAGAAAATATTCAAGTTCTCCAGCAACGCCTAAGTGGAGGATCCCTATCGGTGGCTCGCTTTTACGACAAAAGCGGCAATTACCCTGCCGCCTTGGTTTACTACAATGAAGTCATCACCCAAACTCCGGACTCCCCACAGGGGCAGGAAGCCCGCCAACGGAAGCGAGTCCTTGAGGAAAGCATTTCGGAGGCAAAACAGCAGGCTCCGGACCCCAATAAGGCGAAAATCAGTTTTAGATCGAATCCCCAACCCCAACCCGATAGAGTTCCTAATCCATGAACCCTGTTGCACTAGGCCTCCTTTCATTGGTTTTATGCTCCTGCGCAAGCTACAAGATGGGGAGCACCCCCAAAGCCGAGGGTCTGACTGATGTCCGTGTTCTCTATATCCCGACCGTTCAAAACGAAACAGACGAAACGGGTGTTCCGGGAATTGTCACGAATGCCCTTCTGCAGCAAATCGACCGGGACGGCACCTTTCGTCACGCCCGTAAGGACGAAAGCGATGCCTCCCTTGAGATCACCGTCAAAAAGATCGAGCGCGTTTCGATCCGCCAATCTACCGAACAGTTCCTGACTTCGCTTCAGTTTCAGTTAATCCTGACCTTGGAGTACCGTCTTTACAATATGAAGGAAAAGAAGGAGATCATCCCCCCAACTCAAGTCAAGGGAACCACCACTTTTTTTGTCCAAGGAGACCAAACCGAATCGCAGCGGCAAGCCCTCCCCCCCGCAGCCATCAATGCCGCCCAAAATCTCGTCACCGCAATCAGCAACCGCGGTTGGTAATCACTTTTTTGGACGGATCCCCTCCCGAACGTCCCTCAGAACCCCGTCTACTGCGTCGACTCGGATCAATCCCATCCGGGGGTACTCGATATCGAGAATTACGTAGCACGTCAGACTAATGGAAATGATGAAAAGCACGATGTGGAGCCAACTCCGTTTTTCGAATGCCGCCATTTGGTACCCCACAAGAAGCGAACATACCAAGGCCATCACCAGCAGCATCCCATAAATGACCACGGGAGGATGAAACTGAAGAACAGCCGTGCGGGTGGTGGTGATATCAATCATGGTGTTGAGAGCTGGCAGCAATTGCATTCCCGACAAGGTATTGGGGCTTTTCGCAACGCTTTGGGTCGACTGCTTCCATATCTCGGTCTGAATCAATTGCGTCCGGTCATACTCTGCCAAAGCCGCCCGCATATCAGGAATCAGTTCGTAAGTCCTAATTCGGGAATCAATATAACTCCGGAATAAGTTTCGTAGAGGCTCCTGATCCGCCGGAGAAAGAAGGTCCAGACGAAGATAAGCGGTCCCAATATCGTTCGCCTCTTCAACAATTAGCTTTCGCCGCTCATCAAAACGAGTAAGAGCCGAAGAAAAAGTGAAGGCAATCAAGAGTCCAAAAAGCGCAAAGATCGGTCCATCAATCACCCCCAAGGTATCCAGAATCTTTCCCCGCCCGCTTCGTAGATGCGTTTTCCCGATCCGAACCCCCAATTCGAGCATGCCATACATGCCCAAACCCAAAGTCAGAATCAGCGGAAGGGGCAAAGCGAAAAGCGCCTGAGGTTCCCGGTGAAATATCGTGACAGCAAAAAGATTCAATTATCTCTCCGCCTGCAGGTGGGCCTCGACAAACCAAAGCCACTTATCGGTCCCGCGGGAGATTTCCGTGAAAATATCAGCCGTATCCTTGTCCCCCGCCTTGTCCGTCGAATCAATGGCTTCACGAACAAGTTTTCCATAGGCCGCCAGGGCATTCGACAACGCCTGAACATGCTCATGGCCGGAACCGCCTTTCGCTCCGTACTCCTTCAGACTTGCACCCTTGATGACGGCCTGGATCGTTCCCTCGGCCGTCCCCCCTAATTGGACGGCACGCTCGGCCAAAAGATCCACATACTCCTCCACATCCTCGTTGATTTTATCGAAGAGCTCATGCAAGGCGATGAAGTCCGGTCCCTTCACATTCCAATGAGCCTGCTTGCATTGCGTTTGAAGGTCGATCGAGTCAGCCAAACG
>Ga0209189_1000626_pt1 | contig 28867 bp, 39 predicted proteins | sample C_130820_EF_Meta_FD_187308 | JGI IMG/M metagenome (GOLD analysis project Ga0209189, IMG submission 187308) | Freshwater microbial communities from Lake Croche, Canada to study carbon cycling - C_130820_EF_MetaG (SPAdes) (version 3) | ecosystem: Environmental > Aquatic > Freshwater > Lake... | reverse complement strand
TCTTTATTCCAGCAATTGTACAAGCAGTATTTGTGCTTAATGTTCCATAAAGTACTATATTACCGCCAATAAGCCCCGGACCAGTTATAGTTGTATATGGAACTGTTATTGATGGATTTTCAGTATAACCACCGGGATGAACAATAATTGTTTTGCGTTGAGATCCTACTAAAGTTAATGCTTTGGTAATAGATGCAACTGGATTTAATAAGTCACCATTACCAGTGGTATCATTTCCTTCTACTTGGCTAACATGGATTTCATTATCATATCCTGTAAAGTTTGTTCCTTGGACACCTTGACTACCTTCCAATCCTTGGACTCCTTGTAAACCTTGACTGCCGATATTTCCTTGAACTCCCTGACTACCTATGTTTCCTTGAACGCCCTGTAACCCCTGTGTACCTTGGCTTCCACCTACTCCTTGAACACCTTGCAATCCTTGAGATCCTTGAATTCCCTGAGTTCCTTGACTACCTTGACTACCAACTAAACCTTGAACACCTTGCAATCCTTGATTTCCCTGTAGTCCTTGAGCGCCCTGAGTTCCTTGAATTCCTTGACTTCCTATACTACCTTGAACGCCTTGGGTTCCCTGGCTACTTTGGCTACCTATACTACCTTGAATGCCCTGTAGTCCTTGACTTCCGACACTTCCTTGAACACCTTGTAAGCCCTGCAAACCTTGACTGCCTTGACTACCGATAATGCCTTGAAGACCTTGTAATCCTTGAACTCCTTGGCCACCTTGAGATCCAACACTTCCTTGAGCTCCCTGTAGCCCCTGTAGTCCTTGACTACCAACTAAGCCCTGTACACCCTGAGTTCCTTGGCTACCAATACTTCCCTGAGTTCCCTGAGTCCCTTGACCTCCTTGACTACCAAGAATACCTTGAGTTCCTTGACCTCCTTGACTACCTACCAAACCTTGAGTTCCTTGGCTTCCACCTAAACCTTGAGTACCTTGTCTTCCTTGAATTCCTTGAGACCCTTGAATACCACCTAACCCTTGAACGCCCTGAGTTCCTTGACTACCTATGTTACCTTGAACTCCTTGAAGTCCTTGACTACCTATATTTCCTTGAACTCCTTGTAAACCTTGGTTACCTTGAGTACCAATCAAGCCTTGAGCCCCTTGTAAACCTTGAACTCCCTGCAGTCCTTGTAAGCCTTGACTACCTTGAGTACCATTAAAACCAGCAGATCCAAGTGCTCCTTGAACACCTTGGTTTCCTATGCTACCTTGAATACCTTGCAATCCTTGGCTACCCTGACCGCCAACTAAGCCCTGAACACCTTGCAGGCCTTGGCTACCTTGAACTCCTTGAAGACCTTGACTGCCAATAGCTCCTTGAACGCCCTGCAAACCTTGACTACCCTGACTGCCAACTAAACCTTGAACGCCTTGCAAGCCCTGATTACCTTGGATACCCTGTAAACCTTGACTACCTTGATTTCCAATACTTCCTTGAATTCCCTGACTACCTATACTTCCTTGAACTCCCTGTAACCCCTGGAGACCTTGGCTTCCACCTAAGCCTTGAACTCCTTGTAATCCTTGATTACCTTGAGTCCCTACTAAGCCTTGGATACCTTGTAAACCTTGAATTCCCTGTAGTCCTTGTAGTCCTTGAGTACCCTGACTACCAGCAACACCTTGGACTCCTTGTAGACCTTGAGAGCCTTGAGCACCAACTAAACCTTGAACTCCTTGTAATCCCTGACTACCTTGTCTCCCTGTGACTCCTTGGGTACCTTGTAAACCCTGTGATCCCTTAGATACAAATAATGACCAAATTCCACCTGCATTTATGCTATCTGGTGACACAGACTGATTGTTTTGGACAAGAGAAACCCACAAGCTCCCCATCCATGATACAACATCATTAATACTATATACTATATTTGTATCAAAATTTCCTCGATATAAAATTCCAGCAGATAGACCCTGTACTCCTTGGACACCTTGTAATCCTTGACTACCCTGACTTCCAATACTACCTTGAACACCTTGAAGTCCCTGCAAACCTTGTAATCCTTGACTTCCCTGTAAACCCTGTAATCCCTGAGCCCCCTGCAATCCTTGTAATCCCTGAGCTCCTTGACTACCGATACTGCCTTGAACCCCCTGGTGGCCTTGTGTTCCTTGAATCCCTTGAAGTCCTTGATTGCCTTGTAAGCCTTGGGCTCCTTGTAATCCTTGACTACCTTGATTACCCACTAATCCTTGAATGCCTTGCGTTCCTTGAAGACCTTGAACACCCTGACTTCCCACTAAGCCTTGCACACCTTGTAAACCTTGAGTTCCCTGTAATCCTTGAGATCCCTGACTCCCTAATATGCCTTGAACTCCTTGAAGACCCTGATTACCTTGACTGCCCTCTAATCCTTGAATACCTTGGGTACCTTGAAGTCCTTGAACGCCTTGTAACCCCTGCAATCCTTGGACACCTTGAGTTCCTTGACTTCCTTGACTTCCCTGTAAACCTTGAAGACCCTGTAGTCCTTGAACTCCTTGAATCCCATGCAGTCCTTGCAGCCCTTGAGCTCCTTGAAATCCTTGAACCCCTTGTGTTCCTTGAACTCCAGCGATTGGTAATAATGACCACTTAAGTTCACCATCTCCAATTTTTAGTATATTATTTGTTGTATCATATCCTGGCTCTCCAGCCTCTAATACTGGATCGACATCTATCCACTCAGCATATGAACCTTTACGAAGCGTAAAAATATTATTTGCAGGCATAATTGATCCATTTATAAAGGTAGTCAGGTATATAGTAGTATACACTGAATTAGTGCATAGTATGACTGTCTATTAAGATTAGCAATATTAATTTAAAATATGCTTTTCTATATTTTTGATACTATTACTGTATAATGGCGCAAATTTTGAATAGTCTATTAAGTCTGGATGGATCCACCAATCTTCAAAAGGAGTACTCTCGTCCATAGACACATTTCCAATTAATAGCTTATACCCTAAAGATTGAAGATAATTCCTAGATTTTTGTCTATATGAACGAGTCATATCTAAATAATAATCATGCTCATATGTTATAATTGAGAATCTATATTTATCAAAAGGAATGGATAATAGAGTTTCAAATGTTTTAGCCGGAGGCTCGCAGTCTAATTGTAAGTAATCAAAATCGGCCCCAATATTTAGTTCATCTAGTATAGCTCTATAATTTAATTTAGTAGCATCTCCCTGGATAATCTTATTAGATCTATTTGATTGAAATTTACTAACTAGATTGGAATTTATCTCTATGGATAATCCTTGCCATCCATATTTCTTTTCCAATAGATAGGTATTATTGCCAAAATGGGGGTCTCCTGCTCCTATCTCTAAATATTTACCATTCCTCTTGCCGTCTGTTGCAGATAAAACGAAGAGATCTTGATAAGCCTGTGAATAATTTTCTTCAATATCTTGGGATCCATCAAATTTAATCTTTAGTCTACTATATTGATCCTTATGGTATTTAAGGTGTTTTTGTTTTTTCTTTTCAATTTCTGTTAGATGATATTCAACACTAGCTAGTTGATCATTTGTTAGTTTGTGATCGCTATCTATAATAGAATTTAGTAATGATCTAGACTCATCTATTTTATCCCAACTATTAGCCCCTATCGCTTTGCATAATAATAAGGACTCTTTACCAGAATATTCTATATCTATTTTAAGTGGAACATTATTAAACTCACAAATTTCTGAAGCTATTGAAGAGTAAGTATAGCATTCATACCACTGATGATATCTTTCATAATGTTTTGATAATAAAAAGTAGGCTTCTGGTCTTTTGGGTAAAAGTGTTATAGCATGTTTTAGTAGGTGGGTGGATGTAAAATCCCTACCACCCTGAGAGTTAAAACAATAATATCCACGTATTAAGCATTCATAAGATAAATTGATATCTTGTGTTCTTTCTGCGCATCTCAAATAATGACTAAATGCTGAAGCGGTATGTCCAACTTTTTCGTACTCATAAGCAAGATTAAAGTTTAGTTGGTCATCTTCTGTATTTAGGGTGAATTGAGTAAGAGTATCGGTAGAAGAATCATCAGTTAGTTCAAATGCCCAATCGTATTCATGTAAAGATTCTACTCTCCTATATCCAAAAGAAGCTAATTTAGTTAGTATCTTAGACATGTTTGATCCAATATGTAGTTTTTCGAATTCTATTCTTTTAATACTATATTTATCAAGATCTAGATTCATCAATATATCTGGTTCCAAACCCTCTATGTCTATTAAAAGCCAATCTATATCTTTTAACTTATATTTGTCTAATAAGTTTTCTATTGATAAAGCATCCACTTTAAAAGAATGAATCTCTCCTGAGTTCCAACAGTATTCGTGTTTTTTAACATGATTGATATCGTATGAGGCCACCTGTTTATCTGGATCTTTATCGTGGTAGAATATTTCTAGAAAGTCCTCGATACTATCTTTTGGCTTGATAGCAATATTTTCTATGATAACATTTTCATATCTTTTATAACAACCCTTAAGTTCATCGATATGTTCTGGATTTGCCTCAACAAATAATCCAAATTTTAGCTCTTTATAGTTTCTCAATAGATATTTTGAAAGATTATCATATCCTCGATGTGACCCAAGCTGAACAACAGTTATAGGATCTTTATAAGTATGATTATTGATCTCTAATACTTCTTTTTTATATCCCTCGTTCTTCCACCAACTTAAAATATGATTATAAGAACTAATGTGTATTTGATCATTAGACTGTGAAAAACTAGTATTTGTATTGATATCTTCTATAAAGAGTGGCATATTATATACAACACCAGCTCCCTCAAATAGAATATTCTCTACAATAGGAAATAGATCGTATGTTGTATACTCTCCGGGACTAACCTGAATTTTAGCATTAAAGTTATCGAGGTTAAAGTGAGTGTCCGAAATGTAGTATTTGCTAATTAGTTTCTTGGCATATTCTCTTTTAATCAAATAGGCCTGACATCCCCAGTCACTATTTAATCTTAATCTAGTTTTTATCTCTAGATTATCAAAAGATTCTCTAATACAACTAAGTTGAACACATTCCCAGTCTTGAGGTAAAGACTCAACGAATTCAGAAAAATTAAAGTTCCAATAGTTAATAGTCTCTAAACTAATATCATCTTCCATAATCAAAACATATTGATCTTCTGAAGACTCAAGCCAGTTTTTAATAGTTAATAAATGAGATGTTGTAGGACCCTTACTATTCTCATGTATATTACTGATATATCTACCAGTAAGAGTAAAATTACTTTCTTGGTATGGTTTAAATTTTGCTATCTTATAATTTTCTATCCTATATGAAGAACATTGATCAATAAAGTTATCTATTCTATGGTCTGATCCTTCTGTCGTTATGCAGATAATACTTGTGGAATTGTCGAATTCAGGCATCTAGTAGACTTTCTATAAAATCAATTGGACACTCTAGTAAGAATGAGGAGTTATCTTGGAATCCAAAAGTTATTAATAATTTATCTTGATATTGAGCCATACCACACGAGAACTCTATCTCTCCACCAAGAAAATCAAAGGGTTCGCCATAAGACACTACATTCCAGTTCTTGTCCCATAGTATAAATCTGTGTCGATATTTAGCATTCTTTCTACCGTTCATATTATTGAATAAATTAACCTGATGAGTTAAAGCTAATCTATAATTATTCTTCCAAGAAATAACCTGAGATCCTCCTCTATAGTCATGACTCTGGGGACGATATGTTCCAAGAAATACTGTCTCAGTAATACCCTTATCCATATCTACTTTTACAATCTCGGTAGGATTGCACCACTTTACATAATGGTATGGCATATCTAGAATTGGCATCCAGTTTTTTTCACAATAACTATCATTTGCTCCGGGAGTTGGAATACGAAATCGAGATATTTCTTTAAAAGTATTATCTTCATGAATAATCTCAGATAGTTCCATTCGCCCCTGACCGTTTGTTGTAGTATCTCTTCGTACTCCTGTGCCATACAATTTATTATTCCACTCAACTAATCTTATGTCTTCTAAACCTACAAATTCCCATATTGGAGTAACGTCTAACTTAGAAGTATCTATTTTAGAATAATTAACAATATCATAATTACTGTTTAAACTACAAAGATAATTATTAGTTATTAGCCTCATGTCGTTTTCTTTATGAAGATACTGCAATGGTCCCCAAGGGTGACAGAATTTCCCTTTCTCAGCGTGGTATAGAGTATATTCGACGTGTCTTAAATTAACTAGTATAGAATCCCTATAAATCAAAATGGAAGGATTTGTGAGTCCCGTACCATTAGTTAAAGAAGAGTCAATTAATAACTTATTGATCCTACCACCATTTAAAATGGCTAATTTGGCAAAGTTTTCCATTTGATGTCCTATTTAAACCTAGTCTTCTATTTTATAGTAAAATTATTAAGAATAGTGTCAATAATGAACTATAAGGATTTCCATAATGCAATATCATCGGAATAAATTTGTCTAACTTTATATTCTTGCTCTGGTGTTAAAGTTATTTTTTCTGTTGTCTTACTAAAATTAATTTTTTCTATTGGAGTGTTAATTTCTAAATAATTAGCCATACCAGCAATATCTGGGAATAAAAATAGTTTACTTTTTTCATTTATTAAATGAGTTACTGGAGTTAAATGATGCCATGAGGTACCTCCACAATATTCTAAATCATGTCGGTCTGTATATTCTGGCTTGACTCCAAGACCATGAAACCAATATAGCCAACAAAAAGCTTTTTCGGGAGAGATGTTCATTCTCCATAATAATGATATGAATCTTTCAACAGGATCTCTTACCATAACAGCACAACCATCAGGAAGGTCTTCTCCCACACTATAATCATTTAGTCGGTGTCCTTGTCCATCTATTACTGGATGGTCCGGTATTCGTTCTGGATAGAACTGTTTGACTGCCATCAGTCCTATTGATGAGGTACATGATCTACTAGTAAAACAAAAATTTTTATCATTCGGTAGGGAATACCATATTTTCCAGCGCATCTGGTGGCTCCTTTAAATTCCAGCCTATACTAACTCTCCAGCATCTTGACCACACATTGTGCCAAGTTGGACAGTCAAATGTTCTAATGTTCCAACCTTGAATATCTTGATCTATATATGGAATTCCGTTCTTGTCTAAAAACATCATTCCGCTGTCTCCAGTTTCGCTCCAGGCTGCATACATTCTGGTTCCAGGACAATCTCCATTGGTGTGCCAATTCATATATCCATTTGGAGGATAAATCATTCGACCACTTATTTTCTTGGTTGTCGTCTCATAAGCTTTTTTGCCAAGAAAGAAATTTACATTACAACCCCTACCTCTAAATATTTCAGTTTGTGGTGGTTTGGTTAACAAAAAATCATCAATATTTATTTCTGGAAACGGAGGAGTAGTAGAATGTTTTTTAAGCCATTCATAATTTATATCTGGAAGATTTACATTACATATTTTAATATTCATTTCACACTACCCACACAGATAGATTTGATACTGTGGCATTTCCATATCCACTTAACTCAATAATATCCCCAATCGACACAGCTACTGACCTTGTTCCTGCTGTTGTTCCTTCAGGAAAAGTTTGACCAGAGTATACTCCATTTTTATAAATGTCTAAGGCATCACTATTGTCATCTGGATAATCGCTAACTGTTGCTGTAATATAAAATGTCCCGGTTTTTTTGACTGCAAAAGTAGCTTTTTTATTGGGTAAAGTTGCACCAAAATAAGACGTAAGAAAAGATCCAGACATAGAATACTTAGAATCTATATTCCCCAATCCAGTCCACGATGGATCTCCCCGAACATTTTGTACTAGGGTGATAGGTGATGTTGTTCTAGCCACAGCATATGCTGTGATGTTTGTGAAAGTATCATGATGAACTCCCGCAGTATTTTGTGTTACTCTGATGGTAACAATATCACCAGACGTTAACCAAACTGGATATTCTGAGGAAAATGCAAAAATCAAACCTTGAGTATTGGTGACCACACCATTATTTATGGTAACAAGAATATCAGTATCAATAGGATTTCCATTAATCAAAACCTGCGTGCTCTGCAAGGTGTTCCCACTATCATCTTGATATCCAGAATGACTCCACTTTAAATAAAATTCACAATTAGAAGTTGCCGTAAAATTGAATGGTAATAACCCAGGAGTTGTACTGCTTTGTGGGCCACCAGTAATAGTACTGCTCGTAGAATATTTTGATGTTGCCGTCCCGGCTCCACTCCAGGATCCTGCTGTATATCCTAGAGTTATGAAGCTTGAGGGTGCGGTAGGTGTTGGGGTAGGGGTAGGGGTTGATGTTGGAGTTGGTGTTGCTCCTCCTCCAGCAGAGTATAGGATCTTGTTAAGACTTCCATTCCTATATATTCTTGCTTTTCCTCCAGAATATCCAACACGAAAGTTGGTCATGGACTTCCTCCATCGATAATGCAGTTTACTAAAATTGTTGGAGAATCAATACTTATTCCACTAATCATACTTAATCCATTTAATTCGGTATAGTTATTACCCAAATAGAATATTGAGCCCCCAAGAAAAAGTCCACTAGTATTAATTGTTGTATATCCAGTAGAATCATTATATGATACATCGACTCCTGTACCAGCAATAACTCCGCTCAAACCAATAATATTTTGAACATCTGTTACACTGACACTCTGTCCAGAGGGCAATAATCCACTAACGGCAGTATTAAAATCGATAATTTTAGTATGATAAAAGTCTGGAAAATCACTAGCTAATAATTTATCTACATTATTAATTTCTATTATTTCAGAGCTAGAAATTTCAACTACAGTATTTTCATTACCTATAAAACTAGTTTCGATCTCAATAGTATTGTTATTTTCATTAGTAATTTCGATTATAAAATCACTCATAAATTACACTCTAGATTTGAAGTAGACTGACTGTATCTCTTGGAGATTGTTACTGTTCCAAATAAGATTCTAATAGTATACTTTCCTCCTCCTGTATATAATTCGTCAGGAGATTGTAATTCTAGATCATATTTTGCTGTACTAAAATCAAAATTATTAGTTGTAGACGCAGGAAATAATAGAGAAATTTTTGCTTCTGGTCCATTAATATCAAAATTATAGACCGATAAATTTTCTGTATTATTAGATACAAAAGTTTGAGTATTAGCGCTACTTGTTTTCCAGATTAGTCTGGCGCACCAATCGGTTAAATCAATAATATTACCATTGCTATCTTTATAGATAAGAGATAACTTAAAAGATGTACCTTGTTCTATGGTAAAATCATATTTGGCTGCTGACATATTTAGCCTATTATAGTAGTAGTTAGATAGTTATCTATATAATATAGATACACCTTTAAAGATACCGTCATATAAAAGAAAAAGGGCTGGTTTTACCCAGCCCTAGTTCGTTCATTCAATGATAAGGTCTTATGGACTATAGAGCGCCTAGTAGTACTCTGCGATTGTCTAGTACAGCAAAGCCCACTTCGGCCCATCCGTAGAATCCAGCTCTCTTCTGACGATGAAGTGTGTCATCCTCAAAGATCTGGACTTCTTGACGAACTGGCATAATGAAGCTATCGCTCTTACGTTGATCTAGTCCAACAACAACCTCGGACTTACTTCCGGGTAGTGAAGCACCTAGTGTGTTCTCAAGGAATAGTTCATATTCCTGTCCAACACCTAGTTCGTCTAGATCATGGAGATTAACTCCGAAGATACGATTTAGGCCACCATCAGCTGCTGTATAGATCTCACGACGAGTTGTCTCATCAACTTGATCGATACCCCAGTTACGGATGTCTTCCATAGCTTCTGGAGAAACATAAAGGTCAGTGAGTAGACCACGATTATTACTAGCCGAGTTACCACCACCGTTACGACGCATAACGGTCTTCATAAGACTAACGAGACGCTTTGTAAACTGACTACTAGCTGAATCGCTATCGTATACAACGATATTGCGATCAACACCAGCGGCCAATAGTGTGTGCCATCCATCATCATTCATTTTCTTGACGAATGAGCCTTCTAGCACTTCCATAGCACGACCAACAACGTCCCAGCGAGCATCACGAGCATACTTCAAGAGATAGTCGATTGAAGCGCCTACGTCGTAGGTTGGTACCATGACGTAATCGGCTTCAACGTGACGCTCTGGAATATATCCGTGATTAGGAATTGTGTAAGCCACAAAGTCCTTCTCTGTGCCAGGAGCTAGAAAGTCAAGGGGAAATTCTGGAGTAGCACTTTGAGCTAATTGAATTGGCTCGAAGATACCGTCTAGAATATCACCACTAAGGATACCCTTACGAAGTGGAAGCTCTAGAGCCTTAGCAAATTCAGCATTTGCGGCTAAAGAAACTTCTCTATTTGGCGAACCAGAACGCATTAGAAGTTCTGTGAGTTCTGGTGTGGGCTGAAATCTTTCGGTTTTAGCTGACATATTATTTTTCTCCCTTAATTTTAAATTAGATATTGACTGATAGTTTAGCGTAACCGTCTGCGTCTGGTGCACTCAAGAACTGACCAATTTTAACAGCATTTGAACTACTGGTACCAATTGCTCCATTTGCTCCAACATAGGCATCAGCGCCAGCTACTGGACTACCAGCAAGCTTATTTGTTGTTACTTGACCTTGGCGAAGTAGAGTTACCTTGCCACCAAGCTGTACTTCGTCTTTGTGCCAATTGATGTGCTGTCTAGTTAGATCAATATTAACAACATCATTAAGTAGTATACCAACTGGCTTGGATCCAGAAGCTCCTGCGGCATAAGCCACAACAGCACCGGCGTCGTCCATAGACACACCAGAACCACCAGTTACAACAGAAACTACACCACCACGTTCTGCTGTGGTGTTCATGAAAAATGATACATCTGTTAGAAGTTCGATACGATCAGGTTTTAGAGCCATGTTTATTTCTCCCTTTAATTAAAAAATTATTTTTTTCTGCCGAGTCTACTGGATACAAAATCTACTAAAGCTGCTCTGGTTGAAGTAATTTCTGACTCAACCTCACCACCAACACTAAGATTAACATCTTCTACTACTTCAACAGTATCTAGTACTGATGGGTCAGCAGAATTTTCTGATGCTTTTTTCTTTTCCTTAGTTTTTTTATCTTCTTCATCTCCCTTTTTGATCTTTTCCAACCAGGGTGGCATCTTACCAGCAAATAAACTGGTCATTGCCTCAAAAGCATCATCAGCCATAGTTTCAAATTTATCAATAACGGTATCTGCTGTATCAGAATCTAATCCGTTGTTAACAAGAGAGGCTTTTCTCTTCATTTTCTTTTCCATCTTAGCCATATCTTGTTCTTTCTTTTTATATGCAGCAATTACTTCATTGGCAGCATCTAGTTCAGCTTTTAGATTTTTATTTTCTTCGTCCTTCATATCTTCATCTTCCTTTGGTTTCATTACCTTCTTGGCTGCTTCTGTCTCTTCTTCTTTATCTTCTTCTTTTTTACTTTCTTTTTTATCTTCTACTTCATTCTTTTCTTCTTCTTCCTTCATCTTCTTAGCAGCTTGAATAATTTCAGCTTGAGCAGCAACCTGAGTTTCGAGTTCAGCAATTTTCTGGTTTAGTAGCTCAATACTAATCTCTGTGGCGGCTGTTTCTGTAGTTGCAACTACTTCTGTGCTGATAATCTCAGCATTCTCGGTGACCTCTGCGACTACTTCTGCTTTTGTTTCGTTTAAACTCATAATGTTATTCTCCACATTTAAGGTTGACTGGTTATTAGATACACCTGAAAATATAAAATCGCTATTTTTTTTATCGCTATTTTGGGTAGTATTAGCTTGAACTGGCTCATCTATTAATTTATTGGTAAAAATTATACTATCAAGATTTGCTGGTTTGTCAACAAATCCTTTCCCTGTAAAAGTAATATTTCTTAAAACTCTTCCAATTTTATACTCATCATGTTCTCCCATACCACCATATGCTCTAAGATATTTTGTTAAATATGCTGTCTCTTCATTTCTACCTAATACTTTATATGAACCAGTAGTCTTATTTAAGATGCCATAATCAAAACCCTTAAAAAAGCACTCCATACTAACATACTTAGTACCATTTTGAATTTCAGCAATTAATTTTTCTGACCTGTCTCTAAGAATACTATCAGTAAATCCCTTATAGATAACAGAGCCAGTTAGAATATGGTATTTTTCTGGTAAATCAGTAATACTAGTATTGGGATCTATTTCTTTACCATCTTCAGTTATTGGCCAATTAGAAGTTATATGACCAACAATAATACCTTCATTATGTTCAAGATTTGTCGGTTTATCTTCTGGAGTATTTTTAGCTGCCCATACTTCAGTTTTATCAAAAATATCATCATTCTTATTCCAAGAAGATGTAACCAAAATGCACTGAATATAATATAGATCACTATCATCAAGAGAAGCAATAGTGGCCTCTGGGATATTGTAATTAATAGTATGTGGTTTATAGCTTAATGGCTCAACAACAGAAGCATAAATAATTGATGCAGATGTTGACAGATTGTGCTCTAAGCCATCTAATTTTTCTTGCTCAAAAATAATCATATTATTCTCCTATTTGGTCTATATCTGAATACACCATTAAATAATAAGATGCCTTTGCTTGCTTGTTTTCTTCTACTGATAATTCTCTGCCAAGTTCAGATTGTAAGTTCTTATACCATTGATGGTAATAGATCAATTCTTCTCTAGAACTTAGAGATTTTTCAAATGCTAACATAATCTTATCTTCCTCTATATTTGAAAGAGGATCAGTATTTAGCAGTATGTTGGTTTTGATTTGCTCTAGTTCTTTGGCCTCAGAATTAGATAAACCTCTAAGATTTTTCTTTCCATAAAATTCTAATAAAACAGGATTAATAATATTGCTGATCTTGTCTTGGGCTGAGTGCGCCCACAGAGCTAACTTAGCTCCAGTTCTGGGTGTGAATTTTCTGGTTTTTCGTGGACCTGAATCTTTTGACAATTTGGGCCTGCCCTCACCAGCTTCTTTTGGCAACGCATCCGAGGACGGAGCGTTTGCCAACTTCGTTGGTTGTAAAGAAGGAGCTTTAAGTTCAAGAGCTGATTTTTCTCCATTTTTCTTTTTTTCTAGATCAAGACCAACCTGACTTGGAGTGACAACGCCTCCTTGTAAAGCAATTTTCTTGAGAGCATTTTCAACCTGTGGATCATGCCAAGGACCAGCTTTTTTAACCATTCTCTGTCCCTTTCGGTCTTTAGCTTCCTTATTAAGTCTAGATTTTTCCATGTCTGGATCGAAACCAAATACGCTTTGTAATAATTCATCACTAATAATATTACGATCAGCTAATTGAATAAGAAGAGCTTTTTCAGCATCTTCATTACTAAGATCCATTTTATCAAATTCTATTGTGGCTGGATATCTAAATCCCATTGCTTTTTGTACTAACTCTATTTCTTTCTCCCAAAAAGACATTAGTATATCTCTACCGTATTGTAATCTTTGGGTTAGTGTTTTGAGACTAATGAAATTATTGGTAGTACCAGAAGCACCAAAAGTTCCAGTAAGAGTTGGAGGAATTCCTAAACCAGCATAAATAGCATTTAAGTGGGGAACATATTTACCTTCTCCAAGAAATTGATGTACTGTAGTTTTAGACTCGATTAATTCGATATCTGGTCCCCAAATCAAATCCATCGTTCCTCCACCAACATTATTGCCCAAAATACTAGCTAGTTTTGCTGTAGCTGCTTTTGTTGGCGCTATCTTATGTTCCAAACTTCCTAACTTAAAAATACGAATATTAGAAATAGCTCCATCCAAAGCTGACATATCTGCTAATTTAAGTTTTTCTACTACTGTAATATCATCCATGATAGCATACATCATTGGATAAGCCCAAGGCTGCCAATCATCTTTTTTATAGTGAAAAACGCATAGTTTATCTGAATCTAAACTATAGCCAATCTTACTCTTAGCTGCTTCAATAATTTGAGGAGGCAGACTTTCGATAATTTGTTTTTCTGCTGGTGTTTTAGGAGCATTGATAATTCTTCTTAGATCAGCCGGTAGACTTAATTCATACTTTTTCAATGATACGAATCCAGCCAAAGCTCCACCAGCAACATCAACGAATACAGGATCTATAAAAGTATATTTCCATGGAATTTCTTTTTTTTCCATTTTCATTTCTTCTAGATCCGACGCATCAAAATCAGGGGCCGCAGTTGTTTTGTATAGTCTATCACTAACTTTAGTATTAAGTTTAGCTGTTTGTCTATTAATAACAACATTGCCTACTTTGTATAGATTATTAAGAAATCTTTCACTACGATCTTTTCCTTGTACTTTCTTAAACCATTGTCTATAAAATTTTTCAATTCTTTTATTCTTATGAGATAGTTTGATTCCTTGGACTGCAAAATCTCCCATGAGATCTATAACATTTTTTACTAGACCAACTTTTTGATAAATATCTTCTGCTCTTCTAAGAATTAACTTAATATTGCGACGAGGTACTGCTTCGTCTGGTCTAAAGAAATCGTAATCGGTTCTGGTAAGTCCTGGTCTACCAGATGTATTAGTATCTAAATTAGAATAGTCTAAACTATATCTTCTTCCTGCTGCCTCAGCTTTTTGAATGCCAACAAATTCATCTAAAGAATCTGATTTCTTGAGAGCTTCTTGTTTACTGGCTAAATCGTCACCCCAAGTAACATAAGCCTCAGAAGGAACATGGTTTGTGTTTTCTAGTTCTTTAGAGCTATTATATTTTTTTTTGGCCATAATTGTATTCTAATTATAATGGGAATGTGATAGCATTACCTGACTAATACACTATTTATCGTTTAATACTAGTATAAATATCATCATTAGCTGACGATGTGAACCATTCTGGTCCTTTATACATTGCTCCTTTATTATCTACTCCATCTTTAGCATTCAAACCTACAATATCATAAGGAATTGGTTGTAGAGTTCTATTAATTTGTCTAGCTAACATATTGGCGATTATTAATGAACTATATCGGTCTTTACGAAGTCTTCCCTTTTTCCCATTATTTGTTTTAACTTCCGGAGTATCCCATCGATCTCTAGCATTAGGCCCAGTACTAGTTTGGCTCATAATTATAGTTGTTAATTCGTTTTTAAGTTCTTCTATCTCTAATATACATTCACTAACACTATCATATAGTGGAGATAAATCTGCAGTAAGAATATCTTTCCCTTCTTTATCTAAGGCTAATCCTAGTGTTAGATTATCGAATTGAGGAAATAATATCATTTTGTCTTCAAGATCTTTTCTAAGTCCATGATTAGCTTGGCTAGTCCAGTCTGCTTTGGCGAATTGTACTAGCTCCAGAATATGTAATCCTGCTTGACTATCAGTATCTTTAGTTTTATCGATGTCTACAACTGGCCAAATTAGATTTTCTCCATCTTCTAATTTAGATGGATCGTGTAGAGCTTCTTCGATAGCAACTCCTCCTCCCTGAGCATCCATTCCGATTCTGGTAGGAGGAAATGTTTTCATTAGATTACGAATTTTTCGAGCACAGAATCCATAAAAATCATGCTCATTAATTAATCCTGTTTTTTGTCTATCTTTAAAATTATTTCTATTTGTTGTCCAACAATATACTAAGCGATGATGATCTGAATGTAGTTCTAGTACCACGATACTAAAATTATCTTGTTCGGATGCTGGATCAATTCCGTATATGTATTTAAGGTTAGGATTGCCTTGAGTAATTGCATCAAAGATAACTGGTTTATTATTTACTAAAATTGGATTTTGAGATTTTGTAACACAGCTCTCAATCAAACTTCTTCTAAAGAATCCTTGACTGTCTTTTACAAAACAGGCAGCATATTCCATATTATATATGCCGGTATGTATAGTGGCTTTAGCTCTTGATACTTGTTTGTCATCCATGAAGCCTTTTGGAATTAGTTCATATGGAATACGTATGATACTATAGTCTCTCCAATTGAAATTTGAAGGAACGTCTCCATGAAAAATTTCTTCTAATTTTTGATTATCTCCTTGGCTCTCAATAATACTTTTGTATCTTTTCCAATAACTAGCAAAATGTTTAAAATCATAATCTGCTGTACCAGAAATAATTGCTTGATTACCCATTTTAGTATTGAGTGTCTCAAGTTCTTCATTCCATAGTCCTGCTTCTCTCATTGCTTTTTTCTTAGCTTCTTCTTTAACATTCTGAATAGGACTAGCAGATACGGCAGCGAACCCTGATACTACTGTTTCATAAATATCGGGACTAATAGATGCAAATTCGTCAGCGATAATAATATGTGCTCTTAAACCTCTAATCTTACTTCCATCACCCATAGGAATAGCTATTGTCCAACTATCTCCTAAGCGAATAGTACATCGGTCAACGTCTCGTCTTGGACCATCATCATTACCATTAAAGATACTTCGTAAGATAGGACTACTTCTCCAAATTGTTTCCATATACTCAAAAATAATTTTACTCTGTCGGAAAGCAGCGCCCACAACAACAATCTTTGTTCCTGGATAAAAAGAACATCTTAATACGCAGTATAGGGCTAATAGGAATGACTTACCCCAACCACGACTAGCTATATACATAGGAAATGCTCGTACCCAAAATTCTTGAATAATAGCTACCTGAATAGGATGTAGTTCTATATTAAAAAGAAGTTTGCATGTTGATCCAATATATTTGGGATTACGTAATATTCTCAATAAATGCAGATCTGGGATCTCTATATCCTTTTCTGATCTATTGATCATTAAATTATGATCTATAATTATATTACTTAGATCTCCAAGACCTAGCCATGCGCTATCAAAAGCAACATGGTCTTTAAACATTATTTCATCAGACATTGTTTTTTTCTTTTGCTAATAATCTACGAGATTTTTTAATAGCTTTCATTACCATAATCCTAGCTATTGTTTCAATATATGGCATATTTCTTTTTTGGCTTTCTTCTCTAAGCCAACCAAGTATCTGCTGTATATTTTGTTCACACCAATCTGGTCCCTTTTCATTCATTTCGATAGCATTTCGCTTACAAGAACAATTTGGTCCACTCTTAATGCCAAGAGAACTAAGCATACCAGAAAGTATTGTTCCTGCTCCATTAGGATTTTCTTCTAATGTTTTTGGAAACAGATTTCTAAGCGTTATTGCTGGATCTGGTCCTAGTGCAATTTTTAATTTGTCTTCTATAAAAGCCTGAGTATAATCTCCAGCATCATCGTAATCTTGTCCTTGTAGTAAAACTATTTGTCCTGGAATATTTTGTACGGTAACGCTTACGGTTTTTCCTGTGGGACTATCATGGTAGAATACATTCAATTCTGATAGTACTAAAGGAGGAGGAGTTAATAGCTTATTGTCTAGTCCCATGATTGGAGGAGGATTGATAATTATTGTACTATTTAATTTCATGATTGATATTGTCCTTTTCTATATAATAGATTTTTTTAAGAATCATTTCCGCTGTTCTTTCGGCTGATGAGCTATCTCCGCAAAAAATTACATTAATGTTATGTACTAGTTGCCAATCCAAAACATGCTTCATTAAGAAAGCTGGGCTAATTTTTACTTTATCCCAGAGTCTCTTGGGCAAACTTGAACCAATTGGATAATTTAAAATATCTTCTATATCAAACTCTAATAATAAAAATGAATATTTAAGTTGGGCTAGTCTTGCTATAGCATCCTTAAATCGAGGTTCTGTAATATTATTAGCTATCTCATTAACGCTCTTTTTTCGTTCAATCCCAAGTAAGTGCTGTAATCCATCAATACTATAATCACCAGCATCTAACTTAATATTAGATTTGGCGTAATGATCAAAAGACCAAGGCTGTTGTTCTCTTGTATCTATAATAATAGTAAAGTCTGGATTATTCATCTTTCTTTTTTTCCTTTTTACTAGATACTATCTTAAAAAAAGATGCCTCATAATAGGTCTCCATACCCTGTATCATTTTGTGATGATTTTTACATAATGTTATTCCATTATCAATTTCATATCTGAGTCCCGGACAATCTGACCAGCGCTTAATATGATGAGCATTTAATTGTTTTTTAGATGCTGTACAACCTGGCCATTGACACTTAAAGTTGTCTCTTTTATAAACTTTTAGTCTCCACTGCTTGTATATAGGATCGCTATAGTCTCTATGCATATGAATAAGCTTTTAAGTCAGAGTCTACCATATCATGAACCAGTTCTTCAAAAGAAATAATGGGAATCCATTTGAGATTTTTTCTAGCCTTGTTATTACGTCCTTTTAAATAATCAACTTCTGCTGGACGATATAATGAAGGATCTATTTCTACATATTTAGTATAATCTAAATTAACGTACTCAAAAGACATCTTAACAAAGTCTAAAACACTGTAACTTTGCCCGGTACAAATAACAAAGTCGTCCGGCTCGTCCTGTTGTAACATCAAATACATTGCTCTAACATAATCCTTAGCATGGCCCCAGTCTCTATGAGAGTTAAGATTTCCCAACTTCAAAGAATCTTTAGTTTGATTATTGACTAATTGACCGATATATTTAGTAATTTTACGAGTAACAAAGTTTTCGCCGCGTCGTGGACTTTCATGATTAAAAAGAATACCACTAGAGGTAAATAGTCCATATGCTTCTCGATATAATTGAACCATACGATGACTAGCTAATTTGCTAACTCCGTATGGACTTTGAGGTAATAATTCGGTCTTTTCGTCTTGGTATTTTGATCCATAATCATCAACTGTGAAATTACGGCCAAACATTTCGCTAGTGCTTGCTTGGTAAATTTTTGTTGCAGATGAAAGACATCTTATGGATTCTAAAATATTAACAACTCCGGTGGTATTAATTTCAAAGGTGGTAGAAGGCTGTTTGAAACTGGTGGCTACGTGACTCTGGGCTGCTAGGTTATAGAATTCTTCTGGTTGGTATTTGTTAATAATAAAAGAGATATTAGAGGGATCTGTAAGATCAAACTCTTCTAGGGAAAACTGGCTATTATTAGCTAGGTGATTAATTCTACAAAAGTTATTAGTACTAGATCTTCTATATAGTCCTACTACCTTATATTCTTTTTCTAGGAGTAGGTCTGCTAAGTAAGATCCATCTTGTCCTGTGATTCCAGTAATAAGGGCTGTTTTCATGAGTTCGTCCTCTCTACGCTATCCGGAGTTAAAAATGGTTTGTCTAAAGTATTATCCTGATAAGTATGATATTCTTCTAGTTGGGTTCGTGCTTTATTTGTGGCCATACTTAAAATTTCCATCTCTCGACCTTCTTTTTCTCTTAATTCTTCATCTTCTAGCATTCTTATTAGTCCTACCCAGGAGCTTTTACCATCTTCGATTCTTTTGATTCTTTGTTCTCGTGTGGCTTTTAGATCTTTACTTATTTTTTGTTGTTCGTTGAGTAGTTTAGTATACTCATTAGTATAGTTTGCTATGCTGTTGCGAGCAAAACTTAATTGTGTTTCGAGATTAGCCAATTTAGGTATGTCTCTTTCAATTTCAGTTTTTTCATATTCTTTATCAACTTGTTTTTGAAGCTTTTCAGTTTCAGCAATGTGGCGCTTGCGCTCTTTCATACTTCTGTTGATAAGAATATCAATAGTGATAAATTGTTTAATCTGAAGTTCTTCTGCAGGAAGTACGTCTTCTCTAAATTGTTTGATTAATGATATCCAGGTATCTTCAAAGTATTGAAGTTCTCCAGTATCAGTATCAAATTGTCTTTTTATTTCATTCCAGAAAGTTTTACTATAGAGTTTATTTTTTAACAATTCATCATTAGATTTTTCTTCTGGGGAAATTAATAGAGCATTTTCAGTTATGTATCTTTTAACTGGGGCCTCATTACGATTAATAGAATTGGCTATTTCCGTAACTGATAATTGAGAAACATTATCTCTTATGAATTTCTCTTCATCAAGACTTAGTTGTCCTCGTTTTCGTGGAATGTTTTTGGATTCCATTCATGATTCTCCATAAGAGTTGATATGTGTTTTTTGAGTTTATTTAATTGTTGCTTGGGTATTTTAACACCATGTTTAAGTTTTAAATAATTTTCTCTATATTCTGTTCCTATATGATCATCTAAAAACTTAATAACTTCTTGATTTTGTATGTTTAAGCCAAAATTAGTACTAGATCTATAACAGTTATCATCTTCTATATGAGATGGTTGTATGATATTTTTTTTAGTTTCGTTCCTTTTGCTCCAAGATGAGTATAATTCACAGTCATCTTTATTAGCAAATTTTAAACATTGACTTGTTGATTGACTCATATGCTTATCAAAGAGAGGGCAGGTTAAGCAGGGTTTGTCGGGCCTTTGATAGTTATTTCGTTTGTAATTAAAAAGTCTATTTCTAACATGGGTCCATAAAAAATTTTCAAGAGGTCTTTTATTATCGTATTTTTCTAATCCTTCTATAGCAAAGATAGCAGCTTGCTGTTTCATGTCTTCAATATCGTGATAGGCGAATCTGAATTTATGTGCTAGTCTTTTGCTAATATTATCTAATACGATTAAAAATTCTTCTTCAGATACTTTATTCGATTGTTTTTTCGATATCTTTTTTTTGTTGGTCATCTATAAGTTGTGCTATACTTTTTCCTTGTGGTAATAATAGGTCCATTATTACATGGTCTTCAACTTGGCCAGAAGCCTTAACGGTTAAAATAGAATCAACTAGATTGTAGTCTAAATGGGGTTTGGGCATTTTTTCTCCTTGCACAAAGTTGTCAACCATATACTATAATATGTATATTGGGATATGTTGTCAACAATATAAACACCAAAAGGAGAATTTATGGCGACTTATAAAAAGTGGAATGATACTGAAATTGATTACATTCGTAACAATCATTCTGTGATATGTGATGAGGCTTTGGCCGCTAAATTAAGCGAAATTACTGGACAAAATGTTAGTACAGCAATGATCAGACGACAAAGAAGAAAGTTAAAGTTGAGCAAGCCTCGTGGACGACCTTCAAAGAACAAGGCTTCAACTTTTGGAGACGTAACGAGCTGATCTTATAATGGATCTTATAAGATAGTTGTTAACCAAATGGGGTAAGCAGAAATGCTTGCCCTTTTTGCTTGGAATGTTGCAGGATAAATGTGGAAACTGGCTAATTCATTTTAACTAACGAGGAAATTTTTATGACTAAGATATTTATGGGGATTTTATTATGTTTAGTAATATCGTCAGCAAAAGCTGATGAGTGGGTTCCTTATGTTTATAGGCCACCAGTTGTGGTACTTCAGAACTTTCAGGCTATTTCTGTTCCTGTTCCAGTATTTTATCCTTACTTTGTTCCGGTGGTTGCTGTGGCTCCTCAGTACGTTCCAGTAACAACATATCATAGTGTTTTGGTGGAGCGACGATACTGCTGCTTTTTAAAGAGATACGAGGTAGTTAGTATTCCTCAGACTCAGTATGTTCCAATAAGATATTAATAAATGGCTAATAAACTGGCTAATTATATAGGGTGGTGCTTATTGCTTTTGTACCACCCCCGGCTTTACCTGCAAATCTTGCCAGTCCTTTGCAAAACGAAAAAACCCCCTATCTTATCTATCCTCTCTAAATTGCCAATACTTTTTAGATTCTCTATTTTACCGCATTCCCGTTGTTCGCCGGAGCCCCTTGGAAAGAAAACTTACAATCTTGAAAGTTTGAACCATCGACCGAACCATTTTGGGTATCATTCCGTATATAGGGTATGGAAACGAACGATACTTCAAAGGGTATGAAAATGAAAATTGGCGACTATGTTTTTTCGGAATATGACAACGGCGAAATTGTGAATGGCGAAGTTGTGAATGTCCGGCAGTTTGGGGAGCGTGTCCTGCTAACTGTCAAAGCCGAACAGGGCTATCGGTCGATCTATATCGACAAGTGCGTCACTTTGGAGACCATGCAAGCTAGCAAATAGTTTGCATAGACTGGCGAGTTTAAGGGGTCTTTGGGTAATTAGGTAAGGAAAAAATATCATGCAAGTTTTCGATCATAGGCTACTCGTCGCGGTTCCTGCGAACAAATGGATAGGCGAATGGATTCAGCGTGACCCCTCCCCCATTTATAGGGGTACGTTGGCCGCTCAACTGCGTCTCATTCGCAAGCGGCATGGATCCCCCTATGCGAAGGGGTACCGCGACCACATGGTATGGATGGGGAGCTATCCCCCCAAATGGTAGGGGTAACTTGACGTAAACCCTTGTCAGTAAAGAACTTACGACGAGGGTCGGCCCGCCTAATTTGACGTAAGTGGTTGTGGCATAACGACTTACGACGAATAGCTATAGCAAATGCCGTGCCAATCGGCCCAGAGCAAATATCGTGCCAATGAAGAAAAAAGATTTTTTTATTTTTTCTAGATTTTCTATTGAACCTTTGCCGATCAGTAGCGTATAATAGATATAGAAGAAAACGATACGATAAAGAAAAGGATATGAAAATGGAATATTTGAACTACGATCTGGTGTCCGATTGTTGTAGTTGTGGTGTCTACTGTGAGACTGGTGAGGGTAAGGATATGATCGGAATTTGCACAAGCTGCAACGATTGGTGTGGTGTGGTGGAAGATATTCCGGAAGATGAAAATATGGTAAAGGCCTTGGAAGATAATAGTATGACGATGGAGGAATATAATGATCTGCCAGACTATATCCCAGGTCTGGACGATGGAGAGGGTATCTAACCTTACGATATTGCAAGGTTGAACCTTTTCAGAATAGCAACGTATAATAGACATAGAGAATGATGGACAACAATAAGGAAAAGACGATGAAAACTTTTTATTTCTTCAGCTATGGCGAACACAAGTTTATCGGACAAGCAGACGCAGCCGATTGGATGACGGCCCAAAAAATTGTCGCAGAGTCTACAGGCTTTCCTATAAATGATCTGCTTCCCTATACTTCAAAAAATATTTGGGTATTTTAGGTCGAACCTTTTAGGATCGGCACCGTATAATAGATATAGAAAAGAGAAAAGAAATGAAAACTGCTACTGTCCGGTCGGTTGGTAAAGTCTATCTGTTGAGCGATATTGTAAAGGCTATGATGGATCGATCATATATAGGTCTGGTCGATCATGCTACCCTAGGCTGCTATGTTGGTATGGTAAATGGTATACAGATTGAGGATGGTAGCGGAAAGAATTATATCGTAACGATTTACGGTAATAGCAAGGCTAGTCAGGTATTTATCAAGGCCGCTTGAAAAGGAATGGTATGTATAGACATTTACCGGATGGGTATGTAGATTATGCTACTCATAATATTAAAGAGATTTTACAGTTTCTTCAACAATTACTAGGGATAATCAGCGAAAGCTGGTGAACAAAATGAAACACTCTGACGCAGTAAAGATGGTGAATGGTAAAACAGGCCGGCAATCCCGCAAGGTAGGCAATAACACCTACGCTGAGATTCTGCCGAATGGTAGCGTAGGGATCATGCTACACAGTACCTATGTCGTGACAATCCATGAAGATAATACCTATACCCTGCGAAATGGAGGATGGTATAGCCCTACCACTAAAGATCGAATGAATAAGTATATACCGGGATATGTTAAACAAACAAAGGGAGAATGGAGCGTACACTCTAATGGTAAGACATTCCCCTATATAGAGGGGATGACTATACAGTAGTATAGTAGTGTACAAGGCCTTGACGTAAACCCTTATCCGCAAAGGACTTAGGGCAAGGCCGGCGCGCCGAATTTGATGTAAGTGCTTACGCCGCAACGACTTACGACGAATCGTCATAGCAAATATCGTGCCAAACTTTTTTGGCATGAAAATTGCATAGAGCAAATACTGTGCCAAATGTCGCAGCTAATGCTGCGGCATAATGATTATAGTCAGCCAGCCAGCAAATACCATGCCAAAGGATGGCCGGCGAACCTTACGACTTTGTAAGGAAACTTTTCTGGATTTCTCTTGAACCATTAGGGATTCCGTGCGTATAATAGATATAGAAGAAAGAGAAGGATATGAAAATGGAAAATCTGAATTACGATCTGGTTTCTGATTGCTGTGGTGCTGGTTGTGGTTTTGAGACCGGTGAGGGTAGTGATCGAATTGGAATTTGCATGAGTTGTCAGGAATGGTGTGGTGTGGTGGAAGATGTTCCAGAAGATGAGGCCGACTACACTCCGGGCCTTGACGATGGGGAGGGTATCTAACCTTACGAAAATGTAAGGAAAGACCCCTTGAACAATTCGTGACCTATAGCGTATAATAGACATACAAGAAAGAAAGAAAAAAGGAAAGACATGAAAACAAAGTTCCCTATCATCGAAAATGCCAAACGTCAAGCCCGTATGATCTTCAAAGGTATCGCAGTGCCGATGCTTGTGGAGATTCCTGACGATAAGATTGTGGAAGATACCGATTACGTCTATGGTACTACCGATCAGAAACGCTACCTTGTGACCGAAAAGGTTCTCAAGTTCAATCGTACTGCCTTGAAGAATCTGGGAAAGGTTCGCAAGGAAAAGGCTGACCCCCGTTATGTGGGGGGTGAGGATACCATGATCGTTCCGGTTGGCAAGCCGGGTAGCCGTGAACGTGTTGAAGAACTGACAAAGCAATACGGTGTTGTTGCTCATCTCGAAATCAGCCCGTTCAGCTTCAAGGGGGAAGAATGAACAACTGTACACTAGTGTACGACGTTACACTAGAAACTGAGCGATGGGTAAAGAGTACATATGTTCAGTTATATCCCAAGCTATACCTACCCGTTTGGGTGGGTACTGAACGGATATACAGAAAACGAAAAACTTGACGTAAACCCTTACTGCCAAAGGACTTACGGAGAGGCCGGCGCCGCCGAGCTTGACGTAAGTACAATAGTACCAACGACTTACGACAACACAGCAACTATCGTGCCAAAAACGAAAAAGTTTTGTCAAATTTTCTTGACACAAAAAATTCTTTTTTCTCTCGAACCATTTCCAATCTGTAGCGTATAATATACATACAAGAAAGAGAGATGATGAAAATGAGAAAACCTCCAAAAAGTTCGACCGTCAAGGGTAAAATCAACGCTTATGCCTACAAGTGTGGGTTCACGTTTCATCCGAAAGAGGATGGGACGTTTGCTCTGTTTGACATTCACATGGGATACTACGTTTGTCGTGGTTCGCATGATCGTGTTGTTCAGTTCGTGATCGATGAATTGTGGGCGAAATATTATCGGTCTAATCCAACTCTCGTAAAGTAAGGAAAAAGAAAATGGTTGCTGCTGTTTTTTACACTTGGAATGATCATAAATATGTTGGGGTGTTTGCCGGTAAGGATTGGATGGAGGCTAGACAGAAAGCTAGTTTAAAGTCTGGAATCCCTGTTGACGATATGATACCGTGGGCGTATACTAAAAACACTTTCAGGGTAAAAGAGCACGATGAAAATCCTCATCCTCCTCATGATTGATTTTTTTCAATAGTCCCAGCTAACCCTCCGGGTTTGGGTAGGTTGGGTATAGTCAGCGTAAAGTCAGAGCCCTTGACGGGCCGATAACAATAGTGTAGAATGGTGCAAGAAAGAAGAGGGTGATATGGTTTATGTATTGGCCGGCATTGGGATGATCTTGGGGCTTTATGTCTTTATCTGTTCTCTAGCTATTGTGGGTGAGGTCTGGGAGAGGATTAAAGAATATGAGGATATGAAGTCTAGGGGTTATACTCTTATGAAAAATGATGATGGGGATGATTTCTGGGTTGGATACGGTGATTAAAACTCTAACGGAGATACACGGATGTATCAATTTGATTTTATTAGCGTTGCTTTTGGTTATATTGTCGGTATCTTACTCTCTGCTAGTATGTCACATATCATGTATATGGAGGAAAATGATGAAAATTAGTGATTATATTCTATTAGGGACAGCTTTTGTTCTTGGGTGTGGCTTGACGTATCTCCTTAACTAATAAGGACTTACGTCGAGTTCGGCCGGCCGCCGCGAGTCGTAAGTTCTTATCCTGCAACACTTTACGACAACCTTACGACATTGTAAGGAAAGATTCTATAATTTTCGCTTGAACCTTTGACTACCTTATGCGTATAATAGGTATCAACGAACGATAACCCATAGGAAACAGAATCATGCTGAACTTCGATGAAATCAACGACATTCTGAACGATATGGCCGAGAAGGGGATTGTGGAACCGATGGTCGAGCCGATTGATGATCCTAGTGTGGAAGTCAACTTTTGGGATTGGGCAGAGGTTGTGGGTGCTGTTGACGATTTCGTTCCAGAGGAGTATATTGATGCTTAGTGCGATTGCTTTCCTTGCGTCTTGGGTTGGCTTGCTTTACATTACTACCATTGTGAAGGATTGAACATGAGCTACGAGTATGACGATGTTGAAGATTTTTACGGTGAGTGCATGGACACTGACCTTTCCGATTATGAGGTTGAGGATGATTCGTTTGATGATAGTATGGATGGTGATGCTGAATCTGCGTTGGCTTCCGCTGGATGGGGAACCGATGAGGACTACGGTTATTATGGAGACGATGGGGTAGAGGATTTCCACGCCGATGAGGCTGTGGGGTTTGTGGACTATAACGAAGATGGCCCATACGATGACTGAACCACTCGCCCTAAACCCTTTGTGCGTAAGCACTTAGGGATGGCGCGGCGGGCCGATTTTTATCTAAGTCCTTATCTGCCAAAGACTTAGAGAAAGCTTACGATATTGTAAGGAAACTTTTTTCTTGAACAAACCGAACCATTCTGTATAATAGACGTATATAGAGTAGAGAGAGAGAGAGAGTGAAAGATGAAAAGTGAAGAAGAAAAGCATATCGAAGAGTATAACCGATTCATGGATGAATGGGAAAAGCGTCCTAAGAATCGTGATCTATATGGCAATAACTGCTATCGTCCAGATGAAGTGGCGTTGACCGATGAAGAGTATGAGATGTTTGGTTAAGGAATAAAAAATGACTAATGAAGAAAAATGGATTGAATATCGTAGGTCTGTTGGGCTGCCAGATAAGTCTCCAGAAATCAAAGATGGTTGGGACAAGGAGCATAATTGTTCTAACCGAGTTGCTCGATTAATTTACATGAATGATTCTAATACCTACGGAGATTGAATATGAATCCACATTGGCCCTATTGGCTAAGTAATACCATAAACTTTACCTATAATGGTAAGGATGTGTGGGGTACGATTATGAATTTTGGTAATGGCTTTGTGACTCTAATCACTAAAGACGGTTATCGTAACTATTCTTGGAATAAAATGACACCCACAATGCTGTACTCTTGTGCAGTAAGTGAGCTGATCAAGCTGTATCAGTGGCATAATGATGATCGATTTAAGTATCTTTATGACCATTATGGGCCTTATGTACAGCCCTATCCATGGAAAGAAGATTAGGCTTGACAGCTAAAGTTTTTATGGTAGAATGTCGATATAAGAAGGAAAGAGAAAGCAAATGAAAACGAAAAAGAAAGAGTTGACAGCACACGAAAAGGCTGTTATGCTTATGGATCGTGAAGCTAATCGTGCGATTGCTCACGTTGAGATGTTGAAGAAGCTGTATACCGAAACCCTGAAAACGAAGGAAACTGTTAAATGAAGTGCGTTGTTACCCATACCGATACCTTTGGTGGTGAAGCTAACTATGGTTGGGTGAACCGTTATGAGTTTATCCCCAAGAAGAATGCATCCCAGCGTAGCGTTATTCGTAAAGCCAAGGCTCTGGCTGGTATGACAGCGGTCAAGGCTGAAACCTACGATTATGGTGATGGATACACTGTAAAGCCTCGTGGCTACGCTCAAATCATCTTTGTTGATTTTGAGTAAACTATCACTCGTCGTAAACCCTTTGTGTACAAGCACTTAGGGCCGACGCGGCGGGCCGGCTTTGACGTAAGTTCTTATCCTGTATAGAGTTATGGCAAAAGAAAAATTTGTCGCTAAATCTATTGACAACAACCGATACTCCTGTAGAATGACACAACCAAAGGAGGAAGGTTATGTTCACAATGCGTCATTTGAATCGCGTTATGCCAGAGCTTAAGGGATTGAATAAGCCTAATATTTTTTATGTTTCAAAAAGCGAGATAGCTTATCGTCTATCTAAAATGAACAGCCAATTCCGTGGCCATGCTATCGAAAAGATGGTTAGGGATGAATTGTTGAAGAAACATATGGGAAATTACCATGGAGGAAGTCACTCACACGATATTACAATCAATAAGAAAACACGGGTTGAGGTAAAATCATCTCTCGCAAGTCCCCGAGTGGGAGCTAATAGCAAAAAGATTATTTCTTACTCTTTCACATTCAAGCATATTCAATTAGAGAAATTTGATATTCTTGTGCTTAGTTATGTAACACCAACAGGCGTAGTTACAAAATGGATGAGTAAAGCTACTGCTATGGAATTTGTTAGCAATAAGTATGAAGATGTCTGCTCAATTCATATTACAACAACAGACCTAAATAAACTGCCGGGTACAGATTTCAAAAAACTAGACCGATCAAAAAAGCGTCAAGTTTGTAAAGTTTAACATAAGTCCTTGACTCTAAATAACTTAGAGCAAGAGCGCGCCGCCGGCCGAGCTGTAAGTGCTTATCCTGCAACACTTTACGTCGATCCTTACAATCTTGTAAGATTCAAGTTTAGTCCTTGCATTAGACGATATTGTATAGTAGAATGACGTATACAAGAAAGAGAGAGTGAAGCATGAGTCCCGATGGAACCTACAACGGCTACCAAAACTATCAGACATGGAATGTTTGTTTGTGGATCAGTAATGAGGAAGATTTGTATAG
>Ga0209189_1000625_pt1 | contig 28887 bp, 24 predicted proteins | sample C_130820_EF_Meta_FD_187308 | JGI IMG/M metagenome (GOLD analysis project Ga0209189, IMG submission 187308) | Freshwater microbial communities from Lake Croche, Canada to study carbon cycling - C_130820_EF_MetaG (SPAdes) (version 3) | ecosystem: Environmental > Aquatic > Freshwater > Lake... | reverse complement strand
ATTCGTCCCCTCGGGTACTCAAGCCAATTTGATTGCGATGATGACGCAGTGCGCGCGCGGCGAAGAAGCCATCCTCGGACAACAATCCCATGCCTACCGATGGGAGAGCGGTGGAATGGCGGTTTTGGGGTCGATCCAGCCCCAACCGCTTGAAAATCGGCACGACGGCACGATTGACCTTGAGCAGGTCGCGGCCACCATCAAGCCCGACGACCCCCATTTCGCGCACACCCGACTTTTCGGGCTCGAGAACACGATCGGTGGCAAGGTGTTGCCGCTGGACTATCTTCAAGCAGCGAGTGAACTGTGCCAGCGCTATGGCTTGATTGCGCATCTCGACGGGGCACGGTTGATGAACGCTGCGGCTCAAACCGCACAAACCGCACAAACCCCCCGGACCGAACCGCTCATCAAAGATCCCCGGGCACCTTCGACCGCCGCCCCGGACGCCGCCGCCATCCGGGCTGCGGCAAAGGCGATCTGCGCACCCTTCGACTCGGTTTCACTCTGCCTCTCCAAGGGGTTGGGAGCCCCGGTGGGCTCTTTGCTCCTTGCTCGACGCGAAGTGATCGCCCGCGGTGTTCGCATTCGCAAAATGTTGGGCGGCGGAATGCGCCAGGTCGGAATCCTCGCCGCCGCCGGGCGCTACGCCCTGGCCCACCATCTCGAACGCCTCTCCCTCGATCACCGCAACGCAGAACGTCTGGCGGAGGGATTTAAAGCCTTGTCGGCTCGACCCGGCGCACTGGCCGACCGACTGACCGTCGAACCCGCCCAAACCAATATGGTCTTTGTAACGGTCGACGCGGTCATCGCCCCCGCCCTCGCGGCACATCTGCAAAGCCACGGGGTGGGTTGTAGCGGCTTTACGCTTGTCGATGGCAGCATCCGTCAACGCTGGGTGACACACCTCGATGTCGATGCGACGGACGTCGACGAGACGCTCGAAATCTTCGAAAAATTCTCGGCCATGGCGGCATGAATGACCCAGGCGAGGCCATCCGGCGACAGGGCTATGCGGTCCTCGATGTCGAACCCGATCTGAGCGCGGATCCGCCGCGACCAGGCTACGCAATCACGGTCGGCCTGATTGAACGCGGTCAGTCCAATCTACTAATCCTGGGCTTGCCCAGCCCGATGTCCCGGATGATCTTGGCGACGCTCGCGGATCACGGTCTTAACCACGAGCCCTTGCCACTGAATGCCCCGCTGGCCGGATTTTTTGACGGACTCGAGCCCGTGCTGCGCCCGCTCGACGAATCTGCCGCCGCCGCCTGGCTGAATCGACCGCACCCGTTGGACGCTGCGCCCATCGGCTGGAGCAAAAACCAACAACTCCACGGTTGGGCGTCATCCGGGTCCTTGCCCGGGGACCGGTCCCGACTCCTTCAAGTGGTTTGGCCTGACGCGTCAGGCCATTACCCCTGGGAAGCCGAATTTGACGATGCCCTGCGACCGGCCCAACCGCTTCTGGGACCAAATTAAGCCACCACCAAGCATCAGGCCACCGCTAAGCGCAAGCGCTCTGCCAGCGCGTCACGCGCGACCCGCAATGCCGGGGGCATCCGCTGCGCAAGTCGCTCAAACAACTCGTCGTGCAGCTTCAGTTCCTCCTGCCACTGCGCGCTTTCGATCGACGTAATCCGCTGATAGCGAGTCGGCCCGAAATCAAGTCCCTGCCAATCAAGGTCCTCATAGCGTGGCGTCACACCAAACAAGTGTTCGGTACCCCCCGACTGCCCGTTCAGGCGATCAAACATCCAGCGCAGCACCCGCATGTTGTCGCCAAATCCTGGCCACACAAATCGCCCCTGTTCATCGGTTCGGAACCAGTTCACGCAGAAAATGTGCGGCACCGTCGACCCCGATTGCTGGAGCGCCTCACCAAGCGCCAACCAGTGCGCAAAGTAGTCCCCCATGTGGTACCCACAGAAGGGCAGCATGGCGAAGGGGTCCCGGCGGACAACGCCCTGCTGACCGGCGGCCGCAGCGGTCGTCTCCGAGCCCATCGTAGCCGCCATGTAGACGCCTTCGACCCAATCACGGGCTTCGGTCACCAACGGCACGGTGCTCGAGCGCCGGCCCCCAAAAATAAAGGCATCAATGGCTACCCCGGCCGGATCGTCCCAGGCGGGGTCGACGGAGGGGCACTGCGACGCCGGTGCCGTAAATCGGGCATTCGGATGGGCCGCTTTGCGGCCTTCGGCGCGAGCTGATTCGGGGGTCCAATCGCGCCCCGTCCAATCCAGACAATGCGCTGGGGGTTCTTCCGACATGCCCTCCCACCAAACGTCGCCATCATCGGTCAAGGCCACATTGGTAAAAATCACATTGGCATGCAAGGTTGCCATCGCGTTCGGATTGGTTTTGTAGCCCGTCCCGGGGGCAACGCCAAAATAGCCCGCTTCTGGATTGATGGCATATAGACGCATCTGCCCCGTCACAGGGTCGGGGCGCGGCCGGATCCATGCGATATCGTCACCAATGGTCGTGACCTTCCAGCCATCAAAGCCGGCCGGTGGGATCAGCATGGCGAAATTGGTCTTGCCACACGCCGACGGAAAAGCGGCGGCGATGTGCTTTTTATCCCCGCTCGGGCTGGTCACGCCCAAGATCAGCATGTGCTCCGCCAACCAACCCATTCCGTCCTGGTCGCGGGCCGCCCGACCCATATGAGAGGCAATTCGCAGCGCAAAACATTTCTTGCCGAGTAGGGCATTGCCACCGTAGCCCGAGCCAAATGACCAGATTTCTCGGGTCTCCGGAAAATGCACGATGTACTTGGTCGGATTGCACGGCCAGGCAACATCGGCCTGGACCGTGCCTTGCGCGTCCACCAAGGGCATTCCAACCGAATGGACACAGGGAACAAAGGTCCCGTCCGTCCCCAACTGGTCCAGGACCGCGCGACCCATTCGGGTCATGATCCGCATGTTAACGACGACGTAGGGCGAATCCGACAGCTCAACGCCAATCTGCGCGATCGGGCTGCCAAGCGGTCCCATTGAAAAGGGGATCACATAGAGGGTGCGCCCGCGCATGCACCCTTCGAACAGTCCATTCAGGGTCGCGCGCATTGCATCTGGCGCAACCCAATGATTGGTTGGGCCCGCGTCTTCGCGCTGATTGGAGCAAATGAAGGTCCGGTCTTCGACCCGGGCCACATCCGACGGATCCGACCAGGCCAGATACGAATTCGGACGCTTGGCCGGGTTCAGGCGACGCAGTGTCCCGGCCTCGACCATTTGATCGCAGAGCAATTGATTCTGGCTCTCCGAGCCATCGCACCAGAGGATGGCCTCGGGCTGCGCGAGTTCAGCGATCTGTCGGACCCAATCCGACAGGCCTTGATGGTGCACCCACTGCGGAGGTGCCCATGCGTCGGAGGTGCCCTGGGTGGACGCGCTTTGGGCGATACTTGAATGGTTCGTGTTCAAAGACGTGGTCAAGGGCATGGTCAAATTCTCCTCGTGCGGTCGAACGTCGCCGACTTCGCGAACCGAGCAGTTTAGCGCGCCCGAAGCCCTCCCCACCTTCCCACCGACATGAATGCACAACTCATCGCCATCTGCGTCGGTCAGGCGCAGACGCTCTTCGGCCATGCAGGCGCATCTGGCTCAGATCCCACGCCAACCCCCACGCCAACCCCCGAGCACCGCAGCGCGATTCGAAAAAACACCATCTCCACGCTCGACCATCCTCAACCCATCGCTGTCGGGCTTCTTGGGGTCACTGGGGACGATCAGGTCGACCGCACCGTCCACGGCGGCCCAACGCGTGCGGTGTACGCGTATCCGGCAGAGCATTACGCATTCTGGACCACCGTGCGCGCTCAGGCCGGGCAACACCAGCCGCTGGCCTGGGGCGCCATGGGTGAGAACCTAGTGCTTCAGGGTTTGCTCGAAACCCAGCTCTGGCTCGGTGATCACGTCTACGTCGGAGCGGTTCGGCTTAGGGTCGAAGCGCCTCGTCAACCTTGTTTTAAATTCAATACCGTAATGGGCTTTCGGCAAGCGTCCAAAATGATGGTACAAAGTGGTTTTACTGGCATGTATCTCTCGGTATTGCAACCGGGTGTGATTACTGCTGGAGATTCCGTCAGGGTTGTGCCAGGCAATCGGGTTCTCTCGATCGCAGAACGTCACGCCCTCTCGAATCGCACTCCGCAACGCTCGCTTTGGTGATCCCATGGCTGAATTAACCCCCGGGCAACGCACCGCGATGACGGCCCGAATCCTCCTGACAACCGGCTTGATCGTTGGTTTGCAAGCCGTCCTGTTGGGCTCGGCCGCAGTCACGCTCATCGGCTCGGCCGTCTTGGCCGTTGGCGCCGGTCTGCTGATTATTGCCAAACAGGCGGATTGAGTCGGATTTAGGCGGATTTAAGGCCTCGCGCCGCAGCAGGCGTGCATCGGGCAGGATAGGATTTGCGGATGGATTTTTCAGCCATCCGCCTCCTGCCTCACCCAGTCGACGATCCGCTGGGGGATCCCGCCGTCGTCGGGCCCGAAGCTTCCCACCTGGGCCGTCTCTATGCCAGCACCCCACGGGCACTGATCTGGCATGCCCCATCGGGCGACTGGCCGCTGTTTGTGCTGGTGGTGCCGATTGCCACTCGTCTGACCCTGATGAGCAACCCGATTTTTGCTCAACTGGTGCGCGATTGGGGTCATCAGATCCGGTTCATCGGAATCGATTCCCAGCGCCGCGCGTTTGATTTTCGGCGTCTACTGAGCGATCAGGTTCTTGTGCGGCTGGTTGACGCACTGACCCAACCTGGCTCCGATCAGGCCCTGGACGTTTTATTCGCGGCTCTGGCCGAAGGCATGCTCACGATGCTCGAGCAGCGCCGCGATGACTGGCCGGCCCACCTGGCGCGCAAGCACCGGCTCGAACCGCAAGCACCGGATGCGCTGTATGACCGGCCCGGTCGGTTTCCAGACTTCCTTGCCGGTCTGCGCCGGGCGCTGCACGATGACCTGATCGACCTGGACTTTTATGGGCGCGCGCTACGGGCGATTGATAGCCGCGAGTTGCACGCCGAAACCACCCTCTCACGCCTCATCAGCGCAAACCTCGATCCCACTGTGCTGCAGCGTCTCGACCGCCTGGGCGCTGGTCGCCACCTGGGCTGCTACAACTGGCTCTTGCTCGATACCCGACATGCCGAGCAACGGGCGTATGTACTCTCTCGGCTCGGTTGTTTCGCACAGTTCTTTGCGGACACACTTCTGGATGCCTCACGGAACACCGACCCCCCTCGGCTAAACCGGGTCGGCCAGTGGGACGCTGAAGAGGTCCAATTTGCGGCCTGGTTGTCTCGGGTGGTCGACAGCGGTCAGGACCGCCTCGTCATTGGCGCCTTGGCGCATCGATTCGGCGTCGCCGAAAACACGATCCGGGCCCTTTGGCGACGCACTCCGGCGGCGCTCGGAACCCCACCAACCTGGCAACTCAGCGGCATACTGCGCCGCTTGGATACGTTGCCCGAACGAGTCTGGCCGACCGATCCGGGCGGCTGGGATCGCCTAATGTGCCACGCGGGCAGCCCCGCTTAAACCGGCATCTGCAAATCGGCGCCACCCAAATGGATCCGATTCCAGGTCGGCGACAGCAACAACTCATTGATGCAAACGTGAGCGGGCATGCCCACCACCCAGCCGATCGCCTCGGCCACATCGTCTGCAGTGAGCATGCGCGCCATTTCTTCGGCGGAGGGTGGAACGGGCCGGGTGCGCAGGATCGGTGTCGCAATTTCGCCAGGCTCAATCGCGCAGGCGCGCACCCCATGACGGCCATTCTCAAAATTCAGACTATCGACTAAGCCCGCCAAGCCTTGCTTGGAAGCGTTGTAAGCGGCCCCCGCAAAGGGCAGGTAGTGGCGACCGGCCCAGGATGAGACCACCACGATCGTACCGCTGCGGCGCGCGCGCATCCCGGCGAGGACGGCGACCACGCAATTCGCGACCCCTTCCAGATTCACACGGGTGACTTTGGCAAAGTCAACCGCTGCGAGATCTTGCCAATACCGCTGTCGGACATTCAGCCCGGCCGAACACACGAGCAGCTCCACCGGCCCCATTTGGCCGGCAATCCGCTCGGCCGTCGCCGCGACCGCGTCCGCATCTGCCACGTCAAGCGCGAAGGCTTGCGCATCGCACCCTTCGGCGCGCAGCTGCTCCGCCGCTTGCTCGAGTTCGGCCTCGCGCCGACCCGAGAGGGCAATCCGTGCACCATCACGCGCCAGACGTTGCGCGGTTTGCCGCCCAACACCGGTGGCACCCCCCGTGATCCATGCAATTTTCCCGTCCAATGTTTTCAACGGAGTCTCCTGTTGTTTAATCTGGGCACGAAACCATCACGCACCGGGAGAGCCCGCCAATGAACTCCGCACCGCTTCGCATCATCGCCACTGGCGGCACCTTCGACAAGTGTTATGCCCCAATCGATGGGTCCCTGGGCTTTGCCGAAAGCTGTTTGCCGGTGCTCATTGGCGAAAGCCGGATTCAACCCGCCCCTGTCATCGAAATTCTGATGCTGGTGGACAGTCTCGAGATGACACCGGAGCAACGTCGATCATTGGTGGCCGCCTGTCAGGCCGCACCCGAATCGCACCTCGTCATCATCCACGGCACCGACACCCTCGTCGAGAGCGCAGCCGCGATCGCCGCCATTGGCCTGGACAAGACCGTCGTATTGACCGGCGCCATGGTTCCGGCGCGATTCAACGCCTCCGACGCACGCTTTAACTGTGGCTTTGCGCTCGCGGCCTCGCGCCTTTTGCCCGCAGGCGTGTGGGTCGCTATCAACGGATTGATTCAGCGCTGGGACCAGGTTCGAAAAAACCGCGCAGCCGGCGTCTTTGAGGAACTTTGAATTCAGGCACGTTAAATTGGCGCTCTCTCGACGCGTTCCAGCCACGCCCGGCTGCGCTTCCAGCCACCCTGCACCACCAACAACAGCGTCACCACGCGGGTAGCATGAAAAGCCGTCACAACGGGTACGCCCAGTTGCAGGGCCTGCGCGGTTAAGCACATCTCGGCAATCCCGCCAGGTGCCGTGGCCAACACCAGGGTCGCCAGCGGAATTTCCACCACCCATCCGATCAGAGCGGCCAAGGCCGCGGATCCTGCCAACCCAAGAAGCGTCACACCGCCAACGATCACAAGAAAGCGCGGCGCCCGATTGAAAAACCCCGGGCCAAAACGCCCACCCAAGGAAATTCCGATCAACAGTTGCCCCAGGGGCGAGACCCAGTTGGGTAAGGCAGAAGCCAAATGACCGCTCGCCGTCAGGAGCAGCGCGCCAGCGAGTGAGCCAAGCATCCAAGGATTCGGGCCGCGGACTCGCCGCAAGAGCAAAGCCGAGCCCACCGTGCAGCCGACGAGTACGGCCAGACCAAAGGGCTCCACCGTTTGAGCCCCGGTCACATAGCGGTCACTGCCGTGGAGGCCGAACCGATCATAGACGAGGGGCAATATAACCACCACGAGCATCAACCGCAGGCTGTGCGCGGCCGCGACCAGTTCGACCCGCGCGCCCGCGCGCTCCCCTTGCAATACCATTTCGGCAGCCGCACCAATCGGCCCCGACCAGTAGGCGGTGGCTGGATCGGCGCCGCCCCACCGAATCAAGGCCCACGACAAAAAACCGCCAAGCGCGAGCGACCAAAGCACCGCGAGTGCGATCCAGGGAGCCCACTCGCCCACCCGCACCAGCACCGAGGGCGTGAAATACAGCCCTAACGCAGTCCCGATCACCCACTGTCCAGCCGCTTGCGCAAAAGGCGGTGCACCGGCTCGCAGACCGCGCAGGCGCAAAAAAGCACACGGAAACAGGGCGCCCAGTAACCAGGGCAGGGGAAGGTGCGCTGCACTCGCCAACCAGCCCCCGATGAACGCCGCGGACAGGGTGCGGACGGATACCCACCAAGGGTTTGCAGGAGGCGACATCCGTTTTATAAAGAAGCCGTTTAGGAGGATTGCGGAAGGCGCATTCGATTCACTTATGATTGGACCATAAGTGTTTTAAGCCGGCCGTTTCAACCCGGCCATTAACCCGAATCTCTGCCGATGCCTTCTCGTCGTGAAGCCCTCAGTTCAAGCGCCCGTCTGGCGACCCTGCTCAGCCTCGCTGGCCTGATGCCCAGTCTGGCCCTGAGCCGCGAGGGTGCATATGGCGCCGCCTTTGAGGCCCATTCGCTGGCCGAACTCACGCGCGCGCTCGGTGTGCAGGCTCCGATCGAGAGCCGCGAGATGCTTCTGCAAGCGCCAGACATGGCTGAAAACGGAAGTGCTGTTCAGCTGACGGCCTCGACCACTGCGGGCGGCATCAAGCGCCTCCTTTTATTGGTCGAAAAGAACCCTAACCTTTTGGCGGCCTTGATCGAACTCTCCGATGCGGTGGAGCCCAGCGTGACGACTCGGGTCAAAATGCAGCAGTCTTCGCGGGTCTTCGCGGTCGGTTTAACGCTGGACGGCCGGTGCTTGTTCGCCCAGAAGGAAGTCAAGGTCACACTTGGGGGCTGTGCGGCTTAATCACGAATGGCAGAACCTACGAAAATTCGCGCGCAGCTGACTACCAGCGGACCCACTGGAGCGTCCAACGGTGTACCTACGGGTTCACCCAACAGCGCACTCGTGCGGATTCTGATGAATCACGACATGGAGACTGGGCTACGCTCCGACGCCAGCGGTAAGACCATCCCGGCAAGGTTTATCCAGACCGTGGCGATTCGCCATCTCGAGAAGACGGTGATGACCCTGCACTTTGGGCCGGCCATCTCGAAGAATCCGTTTTTCCAATTCACCCTGCGTAACGCCAGGGCGGGTGAAAAAATTTCTGTGCAATGGACAGATAACCGCGGCGAAACCCGGTCCGACGAAGCGATCATCGCCTGAGGCCTGCTCAAGAGGTCTGCGCCTGCAATGCTGCTTCAAACAAGGACAGGGGCTGAGCACACCCGAATAAGTGGCCCTGAAAAAGCTGACAACCGTCGCCCCGCAGTAATTGATATTCCTCTTCGGTTTCGACCCCCTCGGCGATGCAATCGACGCTGAGGTTTGAGGCCATTGCGATGATGGTTCGAACGATTGCCCGATCTTGTTGGTTCAAGGTGATATCTCGTACAAAGGACTGATCGATTTTTAGCTGATCGATTGGCAATTTTTTGAGATAGCGCAACGAGGAGTAGCCCGTACCAAAATCATCAAGCGCGAACCGCACCCCGGACTGACGCAAGGTGTCCATGGTTTGGGTCGCTTCTTCAATGTTTTCGAGCAACACACTCTCGGTGAGCTCGAGTTTGAGCAGATGGGCGTTGATCTGGTGCGAGGCGATCGCCGACCGCACCTGATCGACAAAATCGGGTTGCCGAAATTGCCGTGCACTGACGTTCACCGAGAGGAGCAGCCGATCCGTGCGCGGGTTTTTTTGCCAGGCTTCAAGCCGGATACACGCCTGCTCGAGGACCCAACGGCCGATTGGGATCACCAACCCGGTTTCTTCGGCGAGCTGAATAAATCGGCTCGGGCCGACCAACCCACGTTTGGGGTGATTCCAACGGACCAGCGCCTCCGCAGCAAATGGGATTCGGGATTGATCGACCTGCAATTGAAAATAAAGTTCAAACTGCATTTTTTGGATTGCTTCTCGCAAATCGCGCTCGAGCTCAGCCCGTTCAGCGATCGCCTCCTGCATGCGGTGATCAAAAAAGCGCAACCGGTTACGACCCTCGTGTTTGGCTTGATACATTGCGATATCGGCCTGTTTGAGCAGCTCGTCAAATTCGGCTTGATTTTCGCGAAACAAGGTGATTCCGATGCTGCCCGTACTGTGATGCGGGTGGGTCTCGAGCTCAAAGGGTTCGTCCAGACTCGCCAGGATTTTTTCCCCCACCGATTCGGCTCGGGCGCCGGCCTCGAGCGCGTGCGCACTCAGATCGGTCAAGATGACCAGAAACTCGTCCCCACCCAGGCGCGCCACGATGTCGCCTTCGCGCACACACTTAAGCAGACGCTGGGCGACTTGTTGCAACAACAAATCACCAACACCGTGACCACGGGAGTCATTTAGAAATTTGAAATTATCAAGGTCGATGAAAAGCAGCGCACCGTGCTCCCGACTGCGGGTGCCGGAGGCAAATCCGCGGTTGAGCCGCTGCGCCAAGAATCGGCGGTTGGGCAGCCCCGTGAGCGCGTCGTAAAAAGCGAGCCGCTGAATTTCATCTTCCGCTTCTTTGCGCATCGTGATGTCTGACATCGTCAGCACATAGTTTGCAACCTTTCCCTTGGAATCCTTAACCGCAGTCACGGTCAAATGCTGTGGGTAATTCTCACCACTCTTACGTCGATTTTTGACCTCACCTTCCCAATACCCCTTGGTACGAAGGACCGCCCACATACGCTCGCAATCAAGCCGCGCGTCGTCCTGCGCAAAAAGTATCTCCGGGGTCTGGCCGGCCATGTCCGCCGGCGCAAAGCCCGTGATCCGGGTAAACGAATGATTGACCTTCAAGACCTTAAATTGAGCGTCGGTGACGACCATCCCTTCTTGGGATTCGAACGCCGTGGCGGCAATGCGCAACTGTTCTTCAGCGCTGGTCATCTCGGTAATGTCGGTCGACACGCCGCCCAATCCAATTGCGACACCGCAATCGTCACGAAGCGGAAATTTCACCGTCATGAGGCGCCTGGGGCCCCGAAACCGTCGGCTTTCAACCATCTCCTCGGAAGCCACCGCTTCGCCCGTACTCAAGATATCCTGGTTAAAAGCGAGCGCCGGATCGGCCATTTGGTGTGCATCAAGGTCTTTTAACGTCCGGCCAAGAATGGCCTCTTTGCTCAGTCCGTAAAAATTCGCCAGCGCTCGATTAGCGAGCGTGAAACGATGCTCCAGATCGAATGCAAAGATCATCGAAGGCGTGCTGTCGAGAATCAACTTAAACACTTCCCGGTCCTGACGGAGGCTCTCCTCGACGAGTTTGAGCTCGTGTATATCCGTTCCAGAAAAAAACCATTTATAGACTTTATGTTCAACATCCTGGGCCGGGACCGCCCGCAAATGCCACCACCGATACACCCCATCGGCCCGACGAAAACGCAATTCCAACAACAATTCTTCAAGGCGCTCGGTCGCAAGACACCAAGCCGCTCGGGCTCGGTCCTGGTCCTCGGGATGCAACGAAAGCGCCCAACCGTTGGCGAGGCTCTCGTTGAGGTGACGGCCGGTGTAGCTGGACCATCGTTGATTAAAGAAAATATATTCATCAACCGAAGCCGCAATCCAGACCATTGCCGGCACAGTCTCTGCCAGTAAACGAAACTCGTACTCGTTATTGAGACATTGCTTTTCGAGTAATAGATGCTCGGTTATATCGAGCGAGATGCCACAAAACCCGACCACTCGGCTATCACCGTCGCGTAGGGACGCTTTGACGGTCCAGAACGCGCGCGACTGCCCATCGGACAACACCACCCCACGCTCTTGACCGGACACGGGGATGCCGTCCCGAAGTACCCGCTGTTCATGTTCACGGTTGCGCTTCACCAGATCGGGCCCAAAAAAGTCGCTATCACAGCGCCCCACAATTCCCTCGAGGGGTGCACCCAACAGCACCTGAACCTGGCGGTTGACGTAGGTATAGCGGCCTGACAGATCGGTTGCGAACACATAGGTACCCGATCGTTCCAAAAGCGAACTGAGCGCTGGAATGAGAATCGGTGGGAGTGCCATCGTCGGACCCGGTGGTAACGCCATACTCGAACCTGCAGTCGCCGCATACCCTGGCGGCGAGTGCGGCGAGTGCGGCGCCGCATACCCTGGCGGCGAGTGCGGCGGCTTTGCTGGTTTGATCGGCATAAAGAGCGGCGCCTTGTTGTGAGGGACTCGGGGCCCCGTTGCCCTGATTGCCCTGATTGCCCTGAGTGCCCTGGTTGCCTAGCAAGACCCGGGTCCAACCACCGCGCGCGCCACGCCTTTACGCCCCCCTCGTTGGCCCCTCAGCCCCTGGCTTGCGCCTTATTTGCCGATACAAAAGCGCCCGAAAATCGTTCCCAACAAGTCGTCCGCGCTGAATTCCCCCGTGATCGAACCGAGCTGCGCCTGCGCGAGGCGGAGCTCCTCGGCGAGCAGCTCTAGCGCTGGTAAGCGTGCGCGGGCTTCACGATCGGCCGAGTTCAGATGCTCGCCTGCGCCGAGCAAGGCTTGCAGATGCCGCTCACGAGCGATGAACTCGGGCTCCACCGCACTGAGCCCCGCGAGCTCGCGCAAGCGTTCGAGCAGATGCGCCATGCCCGCACCGGTTTGGGCAGATAGCCGGACTTGACCCGCGTCGGCTCCGGGTCTTGGCGCTGGGTCAATACCTGCAACCAGTCCATCGCGGTCGATTTTGTTGCGCACCCGAAGCACCGGTACCTGTGCGGGTAGGTGCTTGCCAAGACACTCACGCGCATAGTCCCTCGGTGCGGCCGATTCGAACCGACCCGCCGGTGGAGCAGGATCATCGGCTTCAACCAACTCGAGTACGAGATCGGCTCGAGTCACCGCCGCCAGGGTTCGTTCCATCCCGATGCGCTCGATCGGATCGGTGCTTTCACGCAAACCCGCCGTATCGACCAGGGTCATGGCGAGGCCCTGCACATCGAACGCGTGCTCGATCCGATCGCGCGTCGTCCCAGCCAACGGTGACACGATTGCGAGGTCCTGTCCGGCCAAGGCGTTCAGCAAACTGCTTTTGCCGACATTGGGCGCCCCGATCAGAACGACCGTCATCCCCTGGCGCAGACGCAGCCCCTGACGCGCGCCTTCGAGCAGTTGGGCCCATTGCGACCGGATCGCATCGAGGCGGCCCTGCGCATCCCAATGTGCGAGCACGTCCACATCGTCCTCTTCCGGAAAATCAATCGTCGCCTCAATCAGCGCACGCAATTCGATGACGGCATTCACCAATGTATTGACCTGATCTGAAAATCGACCCTCGAGGGCACGCATCGCCGCCCGCGCCGCGGCGGTCGTGGAAGCGTCAATCAGGTCGGCAACGGCTTCGGCCTGGGCCAGATCCATCTGTCCATTTAAAAACGCACGGCGGGTAAATTCCCCGGGTTCAGCCAGGCGCAAACCGGGCGCATACGCACGGCCAAGCTCGAGCACCCGGGCCAGTATCTGCCCCATCACCACGGGCCCGCCATGGCCTTGCAACTCGATCACATCCTCACCGGTATACGAGTGCGGTGCAGCGAACCAGAGCATGATTCCACGGTCAATCGGTTCACCCCTAGCATCACGCCAGGTTACAAGCCTTGCATGGCGTGCCGTCAAGGGTTGGGGTTGACCGCCCGATCCCCGTGCGCATAGCACCTGCGCAAAAGCGGCCAACTTTTGACCGCTGATCCGAATCACTCCGATCCCCCCGCGTCCGGGGGCGGTTGCGATCGCCGCTATCGGGTCACGCTCAGAGTTCGCCATGCTTGCTCAACGTAGCCCCCGTTGCCCTTTCGGCTTGTGATGCCTGTGCTGCCTGTGCTGCCTGTGCTGCGCGAATGCTGAGCGCGGCCTCGTACGCGAACTCTCCCGCCGCGAGGCGTCGCTCAAGCGCGGTCGAATCGAGGCAGAGGAACGAATCGACCTCGCCATCCGTATTCACCGGGATCCAATCCGGCTCGACCGTGAGCGTGAACACCGTAACCCGTTCGTTCTGAACACCGGGCGCGACCCGACGCCAAAGCTCGAACTCGCTGCAGCCAACCGCCAGCGCCGTTTGATCTTGCGTCAAACCCGCTTCCTCGCCCGCCTCGCGCAATAGCGTCTGCGTCGGGCTCTCGCCTGCACTAACACCACCGCCTACCAGGGTATCCAGCAAGCCCGGATCGATGGCCTTCGAGGCGCTTCGACGGGCCACCCAGACCGCACCATCCGGCCGATAACCAATCAACTGTGCGGCTTGGCTCTGAAGTCCGAACAGGCGAAAAGCAGACCGTTCAAGCGTAAAGATCCGCTGACCGCTGCTTGGAATGATCACGTCGAACCGTTCATCGCGCCAACCAGTCAGCATGCCTTGAGCCAAGGCCGCACGGGCCGCGGTTGTAAACAACAGCGGGTCCGCTGCAACGACGAGCGTTGGGCGCAAGGCCCGGGCATCAAAAGCACCAGGCAGTCCGCATTCGGTAATCCATAGCGCCACAATCGCGGGCTCGATCCACCCAATCGGCGTCTGTACCCCCGACCAATCAACTGCGAGAGTGACTAAACCCTCGGTGGAGAAGCCCTGTAGGCCCATGGCTTATTTTTTCAACGCGTCTTCTTCAACGCGGCCTGCTCGGTCTGGCGTGTAATGAACCACTGTTGCGCAATGGAAAAGATATTGTTGACCAACCAGTAAAGCACCAGCCCAGCGGGGAAGAAGAAAAACATCGCCGAGAAAATCAGAGGCATGAACATCATGACCTTGGCTTGCACCGGATCGGGCGGCGTTGGATTCAAACGGGTTTGTAAAAACATGGTCGCCGCCATGATGATCGGCAACACGTAGTAGGGATCAGGCGTCGCCAAATCCTGAATCCAACCGACCCAGGGCGCATCGCGCATTTCAACCGATGCCAGCAAAACCCAATACAGCGAAATGAACACCGGGATTTGCACCACAATCGGCAAACATCCCGCCATCGGATTCACTTTTTCCGTCTTGTAAAGCTCCATCATGGCCTGATTGAGTTTGACCCGATCATCGCCAAATCGGTCGCGCAGCGCGGTCATTTTAGGAGTGACCAGTTTCATCTTGGCCATCGAGCGATAACTCGCGGCTTGTAGTGGGAAAAATGCGAGTTTGACCACGATCGTCAACAACACGATCGCCCAGCCCCAGTTTCCGACCACGCCATGGAGCGTCTCCAGCAACCAGTAAAGCGGCTTGGCGATCACCGTCAACCAACCATAATCGACCACCAGATCGAGGCCCGGCGAGAGTTTCTCGAGCACATGCTGATCTTGTGGCCCGATATAAAGCGCCGATTCGGTGCTCCGGCGATCACCCGGTTCTAGTGCGGATAAGGGTTGAATCGCGCCAACGGAATACAGCCCGTTATCGACCTTACGGGTGAAAAACTCGCGCGCCATGTTTGCCGCAGGGACCCAGGCGACGACAAAGTAGTGCTGGATGATCCCGGCCCAACCATCTTCGGATTTCTTGATTGGAGTCGCTTTGCCTTTTTCGATATCGGCAAAATCGACCTTGTGAAACTTTGCCTCCTCGGTATAAACCGCCGGGCCGGTGTAGGTGCTGTAGAACTGGCTCTCACCGGGGGGCTTGTGCGCGTCCCGGGTCAACTGGAGATAGAGCGAGGGGTGAACCGTCTGGTTGCTTTCGTTCAACACCTCATGTTGAACCGCGACCTGATAAGAGCCCGGCGCCAAGGTATACCGCTTACTCAGCTTAACGCCACCGGATGCGGCAACCAACGATAATTCGACGGATTTGCCAGGCGACGCTTCGATCAAATCACCCGCACTCGAGGGCTCAAAAAGTGTTCGGTGGGTTGGCAAATCGGGCGCGCCGATTAGACCGGTTTGGGCGAGATAGGTTTTGCCCGCGCCGGAAGTCAACAAAACGGCCTGCAATTTCCGATCATCGGCGTCGCGGTAACGCAACAGCTCCGAGCGAACGATAGCGCCGCCCATGGTGTCGATTGTGAGGGCGAGCACATCGTTCTTAAGAACAATCAAGCGACCGGTGGCCGCCACACCACCTGAACTACCCACAATAGTCGCTACAGCGCTCGCGCTACTACCCGTTTCGGGAACTGCGTTTGTTGCGGCTTGGGGAACATCTGAATTTGATTGGATTGAATTTTTCAGTGGCCCTTTGGGCGCTCCGGGGGTCTGAGCCGTGGGCGGCGCCACGCCAAAAAGCGATGCATGCCCGTTGTGCTTTTGCCACGCGTCCCACAAGAGCAGCAGCGACATCGAGAAAATTATCAAAAGTATCGTTCGTTGCGTCTGCATTTGGCTCTCTGCTTTAACTCTCAACTTAAAGGTCCGGCACCGGATCGTAGCCGCCTTCACACCAGGGATGACAACGGCTCAGGCGACGAGCACTCAATGCCAACCCGCGCCGCGGGCCGTGCCGATTGATCGACTCCAGAGCATACGCAGAACAGGATGGGAAGAATCGACAACGCGGACCTAGCAGGGGGCTCAGTCCCCACCGATACACGAGAATGACGGCCGTAAAAACGCGGACGAGCGCGCGACGGAGCCATGATCTCATTGCTCGAGTCCAGCCAGATTCATCGACCGACTCAAACTTTCGAGTAGCGAGTCAGCTTCAGCCCGAATAATGGCCTTGAGGGCTCGATCCGTCCGCCGGATCCGCAAAACCGCTCGACCCTTGAGAGGCTTCGCGAATCCCGTCGCGAATGCCTTCGTGGACACCTTAGGAGTATCGTTAGACTCCGGCCGTTCAGCGGCCACCGTTGACAACGCAGCAAGCGGTAGCGCTCGGAGGCGAATCATGACCGCCAGCGATGGACTGCGCTCTCGCCACGATTGATGACGCCAGGCCTCGCGCAATACGCGTCTGATCATGTTCCGTAACGGAGCGGCGGGTGCCAGTCGCTTAGACACCGATAAAACCAACGTACTCGAAACCGGAACCACTCCGGCCCCAAGAGCGGGAAATACTGCATTGGCCGAGCGCAAATAGGTAAGCGCTAAATGCGGCGTACTGGCCCACGGCCGACGCCGCGCCAGTGCGGTCAAATCGAGTGGTGCCAGATCGGTACTCAGGTCAGTGACAAAGGAGTTTTGACGCGCAGTACCGACGCAGTGACCAGTCTTTTCGAGACCCGTGTGCGACCTGTGTGCGACCTGTGTGCGACCCGCACGAGCCCTGTGCCAAGCCCGCTCGATTCGCTCGACTTAGACGGCGAGCCGTTTACGGCCTTTAGCGCGACGCGCCCGAATAACATTACGGCCGCCACGCGTTTTCATTCGTACCAAAAAACCATGGGTACGTTTGCGTCGGGTTACCGAGGGTTGGAACGTGCGTTTCATAAGGGTGGCCTCGCAAGCTATCGGAAAAAAGCCCTCGATTACAGCGGTACTTGAACTACTCGTCAAGAGGTTCTTACAAATACCGGCCAATAAGCTGTGGATAACTAGGCTTTGACCGCGTTACAATTAGACCCCAGCCTGTACCCGCGACCCCAAGAATGATGGACCGACACTGGCAGGCGTGCGCGTTGCGACTCGAGCAAGAACTGACGCCGCAACTTTACAAAACGTGGATCAAGCCCCTCGTTTGTTTGAGTTACGACGATTGCGAACATCTGCTCCGGCTGGGTGCGCCCAATCGGTTCAAGCTTGACTGGATCCGAAATCAATTTGGCTCGCGAATCAGCGAACTCGCGTGCGCTGAAATTCACCCAAAGGTCCGGGTTCAATTCGAAGTCCAGCCCTCCAGTTCACAATCGCCGGCCAGCGTTCGTCCACCGAACCTGGCGGAACCGACGGCATTAAAAACCCCGAGCAACTCGGAATTGGACCGCAAACCACTTTCGAGCGGTGCGCCGCAAGTCGACTCAATTGGCCAACTCGATGCGACCGAAGAATCGGCGGGACGTTTGGCTTTCATGCCGGGCCTCGTTGAGCGCGAAGTCGCACCGCATGTTGAGCGAAGCAAACTCAACCTTGAACTCACGTTCGACACATTCGTAACCGGGAAGGCCAACCAAATGGCGCGGGCCGCTGCGTTGCAAGTGGCCCAACGCCCCGGCGTCTCGTACAACCCCCTGTTTCTCTATGGTGGCGTTGGACTCGGCAAGACCCATCTGATCCATGCTGTTGGCAATGCACTTTTGGAAGCCAATCCCAGCGCTAGAATTCGCTACATTCACGCTGAGCAATACGTTTCTGATGTCGTTAAAGCCTACCAACGCAAGGCTTTTGATGAACTCAAGCGCTACTACCATTCACTCGACTTGTTATTGATTGATGACATTCAGTTTTTTGCTGGCAAGCAACGCACACAAGAAGAATTTTTCTACACGTTTGAAGCATTAGTCGCAGCGCGTCGGCAAATTCTCATCACCAGTGATACCTATCCGAAAGAACTATCGGGCATCGATGAGCGGCTTGTTAGCCGTTTCGATTACGGTTTGACCGTTGCCATCGAACCCCCTGAACTCGAGATGCGAGTCGCCATCCTGCTTCGAAAGGCAGAATCTAGCCGGGTCGAATTGAGTGAAGAGGTTGCTTTTTTTATCGCCAAAAATTTACGGCAAAACGTACGGGAACTCGAGGGTGCTTTACGTAAAGTCATCGCCTATTCTTCGTTCCATAATCAATCAATTACTCTCGAATTGGTCAAGCTGGCATTGCGAGAGCTTTTGTCGGTCAATCGTGGCCAAATTTCAGTCGAACTGATTCAAAAGACAGTCGCCGATTACTACAAAATCAAAGTTGCTGATATGGGTTCGAAACGTCGACCCGCCAATATCGCGCTCCCTCGTCAAGTAGCGATGTACTTGGCGAAAGAGCTCACCCAAAAAAGTCTTCCCGACATTGGTGAATTATTTGGCGGTCGCGATCACACAACCGTGTTACACGCTGTTCGAAAAATCACCAATGAACGAAAAAACAACACCGAATTGAACCGATCTCTCCATGTCCTCGAACAGACCTTGCGTGCTTAACAACCGGTGAATAACCCAGTGGACATCTGTACTGTTTTCAAGAGGACCATTCTCGCCCCGGTAGTTGTCCACAGGTTCAAATCGATTGGCCTCATCCTGTCCACAGGGTTCTGCTGCCCTGAACACCTGACTCAGACTCAATTCCCGTCGATCGATGAATAAGTTGATCCCCTTATTACCTACTATTACTCTTTATATATTACTCATAAGAGTGTAAGAACATCATGCAATTGATCAAAGCAAACCGTGACGCGATCTTGCGCCCTCTCCAAATTGTGGCGGGCATCATCGAGCGCCGCCACACGCAACCCATCCTCGCCAACGTCCTGATCAAGCGCGAGGGCACCTCGGTTTCATTAACCGGGAGCGATAGCGAGATCCAGATTCGTACAACCGCCGAATTGGCGGCGACGGGCCCCGCAGGATCCGATCCTGCAGAGATGACCACGACGGTCGGTGCCCGCAAGTTGTTGGATATCCTGCGATCCATGCCCGACGACGGGCAGATAACGGTGAGCCATAGCACTCGAAAACTGACGCTGACCGCCGGAAAAAGTCGATTCACCTTGCAGACCCTGGGGGCAGAGTCGTACCCGACTGCAGCCCTTATCGAAGCGGGCCTGGTCCAGTTCTCCCTTCCCCAGGCGACGCTGAAGCATCTGTTCAACCAGGTGTTTTACGCCATGGCGCAACAGGACATCCGGTTTTACTTAAATGGTCTGCTCGTTGTCGTCGAGGGCCAAACCATTACCGTTGTAGCTACCGATGCACACCGCCTTGCCGTTGCTACCAGTACATGTAATTCGCTAGCAATCGAACAGCCGCATAGCGAGGTCATCATTCCTCGCAAAGCCGTCATCGAGCTCCAACGCCTACTGGCCGACACGGATGAATTGGTTTCGATTGAAGTCGCGGTCAATCAGGCGCGCTTTCGTTTCACAGACGAAAAGGAAGCCACTATCGAACTCGTCACCAAACTGGTCGAGGGGAAATTTCCCGATTGGCGGCGCGTCATTCCCCAAAATCATCAACGCCATGTGACGATTGGGCGGGATTCCTTTACGCGGGCACTGAACCGGGTCGCCATCTTGACCGGTGAGAAATTCCGCGCAGTCCAATTCAAACTCAGCCCAGGCGCGCTGCAAATTCAAGCGCAAAACTCCGATCAAGAAGAAGCCACTGATGAGTTAGAAGTTGATTACAACGATGACGAGCTTGATGTGGGTTTTAATGTGTCTTACCTACTGGATTGTTTAAATAATCTTAAATCAGAGCAGGTGGTTCTACATTTCGGTGAATCGGGGTCGAGTGCACTCTTAACGGTACCAGGTATTGACGGATTTCAGTATGTGGTCATGCCAGTTCGAATTTAATTTGCCTTCTATTCAAAAGATATTGCGATGACACAGGATTATTCAGCTTCATCGATCCAAATTCTCGAAGGATTGGAAGCGGTTCGAAAACGACCCGGAATGTACATTGGAGATACCTCGGACGGCACCGGATTACATCATTTAGTGTTTGAAGTTCTCGATAACGCCATCGACGAGGCGCTTGCAGGCCATTGCGATGATATTACCGTGACAATTCATACTGACAATTCGATTAGTGTGATTGATAACGGGCGGGGAATCCCAACAGGTATTAAATTTGATGACCGACATGAACCTCCGCGCAGTGCTGCGGAAATTGTCATGACGGAGCTTCATGCAGGTGGCAAGTTTGATCAAAACAGCTACAAAGTTTCCGGTGGATTACATGGGGTCGGAGTTTCATGTGTCAATGGACTGTCGCAATGGCTTAAGGTCACGATCCGACGTGATGGCAAAGTTCATCAAATGGAATTCGAGCGCGGTGCGGTTATTAATCGACTGGTTGAGAAACAACGCGGACCGGATGGTACAGAGCTACAAGTCTCACCAATTCGCTGCATTGGACAGAGCGATAAAAAAGGAACCGAAGTCCACTTCTTGGCCGACATCGAGATTTTTGGTCTGGTTGAGTATCACTACGATGTATTAGCCAAACGAATCCGGGAACTATCATTCCTGAATAATGGCGTCAAGATTCGATTACTCGATCAACGAACGGGCAAAGAAGAAAATTTTGCGTTCTCGGGTGGGGTTCGGGGGGTTGTCGAATATATCAACAAAAATAAAGCAATCATTCATCCAACTACATTTTATGCCGAGGCCAGTCGCGAAGGAATTTCGGTTGAAGTGGCGATGCAATGGAATGACGGGTATGGGGAACAGGTTTTATGTTTCACGAACAACATTCCGCAACGAGACGGGGGTACACACTTAACCGGATTACGCGCGGCGATGACTCGGGTGATGAACAAATACATCACCGATCATGAATTCGCCCGCAAAGCGAAGGTCGAAACAACTGGTGACGACATGCGTGAAGGTCTTGCCTGCGTCTTAAGCGTCAAAGTACCGGAGCCTAAATTCTCGAGTCAGACTAAAGAGAAACTTGTATCGAGCGAGGTTCGTGCGCCCGTTGAAGAGTTGGTCGGACGTGCGTTGGAACAGTTTTTAGAAGAACGCCCGGCGGACGCCAAAATTATTTGCGGCAAAATTGTGGATGCGGCGCGGGCCCGAGAAGCTGCGCGTCGTGCGCGCGAAATGACGCGGCGCAAAGGACTGCTCGACGGCCTGGGTTTGCCCGGTAAATTGGCCGATTGTCAGGAACGTGATCCGGCGCGAGCGGAACTTTTCATTGTTGAGGGTGATAGCGCAGGGGGTTCCGCGAAGCAGGGCCGAGACCGTAAGTTCCAGGCGATCTTGCCCCTGAAGGGCAAAATTCTGAATGTCGAAAAGGCCCGTTTTGACAAGTTACTGGCGAGCGCAGAAATCGCAACACTCATTACCGCTTTAGGAACCGGAATTGGTGTTGAAGATTACTCACTCGACAAACTTCGTTACCACCGAATCATCATCATGACCGACGCGGATGTTGACGGAAGTCACATTCGGACGCTGCTGTTGACGTTTTTCTATCGACAAATGCCTGAGTTGATCGAGCGCGGTCACGTCTACATTGCGCAACCACCTCTTTACAAAGTTAAACATGGTCGGGATGAACGCTATCTGAAAGACGATTACGAGCTCAATCAGCACATGCTGACGCTCGCCCTCGAGGGTGCGGAGCTCGTGCCGCAAGGCGGAGCTACGTCGATTCAGGGTGATGCACTGAGTGAATTGGCCCGTCGTTTTTTGTTGGCGCAAGCGGTCGTTGATCGGCTCTCGGTGATTCTTGACGCTGAAGCCTTGAGCGCAATCATGGACGGTTGCGAACTGAATTTAAGCGATGAAGACCAGGCGATTGGCAGTGCCGAGCGATTGCAGGCGGCCCTCTCAAAAGGACTACCGGTTGTTGCTCAGATCAATGCACCCGCGGTTCAAGCACAGTTTGACGAACGTCATGAGCGTTGGACTTTACGCATTTCACGACGTGTTCATGGCAATGTCAAAGTCAGTGTGATCGACGCCGATTTTGTCGAGTCGGGCGATTATGAAATCCTCATCGATTGTGCCCGACTGGTCGTCGACTTAATCGGTGCGGGAGCAGAAATCAGGCGCGGTCGTGAGCGTCGGCCACGGGGTGAAGCCGAGGAAGTCTCTGCCGATGGCGTCGTCGCGGATCGCGCGGTTGCCGATCGAACCGTTGGTGATAAACGCAGTCACCCCGTGGCTGATTTTAGAGAGGCTATGCGCTGGTTACTGTCTGAAGCCGAGCGCGGAGTGAGTCGCCAGCGTTACAAAGGCCTCGGTGAGATGAATCCATCGCAGCTTTGGGAAACCACCATGGATTCAAGTGTTCGGCGCTTGCTCCAGGTGCGTATTGATGACGCCATTGGCGCGGATCAGATCTTTACAACGCTGATGGGTGATGAGGTCGAACCTAGGCGAGCATTTATCGAACGTAATGCACTGATTGCTCGCAACATTGATGTTTAACGCGAAAGGCCTTAACTGACGTGTGAACACGTTATTCAGACACGTGCGCTGGCCAGAGTCTCTTAAGCCCCTGGCTGGCGCCGTCTTCCGACGCTTGTGGCTGGTGTGGCTAGTCGCCAATACGGTGATGTGGGCCAATGATGTGGCGGCGGGTTGGTTGATGACCAGCCTCACCACCTCACCGCTCTTGGTGGCCCTGGTTCAAGCGGCGTCAACCTTACCGGTGTTTCTGCTCGGAGTTCCCAGCGGAGCGCTCGCAGACATTCTTGATCGCAGACGATGGTTTGCAATGACGCAGCTTTGGGTCGTGGTGGTGGGGATTGCCTTAGCCGTGGCGTCTTTTACCGAAACCCTGGATGCGAACTGGTTATTGGTTTTGACCTTTCTCCACGGAATTGGCCTGGCATTACGGTGGCCAGTATTTGCGGCGATTACCCCGGAAATTGTTCCCCGTAGCGAGTTGCCGGCGGCTCTTGCGCTCAACGGCATTTCGATGAACGGTTCCCGAATCGTCGGCCCGATTCTGGCGGGAGCCCTGATTGCCAGCTTGGGTCCCTCGGCGGTCTTCATCTTAAATGCACTCCTTTCATTGGGTGCGACTTGGGCGATTTTGCGCTGGCGCCGAGAAGTCACAACCCGCGCCCTGCCCGCGGAACGTTTTTTTGGGGCGATTCGAGTTGGGCTTCAATTTGTTCGCCAATCGCCCCCGCTGCAGGCAGCGATGTGGCGAGCGGCCTTATTCTTTTTGAATGCAGTGCCACAGATGGCGTTGTTGCCATTGTTGGCCCGTAGTCTCCCCGGTGGCAATGCCGCCACCTATACCCTGCTCCTTGCACTGATGGGTTTGGGTGCAATTGTGGGTGTGCTTGTGTTGCCACGTTTTCGGGATACGTATTCGCGTAATCAGCTAGTTGTCCGTGCCTCCTTACTGAACGCGGCCGCGGCATTGATCGTTGCGACCGCACCCAGTATTTGGGTGGCTGCACCCGCCATGCTAATCGCAGGCGTGGGTTGGATTGGCGCAGCCAACACGATGACGGTGGCGGCCCAATTAGGCCTGCCAGACTGGATTCGAGCCCGTGGAATGGCCATTTTTCAGATGTCGATGATGGGCGGTAGCGCAATCGGCGCGGCGATCTGGGGCAAAGTCGCGGAGCAGACCGAACTGCATGGCACGCTGATCGCGGCCGCACTGATGAGCAGTTTGACCGCCGTTCTGGTCGCGCGCCGTTTCGCGCTCAGTGATCACCGGCCAGCAGAGCTACAGCCTGCGCGCGATTGGCATGCGCCGCAAGCCGATCGTTCGATGGACATCAGTCGGGGTCCGGTAATGGTGACGATTGAATATGTCGTCGAACCCGCAAAAGTTGATGCGTTTGTCGCCTTGATGGTCGAGAGTCGGCGTCATCGCTTGCGTAACGGCGCTTTGTCGTGGGAGTTGTTTAGAGACTCTGCCGAACCCGATCGATTTGTTGAATGGTTTCTCGATGAATCGTGGGTCGGGCATTTGCGTCAGCATGAGCGTCTGACCGAGGCAGATCTTGAACTGCGCGCAAAAAAATATGCTCTCCACGTCGGCGAAACGCCACCACGGGTCCTGCGCATGATCGCCCACCCGTTAGAACCATTAGAGCCATTAGAGCCATCAGAACCGCAGGGCACTAAGCCGGGCGAATCAACCCTGTATCCTGCCAGCCGCATCTAGGGAGAAACTCGATGAAATTCCGCGCACTCGGACCGAATGGTCCAGAGGTCAGTCAGATTGCATTAGGCACCATGACCTGGGGCCAGCAAAACACCGAACAAGAAGCCCATTCTCAACTCGATGCCGCCTTGGCAGCGGGTGTGAATCTAATTGACACGGCAGAAATGTATCCAGTCCCGCCCAAGCCCGACACTGCGGGGCGCACCGAAACGTTTATCGGGACATGGCTGGCCCAACGGCCCTCACGACGCGACCAAATCGTGTTGGCAACCAAAGCCGCGGGTCCGAGTCGAACCCCCACGCGACCATCGCATATTCGCGATGGACGGCTGGCTTTTAATGCGACCAACCTGATCGAAGCCGTCAATGACAGTTTGCGTCGTCTACAGACCGATTACATTGATCTGTACCAATTGCACTGGCCCGATCGGAGCACTAATTGCTTTGGCCAGATGGGGTACGAGCATGTCGAAGGTGAGGAGACCGTCCCGATCGAAGAAACGCTGGACGCGCTCGGACAATTAATCCAGGCCGGCAAAATTCGACAAATCGGCGTATCGAATGAAACTCCCTGGGGCGTTGCGCGTTTTTTGCAGGCCGCTTCGCATCAAGGCAACTCTCCGCTGCCAAGGGTTGTCTCGATTCAGAATCCCTACAGTCTGGTTAATCGGATTTTTGAGATTGGCCTGGCCGAATTTGCGATGCGCGATGGCGTTGGCCTCCTGGCCTATTCGCCCCTGGCGTTTGGTTGGTTGAGTGGAAAATATTCTCAAGGGGCTCGTCCAGCCGGGGCACGGATTACGTTATTCGAGCGATTTTCGCGCTACAGCAGCCCGACGACACAGGCCGCTATCGCTGAATATGTCGATCTATTTCGGCGTCACGGAATCGATCCGGCGCAAGGGGCGCTGGCCTACGTGAATTCCCGCCCCTTTCTGACATCCAACATTATTGGCGCGACTTCACTCGAACAGCTCGAAGCAAACATCGCCAGCATTGACTTGGAATTGCCACCTGAAGTGATTGCAGGAATCGAATCGATCCATCAGCGGATGCCGAACCCCGCGCCCTGATGTCAACTAAAAAGGCACTCCCCGAGGCGCTCCAGGCGCTGTTGCCCTTTGTTCGGCCGTATTGGAGGGCGGTTGCGCTGGCAATGCTTTTTCTTGGATTGGCAGCGATCTGTACTTTGGCCATCCCGCTTGCGCTACGGGATTTGGTGGATACCGCACTGGCGGCATTACCGGCTGATCGGCCGACGATCCTGCGCGAACGATTTGGGTGGCTGATGGGCATCAGTATCGCCACCGGACTCCTGACGTCCGCGCGCTTTTATATGGTGTCGTGGCTGGGTGAACGTGTGACGGCCGATCTGCGCGATGCGGTTTACGGGCATCTGTTGCGTCAGGATGCTTTATTTTTTGAATCACTTCCTACCGGGGACGTGCTGTCGCGACTAGTTGCTGATACGACTCTTGTGCAGAGCGTTGTGGGCTCTAGCCTGTCGATGGGCCTGCGTAACGCCGTGTTGTTTGTGGGTGGGATGGTGATGCTCATTCTGGCCAGCCCAATGATTTCGTTGTCGGTTCTGGGTGCGATTGGCGGTGTAGTACTTCCAGCGATGTTGATTGGCCGGCGGGTGCGGCGGTTATCGCGGGCGAGTCAGGATCGGGTGGCAGATGCTTCGGCGATGGCCGGTGAGACGCTTGGTGCGATTGCAATCGTGCAGGCGTTTGGCCAGGAGTCCCGCGAAGCGGACCGATTTGCCCAGGCGACGCAGCGCGCGTTTGCGACGGCGATTCGGCGCACCCGGGTACGCGCGGCCTTGACGGCGTTTGTCATCGTGGCGATTTTTGCGGCACTGGTTGGCGGGCTGTATCTGGGGACTCAAGCGGTCCTGCGCGGTGAGCTCGGCGCCGGAACGCTGGGCCAGTCGGTGATTTTGATTGCGATGGTCGCATCGAGTGCCGCCGTGCTCGCTGAAGTTTGGGGCGAACTTTTACGGGCGGCCGGTGCGATCGAGCGGTTGATTGAATGGCTGCAAACCCGCCCGAGCATCGTCTCGCCTGCGCACCCTGCGCGTTTACCGCTGGATCCCGAGGGTGGGTATCAAGGAGGCAATGCACGGGGCAATGCGGGGGGCCTGACCGTCGAATTTGACGCGGTGTCGTTCTGGTATCCATCGCGGCCGGCCACACCGGCGATGCAGTCCGTGTCATTGCGCCTGGAGCGCGGCGAAACAGTGGCGTTGGTGGGCCCATCCGGGGCCGGAAAATCGACCTTGTTGAAGCTTTTATTGCGTTTTTATGATCCATCGACCGGTGTGATTCGACTCGATGGGATCGCCACTCAGGACCTTGGGCTGGAAACCCTTCGGGCCTGCATGGCACTGGTCCCGCAGGAGCCGGTCATTTTTTCCGCGAACGCCAGCGAAAATATTCGTTATGGTCGCCCTGAGGCCACAGACGCGGAAGTCGAAGCGGCCGCTCGTGCAGCCCAGGCGCATGAGTTCATTGCGCGTTTACCGCAAGGCTATGCGACGCCCCTGGGCGAGCGCGGCGTGCGTCTTTCGGGCGGGCAGCGGCAGCGGATCGCCATTGCCCGCGCGATCATCCGCAATGCGCCCCTCCTACTGCTCGACGAGGCCACCAGTAGTCTGGATGCGGAAAATGAACGAGCGGTACAAAACGCCCTCGAAGCCGCCATGCAAGGACGCACGACCCTTGTCATCGCACATCGACTGGCGACCGTGCAACGCGCGAACCGGATCATCGTTCTCGATCAGGGGCAGGTGGTCGAGGCTGGAACCCACCTTGAACTGATCGCTCGCAATGGTTTGTACGCCCGCCTGGCTGAGTTACAGTTTGCTGCATAAAAAAGCGAAAGGAGAACTCGGTGGGCGTCATTCTCGGAGCCATCGCGGATGATTTTACGGGCGCAACCGATCTCGCCGGAATGCTCGTTAAGCAGGGACTGCGTACGGTTCAGGTGATCGGTGTGCCGCAGGCTCCGGGGCTTGCATCGTGGACCCATGAAGTCGATGCCGTGGTCGTCGCACTCAAAACCCGAACTGCTCCCGTTGCGCAAGCCATTGCGGATTCGCGCGCAGCGCTCGCGTGGTTGCAAGCCCAGGGCTGCACACGATTCGTCTCGAAAGTCTGCTCCACCTTTGATTCAACGCCTGCAGGCAATATTGGCCCAATTGCCGAGGCCTTGATGGACGATCTCGGGACGGAGCTTGCCCTGGTTTGCCCAGCCTTCCCAGCGAATGCCCGTACGGTTTATCGGGGGCATCTTTTTGTCGGTGATGCGCTTCTGTCAGAGACGGGCATGCGCGAGCATCCGCTTACCCCGATGACCGACGCTAATTTGGTCCGCGTATTGCAGGCGCAGTCGCGCCGCCCGGTCGCACTACTTGGGTGGCCGGTGGTGGCCCAGGGCCCTGCGGCCGTGGCGCAAGCGTTGACCGAATTGCGTGAGCAAGACGGCGGATTGGTGATTGCGGATGCGATCTCGGAGTCGGATTTGTTGACTCTGGGCCTGGGATGTGGCGACTGGCCCCTCACTGTGGCCGGGTCCGGATTGGCGATCGGCTTGGCCGCCCAACTCCGTGCGGCAGGAAGCCTTGGCACGGCGACCGGCACGCCGACCAGCGATTTCCCCGTGATTCGGGGCCCCGCCCTGGTGATTGCTGGAAGTTGTTCGATCGCCACCCAGGCGCAGGTCGAGCGGATGCGTGTGCACCACCCCGCGTGGCGTATTGATCCCGAGCGAGCAATACGCGACCCCGATGCACTCGTGTTGGAGGTCATTGAATGGGCAACGTCAAAACTGGGGTTGCAAATGGGGTCGCACCTCGGCGACGCCCCGATCCTGGTTTATTCAACCGCATCGGCCGATGAAGTCCGGGCAGCTCGGGGAGCCCGGGCGGTTCAGGATTATCGGGCTGGCCGCGAGACGGCGGCTGCTCATGGCGCTGGCGAAACAGAAAGTGTCGAGGAGGCCATCGAGACGGTGCTGGCCCGAATCACCCAGGCCCTGGTTGCACAAGGCGTGCGGCGCTTGATTATCGCGGGCGGTGAAACGAGCGGCGCCGTGGTCCGCGCGCTTGGCGTGCGGGCGTTGCGCATTGGCCCTGAAATATGCCCAGGGGTGCCCTGGACGGCGACGCTTGATCCGGCTGACGATGAACCGGACCCTGATGGGCCGAACCAATCTCCTCAACCGAAGCTACCGACCCTCGCGCTGGCACTCAAGTCTGGCAATTTTGGTGATCCGGACTTCTTTTTGAATGCCTGGTCGAAGCTGCCATGTTGAGCGCGAGCACTTCCGAGGAGACCCGACTGCGCGAACGCATCGCGACCCTGGGGCGATCACTCTTTGAGCGTGGGCTTACCGCGGGTTCGAGTGGCAATCTCAGCGCCCGTCTGCCCGACGGACGTTGGCTGATGACGCCCACCAACGCGTGCCTTGGGGAATTGGACCCTGCACGCCTGGCCCTACTCGATGCGCACGGTCAGGCCCAGGCCGG